>ERZ1740070.898-NODE-898-length-19362-cov-16.419796_pt1 | contig 19362 bp, 20 predicted proteins | sample MGYA00581734_ERZ1740070 | MGnify/ENA primary metagenome ERZ1740070 (study PRJEB43018, sample SAMN04849744) | marine metagenome | isolation source: floating plastic debris | place: Pacific Ocean | collected 2008-09-01 | study: EMG produced TPA metagenomics...
GGACTTTATTTGTGGCGCTCTTTTCTTTTGTTTCGTTTTCTTTTGGGCGAGAAAAAGAAAATGAAAAACTGACTTAAAGCCTCAAAAATCGACTAAAACTCCTTGTTTTGAGGTTAGCACATACCTATTAACCCATCAGAAAATGTCGGGATGAAGCTGAAATGAGATTTCATAGACAGAAAGCAATTATCAAGGACGCCCTAACGAATAATTCCAAATCAAAAAACCTTTTCTGGTATGTTAGTAAAACATAACTTAAATGGATCGGTCCAGATATCACGGCCTTTCAATTAGGAATGGTTCTTTCCGAAATGCTCAATATCTTAGTTTTATCGCTGGTTTTTCGTTTCGATATTTCTAATATTCCAAAATAGCATAAGCCAGGCGACTATGAGAAAAACTCCACCTATTGGTGTTACAGCGCCTAAAACTGGTTCATTAGTTAAGCATAATACATAAAGGGAACCACTAAATATCAAAATGCCTGCGAGATAAAGCCAAAAAATCAGTTTTACACTCTTCAACTTAAATTTTTCATGGACAAGCGCCAATGCGAACAAAACTAAGGTATGATAGAAATGATATTTCACTGCTGTCTCGAAAGTATCTAGTCTCCCGTATTTTTCGAGAAGAGGTTTGAGTCCATGAGCGCCAAAAGCGCCAATCATCACGCCGCAAGCCCCAAGAACGGCTGTGCTCATTAATATTTTTTTACTCACGTTACTTGATTTCTTGATCCAAAAATAGAACTTCCCACACGAATTAATGTACTGCCCTCTTCGATGGCAATCTGATAATCCCCACTCATTCCCATGCTTAATTCGGTCATTTCTATATTCGCAGGTAGGTCAAAAGCAGCAACTTTATCAAAAATTGACTTGAGTTCTTTAAACTCGCTTCTAATCTTATCCTTATCGTCAGTAAAAGTGGCCATGCCCATTAGGCCCACAATCTTGACATATTCCATACTAGCTAAAGTCGGGTTATTGATCAACTCGAGTACTTCAGATTCATCCAATCCAAATTTTGTTTCTTCATCAGCTATAAATACCTGTAAAAGACAATGAATAGTACGTCCTGTTTTTTTCCCTTGTTTCTCAACTTCATTTAATAATCTGAGGCTATCAATGGAATGTATAAGATCAACAAAAGGAGCAATATATTTTACTTTATTACGCTGTAAATGTCCGATCATATGCCACTGAATATCTTTCGGCAGCAGTTCACTTTTCGTAGCCAATTCCTGCACCTTATTTTCACCAAATATTCGTTGTCCTGATGTGTAAGCCTCCAAAATATCTTCATTGGGCTTTGTCTTGCTTACTGCTACTAATCGACAGTTTGACGACTGTAAATGATTTTGGAATTGCTTAATATTGCTCTGTATGTCCATGAATTACCTATATGTCGGGCAAAATAAGATATTTTAACTGACAGGAGATGCCTATTTTATCCACTTTATTAAGGAAAGGAATACGGATTCGTGAGAGCCTGGAGCAGGAGTACTCGAACCCCTACGACTTGCAGAAGCAAGAGCTTAAAAAGCTGTTGATCACTGCCAGTCAAACACTTTTCGGGAAGCATTATAATTTCAACATGATTCTTGGCGGTTATAAATATTTTGGGCCGGAATTTTTCGATCGTTTTAAGAAATATGTCCCTGTACATGATTACAATAAGATCTATGATGAATGGTGGTCTAAGGCTAAACATGGAAACATGAATGTCTGCTGGCCAGGTAAGCTTAAGTACTTTGCCTTAAGCTCCGGTACATCGGAGGCTTCCTCGAAGTACATTCCAATAACCAAGGATATGCACAAGGCCATACAAAAAACAAGTATTCGTCAAATATTGACTTTAAATAAATACGAACTCCCAAATGAGTTTTTTGCCGGTGGTATACTCATGCTTGGAGGGAGCACACAACTAAATAACCGCGGAAGTTTTTTTGAAGGAGACTTGAGCGGAATACAGGCGGCTCAGCTTCCGTTTTGGTTTCAGCATTTTTATAAACCGGGTAGAAAAATTGCTAAGACCCGAAACTGGGATGAAAAGCTTGACGAAATTACCAGAAATGCGAGAAACTGGAATATTAATATAATTGTAGGTGTGCCGGCCTGGATTCAAATACTCATGGAAAAAATTCTGGACTACTATCAGGTAGATAATATCCATGAAATCTGGCCGAACCTTTTGGTTTATGTTCACGGTGGCGTGTCGTTTGATCCATATAGAAAGGGATTTGAGAAATTATTAGGCCGTGAGATATACTATATAGAAACATATTTGGCCTCTGAGGGCTTTATTGCTTTTCAGTACAGACCAAATCACCGTACTATGCGGTTGGTATTAAATAATGGCATTTTTTACGAGTTCGTGCCCTTTGAACCAAAAAACTTTGATGAAAGCGGTGCGGTGCTCCCGGAGGCGGAAACACTTATGATAGATGAAGTAGAAGATGGTAATGAATACGCTCTGTTGATCTCTACTTGTGCCGGCGCCTGGCGATACATGATTGGAGATGTAGTGAAAATAGTGAATAAAAATGAGGCTGAAATCATAATTACCGGCAGGACAAAGCATTTTTTAAGTTTATGTGGAGAACATCTTAGCAATGATAATATGAATAAGGCCATAGAGCTTGTTGCAAATGACCTTAACATTACTATACCGGAGTTCACAGTGGCTGGAATACCGCATGGTTCCCTTTTCGCCCATCACTGGTACATAGGTACTGATGACATAGTCAATGCCACTGAGTTAAGAATTAAGCTAGATAACTGTTTGAAAGAGCTTAACGATGACTACGCCGTAGAACGCGGAGCAGCCTTAAAAGAGGTTTTTGTAAGTATTTTACCTATTCAAACCTTTTATAAATACATGGAGAAAAAGGGAAAAGTTGGTGGTCAGAACAAATTTCCGAGGGTTATAAAAGATAATCAACTTGAGGATTGGTGTGCTTTTCTTACACTAACCGATTAAATGTATATAATAAACGGGGTTGTTTTTGGGCTGGTACTCTCTGTTTTGGTTGGTCCTGTCTTTTTTATGTTGCTTCAAACCAGCATTCAGTACGGCTTCAAGAAAGCCTTGCTGGTAGCAATTGGTATTAGTTTAAGCGATATATTTTATATCTCTTTAGCATACTTTGGCCTGGCCGCCGTCTTGGAAAGGTCAGGGGTTCAGGCGTACCTGGGATACGGTGGAGGCACAGTTTTGATTCTGTTCGGTTTGGCAAGTATTTTAAAAAAAACCAAAGTTGGGAACCCCGCTGACCACACTAAGTCGGTCGATGGCTTTTACCGATTCATCTCTAGGGGCTTTTTGGTAAACGGAATGAGCCCTTTCGTATTGATCTTTTGGCTAGGCACAATGAGTCTGGCCACGGTAAAGTACGCCTACAGAGGGTACGAACTTCTGGCCTTTTTTGTGTCTATGCTACTCATAGTTTTCGGTGTTGATTGTCTAAAAGCTCACCTCGCCAACAAGCTTAGGTCTGTAATTACAAAGCGCCTGATGAAAATAATTAATGCGGTAGTTGGGATTACTCTTATTGGATTTGGATTGAGGATGTTTTTTTACAGTTGGTAACTAATCCTGTAGAACATTAGTAATGAAAGTGGATTTTGTGAACATCCAAACAATCAAAAATACCAAAGCCCACATTAAATAGTTACGATAATAGTCCTGAGTGTCTTTGTACCTTGTTTCCTGGATTTCTGCTTTCTCATAGTTGTCTATTAGCTCGAATACTTTTTCCAAAGCTTCATTGTCACCCACGCGAAAGAATTCACCTTCGCCGATTTTTGCGATTTCACGTAAGGTGCTTTCATCCATAGTATTATCCACCATGCGTGGCCTTCCGAAAAAGTCCTTTCCAAAAGGCACTTTCCCTTCTTTGCCTATGGCTATAGAATACATTTTTATGTCATAGGCCGTAGCCAGGTTGGCGGCCGTAATAGGATCAATGTTACCGGCTGTATTGTCGCCATCACTTAACAGAATTAAAACTTTTGATTTAGAATCTGATTCGCGCATTCGGTTCGTGGCTACAGCCAGGGCGCTGCCAATTGCTGTTCCTCGGTTTTCTATCATATCAAACTCAATGTCTTCAATGTATGACTTCAGAAGATCGTAATCTGTGGTCAGCGGGGAAAGTGAGTAAGCATCACCTGAAAAAATTACTATGCCTATTCTGTCCTGGAACCGCCCATCGATAAAGTCATTGGCCACCTCTTTGGCAGCTTCCAGTCTATTAGGCTTAAAATCTTCTATTTGCATGGACTGAGATATATCCATCGCAAGCATAATGTCAATCCCTTCAGTCCATTGTTCTACTTTTTCATTGGTTTTTTGGGGTCTTGCTATCGCCACAATCATCAAACTAAAAACTAATGCCATTAGAAAATCCGGAGCCATGCGTACCAAATTGGTAGGATTCGAGCTCAGTTGGCTTCTGGTTAAAGCGATAGGTAGTTTTTGATTGAGAAAATAGCGCAATGTCCAGCGCGCCAGTATACACAGTGGTATTAGTACTAGGGCAAACAAAGCCAGTCTGTTTTCCCATGTAAAATTCTTTAGAGTTGATAAGTAAAACCAGTCTATTGAATACCAGGGCAGGTCGGCGTAAATATCGTCATCCATTTTTCACCTCCTCTATTTTGCTTTCAAACTGCTGCTGAGAAAAATCTTTTAGTTGTTGAAAGCTTTGTGAAAGTTCCGCTTGTCGATCCGGAGCGTAAAGAGCCATGTCTATACCCTTCAAAGCTCCCTCAATCTGTTCAAATTTATAATTTGCTATTATTTCTTTGGTAGTAGACTTTGTATATGGCCTATTTTCAAGCTTTTCTAGGTACTTTTTCCATGAAAGTATAATGGCTTCAGCCTTTTCCTTTTCATTTTTATTGCTGTTTAGCACGGATTCGAAGTAGGTCGTAAACTGTCTATGGCCTTTACTGAGCTTTCTGAGAAGGAATGACCTCTTAATTGATTTACCGAATACCAGTATGATAATGGTTAAAAGAACTATCAGAATTACTGCACCAATGATAAAATAAGGATAGTTAAAAGCCAGATTAACGCGTTTGTAAGTTGTGTTTTCTTTTAGGGGTATGGACTCAGTAGTGATTGAGTCTGGTATTTCCGTAACTATATGCTGAAAAAGTATGGAATCGTTAATAGTCGAATATATCAAGCTATCACCTGCCAAAACCTGAAAAACAGGCATTTGGTGGTATTGCAAGCTATCTATTTCAAAACTTGTAAGATAATAAATGGCACTGTCATAACTTACATCATCAATAGTGCGAGTAGGGGCATACCACTTGCTGTCTAGCTCATAGGGATCAAAGTTGAACAATGAGTCAGGAAATACTATATCTATATCTGAAGGGTATGAGGCGGTCAATACAAACGGAGTAGGTATTCCCAGTTTAATACTGTCTTCTTCAAAGTAGCCATTGACCTTTACTTCCTGTGCTTGGCAGGTAACTATGGCAAACATGATTAACAATAAACAGATTGGAACGCTCTTATACACTCTTCAACGACTTATTTCTAATCTTAAACAGCTTCAGTAATTTTGGTACATAGTCTTCTTCAGTGTCTACGGAAATGAAGTTTATCTGATGCTTTTTGGCAAATGTGGTAAGGATTTTCTCATTTTCGGAATAGTTCTGTTTCAGCTTATTTCTAAAGCTTCCAAATGATGTGTTAACCCAAATTGTTTTTCTGCTTTCCTTATCGAATACTGGCACTATGCCAAGTTTTGGCAATTTAGTCTCCCGCCTGTCCGTGATTCTGATCATGACCAGGTCATGTTTTTTTGCCAGCCCTTTTAGGTTATGAAAATAACCCTCATCTACAAAGTCAGAAATAAAAATGACAACACTACGCCTTTTAATGGTGTTAAGTGTGAAAAGTACGGCTTTTGCCAGATTAGTTTTATGAGATTGTGGTTTGAGTTCAATAAGGCTATTGATAATTTCATATGCCCGCTTGGCGCCTTTGGCCGGCTTTATGTACTTCTCTTTTTGATCGGAGAAGCTGATCATACCTACCTGGCTGGCTTCTTTTACTGCTGACAAAGCAAGTACGCCGCAAATCTCCTTTCCAATGTCAAGCTTTTGCGAGCCAGGACTTCCAATTTCCTGTGAGCCGCTCACATCTAAAACAAAAAGTACCGTTTGTTCTTTTTCCTCTTTAAAGGTCTTTACAAAAGTTCCATGCCCTTTTGCACTGACATTCCAATCAATGGTGCGAATATCGTCACCGTATTGATACGCACGTACGTCGTCAAACTCTAAACCCGAGCCTTTGAAAATGGAATGAAAGTCTCCCTGCATCTGGCTATTTATGGCCTTTCTAATCTGTATTTCGTACTTTCGCAACTTCTTAACTAAGTCCTTCATTTAGCTCGATTTTCGCTTGCAAAGCTATCATAAAATAGATGAATGTAAATACCAGTTATTTGTAAGGAACTATTCATCGGTAAATGGATAACCAGTGGATCAAAATGATAAGCAATAGTTTTTTAAAGCAGATACAGCGACTTCTGCTTGTTTCTTTCATAGCAACTTACGTTAGTGGTTGCGATGGGGAAGAGGTTCCTGAAGGAATACTTTCAGAAGAAGATATGATACCAATAATGCTGGACATTTATTTAGCGGAGGGTAAGGTCAATGAACTACGTGTAAAGCGGGATTCTGCACTAGCTATTTTTGATGTATATGAAATAAAAATTCTTGAAAAATACGAGCTTACAGATTCAGTTTACACTAACTCACTAAGGTACTATTACGATAATCCGCTGAAACTGGAGAGTATCTATGAAACAGTACTGGACAGCTTGAATTTAATGGAAAAGAGATTGGATGAAATCAAGGAAGGAGAGGTTGAAAAAGAGAAAGGTCAGGATTCTGTAAGCATACAACCCAAGAAAGTAGTAGACATATAGTTTTGCTTTATCCAAATGATATATTTTCGAAATTGGGATTTGATCAGGTCCTTGATTTGCTACGGGCGAAGTGCAAAAGCAGCCTTGGTCTGGAGTTAGTAGATAAAATACGTTTCTCGAATAATTTTGATCTTGTAAACAAATTATTGCAGCAAACGGCTGAGTTTAAGTCAATAATCGTTTCTGGAGAGTCGTTTCCAGCGAATTACTATATTGACGTAAGGCCCTATTTAAACCATGCGCGCATTGAAGGTACATTCTTACGGGAAGTGCAATTCAAAGAAATCAGTAGATCTTTATCTACAATTCGAAGTGTTACCAGGTTCTTGGAAAGTAAAAAGGGAGAGTATACTTACTTAAACACTCTTGCAAAGCCTGAACCGACTGCATTCAAGTTGATTGATGAAATCGAAATTAAAATTGATGATGAAAACAGGCTTAAAGATTCGGCATCAGCAGAATTACTTAGAATAAGAAAGGCTATAGGGCAAAAACAAAGACAGGTGCGTAAGGAGCTTCAGCAAGAATTTGATGGGGCAGCAAAGGCGGGTTTTATTCCTGCAGGAGCCTCGTTAACCGTAAGAGAGGGACGGATGGTAATACCGCTAGCTTCTGAATATAAAAGACGTATCAAAGGCTTTGTACATGATGAGTCAGCTACCGGTCAGACGGTTTTTCTTGAACCGGCCTCGGTGCTGGAAGGTAATAATGAACTCAGGGAACTAGAGTATGCAGAAAAACGTGAGATTGCGAGAATCTTAACGTCCCTAACCGACGCGTTGCGCGAAGAACTAGATTCGATTCTGTTAGCATACAAATTTTTAGGTTTTGTTGATTTCATTCAGGCCAAGGCCAGGTTGGCAGTCGATCTCTACGCAGAGCTGCCTATTCTGCGAAAAGAGCCTTTTATTAATTGGGTAGATGCGAAACACCCGCTCCTTTACCTTTCTCATTCTACGGTAAAAAAAGAGGTAGTTCCTTTAGCCATATCCCTTGATAAAGGGAAGAAGATATTAGTTATTTCTGGCCCAAATGCGGGCGGCAAATCAGTCTGTCTTAAAACAGTAGGTTTACTCCAGTTGATGCTGCAATCTGGCTTGCTAACACCTGTCTCGGAATCGTCTGAGTTCGGCTTTTTCGATGATATATTCATAGACATCGGCGACGAGCAGTCGATAGAAAATGATTTAAGCACGTATAGCTCGCATTTAAGTAACATGAAGCATTTCATGAAGCAAGGACGCTCTAATACGCTGGTTTTGATAGATGAGTTTGGTACAGGTACGGATCCTCAGTTTGGCGGAGCCATTGCCGAAGCGGTTCTGAGCGAACTGATAGATCATGGCGTGTACGGTGTTATTACCACCCACTATGCCAATATCAAAAGCTTTGCTGAGAAACATAGTCAATTAGTGAATGGCGCCATGAAATACGATATGGCCAACTTGCAACCGCTTTATGAACTTGAAATAGGCAAGCCTGGGAGTTCTTTTTCATTGGAAATCGCCAGAAAGATTGGTATTTCTCATCATGTAATCAACAATGCCAAGGAATTAATAGGTGAGCAAGCCATCGATCTGGACAAACTTTTAATGCGGCTTGAAAGACAAAAACAAAAGACTGCCGAAAGAGAAAGAGCGCTAAAAGAGCAGGAGAAAAAAGTCAATAATCTGGAATCGAAGTATTCCAAACTAGCAAGCGAATTAGAGACAAAAAAGAAACAAATAATAAATAAGGCTAAGTCAGAAGCAGCTTCCTTGTTGAAGGATACAAATCGAGAAATAGAAAAAACAATTCGACATATTAAGGAAAATAAGGCTCAAAAAAATGAAACGCTTAAAGCTCGAAGGAAGTTAGAAGGACTTAAAGAAAAGATAAAACCTGATGAGTTAAGAAAGCATACGCATAAGGTAATAGAAGGAAGTATTGAAATAGGGGATTCGGTTAGAATCATCGGTCAGGAAGTATCAGGGGAGGTTTTAAGTATAAGAGGTAAAAGCGCTGAGGTCCAATTTGGCGATCTGAAATCGACCATTAAGCTGAACCGTCTTGAAAAAGTATCCAAAAATGTTTCCAAAAAAATAAACAAGGGAATTTCGTCAGGTTTTAACCTTAATCAAAAGCTTGCTGAGTACAGCGCCACTTTGGATGTGAGAGGTAAACGTGCGGAAGAGGTTTTTTCAGTTGTAGATACCTTTGTGGATAATGCTGTTCTCTTTGGAAGAAATGAGGTTCAGATTTTGCATGGGAAAGGTGATGGTGTTCTTAGAAAAATAATTAGAGAACATCTAAAAGGGCTTCCTTATATTTTATCTATGCAAGATGCCCATGTTGAGCGAGGTGGGGCGGGCATCACGGTTATTAAACTGATCTAGGTCATATTGGAGAATAAAAAAAGCCGACATATGCCGGCTGCATTTTACTATTTAAGTAAGTATAATAACTACCTACTGTTATTTTGTTAATTCAAAAACCCAAGCTCCGGCAATACTTTGTGTTCTAGCGCCAAGAGGCTCTTCGTCAGTAAGAGTGAACGTCATTAGCATTTCATTGTCCGAATCACCTCTCGTCACAGTTACATCGTCTGTTCCGTCAAATGTCACTGTGAAAGAATTTACTTGATTGCCACTGACGGTATACGTTTCAACTGAGAAGACATCCACGTCTGTCGATTCTCCACTTACCACAACGTTTCCGTTAGATTGAAAATTAATGGAAAAATTTGACCAGTCTCCCGTTGTACCTGTATTTCCCCCTAAGGATACATCATCGCTAGAACCAACTGACCATGTGCCTTCTAAAAATTGAATTTGTTGCTGTTCTACGGTAAGACTGTCACCATCATCATCTCCGCACCCCACCATGGTGAATGTTGCTGCGAGTACCACTAGACTCAGTAAATAAGATATTTTTTTCATGTTAACACAATTATTTCTAGTTTGAAAAGGAAAGATAACAATTAACTATCTAAACTACTATTCCCTTAGAAAATTTGCTTATTGATTACATATATTTTTTATCGCGTAAAAGTAACCAACTATAATCACTTAAATTCGGCTAACGTCAAATTATAATTACTTAAATAGTATTCTTCCTTTTGATTTGAAGCAATAATTATTAAGCGGTCAGCGATTTTTTTTAATTGCTTTTGATACCATTCAGCGCCTTGAACGTCCAGATTGGTGGTGGGTTCGTCAAGAAATGTAACATGTGCTCTAGAGAAAAATGCTAGCCCCAGCTTTACGCGTTGTTTCATTCCTGATGAAAAGTTTTTGACTGTTTTTTTTCTGGCATTAGTCAGACCCATTTCATCAATAACTTCACCGACACTGAGTTCTTCTTTAAAGGCTTTAAACCTTGAATGGTATTTTAATAAATCTTGTAGTGTAAAGTCCTCTATCAGCTCCATATAAGGGGAGGCAATTGAGATATATTTATATATTTCATCAAGGGCGATCAACTCGCCATTCAAAAGGTATTTTAATGATCCTTTTGACGGTAAACTGAAGCCTGCAATGGTTTTAAGTAAAGTGGATTTGCCACTGCCATTTGCTCCGGTTATAGCATAGCAATTGCCAGCATAGAAATGGTAATTTAAGTTTTTGAAAATAATTTCCTGATTGAAACGCTTACTCAGGTTATCGAGCTTTATTTCAATCATGTTTTAGGAATATGATTAGTAAGAATAGCCCTTCATTACTCCTCTATCAGAATTACGGATGAAGTTAATAATTTCATCACGTTCCTTGGACGGAGATAGCTCCAGTTCTACTAAATCCACTGCTTTTGAATTATTCAATCCTTTTAAAAAAAGATATCTATATACTTCTTGTATTTCATTGATCTTTTCAGATGAAAATCCTCTCCTTCTAAGACCGATTGAGTTTATTCCACAGTAGGTGAGGGGTTCGCGAGCGGCTTTTGTGTAAGGCGGAACATCCTTTCGCACTAAAGATCCTCCTGAAACCATGACGTGTGCTCCTACTTTTACAAATTGGTGTATAGCGCTAGAACCTCCTATTATCGCATGATCATCGATGCTTACATGACCAGCCAGTTGTACCGCATTTACTAAAATACAATGGTTGCCAATCTCACAATCATGGGCTACATGAACGTAAGCCATCAAAAGACAGTTTTTGCCAATAGTAGTTTTAAATTTGTCATCTGTACCTCTGCTTATTGTAACATATTCTCTGATTACAGTATTGTCACCAATGTAAGTCTCAGTTTCTTCACCCTTATATTTCAGATCTTGGGGTACAGAAGAAATGGATGCGCCGGGATAAATCTTTACGTTTTTTCCTATTCGCGCTCCTTCGAAAATAGTAACATTAGGACCTACCCATGTTCCTTCGTCTATAGTAACATTGGCATGAATAACAGCAAAGGGCTCGATTACAACGTTGCGTGCAATCTTTGCTTGTGGATGAATATATGCTAGCGGTTGATTCATGAGTCTTTTCTTACGATGCTTGCCATCATTGTTCCTTCGCAAACCAAAGTATTTCCTACGTAGGCTCTTCCCGCCATTTTCGCAATTCCTCGTTTGATAGGAGCAAGCAAGTCGCACTTTATAACCATAGTATCTCCGGGTAATACCATTTTACGAAATCTAAAGTTCTCAATGCCTAAAAAGTATGTCCAGTAATTTTCAGGGTCCGGGACAGTATTTAGTACTAGTATTCCACCTATTTGCGTCATAGCCTCTACCTGCAGCACTCCGGGCATAACAGGATTGCCTGGGAAATGACCTTGGAAGAAATTTTCGTTTAAAGTGACATTTTTCACACCTGATACGCTCTCCTCATCTAAATGGATAATTTTATCTATCAACAAGAAAGGGTACCTATGTGGAAGTATATTAATGATTTGATTAATGTCTAAAACCGGCGGCAGATTAGGATTGTACTTAGGAACATTATGCCTGGACTCATCCTTCATAGCTCTTTTTAACTTCTTGGCAAAGGCGACATTGGCGGCATGCCCGGGTCTTGCTGCTAATATCTGAGCTTTTATAGGTCTACCTACCAATGCCAGATCGCCCATTACATCCAGGAGTTTATGTCTTGCGGGCTCGTTTTTATACCTAAGCTCTACATTGTTAAGAATGCCTTCCTTCTTAACCTCTACCTTTGGCTTGTTAAAAAGCTCGGCAATACTGTCTAATTCATGTTCTTCAACAACCCGGTCTACTACAACAATAGCGTTGTTTAGATCGCCGCCCTTAATAAGGTTGTTTTTATGAAGCATCTCCAGTTCATGCAGAAAACAAAATGTTCGGCATGAAGCTATTTCTTTTTCAAACTGCCCAATGTTGGTAAGAGACGCATGTTGACTCCCTAGGACAGGCGAATTATAATCCACCATTACCGTTATTCTGTAATCGTCAAGCGGGAGTGCGGCGATCTCTACATCACGCGCCGGCTCGCGATAAAAAATACCGTCAGGTACTTCAAAAAAATCCCGCAAGGCATTTTGCTCCTCTGTACCGGCTTCGTTGAGAATATTTACAAATTGAATAGAACTGCCATCCATAATAGGTGGTTCGGGCCCGTCCAATTGAATAAGAACATTGTCTATTTCTAGTCCCACCAGAGCGGCTAAAGTATGCTCCACGGTATTAACCCGAGCTTCACCCTGCTCAATGGTAGTACCACGTGATAGATCTACAACGTTGTCTGCATCGGCGTCCACAATAGGCCGCCCTTCCAGATCTACGCGTTGAAATTTTATTCCATGTCCCGGCTTGGCCGGAAGAAAAGTCATATTCGCCTGAACCCCTGTGTGAAGTCCCACACCGGATAGGGTAACCGACTTTTTTATCGTGTGTTGTTTGATCTTCATCCTAATATGCCTAAGGTACCATAGATGCGTACCCTCTTCATTTACTTTCTTGAAATGTCGGCAAATTTAGAACTTTTTCCTCAAGTTGCTTTAGGCGTGAACTCAAATCAGGAAGATTCTTGAATATGGCATATGACTTATGATAGGCAAGTAATTCAAATGCCGGACTACCCATTAGTTTTATATTGCCATTTGGTTTCGATTTACCAACTCCTGCCTGTGCGCCAATAGACGTTTTATCACCGAAGGTGAGGTGTCCGGCAATTCCCACCTGGCCGCCAATAACTCCATTTTTTCCTATAGACGTGGACCCGCTTATTCCTGTCTGAGCCGCTATTACCGTATTGTCACCTATAGAAACATTGTGAGCGATCTGAATTAGATTGTCTAATTTGACCCCATTTCCGATTTTTGTAGAATCACCGTGGAATGTGGCGCAATCTATAACTGTATTAGATCCAATATCGACGTTATTACCGACAACCACGTTGCCCATTTGAGGGATAGTTTTATAACTCCCATCCTCTTGGGGAGCGAAACCGAACCCGGCACTACCTAGTACTACTCCCGAATGAATAACGCAAAAATTGCCAATGAAGGTGCCACTGTAAAGCCTTGCGCCTGACTGTATAATAGAATTGTCTCCGATGGTGCAATCATCTCCAATGTATGAATGGGGATATATCTTTACATTATTCCCAACTTTGACATTATTCCCGATATACGAGAATGCACCTCGATAAATTTCGCTACCTACAGAGCTGTTTTCTCCTAAAAAAGAGGGTTGTTCAACACCTACTTTTTGAAAACTTATAAACTTGTAGTATTCTTCAAGAAGTATTGTAAAACTAGAATAGGCGTCCTCTACGAAGATAAGAGCCGTAGAAACCTCTTTTTTGGGTACGAAATCTTTGTTTACAATAACTGCACTTGCCTGAGTTTCATAAACAAAACTCTCATATTTGGGATTAGAAAGGAATGATATCTGTCCTTGTTTTGCCTCTTGAATCTTACCCAACATATTAATAGAAGCATTGCTGTCACCCTTTATTTCTCCACCTAAAAGAGAAGCGATTTGGCTTACAGTAAATTCCATTAAAGAGAGGTTGTATTAATCTTCAGGTTCGCGCAAATATACATTTTTGGGGTAGCATAGGTAATGTTTTCTTACAATTTTGCTTATCGCCTTAATGTTGGGCAAATCAGCAGCTTCTGCAATGTCCACTACGGTTCCGTCTTTTTTTAAGATATTAATAGATTGTCCTTCTCCTATATATGCCTTATTTGTAACTTCTCCATAAGAAAACAAATAACGACTGTCTGCCTTCAGTATTCCATATTTTTTAGAGATTGACTCACGAATTTTTTCAACTTCCTTCTTCTCCAATGGATTATTGGATAAACGAATCTTAAAGAGTTTTCTTGATAGTAATGATACACTTAATTGACTAAGAATAAGGTCGTCGCTATGCTGCCAATGCTTGATCCCACTCCAAATGTCATAGTCATCCAGCTTTGCAAATGATTGCAATAACTCGGGCTGAATTTGAAATGATTCCAGGGTGATCTCTTTATTTATAAATTCACTTAATGAGGGAGTGGAAACAATATTTTTCCCGGAAAGGCTAAGATCTTTGGCTCTAAGAATAGTATTGATCAGCATTTTCTCGGCGCTAACAGAAGTCTTATGAAGGTACACTTGCCAATACATGAGCCTTCTGGCATTTAAAAAATTCTCGATGCTGTATAGCCCTTTTTCCTCAATAACTATACTGTCTTCTGCTACATTCAACATGCTAATGATTCTTTCCAAACCTATGACTCCTTCAGAAACTCCCGTGAAAAAGCTATCTCTTTTTAAGTAGTCCAGGCGATCCATATCCAGTTGGCTGGAAACCAACTGATGAAAGAATTTTCGCTCATACGTATCTTGAAATATTTTAAGGGCCAAATCAAGAACGCCATTATACTTTTTATTCAAACGCTTCATAAATAAAAATGAGAGGCTTTCGTGGTTCACACCATGTAGCAGGCTAAACTCCAAAGCATGTGAAAAAGGACCATGACCAATGTCATGTAATAAAATGGTAAGTTGTAGGGCCAGGGCTTCTTCATCTGATATTTCAATATTTTTGGATCGCAAAGTGGTAATCGCCTTGGTCATCAGGTGCATGGCGCCTATCGCGTGATGAAACCTTGTATGCAGAGCTCCCGGATAAATGAAATCTGTAAGGCCAAGTTGTTTTATTCGTCTTAACCTCTGGAAAACAGGGTCTTCAATAATGTCAAAAATGATCTCACTTTGAATATTGATAAAGCCATAGATCGGGTCATTGAAAATTTTCTTTTTATTCAACCTGGAGGAATGATTATTGCGTTATCGATAGAGGAATTGAATTTTTTTTAATCATATTAGACTATATGCAAAGATATAACATTTTATGGGCGGACGATGAGATAGATTTATTGAAGCCACACATACTTTTTTTAGAAAATAAGGGTTATGATGTAACTCCTGTAAACAGCGGAACAGATGCTATAGAAAAGTGCGAAGAAGAGCATTTTGATGTGGTATTTCTCGATGAGAACATGCCGGGAATGTCTGGCCTCGAAGCCCTGACCGAGATAAAGTCCACAAGACCTAATTTGCCCGTGGTTATGATCACCAAAAATGAGGAGGAACATATAATGGAAGAGGCTATAGGAGCCAAAATAGCCGATTATCTTATAAAGCCCCTTAACCCAAGTCAGATATTACTTTCGGTAAAGAAGATCTTGGATAACAAGCGATTAATCTCTGAAAAAACAAACCAAAGCTATCAGCAGAATTTCATGAATATAAGTATGGCCTTTCAAGATGATCTTGACCACGAGGAGTGGGCTGATATTTATAAGAAGCTGGTGTATTGGGAGCTCGAAATTGATGAAACGGACAACCGCAGCATGGGTGAAGTATTCGATATGCAAAAGGAGGAAGCCAATAAACAATTCACACGTTTTGTACGTGAGAGCTACGAACATTGGTTAAATGACCCGGAAGCCGATAAACCAATGTTGAGCCATCAACTAATGAGGAACAAGGTGTTTCCTGAAATAGAGAAAAACGGAAAATCGGTTTTCTTTTTAGTGATCGATAATCTCAGATACGACCAGTGGAAGGTGATAGAACCTGCCATACAGGAATACTTTACCGTTGAGGAGGAGGAGAGCTATTACTCGATTCTGCCCACTACCACGGCGTACGCGCGTAATTCTATCTTTTCGGGAATGCTACCCGATGAAATGGCAAAGAAATATCCTGATTTGTGGGTGGGTGAAGATTCTGAAGAAGGTAAAAATAATTTTGAGAAAGAGTTTCTTGAGAAGCAGATTACCCGACTTAACATGGATATACGTTTTACTTACAACAAGATAAAACGAACGTCTGAAGGTAAGCAGCTCGTAGATAAAATTAGAAATATGGCACGTAACGAGTTGAATGTTATTGTCTACAACTTTGTAGACATGCTATCCCATGCAAGAACAGATACAGCAATGATCAGAGAGCTTGCCCCTGACGAGTCGGCCTATCGCTCAATTACGCGCTCCTGGATTGATCATTCGCCTTTGATCGATGCAATCCAGGCCATAGCACAATCAAGCTCCAAGTTGATTATAACTACTGATCACGGCACCATCAGGGTACAGAAACCATTCAAAATTATTGGTGATCGTAATACCAACACTAATCTTAGATACAAACAAGGTAAAAACTTGGGTTATGATCCTTCAGATAAGATTCTTGAGGTACTCAGACCTGAGAAAATGCATTTACCCAAAATAAATGTATCTACAACGTACGCCTTTGCGGCTGAAGATCAGTTTTTTGCTTATCCTAACAATTTTAATTATTATGTTAACTACTACAAGGATACGTTTCAGCATGGAGGGGTATCTATGGAGGAAATGATTATTCCGATAATTTCACTAAATTCGAAATATGGCTGAAAGTGCGTTGCACTCAAAAAAGCTGGTTTGTGAAAGCTTAAATGAGCTGCGGACTGTGGCCGCTGATATAATTTCGTTTTCTAAAGACTATCTTATTTGGGTGTTTAATGGCGAAATGGGGGCTGGAAAAACAACAATGATCAGCGCTGTTTGCCAGCAGCTTGGCGTAGTGGATAATGTGGCTAGTCCCACGTTTTCCATTGTCAACGAGTACCTTACTAAGGATTCAAAAACTATTAATCATTTTGATTTTTACCGTATAAAAGATGAGCAAGAAGCTCTGGATATTGGCGTGGATGATTATTTCTATTCCGGAAACTATTGCTTTGTAGAGTGGCCGTCAAAAATTGATGAACTTATTCCTAATAAATATATTGACATTAATATCATCCCGGATTATTCGGAGCGTAGAATTATAGAAGTGACAAAATATGACTAAAAAGCAGTCAGGCTTTGCAAAGCTGGCCCAGGAATCTGGACTATATACACAGGAGAAATTACTGCCTGTCAGTCAAGATAAATATTCTTTTTTCATCGGTCTGCCGAACGAGATCTCCATGCAGGAGCGTAGAATTACATTGACTCCTGAAGCGGTAAAGCTGTTGGTCAATAACGGGCACGAAATATGGGTCGAAACCAAGGCTGGTGATGGATCTAAATTTTCTGATAAGGATTACAGCGATGCCGGCGCCAAAGTAGTGTATAGCCCTGAAGAAGTTTACAAGGCCGATGTCATTCTAAAAATTGAACCTCCCACTATGGAAGAAATCGATTTGATGAAACCCGGACAATCTCTTATTTCGGCCTTACAACTTGGAAATCAAACTCCGGATTATGTCAAGGCCATAAATAAGAAAAATATATTAGCTCTGGCTTATGAGTTTATTGAGGACAAGGTAGGGGGTATGCCTATCATCCGGGCAATGAGCGAGATAGCCGGGAATACAGTTATGTCAATAGCTTCTGAGTGTTTAAGCGCTGTAAATGGTGGTAAAGGAGTAATACTAGGAGGAATAACCGGTGTGCCGCCAACCCATGTGGTTATTATAGGTGCGGGTACAGTAGCCGAATACGCTGCAAGAGCGGCAATAGGATTGGGGGCCGACATTCAAATCTTTGATAATCATATTTATAAGCTTAGGCGCATAAAGCAAGCCCTTGGTACTCAGGTGTATACCTCTACTATCGACACGGATACCCTTGGTGAATCCTTAAAGCAGGCGGATGTAGTTATCGGCGCACTTCGTGCAGAAAAGGGGAAAAACAGACACGTAGTGAGTGAGGACATGGTAGCGCAAATGAAACTTGATTCTGTTATTATTGATCTTAGTATAGATCAGGGTGGATGCATAGAAACCTCAGAATTAACTTCACTCAACAAACCAACATTCAGTAAATATGGCGTCATTCACTATGGGGTGCCTAATGTAGCCTCGCGCGTGGCATTAACAGCAACTACTGCACTTAGTAATATTTTTACACCTACAATACTGAGAGCAGCGGAAGAAGGTGGAATTGAAGAAATGATTTTCTCGCACAACTGGTTCATGAAAGGTGTGTATACGTATAAAGGCAGCCTGACGAACGAACATATTGCCCGGAAGTTTGGCATGAAATGCAAGGATTTGGGATTGCTTATGGCGGCGAGATTTTAGATCGTCTATCACCTGTCAAACCTCTTAAGGAATGTCAATTTCACAACATAGTCTTTTCTGTTGTTACCGATACTATATACAATTGGGCTATTAACCATTGAAAATACGTATCTTTAAGTTAAACACGTGCAATGAAAACTAAATTGACATTGACTGTTAATAAGCAGATTATAGATTCTGCTAAGAGAGCGGCCAAGAAAAGGAATATTTCGCTATCTCAGCTATTTGAAGAAATTTTTAGTCAGGACGATCTTACAATGGTAAAAACTGAATCTCAAAAGGCGGCAGAAAGACTGCTGAGAAGCTTGTCTCTATCAGAAAGCATTGAAAACAAGAGAGATGAAGATCTTTTAAGGCAACATATATCAAAAAAGTATGGCTAATATTTTTTTAGATACAGATGTAGCTTTCGATATTATATCAAAAAGGTTACCCTATTTTGACGAATCTGTAAAGCTTTTGGAATTGATGATTGAAGGAAAAATCGTTTTACATACTTCCGAAAGTTGTGTTGCAAACCTTATCTATTTAGCCTCGGATATTTATAAAATTAAAGGAGCGAATGAAAAGCTGGTAGATTTTCTATTAGCTTGTGAACTTATTTCATGTGGTAAGCAGCGGATTATTGAAGCACTTAAATCTCCACTTACAGACAAAGAAGATGCTGTTCAGTATTATACAGCGCTTCACCATGGATTAGATTATTTTGTAACTCGAAATGTCAAGGGTTATGTTATGAGACATGATTCACTACCGGTTCTTATGCCAATAGATTTTAACAAAATTATTGACACTGCCTAGGACTTACGCGTTGGCGAAATCATAGTGATTTAATCTACGGTTAACCATACTGCTTAAGCCATCCCCGCTAAACTCTCTTCCAATACTTTAATCTTGGCTTTTGCGTCCTCCATTTTC
>ERZ1740070.900-NODE-900-length-19337-cov-6.214241_pt1 | contig 19337 bp, 17 predicted proteins | sample MGYA00581734_ERZ1740070 | MGnify/ENA primary metagenome ERZ1740070 (study PRJEB43018, sample SAMN04849744) | marine metagenome | isolation source: floating plastic debris | place: Pacific Ocean | collected 2008-09-01 | study: EMG produced TPA metagenomics assembly...
GGGTGCCAGGCCGAGTGCCAGATTTGACCCATGGCGCTGGGTACATCGCCCAGGTGATGAAACACAATCCAAAAAGCGGCGGTCAGGTACAGGCCCACCATGGTGGGGACAATGGTGGAAGCTACCTGAGCAATTCGCTTGATGCCACCAATAATGACTGCGGCGACAGTTGTGGCTAAAACCACACCATAGAGTCTTGGGTTACTGAGCCAGGCCCACTGCAGCTGCTCCCCTAAAGCGGCGACAGCCATGCCCGATTGATTTGCTTGAAACATGTTGCCACCGCCGAGGGCACCCACCATACAGAGAATGGCAAAGGTAACAGCCAGTAGCTGACCCATGGGTTTTAGCCCGCGTTCGGCCAGCCCCTGACTCAGGTAATACATGGGGCCACCCAAAACCTGACCCTCTTGCACCACCCGATACTGTTGGGCCAGGGTGCATTCGACAAACTTAGTTGTCATACCCAGCAGTCCGGCTACGGTCATCCATAGGACAGCGCCCGGGCCACCCAGTTGAATTGCGATCGCAACCCCAGCAATATTCCCTAACCCCACCGTTGCCGACATCGCCGTTGCCAGCGCCTGAAAGTGACTGACCTCTCCGACTTCATCTGGGTCGTCATAGTCACCCCGCAGCACCGCCAAACTGTGCCCCAACCCCCGCGCATTGATAAACCCCATCCGCAGGGTGAGATACACCGACCCCGCCATTAGCCACAGCACAATCAGCGGCATGCCCCACAGCTTAAAAAACAAGGTACGCTCCAGCAGCGTTACCCACATATCCAAAAAATAATCAATGTTGGTTAGAAATTGGTTCAAGGGTGTCCTTTAGCTAACGGCAAGTTCTCTTGAGAGGGCGGCTGGGGTCAGACAGCTCTCTGGGAATCACAAAAGTTGGTTGCGATTAATCCGAAAATATCTCAGCCCATGTTTGTAGCTGTCGCTGTGCCTCAGCAGTGCCCTCTGCCGGAAACTGTTCCATAAAATCCTTATCCTCTGCCGGAATATACGGACCTTCCTTGATCTCAAACATTACCGTATCCGGAGTCAACGCCATTAAAGTGTGATACTGCCCTTCTTCTAGTTCCAGACCATAGACTGGGCCTTGGGCGCACAGTCGTTCAGTCTGAATCACCTGTCCTTGAGCGTTTAGCACTAAAAACCCAACTTCACCCTGGAGGACTAAAAAAAGTTCAAACCCATCACTACCCTTGGGACGCAGATGCCGATGGGGTCGCACATAGGTACCCGGCTGCAGCACATTCATAAACCGCTGCACCCCATCCGGCAGCTGATGAAAATTATGATTTTTCCGCAGACGCGGTAGCGCCGCCGCCTCTTGTGAAACGCTGTCAAACAGCTCTTGAGATAAACGTTTAATAACGGTGGGCATGTAAACAGGACAGTGATGATTTAGGCTTCCGGTTATGTACCAGTGTAAACCTATGTAAAGGGTGGCTCAATTCGACAGCGCGCTCACCTGGCTGTAAAGCCTTTCCATCTCTGGTACGGCCACATTTAGCTTAGCTGCCGCCCTGACCGGATTTCCCAAAATTGCTTCCACCTCCAAAGGTCGCCCCTCATCAAAGTCAATTTTCATACTGGTGCGATAGGGCTTCATTTTTTTGGTAGCTTCCACCATGGTAGTGGCCCAGGTCATCGGAATATGCCGAGCCGATGCAGCCTCTTTAGAAAGATGATCAACCCATACATTGGCTGCAGTAATAACCTCGGTCATGAGGGTGTAAATTTGTGCACTAACTGTTTCATCTGCCATCAGCTCATTTGTTGTCGCATTCAACACTACCGACAATCCGTTGTAGGGCACGTTCCACACCAGCTTACGCCAGCGAGCTATAAACAGATCGTTAGTAACCTCAATGGGAATCTTTGCTCTACGAAAGTCATCGGCGATGTCCAACATTGCTGATGTTAGCTCTCGCTGTTGGTTATTTGCGCTATATGCCCCCAGTTGGATTTTGCCATAGTCCAGGTGGTGAATATGTCCAGGCCCTACCTTGTTAGAACAGATAAAACATAACCCACCCATAATCTGTTGTGGTGACACTAGCTGAGTAATGTCGTCTTCAATGCCCAATCCATTTTGGAGTGTAAGAACTACCGCATCCTTCTTTAAGGGCGGCATTAGCTTTGCTAGACCATAGTTTTGAGTGGTTTTTAAGGCAATCACAACAACATCCACAGGTGGCATATCCGCTGGGTTGTTACATGCATTTACCTGGGGTAATGTGATATCCCCATTAACCGATTTTACGACTAGACCATGCTTTCTTACATGATCATAATCGCTACGCAACAGAAAATGCACATCGCAGCCGCTCTGCTGTAGTCGTGCTCCATAATAACCGCCAATAGCCCCTGTTCCAAGGATGGCATAGCGTTTAACCGACATGATTGCTCACCTGCTTATTATGCTCATTTATTGTATGGGGTAAGTGTCAGAGTGAGTTGTGGTGGTATGGCTGGCAAATGCCAAAAATTAATATAGGAGACTCCCGCCAGCGTGTGGAATCTGTTTTAGGACAGCCCGGCAGGAATGGTATAAGGTTTCGTAATGACTTCAGTTAAGGGGGTAGATTTAAATATCTCCGTTAAGGATTTCTTGAACCGTTTGGGTGAGTTCTGGAAACGTAGGAGATTGTATAGCGTCGCTACCTGTGAATTCAATCTCGTCGTACCAACCTTCATCTAAGGTGAGAATGGTGATTTTTTCAACTAGAGGATCAACAATCCAGTATTCGGGAATATCTAAAACACTATATTCAGAGCGTTTGGCACGATAGTCTACGACTTTAGTCGATTCGCTAACAACCTCTACTACTAAGAGAGGCGGAGATTCGTTAAGGCGAATAACAGCTTCTCTATTTTGAAGGTCTTTCCACTGGACTAAAGGTAAAACAACAACATCTGGGATGCGAACAGTATCCCAGCGGTCGCCGCGAGGTGATTGAACGCCAATTACCATCTGCTTGGTAACCCATTCATGATCCAGACGCTTGATTTCGTTACGAAAGCATTGATTAAGAAAGTCTGCGATTTCACCGTGCTGTCCCTTACCCAAGGTCATAGGGAGCAGTTCTCCATTGACAAGTTCGTAGATGGTGTCAGTGCCGTCATCATAGGCAAGATAGTCATTGATGGTGAAGCGCTGAGTTGTAATAGCCATAGTGAGTTAGCCGCTAACTTGTACTTACCCATAGCGCCTATCATATCAAGCCTAAAGGCAGTTTGAGTACACAAGCAATAGCGACTAACGCCCAACCCTTCAAAATGCAGAACTATTGATGTTTAGGCAAACATTTAACCAAAGGAATTGCACGACTTTCGAGTACGTCTAAAGGTTGACCCAAATACTTCGCCGAGAGCCACATAGGCATTCTCCAACCTAACTCAAACTTAGCTTTCTGAAGTGTTTCATCAGGTGATAGTCCATCTCCAAGATATTCCTCAACTAATGCCTGATAACCACCGTTTTGTTGCATATGAGCTTGAAATTGTTCTTCTTCTATTAGGACTTGTCCAAAGTCTTTTAGAATTAAGCCATCATCACCGATTCTTAGTCTTATTCTTTCTTGTTGACGAATGGCCGCATATCCGAAACTGTATGCTGTACCGTTCTCGTACATCGCTAATATTTCAGAATTTGGGAAAGCATGAATAATGGATTGGGCTCTTTCCGATAGGGAATCTGCTAGAAAGAGAGAAGGCAGTCCAGCACTAATAACAACAAGAGTGTTGAATATGCCAATAAAAGTGGGGACAGGATCGTCAAGATAAAATTTGATGGTTTCCTGAATGCAAGCGTTACTCACAACTTCATAGTCTTCCAAAGAGAGTCTTGACAGCAGTTTCTCTGGTTGCTGCTCTGGTGGATTAGTGATAAAGATACAGCACTTGTTCCAAGACATTTTTAATTTTCATTTTAAGTCTGGTACAAAGCTTTTAAGAGGTTTCTACATATTAAAATCTAGGTCAAAATATTAAATACCAAAATCCGGCCTCGCCGCTGCCAGTCTCCTTCATCTTTAGGGAGTGCCCTAATCGCCTCAGCTTCTGACTCCAAGACAAACTGGAGTTCCCCAGGCACTACCTTACAATCAATAAATTTAAACGACCGGTCAATACCAGCTGCCTGCTCTGCTGCAAAATTAGTCAGCATCTGTGCACACTTTATCTTCCCCCGATGTTGTAGCATCGCCTGCTCCCAGGTTGCGGTGTAGCGAGGTCGATTCTCACTGTCAGCCCCGAGACAAGTTGTCTGAAAAAATCGAGGTTGTTCAACATTGCCATAGTTGAAGCCCAGAAATACAGTGACTACTGTAAACTTGCCTACTGCATCTTGAGCCACGAGCAAATTAGCCCCCTCATTCATAAAAGCTCGCCATGCTAACTCATCTTCACAGATTACAGGCTGCTGGCTATTCAGAGTGTAAAGATGTGGATCTTTAGGTGTATCTGGCAGTTCAATCATTCCAGCGGCAGTTTCTTATCGTTTAATCATGATACAAATAATGCTGAGAAATGAACTTTGCTGGATTAAGGGTGCCTAAATGACTGAACTTGAGCAAGCCATAGAAATTGCAGTTGGGCTTCACGGAGCTATTACTCGGAATGACTCAGGTTTTATCGCTTGTTTCTCTGAATATTTTGACGGCTGAGTTTTACATTGCCTTGGTAGAGGATTTTGAGTCCTTGGCTGCTGACCGTCAAGACAGATGTGTAGTTGTCATCAAGGTGTCTAGCTTGATGTAGCTTTGATCAGTTTTCTCTTAGGCTGATGAATTAGCAAATAAGCCGATGGAATGAAATACAGTGCCAGCAGCGTCGCACCGCCCAGACCCCCAGCGATCGCAATTGCCAACGGTGGCCAAAATCCAGTCGAGTCTAGCAATAGCGGCGTAAAGCCAATAATCGTAGTCACCGTCGTCGCCACCACATGACGTGTTGACTTAATCACCACTTGCCGAGTCGCAGCGGCATCTCCCTTTCGCGCTAGCGGATCATCTCGCAATGCTGCCAAGATAACAATTGAGTCATTGATTGCTAGACCAATCAGACCCAAAGTGCCAAGAATTGCAGTAAAACCAAACAAAGAGTTAAACAACCACAGCGCCATCGCAGCTAACCCTACTGCCGCTATGGCAACAACAGCAAGTAACCCGGCTAATGCAAAGGAGTTAAACGACAGCACCAGTGTTGCGGTCATCAACACGACTAAAACACCAACAGTTGACAGCAAATTGCCAACAGCGGAACCTCTAGCATCAGCCTCGCCGCCGTAGCTGAGACGATACCCCGTCGGTAGTTCAAAGCCTTGATTTTTCAACGCTTGTTGAAACTCAGCTAAGACAGTGCTGGGCAGAGACCCTGCTGTAATAAACCCCTGCACTGTATTGACTCGCTGCCCATCCTCTCTAGCAATGGTGCTTAACTCTGGGCGCAAATTAACTGATGCCACTGCAGAAAATGGAACTGTTGTGCCACTGGTGCTGAGTAAATCAACAGAAGTGATGCTGGCTAAGTCGCCACGTTCCTGCTCTGGCAGCTGTACTCGCACAGGAATATCTTCGGTGTCTTCAAGAATGGAGCCACCTAGCTGACCATCGAGGAGAGTGCTAAGCTGAGTTGCGATCGCACCATTATCCAACCCTACTCGTCGCGCTGCGGCTTCATCTACATCCAAGGCTAGTTTGGGCGATAGCTCCGTCAGCGTAGCCCGAGTATGGGTGACCTCATCTAGCCTAGACAATATCAGCCGCAGCTGGTCCCCGAGCATTCTCAACTGTTCTAAGTCCGGACCATAGAGACTGACCTCGATCGGCGCATCAAACGGTGGCCCCTGCTCCAGCTGTTTGACCAATATCTGAGCATCGGGAAATGCGGCATCTAGCTCGGTTTGCAGTGTTCGAATTGTCTCTCTGAGATTGTCTGTTGACTCTAGCTGCACAATACCCTGGGCATATTCAGATGCATTACGACGACTGCCTACTACGTTATAGAAAAATGACGGTGCATTTTGGCCCAGAAACCAGTGGATATCGTTGACGGCTGGATGCTGCTGGATTAGGTTGCGAATAGCTAAAGTTTGAGTACGGGTGGTTGCGATCGCACTGGATGCCGGACGTTCCACCTCAATTTGAAACTGATCGCGATTTGTTGGTGGAAAAAACTGTTGTGGCAAACTAGCAAACTGAATAAACCCTATAACAGGCAGCACCATAGCGATTAAGATACCTAAAATCGGTCGACGAAAGACCGCTCGTAAACTCCCCTCATATAGCCGAGAGAGCGCTGTGCTAGAAAAACCACCCACACTCCAGAGGCTAGTCTGAGATCGTAACGGTCGCCAGCGATAAACCAAACCAGCTAGGGCCGCGATTACTGTCAACGAAAGCGTGAGCGAACTTAACAGCGCTAAAATAACGGTACTACCAATGGTGCCAATAAACTCTCCAGTACCCCCAGGAGAGGTGGCAATGGGGATAAACGCCAGCACAGTCGTTAGGGTAGATGCAATCAGCGGAACTGCCAGATGCTTGACTGTTTCCCCAACGGCTTTGGCAGGGTGACTACCGCTTTGTAGATGTATCCGTACTTCGTCTACCACCACAATGGCATTGTCAATCAGTAACCCCAGGGCAATGATTAGCCCCGTAACAGACATTTGGTGTAATGGAATGCCCAATGCCTTCATACTGCCAAACACCATTAATGTAGACAGAGGCAGGGCCATACCAACAATGGCAGCTGAGCGCCATCCTAAAATTATTAGTGAAATGCCAATCACTAACATAGAGCTAAGCAAGAGATTACCAATCACTCCATTTAGCCGCTGTTGTACATACCGACTCTGATCCAACACAATGCTGATACTCAAACCGTCTGATAGATCAGCTTCAAATGCTGTGAGAACTTTTCTCGCCTGCTGTGCCCATTGGTCTACACGATAGTCAGATTCCACGGTCGCTGCTACAACAATGGCCGGTTTTCCTTCCACTAATGCTAGATCAGAGACTGGAGTTTGCACTCCCTTAGCTACCTGGGCAATATCCCCCAGCTGTGCAATCTGACCGTCTGCCCCCACCTGAATTGGAATTGCCCGAATCTGATCCAACGATTCCAGAGCACTGTCCACCTCAAATAACAGTTCAGTAGACTCACCCCGTAATTCACCTGTCGGAATTTTTGCATCGCTAGCTGCAATCTGTTGCGACAGCCCCTGGGCGCTGATGCCTAACTTTAATAAATCAGCCTGACTGATCTCTACTTGAATCTCTTCATCAGGCTCTCCAAACAGGTCTACACTGTCTGTTCCAGGTAAGTTTCTCAGCTCGGCTTCTAGGCCCTCTGCCACCCGTCGCAGAATGGGGTAGTTAGCTGGTTCATCCAACTCCCACGTCAGGCCCACAATCATGGCACTGGCCTTGACTTCCTCGTCCTCATATTCTGGTCGACTAGCTTCAGCAGGTAGTTCTGGCATGACATCGTCAATCTGGCTACGTACTCGCGCCCATACTGGTTCAACATCTGGAATTGTTTCTTTGAGTTCTACCGTAACTACTGAGATGCCGGGGCTTGAAGACGACCGGATCTCTTCAACTTCTTCAATATTCGATAGCTCTTCCTCAATTTTGTCGGTGACCAGTGACTCCACTCGCTCGGCACTTGCCCCAGGGAAGAAGGTAGTTACCGTTGAGACTCTTTGCACAATCTCAGGATCTTCTAGTCGAGGTAATGATAAGAATGCAGACAGTCCCCAGACAATAACTAACGTTAAAGTTAGAAATAGCAGCTGTCGATTTCGAAAGAAGAGATTGAACATGATTAGATTAAGGGAAAAAGCAGGTCTTAGGCAGGACTTTGTGTAGGGAATTAGTCAGCTGGTGGAGAGTTTAGAGGTGCTGTTTGGGGTCCCTCCGAGTTCCCCAAACCCCCTGGGCAGGGCCGGAACGCCGCCCTACAACCCAGCGTACTGGGTTATTCCGAGTAGCATTAAGTTGCGGGTTACGGCGGGGTTGATTATATATTTTATGGACTGGGACCTATGGAAAATTTAGAGATAAAATTCAATCTATAAGACCATCTTGTACGGTGAGTTAACCTGAATAATCGACCTCGCCGTAACCCACTCCTCACCTGCATAATCGCCATTAGCGACAACCTACTTTCGGGGGTGTGGGGGAGTTCAGACCCCCACGAACGGGAGGGTTTCAGGGAGGAAAGCCCTGAGCAACCCCTATCGCCACCAGCCAATCCTTAAACGCTAGTTCTCAACAATCTGCCCCGCCACCAGCCGATGTGTACCACTTGTAACAATCTCCTCTCCTGGCTCCAGCAGCCCTCGTACAAAGACTCGATCACTTTCTGTATAAAGCACCTCAATCTCTCGGCGGTTAACCTGATAAAGGTTTTCAGTAGTTTTATCTTCAGGTTCACCTAATACATAAGCCGACCATAGTCCTCTCTCGCCAGCAACAAGCGCACTGGTTGGCAACCAGTAACCCGTTTCATTCTGTTGATCTTGTAACTGCAGCCGTGCCGTTGCCCCAATCGTTGGCTGTGCATTTGACGGCAGTGCCACTACTATAGTAACTGTCTGACTGGCATCATCAAGCTCTGGCAACAGCGCTGTTACCCGGCCCTCAAATGATTGACTATTGACTTCAATTATTTGCACATCGCCACTATTAATGCGGTCTGCCACCTGGCTAGGCACACCGATACGGGCCTCCAGAGCATTCCCCTCTACCAGACGCATAATTGATTGCCCTGGACTGACTACAACGCCTTCATCCACAAGCCGTAGGGAGACGCGGCTGTTAAAGGGAGCGTAGATAACACTCTTCGCAATTGAGACATCAAGATTCTTTAGACTTGCCGCGATTTGATCTACCTGGGCATCCTGAGCGCTGACCTGTTCTACTCGGGTACCGGTGTTGAGTTCTTCTAACTGGCTTTTGGCTTGGTTGAGACGACTCTCTAGGGCCTCAGCCCCAAAGGCGGCTTCATCTCGTTCTTCTAGAGAGATTGCACCTTGAATATAGAGATTTTCCCGACGCGTCTGTTGTAAATGGGCTAAATCAAGCTGAGCCTGCAAGTCTTGCACAGCGGCGGCGGCGGCGGCAATATCTTCCTGGCGAGGACCTCGCTCTAATTCTTGAAATCGAGCCTGGGCCTGTCGCAGTTGAGCCATAAGCTGCTGACGCTGGGCCTGCAGGCTGCGAGTATCTAACCGAGCTAGGGGGCCCCCGACTGCAACAGTGTCACCTTCATCTACAAGGATTTCCACCAGAGTACCTGCTTGTTCAAAGCCCAGGTCACTGCTGCGTCGAGCGACGATCTCGCCTGTGTAGGTGCGCTCTACCTGATATTCTTTGACACGCTCTAGAACTTGGGTCTGGACAGATAGCGGTGTAATTACATCTTCAGCCACTGCTGACTCAGACCGAGAACGCCCCCACCAGAAAATGGGGACTGCAAGTATGGGCAATAACCACAACCACTGCCAGCGAATCTGCTTACTTGCGCTGGCATCAGACGTTGATGAAACCATGGCTCAATATCCAAACAGTTGATATTCACTTAGTTGATAACCAATTTATTGATATTCAACTTGTTGTCTATAGTGACCTAGCGTATACTCAACATGTTGGATATGTCAATGGATTCTCTGTAACTCTCTATGGCCTTAGCCCATACCATCCTGGCTCTATTAGCTCAGCGACCCGATAGTGGATACGACATTAGTAAGCGTTTTGACGAAGGGTTGAGCTGCTATTGGAAGGCGACTCAGCAGCAGGTCTATCGTGAGCTATCAAGAATGGAGTCTCGGGGCTGGGTCGATTTTGAGAAGGTGCCCCAGGAGGGAAAACCGGATAAAAAGATTTACAGCATCACGGATGCGGGCTGGGTGGAACTCACGCGCTGGTATGCAGACCCTACCGATCGCACCCAAATTCGAGAAGATTTGCTGGTGAAGGTGATGATTGGCTACAAAATGCCCCGTGAAATGTTGCTCAAAGAACTCCACCACCGCCAGATGTTGCATCAGGCTCAGTTAGATGAGTACCGCACGATGGAGGAGACATGCCTGGGGCATCCTGACCCGCCAGTGGAGCTGCAGTTTAAGTATCTGACGCTAAAGCGGGGAATTGCCTATGAAACTAGCTGGCTGCAGTGGTGTGCTGATGTGCTCTTATTTCTTGAGCAGTATGATGCGAAACAAGACGATGTTTAACGGATGCGATCGCACCTGTTCATATTACATACTTCCCGACTAGCCAGAGAACAATAAAAGCCCACAAAGGCACTGTGCCTTTGTGGGCTCGTTGTTTATTGCGAGATCTTTAAGCTATCGCCTTTGCTATTTCCCCTCTGGCAAGCGCTGACTGTTATCACTAGCAAAATTATTAACTGCGCTAGCAATGTCTAGACCCGTTGTTTGCTTTAGCTGCTCAATAATGGCAATGGCCTGTTTGGCTGTGCCCCCTGTCTGGCTATCAATCATGGTGACATTTTGAATGTCCACATCGGGGACTGTAGCACTTAGGATTTTTAACAACATTTCCAGCTTCTGTAGCAAGAAAATGTCGCGGGCGTTGCTCCCAGCCGCACGCCAAGACTCAGCTAATTGTCTGGTACCTTCAGCCTGGGCTTTACCATCCTCAGTAATTTGAGCCGCGTCACCCTTGGCTGCCTCCATAGCTCGTTTACATTGAGCTTCAGCCGGTGCAATCACATCGGCTTTGAGTTGTTCGGTAACTTGCTTGATGCGCTCCTGCTGTACTGGAATTTCAGACTGAAAACGGACCAGTTCAGAGGCAATCTCAGCTTCTACCTCGGCAACAACAGCACCGCGCTTTGTCGATGCGTCTTTGATACGACGCTCGGCTTCAGCTTCGGCAATACCCGTGTCACGCTCGATTCGGCGAACAGAGGTGATTTTTTCGTTCTCAGCCGTTTGAATTGCAGATGCTGCTTGAGCTTCGGCCTCAGCAATACGAGCATCACGCTGGAGCTGGGCCTGTTGTTTACGACCGATGGAGTCGAGATAGCGTACATTGTCAGAGATGTTCTGAATTTGCAGAGTGTCGAGCACTAAGCCTAGTTTTTCGAGATCTTCTTCTGCTTCATCTAAGAGACTTTTTGCAAAGGCGATTTTGTCTTCATTTACCTGCTCTGGTGTCAGGCTCGCCAAAACTCCCCGCAGATTCCCCTCCAGGGTCTCTTTTGCAATCGTTTCAATCTCTTTTCGACTCTTGCCCAGCAGTCTTTCAATGGCATTGTGAATGGCCGGTTCTTCACCGGCAACTTTGATGTTAGCCACACCATCTACCTGCAGTGGAATACCTCCTTTAGAGTAGGCATTGGCCACTTTAAGCTCGATAATCATATTGGTGAGGTCCATTCGCAATGCCTTTTCTAGTAAGGGTTTACGAATGCTGCTGCCGCCTTTAACCAAACGATAACCTACCCTTTTTTGTCCCAAACGCTGTTGAGCCCCTGCAAAGATCAGTACCTCATTGGGTTGGCAAATGTAGTAAAGGTTGCGAATGATTAGGGAAATAACCCCAGAACCACCACCGAGGATGACAAGTAAAAGAATTAAACCTTGCATTAGTTATGATCCTCCATTGTGGGCTCTACAGTAGTTGTGGTAGCTGAGTCTAACCGACGCTGAAACTCTAAACTTTGGTTCAAAGTGCCGGTGACATTGATACCCAGAGTGTCATCTACCTGCTTTAGAAATTGACGAACAATGTCAGGATAGACATTGACCAGGCTGGCAATTGATTGGCCATCACCGTTGTCAATAACGTTCACATTTTTAAGATGAATGCGACCAGGAATTTTGGCAGCCTCTTTCAAGACCATGTCAATTTGCTGAATCAAAAAGACCTGGGTGGCATCGGTCCCAGTTTCAGCCCAGACTTTTGCCAACATTTCATTGACCAGGGCAGCTGCTTTTGCATTCTCTTCTAGAGCCGCCGCCTGGCCCTTGGCGTGGAGTTGCTGGGCTTGTTTTTCGGCCTGAGCAGGTAACACCTCATCCGCCTGCAGACGTAGCCGTTCTAGCTCGGCACGCACCGTTTGAAGCTGTTGTTCTGCTCTGGCCCTCGCTTCTTTGGCGGCTGCGATGGTGCGTTCTTCTTCAGATTTAGCTCGTTCTTCGAGTTCGGCTTTGATTTTACGCAGCTCGTTTTGCTTTTCTTGTACTACGGTTAGTGCTTGAGTTTTGGCGACTTCTGCTTGTTTTTGACAATCGGCTTCGATACGGTCGGCTTCGCCAACGGCTTCAGCTTCAGCAATCTCTGCGTCACGAATGATATTGGCAATTTGGCGACGACCAATGGAGCTGAGATAGTCCGCATCATCCGTCACACTTTGAATTTTTAGGGTATCTAGATGTAACCCCAGTTTTCCTAGATCTTTAGCGACATCCGCGGCGATACGCTCGGCAAAATTGAGCCGGTCTTCATTAACTTGTTCAGGTGTGAGCAGGGCAACAACACCCCGTAAGTTCCCTTCTAATGTCTCACGAACTACTCGACGAATTTCTGAGCGATTACGGCCTAAAAAGCGTTCAATGGCGTTGCCAACAACAGTGCGATCGCTAGAAATTTTGACATTGGCAATTGCTTGAATATTGAGTGGTGTGCCGCCTTTAGCATAGGCGTTTGTCACCTCTACAGGGATGGGCATGGTTGTCATATCCATCTTTTGCACCTGTTCAATGATCGGAATCACCAGGGTGCGGCCGCCAAAGATAACGCGATAGCCAACACTTTGGCCCCTTTGGTTTTTGTACTTACGTCCCGAGATAATTAAAATTTGGTTGGGGTTGCAAATGCGCAGACAGGTTTTGAGTACCAGAATTAGCGCACCAATGCCAACCAGACCCAGAATCAGCGCGCTGCCGCCCAAAATAGCACCCGCTTGAGCGGTCGTTTGGTTTGTCTGTGGAATGGGGATGGCCTGGGCAACTTCGTAACTGACCATTTCGGCTTGTGCCGATCGAGTGGAGTCGCTTGCTGGCCTGGTCTGGCCTAACAAGAATGAAGTGTGTGTCATGGGTATAAAATCGATGTAGATTAGTTGGCGTTGCTGACCTGCGGGATGGCTGTGAGAAACTGTTAAATAGCAACGGTTTTAGACTGGTGTATCCCCTAAATCATCAATCGCGATTAATTTTGCTGAGCAGCGGTTTCGTCTGAAACAACCCAAAGGCGATTTTTCTCAACGTTGACGACGAGTACTTTATCCCCCGGTGCGAATTGTTTGGTGTCATCTGTTAGTGCCATCATGTGCAATGTGCTGCCGCGTAGTTCTAGGCGCACTTTGCCTTTGCTGGTAGCGTCAAAGGGCAGTTCAACCACACCCACTCGTCCAGCAAAATCTTCGGTACGAACAAGACTATCGGCATGGCGGCGGGCGAGCTGGCGTAAAACTACTGCCAATGTACCCCCTAGCAAAATGCCCATAATTAGTGCGGCAATAAAGATAATGGATGCGGACCAGCTAGACTGCACCCAACCGAGACTTAGGCCAGTTAGTCCAAAGAAAAAGCCCCCAACTGTCCAGAATTTGAAGCTAGTCAGAATGTTAAGACTAAAGACGTATGCTCCTTTAACTTTTCGTAAAAGCTGGAGGTCCGTATCTACCTGAGCGTCAAACACAGCGTCTCGAGCGACACAGTCTTAGACAGCGTCAACATCTGCGACGGCATCCAGCTCCACATCAAAGTCGGCGTCGGCGTCAAAGTCGGCGTCAAAGTCTGCATCACCAGCACCGCCTAAAGTTGCGATCGCAACAAACACGCCGCCAATCACAAAACAAAACCAATAAATTGACTGCACAGTATCTCCTTAGGGGTTCATTCCCTAGTGATAGTCAGATACAGTCTGTGACTCTAAAATTCCTGACAATTTTTAACGATCCGTAGGGCGATATGCCTACCATTTCTGGCAGTGGAAATGTTATCCAATCTTGTCAGGATCAACGCCCAGTTCCTGAAGTTTGGCTTGTAACCGCTTCAATGTTTTCTGAGTTTCTAACTGGATTTGCTCTGCAGTGTCTGCGCGCCGTCGTTCTTCTTCAGCACGCTGCCGTTCTTCTTCTGCACGCTGCCGTTCTTCTTCTGCCTGTCTTTCTGCCTGCTGTTTGGCTAAGGCTTCTTGTTTCAATGCGACTGCTAGTTCGCTAGGTATAAGCAGCCGTTCACCATTATCTTGACGATAGAACCCAATCAGCTGTTCTTCGTGCACCAATTGCAGCTGAAGCGGCTCACAGATCCCATCGCTAATCGGTTCGTAATAGGATTCCTCGGGGCCGATTTGCAGACGATAGCCTTGAAGGGCTGGGTCTAGCCATTCATTCTTAGGATCAAACAGCCAATATTCTTGAACCCCTAACTGGGCGTAGAGAGTTTTCTTAAAGACCTCGTCCTTACTGCGAGTTCCTTTTGAGGTCATCTCAAAGACAACTGCAGGTACTTCCCCCTCTTCCCAGATTTTATAGTTGTCTCGACCGCCGGGCTCTACACCAAAAATAACCATTACGTCTGGAGCCACCCGTAGACGAGGAAACCCCTGGGCATAGTACATAAACTGGTTGCCTAGCACCGTTGCTTGCTGGCCCTGCAAGTACTGTGTGAGCACCTCAATGGTGACCAACATGGCGTAGAGATGAACAAACGTTTCCGCCATGGGTTCTCCGTCAGAACTGGAATAGACGATTGTAGACTCTGCCGCAGTCTGAGGTGTAGGAATCGTAGTAACCATAGCTACATGTAGAATACTGTACCCATCATATTCTAGACATATCAAAGTGCGCTGCTACTCATCTAAATAACAGCGCACCTAAACTATGAGAATTTGTTAGTTACTTATGACTGCTAACTTCAGCCACAATTTTCTCTTTTAATTTCTCTGGCACGGCACTTAAATGGTCGTACTGCCAGCTAAAGAAACCCACACCCATACTCAATGAGCGTAGCTCTAAGATCAGGGTTTGCATTTCAGCGACTGGCAGGTGTGCAGATACCTCGTCCCAACCCGGCCAATTAGCCTTGTTGTTATATCCCATCACCTGACCGCGACGACCGCTAATCAGGGTGAGCACATTTGAGGTAAACCGATTTGGCACTGATATAGACAGAGAGGCAATGGGCTCTAGCAGAGTGGGTTTGCACTCTGGTAACCCGGTTTGCATGGCAATCCGTGCGGCCTGTTTGAATGCCTGGTCAGAACTGTCCACATGGTGGTAAGACCCGTTTTTCAATGTGACTGACACATCCACCACTGGGAAGCCTAATGGACCTTGCTTAAGAAACTCTCTTACACCCGTCTCAACGCTGGGGATATATTGTCTTGGAACAACACCGCCAACAATCTTTTCAGCAAACTTAAAGCCTTCGCCACGGGGTAAGGGTTGAATGTCGATGTAGATATCACCAAACTGTCCATGGCCGCCTGTTTGATGCTTGTAGCGTCCGCGCACGTCAGCTTTGGCGTTGCGAATAGTTTCTTTGTAAGCTATTTGAGGCTCATGGGTGACCATGGATAGGTTGTACTTGCGGTGGAGCCAGTCCATGGCAATCTTGAGGTGGACATCACCCTGGCCCCACAAAATTACTTCGTGGGTGTCGCCATGTTGTTCCCAGTGTAAAGCCGGGTCTTCTTCAACTAGCTTATTGAGGGCTCCGCTGAGCTTCACTTCGTCATCGCGCTTTTCAGCGGCAATGGCTAAAGAATAAACGGCTGGCAAAATGTCAGCGATGGGCAAAGTTTTACCAGCGGTTTGTGCTGTGGTTAAGGTATCCCCCGTTTTAGCGTGCTCTAGACGTGCGATCGCAACCAAACTTCCTGCCTCAGCCGCACTCAGGGCCTGCTGCTGACTACCCATCAGCGAATATAGACCCCCCATACGGTCTAGACCTAGACTGGCTCCATCCTTGAGGGTGCCTCGCCACAGTCGAGCTAACGATAGTTTGCCACCTTGAGGGCTGTAGTAAGTTTTTAGAATCTGAACTAAGGGTTCACTGGAACTCAGATCAATGCCTCGACGTTCTGCTGTGACCTGGGGGGCAGGTGTTTCACGCACCAGGGCATCTAGCAGTGGACGGACACCATAGTCAGTGGAGGCCACACCAACAAAGACTGGTACGACCAGATCCGCCCCCAGCTCCATTTTGAGATCCTGAACGATCTCATCTTCAGGCGGATCAATCTCTTCTAGTAGCTCTTCTAATAGATGATCGTCAAAATCTGCCAGGGTTTCTAGCATTTCGGTGCGGGCTGCTTTTTCCTCTTCTGCCAGTTCTGCAGGCAGCGGTACAGGGTCAGCAGCGGCTCCAGAATGGTAGTGATAGGCCTGCTCACTGATTAGGTCGATAAAGCCTACCAGGTCTTCTCCCATGCCGATGGGATATTGATGTGGGACGAGGGGACGACTAGAGACTGATTTTAAGGCGTCTAATACTTCAGAAAAAGGGGTGCTGGCCCGGTCCATTTTGTTGAGCCATAGCACATGGGGAATTTCCCACTTGTCGAGAAAGTGTAATAGCGGCGATACGGTTAGCACCCGGTTTGGATCTGGTTCGCACACGACAATTGCAGCGTCTACTCCCATTAAGACGTGTAGCGGTTCTTGGAGTAGCTCGATAGAACCGGGGCAGTCGAGAAATGTAAAACGAATGCCGCCGTACTCAGTACAGGCGGCATTCGTTTCGACCGTCATATGGCGATTGCGGGCTTCAGGTGAATGGTCACCAACCGTATTACCTTCAGGAATTGAGCCTTTGCGAGAAATTGCACCAGTGACCGAAAGCAGACTCTCAAGCAATGTTGTTTTACCACTTGAGTATGGACCCACAATCGCCACGTTTCGTGAACGAGAGACAGCGGCTTTTGCCATAGGTTTAACCCCTTTTCTAAAGAGACTATGCCCAAACAAGTCTTGGCCCTAGAAAACCTTCTAAAACAGTAGGTCAACTAGTCTTGGTAAGGGCACAGGGGACATCAACTCTCAACACATAAGGTCGTTTAATGGAGGTTAAGAATAGGGTGTTCCCCTGGATTACAAGATTAGCCTAACGCTGCTAGAACCCTTTGGTAAAAAGGGGTTTGGAAAAGTTCACTAGGTTAAGAAGCGTAAGGGGATTCTAAGGAATTGTAACTAAATGCTACGCTATGGAATAGCTAAATTGAGCCAAAATATGACCAGAAGACTGATGCCAAAGCTCTACATTTTCTTTAGATAATGTACGTTTCTAATTATTAATGATTCCTTTATATATGTGTTGCCAAAAGCCTCTTTTTTAATGTTGTTTGTACTGTGAAGTTGAACAATTTTGTGATGGTTGATTTAGGGGATGAATCGATCTAAAGCAGTGGCTTATTTAACGACCTCTCCAGCTAAAACCATCACAAGGATCAGCAATTCCACAATCTCATTTAAGTCTGCAGCGGTCGTTGGTCATTCAACAAACTGGCCGATGTTACCCAGTTGAGTCACTGTATCTTGTCGTAGCGCTTCAACTTGGTAACGCTACTTCCAGTTTTTGTTTACGCCGATTAAATTGCCAAAAAGCATAATAAAACCACTGATTAGGATGATGATGGCCAAGGCTACAAAAACGCCATCGTAGGCTGCGAGGTCTTCCATGGTAGGGGCGAAGATTTTTTCTACTTCTACAGTTTAGTAGTTAGTGTTGAGTTGAGGGCACGCTGACCATCAAACTTGCCAATCATGATATTGCTGTAGCGACTTGCGATCGCACCTACTGATAACAAACAGACCTCTAATTCTGTCGGGTCCATGTGTTTGCCACCCAAAATGCGATTGGCAAAAAATACGGTTCCTGCCTCATCGGTTTGAAAAGAGCCAAATCGCATTTTTCGATTTTCGTCCAGCAAAAATCTCAGCACATCCAACTCTGGGCCACAGCCAATCGCGACGCAGCTACTGGCTCTCACAATGGCCAGCTCTTTGTCGGGGTAAGGATGTGACTCCCAAGGCAATATATAAAGCTCGATCAGCGTTGTCTCTTGATAAATCAGATCAAAATAGGGGCGCTCATCACTTGCCCGTACGGTTGTCTTAAAGACACTATCGTTTAGATAGTCTTGCACCCGCTCATAGGTTAGCTCTTGAGCACCATTAACAAATTTCATAGTGGTGTACCACTTACATGATGAACATGTCGGCGCTGACTTCTGTCATGGCACCTTTTGTCTTGCTTTGAACAAACGCATTTGGAGTCGTGTCTGACTCTAGACGTCCGTCTACTAGGTTGATAATGCGGGAGGCTAAGTCCCAAAAGCGGATGTCATGGGTGAACAATAAAACCGGGCCGCCCACGTCGCGCGATAGGTTGTGCAGATAATTCACGACATCCCGACCAGATTTTTTATCTAGGGCGGCTGTGGGTTCATCGGCCAAAATTAGCTTTGGATGGTTAACCAATGCGCGAGCAATCGCTACTCGCTGTTTTTGACCACCGGATAGCGAATGGGGTTTGTAATCGACTCGTTCGGCAAGACCTAGAGTGCTAAGCATTTTTACAGCCCGCTCTCGCTTTGACGAAAACTCTCCGGTTAGTTCCACCGCCATTTCTACATTTTGGCTGGCAGTCAGGGACTCAAATAAATTATGAGCTTGGAAGATAAAGCCAATGTTTCGTCGCACGTTGACCATAGCGCGCTCACTCATACCCACCAGTTCTTGGCTGAGTATGCGCAGGCTGCCTTCGGGTAGATGACGCAGGGCTCCTGCCAGGGTAAGTAATGTTGTCTTGCCAGACCCAGATGGACCGGTCAGGATAACAATTTGCCCCTTGGGTAGCTCTAGAGAGATATCAAATAGTACCTGTTTACTTAGATCGCCCACCCCAAAGTAATAGTTGAGGTGCTGGATTTGTACGGCCAAGTTATCTTTGGTTGGCTCAAATGTAGATTGTGGCTGAGTTTGAAACATACGACTACCCTAGCTCAACACCTGTGTAAATTTCTCTTTAGAACACATCTGCTGGATCGGTGGTTTGGACTTTACGTACTGCGATCGCACCCGATACCAAACACATAATAAAAGTGGCAATGAGTAAATTCGTAATGCGTTCTGGCGTCATCTGAAAAAACAGACCGGTCGCATTACCTGCCGCTTGATAAAGCAGCTGACTGACTAACACACCTGGAATAAACCCTAACACTGACAAGATTAGAGCCTCCTGCATCACCACACTCAGCAGGTAGCCATTTTTATAGCCCATGGCTTTAAGGGTGGCATATTCAGCCCAGTGGTCGGCCACATCGG
>ERZ1740070.901-NODE-901-length-19305-cov-4.232675_pt1 | contig 19305 bp, 11 predicted proteins | sample MGYA00581734_ERZ1740070 | MGnify/ENA primary metagenome ERZ1740070 (study PRJEB43018, sample SAMN04849744) | marine metagenome | isolation source: floating plastic debris | place: Pacific Ocean | collected 2008-09-01 | study: EMG produced TPA metagenomics assembly...
ATGGACCATTGCTCTTTTTCGGAGGCTATTCCCCACCCGCCCTCGAGCTGTGCGGAGAGCATTGCGATGTCTATCTGATGTGGCCGGAACCGAAAGCACAGCTCGCGGAGCGGATGCGTGCGGTGAACGCGCAAGCGGAAAAGTTTGACCGGGTGATTGATTACGGTTTGCGCGTCCATGTCATCGTGCGTGAGACCGAGGCTGAAGCCCGCGACTATGCCGAGCATCTGGTCGCGGAACTTGACGATGAGTATGGCAAACTGATCCGCGACCGGGCCCATGACAGCACGAGCCTCGGCGTCGCGCACCAGGCCAAGGCGCGTGAACTGGCGGACAGGTTCGGTTATGTTGAACCGCACCTCTGGACCGGTATTGGTCGCGCGCGATCAGGCTGCGGCGCAGCGATTGTCGGGTCAGCCGATCAGGTTTTGAGTGAACTTGAGGCCTATCAAAAAATGGGCATCCGGGCCTTTATCCTGTCCGGCTATCCTCATATTGAGGAGTGCTAGATTTTTGGCGAACTGGTCCTTCCACACATGAACACATGCTCTCTTCCTGACATATATGGCCGCGTTCCGAGCGCGATGCCTGACACCCCACTTGGCGCAGGAGCCCGCATCTGATGCTGAACCGAATACACCTGTCCGAAGACCTCACCATCTCTCGCCTGGCCTATGGCATGTGGCGTCTTGGCGATGATGCCGACACGTCCGTGAAACATATTCAGGCCAAGATCGAAGCCTGTCTCGAACAGGGTATCACGACCCTGGATCAGGCGGATATTTACGGCGCCTATGGCGCGGAGGAGCTACTTGGAACCGCGCTGAAAGCGAGCCCAAGCTTGCGCAAACGCGTGGAAATCGTGACCAAATGCGGCATCGTGGCGCCGTTCGGACGCTATGCCGACAAAGCCGTCAAATATTATGATACGGGCCGCGACCACATTCATCACTCCGTGGATCTGTCGCTGCAACTCATGGGGATTGAGCAGATTGACCTGCTGCTGATTCATCGCCCGGATCCGATGATGGATCATCATGAAACCGGTGACGCGCTCGACGCGCTGATCAAGTCCGGCAAGGTCAAAACGGTTGGCGTCTCCAATTTCAAACCGCATGACTGGACCTTGCTGCAATCGGCAATGACGTCACGCCTGGTGACCAATCAGATAGAGCTCAGCGGGAGTGCGAGTGGGGCTAGCACTTATGGTGTCCTGGCGCTTTTGCAGGAGCGCGGCTTCCCGGCCATGGCCGGGTCGCCGCTGGGCGGCGGTGCTCTGGTTGGCGATCCGGCGCCCGCGGTGGCGGCAGAACTCACGCGTATCGGTGAGCGACTGGAGACCGATCTCGCCTCGCTTGCCTATGCCTGGCTGCTCGCGCATCCTGCGAATATTGTGCCCGTTATCGGGACCAATTCCATCGATCGCATTCGCGCCCTCGGTCGGGTGGCTGACGTTTCGATCGATCGTGAGACCTGGTATGAAATCTATACGGCGGCGCTGGGGACCGAAGTCCCCTGAACCGGCGCCAGCCTAATCCGGTTCAACGACCACCAGATCGTCGGTCTCTTTCACCGTCTCCATGACCGGAAAGGTCGAGGTCTGAGCGATGCCAGGCAGTTCTGACAAAACGTCACCCAGCAATTCGCGATAGGCGCGCATGTTCCGCGTCCGGATTTTCAGCAGAAAGTCATAGCCCCCGGACATCATGTGGCAGGACTGAATCTCCGGCACGTTCTGAACCGCATCACTGAACGCGTCGACGCGTGGTCGCGGACAGCTTCACTTGCACATAGGTGACGTAATCCTGGCGGATCTTGGCGGGGTCCAGCACCGCCTTGTAGCGCCGGATATATCCCTGGTCTTCCAGTCGTCGCAAACGCGTCAGACAGGGCGTCTTGCTGAGCCCGACCTGTTCCGACAAATCACTGACCGAAAGCCGCCCCGCCTCTTGCATGGCGCGAAGAATTTTTCGATCGGACAGGTCTAGATCTTCTAACATGCGCCAATCACTAATCATTCTAACTGAATAATTCAATAATTTCGGATCAAATGAGTTGTATATGGCGAACGCGCAATCCAAATCGACTTTGCCCGCGTGATATTCTTGGTCCATCCAACAGGAGTCATTGCATGCCGTTCAGCACACATGGATCAACAGATCGATTCAAACCTCTGAACGATGCCTACCTCACGGACGAGACCGATTTGGTCACGCGGCTCGCCGAAGCCGTGAACCTCATACCAGGCGCACATCAGGACGTGCAGTCTCTCGCCAGCACACTGACACATGGCTTGCTGGATGATGCGCGCCACCTCTCCGCGGTCGATGCATTCTTGAACGAGTATGAACTGTCTTCCCAAGAAGGGGTCCTGCTGATGCGGCTCGCCGAGTCGCTCATGCGCACACCCGACGCCAATACGGCGAGCTATCTCCTGCGCGACAAGATCGCAGCCGGCACATGGCGCCCCCATATGTCCGCATCACATTCTCTGGTGAAGCTGGGCACGCTCGGGCTAAGCCTTGCGAAAGGATGGGTCAGCATGAGCGGCGGTGTCGCTGCGCAGCATCTTTTCGCCCGGCTCGGAGATCGGGTCATGCTGGCGGCCGTGCGCCAGGCGATTGCCCTGCTCGGTCGGCATTTCGTGCTCGGAACCTCGATGCCGCGGGCGACGCATCGGGCGAAATCATTGTCTGACTATGGCGCGACTTATTCGTATGACATGCTGGGCGAAGCGGCGATGACGACCGCTGACGCGAACCGGTACTTCTACAATTACAAAGCCGCGCTGACGCACCTGGCCAGAACATCTCCCCCAGAGCAGGACTTGCATCAATCGCCTGCCCTGTCGGTCAAACTCTCTGCGCTTCATCCACGATATGAGTTCGCACAGCGGGATCGGTGCGTTCCAGTTCTCACCGCCCGGATCCTCGAATTGTGCGAACGCGCTAAGGCGGCAAACATCGGTCTCACCATAGATGCCGAGGAGGTCGACCGGCTGGAAGTATCGCTGCTGGTCATCGAAGGCGTCCTTCGATCCCCGGTCGTGCGAGGCTGGGACGGGTTCGGCCTCGCCATTCAGGCCTATCAAAAGCGCGCAACCCCGACGATTGACTGGGTGCTCGAGACGGCCAGGCGTCACCAACAGAAGATCACTATCCGACTCGTCAAAGGGGCTTACTGGGACAGCGAAATCAAACGGGCGCAAGAGCTTGGACTCGACGCCTATCCGGTATTCACGCGCAAGGAACATACCGATATTTCCTACCTGGCCTGCGCCCGCAAACTGCTGGAGGCGCCGGAATGGATCTATCCGCAATTCGCGACGCACAATGCGCATACCGCCGCCGCCATCTCGCAAATGGCCGGCTCGCGCCGCGACCTGGAATTTCAGCGCCTGCATGGCATGAGCGACGGCCTGCACCGACGGCTGGCGCAGGATCACGGATTTGCCACCCGGACCTATGCCCCTGTCGGACGTCACAAGGACCTCCTGCCTTATCTGGTCAGACGTCTGCTGGAGAATGGTGCCAACGCCTCATTCGTGAATCAGATACTGGACGCGGAAGCCGAGATTGACGCGCTGATCCGAAACCCGGTTGAAATCGCATCAGATCATGATTTTTCGTCACACCCGATCCTGCAGACCCCATGCGACCGTCGCGGCGACTCACGCGCTGTCGCCTCAGGTATGGACCTCACACAATCGACTTTTGTTCGAACGATTGAAACGATCGCCCCTCCAACACTCCCAACCGAAACTCGCGAAGCCCCGGACCTGGCGCGCGTGGTCGATGCTGCCCGAAACAGCGTCTGGGCGAGCGCGGCACCGCAAGACCGTGCCGCACGTTTACGAAAGGCGGCAAGCTTTCTCGAACGTGACCGCTGGGACCTGATGGCACTTTGCGTACATGAAGCTGGGAAGACCTGGCCAGATGCGGAAGCCGAACTACGCGAGGCCGTCGATTTTCTGAACTATTACGCAAACCAGGCTGAGCGATCGCCGATCGCGCACCGCGCGCCGCTGGGTTCGGTCGCTTGTATCAGTCCCTGGAACTTTCCGCTCGCGATTTTTCTCGGACAGGTCAGCGCGGCCTTGAGCGTCGGCAATACCGTTATAGCCAAGCCCGCCGAACAAACGCCGGTGATCGCACTGGAAGCCGTCAAACGGCTCTACGAAGCTGGCATTCCCAGGGACGCGCTGCAGGTGCTTGTTGGAGATGGCCGCGTTGGTGCGGACTTGGTGGCGCATCGCGATATACGCGCGGTTTGTTTCACCGGCTCCACCGACACCGCGAAACGTATCGCCTCATCCCTCGCTGAGACCGGGCGCGGGGACATTCCATTGATCGCCGAGACCGGCGGCATCAATGCCATGCTGATCGATTCAACCGCTTTGCTGGAGCAAGCCGTCCGCGATGTCATCGCCTCGGCCTTTCAGAGCGCAGGACAGCGATGTTCTGCGTGTCGTCTGGTATGTGTTCAGGATGATATCGCGGCGCCCTTTATCAAGATGTTGTCTGGCGCAATGGACGAATTGCGGACAGATGATCCGGCCCTGTTGTCCACCGATCTTGGACCGATTATCGACGCGCCGGCCAGGGACCGCATCGATCGCCATATCTCCACTTGCCGCCAGACCTATAAAGTCATTGGCGAAGCGCCCGCGCCGGCGAGAACCGACCGTCCCTATACATCGCCGATCGCATTTGAACTCAATGCGATTGAAGATCTGGATGAAGAAGTCTTCGGACCGGTCTTGCATGTCGTCCGCTTCAAGCGAGACGCTTTCGAGCAGACGATTGAACAGATCAATGCAAGCGGCTTCGGTCTGACCATGGGTCTCCATACCCGCATCGACGCGCGCGTCGCGCGGACCTGGAATCTGGCCCGGGTCGGCAATCTCTATGTCAATCGAAACCAGATCGGCGCCATGGTTGGCGAACAACCGTTTGGCGGTGAAGGCCTGTCCGGCACCGGCCCGAAAGCGGGCGGTCCGCAATATCTGAAGCGACTGTCGAGGCCGACCGAAAGACCAGAAAGCGACATGATTGCAAGCCCGTTGGAACTTCCCGGCCCTACCGGGGAGAGAAATACACTACGCCTTGTCCCAAGGGGCCGCCTCCTCTGCCTGGGTGGCGACACGCCGGGGGTCCTGCAAGCGCAATTGAAGCGCGTGCGCGACAGCGGCAACGAACCCGTGCGTGTTTCATCGGGTTCAATCGAGATCGCGCTGCGCGACACATCCCTCAAAGGCGTGGTGGCTGATGGGACCGACCGCAAGATCGCCATCGCGCAATTGGCACAGCGCGACGGCCCTATTCTGCCCGTCCTCTCTCATAGAGACGAAATCGAGCGGTTCCTGTTGGAGCGCGTCATCACCGTGGACACCACCGCCGCGGGCGGAAACGCCAGCCTTTTGGCGCAGGTCTGATCTGCACCGCTAGTTGGTCAAGGTGCGCGCCATGGCCGCTTTCCAGCCCGCCAGCAACTCGGCGCGATCGGTTTCAGACATGCGTGGCTCAAACCGTCGACCGGGCGCGGCGCGCGACGCCCACGCGTCCTCGGTCAGCCAGCCCAATTGAATGCCGGCCAATGCCGCAGCGCCCAGCGCCGTCATTTCCATAAAGTCGGGTCGCTCGACCGGGCGATTGCAAATGTCGGCGACAAATTGCATCAACCAGTCATTCGCGGCCATGCCGCCATCGACACGCAAGACCTCAACATCGGCGCCATCCGCTGCGAAGGCTTCCAGCAACTCATGCGTCTGATAAGCGGCCGCTTCCAGTCCAGCGCGCACAATATGATCCGCGGTCGCCGCCCGCGTCAGGCCGGAAATCGTGCCGCGCGCATTGGCATCCCAGTGCGGCGCGCCCAATCCGGTAAAGGCAGGCACCAGATAGACACCACCATTTTCCGCCAGTGCTGCAGCCTTCGCCTCGCTGGAGGGCGCATCCGCAATCAGACCCATTTCATCGCGCAGCCATTGGATCACGGTGCCGGCATTGAAGATCGCACCTTCCAGCGCGAAGGCGGAACTGCCGTCCTGGTTTCCGTATCCGAGGGTCCCAAGCAATCGGTTTTCCGAACGCGGCACGTCCTGTCCCGTATTCGCGACCAGAAATGCGCCCGTGCCATAGGTGATTTTCGCTGTCCCCGGTGCCAGACAGGATTGCCCTACCAGCGCCGCCTGCTGATCTCCAATGGCGGACAGGATCGGTATAGACCGGCCAAACAGGGTCGGATCGGTCATGCCGAACGGCGCGCCGCTCGGCAAAACACGGGGGAGCAGACCGTCTGGAATGCCGAGCAGGTCCAGCATTTCTGCCGACCAATTATAGTCCTCGGAAAGACTGAGCGGGTAAAGCAGTGTGCGCGATGCATTGGAAAGGTCGGTCGCATGGACCTCACCGGCCGTCAGATTCCAGATCAGAAAGGAATCAACGGTTCCAAAAGCGAGCGCACCGGCTTCCGCCTTTTCCCGGGCGCCGTCCACATGGTCCAATAGCCAGCCAATCTTGGTGCCTGAAAAGTATGGGTCGATGAGCAACCCGGTGGCGTTTTGAACGGCCGGCTCATGACCGGCTTCAACCAGGGAGGCGCAAACGCTCGCAGTCCGTCGGTCTTGCCAGATGATCGCTGGCGCGATGGGCGTTCCGGTTTGACGATCCCAGACCAGGGTCGTTTCGCGTTGATTGGTTATGCCGATGGCGGCGCTCCGCTCGACACCGCCCGCCGCCGCAATGGCGTCCCGGCAGACTTGCAGCGTCTTGTCCCAGATTTCGGCGCCATCCTGCTCCACCCAGCCATCGTCAGGATAGGAAAGCCCAACTTCCGTCTGCGCCTGCGCCACCGGAATGAAGGCCTGATCAAACACAATCGCTCGCGTCGAAGAGGTGCCTTCATCAATGACCAAAATCATGTCTTCTGCCGCCATTTTTCCTCCCATCGCGCGCTTTGTCAGCACTATTACGAGCTTTTTCAATGCAGTGCCAAGCGGCAATCGCCCCCAAAGGTCATGTTCGTTTTCGAACAGGTCTTGGTTTGAATAACTCGAAAAGGGGTAACACGAAAGCCACAAATAGACAGATTTTCGATTACGAGCGCAAATTAGTCGTTTACGAACATTTTAAAATTGGATATGCCAATCTCAGAGCAAGCAAGGTCAGGTCATTTGTACGACATTCTGATTATCGGTGGCGGCATTAACGGCGCGGGGATTGCCCGCGATGCGGCGGGACGCGGCTTAAAGGTCCTGTTGTGCGAAAAAGACGATCTTGCCTCGCACACCTCTTCGGCCAGCACCAAGCTGATCCATGGCGGTTTGCGCTATCTCGAACACTATGATTTTGCGCTGGTCCGGAAGGCCCTGAAGGAGCGCGAAGTCCTGTTGCGCGCGGCGCCGCACATTATCTGGCCACTGCGCTTTGTGCTGCCGCACCACAAGGACCTTCGTCCAAGCTGGCTGATTCGGCTCGGCCTGTTCCTCTATGACAATCTTGGCGGCCGCAAATTGCTGCCGGCGACCAAGACCTTGTCGCGCAAGTCGAGCCGCGTGTTTGATCCGCTGCGCGCGCATTTCACCAAAGGCTTTGAATACTCGGATTGCTGGGTCGAAGATGCACGTCTCGTGATCCTGAACGCGATTGATGCAGCAGAACGCAGCGCAACGATCATGACCCGCACAGAGTGTAAAAGCCTGGACGCGAAAAGCGATCACTGGCGCGCCACGCTTCGGGTGGATGGCAGCTCCGAAATGACCGTCGACGCCAAAGTGGTGATCAACGCGGCCGGTCCATGGGTCGACCATGTCGCTGGCCAAGTGGGCGCGCGCAGCAATGCCCCGCAAGTGAGACTGGTCAAAGGCAGCCACATCATTGTGCCCAAAATGTTCGAAGACGAGCGATGCTTTATTTTTCAGGCCGGCGATGGCCGCGTGATTTTCGCGATCCCTTATGAAGAGGGTCGCCTGACGCTGATCGGCACGACGGACCTGCCATTTGAAGACGATCTGGATGCGGTCCAGGCATCGGAAGACGAGATCAAATATCTTTGCGACGTTTCGAACGAGTATTTCGAGAAGCAGATTTCGCCAGAAGACGTCGTGTCGACTTATTCCGGGGTCAGACCGCTATTCGATGATCAGGCCCAGGATGCCTCATCCGTGACGCGCGATTACGTCTTGAAACTGCAAGAGACGAACGGCGCCGCGATGCTGTCCGTGATTGGCGGCAAGATCACCACATATCGCAAGCTCGCCGAGGATGCGTTGAAACTCGTTCAGGACAAGTTTCCAGACGCCGGCACAGCATGGACGGCCAAGGCCTCCCTGCCCGGCGGCGACATTGATGAAGCAGATTTCGAGGCGTTCGAAGCGCGCTGCGCGATAGCCTTTCCCTGGCTGGACGAAGCCATCCGGCACCGTCTGGCACGGACATATGGCACGCGCATTCACGCGCTTCTGGGGGACGCACAATCCATTTCAGAGCTCGGCCACCATTATGGCGGCGGACTTTACCAAAAGGAGGTTGATTACTTAATCGCGCGCGAATTTGCGCGGTCACCAGAGGATATTCTGCTGCGCCGAACCAAGCTTGGCCTGCACCTGACCGCTGGTGAGCAATCCATTTTGCACGAGCAGTTCAACAATCGGCTCGTTGCTTAATCTACGTGCCCGCCCAGGCACATATCCGAAAAAACAAAAGCTTATTCACGGGAGGATAATCATGGGCCATAAAACCAAGATGATCATTGGGGCGAGCGTTGCCGCATTGATGTATAGCGGATCCGCCATCGCGCAGGACGCAAGTGAAACAGGCGAGACCGCCGACGAACGGACGCTCCAGACCGTTACCGTCAAAGGCATTCGCGGGAGCCTGAAAGCGTCTCTCGATGTCAAGCGGGACTCGAACCAGATTGTCGACGCGGTCTCTGCCGAAGACGTCGGCAAATTCCCAGATTCCAACGTTGCTGAATCCCTGCAGCGGATCACCGGTGTCGCGATCGACCGCAGCGGCGGCGAAGGTCAGTTCATCACCGTTCGCGGTCTTGGACCGGAATTCAACACAGTGCTGCTGAACGGGCGCACGATTGCGACGGACAATGATGGTCGCGAATTCTCGTTTGACGTCCTGTCGTCCGATATCATTCAGCGCGCGGAAGTGTTCAAAACGGCGACGCCAAACCTGCAATCAGGTGGCATCGGTTCGACCGTGAATATTGTCACGGCACGTCCTTTTGATCGCCCGGGTCAAAGCTTCACGGCCTCTGTTGCCGGCACCTATGACACCCTGCGCGAAGAAGCCAGTCCGGACCTTACGGCGGTTGGGTCCTGGACCAATGAAGACCGAACCTTCGGCTTCCTGCTGGGCGCATCCTACTCTGACCGTGCGATCCAGGAAGACAGCTCTTTCACGAATGGGTACGCGCTCCGCAGCGGCGACGACTCCGTACCGTTTCCTGTCACGTCAACCGGATTGGTCGACATCGCGCCATCGGATGATCCTGCAGTTGCAGATCCTCCGGGATTGAATGGTCCGACAGATGCGATCCAGCCGCTCGCCGAGGGCGCCCGCGTGCAGCAGCAAGTGGTGCACAGTCGCGACATTCAGGATCGCGAACGATTGACCATCAATGGTGCAGCTCAATTCCGCCCGAATGATCGGCTGACCTTCACATTGGATGGTCTGTACTCCGAGTTTGACGTTCAGTCTTTCGCAACGCAGTTTTCCGGCTTCTTCAGCCCGCCATTTATCGATCCGGTCATCGATCAGAACGGAACGGTCACATCGTTCAGTCGGCCTGGACAGGACTTTGCCGCGAACAATCCAGCGATCGCCGGCCTGGTCGGTCTTTCCCAAAACGACAATGTGGTTACGTCTAACAACCGACTCGCCGAGACCTATCAGATCGGCGGGAATGTGGAATGGGAGTTCTCGGATAGCCTGACTTTTGAATTCGATGTTTCTGCATCGAATGCCCAGCGGGACGGCACCAATCCATTCATCGTGATCGGGGCACTTGCGCCAACATCACCTCTGATTGAACTGCCAAACGATAATGGCATTTCAACCATCACCAACTTGTCTGGTCTGACCGACACATCGATCCAACGCCTGCACTTCGTCAATGTCGATCGCAATGTGGTCGAAGATGATGTGCTCGAATTCCAGGGTCATGGTAAATGGGAGATCGATCGCGGACCGCTCGCGGCCATCGGGTTTGGCGCCAGCTATACGGATCGTGAGAAGACGCGTGACAATTTCACCAACTTCTCGCCAACCCAGGGCGGCGATATTTTCTGTGCCTATTGCGGCTACAATGTTGCGCTCCAGAATCCTGGCATCCTGTCACCTTTCTCGTTTGACGGCTTCCTCAGCGGCGTCGCAGGTTCGGGTCAGGTGCCTTCGCAAATTCTCGGCTTCTCGATTGCGGATGCCTTTGCAGAGCTGAACGACACCGCCAACATCACTGATCCAAACCGCAACGGTCTGACTGGTGCGGATCGGGCCGCCAATGATGCGGATCTGATCGCGCGTCGTGACGCGGCTGGCAACTCGGTCTTCGGGTTCTATACACCTGAATTCAATCCGGGCGGCAGCTTTGGCGTTGAAGAGGAAATCACGTCCTTCTACGCCAATTCGGAATGGGAAGGTGACTTTGGCGGCGACTTGCCTTGGGCCGCCAATTTCGGCTTCCGTCTGGCACGGACAGAACTGGTTTCAAGCGGCTTTGACCAACCGGTCCTTCTATTCCGCGAAACGCCTGGCGACACGCAGCTTCTGGTCGACTTCGGGCCAACCACAGCGGTGTCGGTCGAGAATGATTATATCAACTTCCTGCCTTCCGCGAATGTCAAACTGGAGCCAACCGAAGACACGGTCCTCCGGTTCAGCTACTCGCAAACGGTCACGCGTCCGACGCTCACCGCTCTGGGGGTGAATAATACATTTGGTGGTCGCTCCAATGCGCCGACATCCGGCGGGGGCAACCCTCAATTGGAAGCGTTTGAATCGTCGAATTGGGATGCCTCCTTCGAATGGTATTTCGATGATGTCAGCTATTTCTCGATTGCAGGCTTTTATAAGGACTTCGAGAATTTCCTTGAAGAAGGCGTGCTGACAGTCCCGGGACAAGTAGAGATTCCGGTGGGCAACCAGCAGAACCTGGACGGCCCTGACCCCATCCTGGTCGACGTCGACTTTCAGGACCGTCGGACTCGAAACGGGGAAACCGGTTCGATCACAGGTCTCGAAATTGCTTATCAACGGACGTTCGAGCAATTGCCCGAGCCGTGGGATGGCCTCGGTGCGGCGGCGAACTACACCTATGTCACAAGCAATATCGACCGTGCCGAAGGCACAGCAGCGGTTGACTGTGACTATAACGGGCTCTCGCCACACTCATTCAATGTGAGTGGATTCTACGAGAAAGACGGGATTTCCGCTCGTCTGGCGTACAATTACCGAGATGAGTTCTTATTCGAGTGTAACTCCGACTTCTCGGAGCCGCGCAACCGTGAGGCCTTTGGTCAGCTCGACTTCTCTGCTTCCTATGATGTCAACGACACCTTCCAGATCTTCTTCGAAGGCATCAACATCACGGATGAAGATACACGCGACTTCTCGCGCTTCGAGAACCGGTTCCTGACTTATTCAGATACCGGATCGCGTTACCAGCTCGGCGTTCGCGCGTCTTACTAAAGCCGCGCACCCGTCCGCGCTTGCCCTCTACCAGGCCGGCGCGGATGTGGGACGTCGTACGCTTCTCGATCCTCCCGGAAGCGTACTTTGTGTCAGCGCGGGGGTGACTTCGCGCTGACATATCATCAAACAAGATAAAAATAATATTTCGAGGAAATGCAGGCATGAATACGCTTCAGGTGGGAATCTTCTTTTTCATCACAGCCCTGATCGGCTTTCTGACCTATCTGAGCTGCCGCAATGCGCCCTCCGGCGATCGCGGATCAGATCATGATTACTTCCTCGCGAATGGCGGGTTGAGCTGGTATTTCGTGGCCGGCTCCATCACGTTGACCAATCTTTCAACCGATCAGCTGGTGGGCATGAATGGCAATCAGATGCTGCTCCTGGCCTGGTGGGAACTGGCTGCTGTGGTTGGCCTGCTCATCCTCGCCTATGTCTTCATCCCGATCTATTATCGCAACAATTGCACGACGACGACGGAACTGCTCCAGCGCAAATATGACAATAAGCATATCCGCGCCGTGATCTCGGTTCTGTTCCTGCTCGGCAATCTGTTTATTTTCCTGCCAGCCATCCTGTATGGCGGGTCTCTGTTTTTGAAATCGACGACCGGCGCTGATTTTTCCGGCGTGTTTGGCGAGCGCCTGTTCGTTAGATCGCCGGTTGAGGTCGACTCCACCATATTTGTGATGGCGATCACGTTCGCCATTGTCGGCGCCCTTTACGCCATCCTCGGCGGACTGCGCGCGGTTGCGGTGTCGGATACTTATAGCGGCGTCCTGATCCTGTCGCTGGCCGTCCTCGTCGTCATCCTCGCGCTAAATAAGATCGATTGGGACTTTTCGGGCGTTCCGGCCGAGCGCATGAATATGTTCATTGGCAGCACGCTGGAAGATGGTAGCGAAACGCCCATCCCCTGGCACACACTGCTCACGGGTATGATCTTCATCCAGATCTTCTATTGGAGCACCAATCAGACCATCACCCAGCGCGCCATGGCCTCGCCGACGGTGGAAGAAGCGCGCAAGGGCATTCTAGCCGCGGCCGGGATCCGCCTCCTGATCGTGCCAATCATCGCCGTCGTTCCAGGTGTTGTTGCTTACGAACTTTATGGCGATGTTGGCGATGCGGCTTATGGCATGATTGTCGGCGATATTCTGCCACCCATTCTGTCCGGCGCCTTTGCGGCGGCGCTCGCGGCGGCTGTTCTGACGACGTTCAATTCCATCCTGAATGCGTCCGCCGCGCTATATGTTTGCGACTTCCATGAGTCCTACATTGACGAGGCGCGCGATGTTCCGAAACTGAGCATGTATGTGTCGATCGCCATGACCGTGCTGGCCATCGTTCTGGTGCCCATATTTGCGTCGCAGGAAAGCATCATCAATACGGTCCAGCAGCTTTACGGCCTGCTCTCAATGCCGATTCTGTCCGCCTTTATTGTCGGCCTGGCTTTCCGCAATGTCAGCGCCTGGGCCGCCATTCTCGGCGTCGTCACGGGCGTGCTCGTCTATTCCGTATTCAGCTTCCAGCTGTACCAATATATCGGGATTTCGCCCGATCAGGGTCTCGGCGCCACACTCGCGAGTGTACACTATATTCACTACATGTTTGTCACGCTGGTGGTCAGCATTGGCACCGCATTGCTGTCAAACCTGGTTGTGTTCGGTCGCAAGGCTAAGCTGACGATTGGTCAGTCGTCACCGGCTCCAGCTGAATAGGCTCCGGCGCTAATCATCGCCCGCGACGTGGAGTTCCATATCCGCGTCGCGAATCGCATCCATGAACTCTTCTGGCGGTGCCCGGTCTGTGAACAAATGATCGATGTCATTATACTGCCCGAGGCGGATCATCGCCCGGCGTCCAAATTTGGCATGGTCGGCAACAAGGAACACAGTGCGGGAATTCTGGATGATGGCCTGGGCCGATCGGATTTCCTGATAGTCGAAGTCGAGCAGCGCGCCATCCTCGTCAATGCCGCTAATCCCGATCACGCCAATGTCGAGCCGGAACTGTTTCAGGAACTCGGTTGTCGCCTCGCCAACGATTCCACCATCCGACTGACGCACGAAGCCGCCCGCAATCATCACGTCTGAGCCATCAGACTCACGCATCATATTGGCGATATTGATATTGTTTGTGACGATGCGCAGGTCTGTACGCCCGACCAGTTCGGCCGCCAGCGCCTCTGTCGTGGTCCCGATATTAAGAAACAGGGAGGCGCCGTCCGGGATGCGTTTGGCGACGGTGCGGGCAATCTTGCGTTTGGCGTCCATGCCTTCCTGCAACCGGTCCTGATAAGGCTGATTATAGGCATTGCCGATCCGGCCGGCGCCGCCATGGAACCGCTCAATCAGTTCCAGATCGCACAGCATATTGATGTCGCGGCGAATGGTTTGCGGCGCGACACCAAACTGTTTCACCAGCTGCTCTGTCGCGACATAGCCTTGCGACCGGATCAGTTCCAGGATCTGTTTCTGCCGCGCCGGCAGATTGGAGACATCCGCATCACTCATATCGGCCCACCTTTATTGCACTCTGCAATCGTCTTTGCCTCATGCAAGTCCCGTGTCAAACCCGCGCCTCCGCACTAAACCGCCTCAAAATGGAAGATCAGGCAGGTTTCAGGATGCAGAAGCGGGATCTGTAACCCAACATGCGCCAGGGCTTCGCCGGGCAATTCTGCGCCTGCGCCGCCAAGGTCCAGCGCCTCCAGGATCGAGGGTCGGGACACCGATCGCACCGGCATTGGCCAGACTATCCGCGTGCGATAGGTTCGGGATGGATCGAGACCCGGGACGTAGATCCGGCCTGGAATGGTCTGTCTATGTCCGCTCATATTGCACCAGGAGAATAGCGCTTCCGATTGATCCGCTGCGACCACACCGACGGCGTTGACGTGCTCGGGTGTATCCAATCGATGAAATTCGCCGCCATGTATCAGCGCCCGATGCTGCTTGTGCAGCGCGATGCCAGCTTTGAGCGTTTCGAGATTTTCGGATGGTTCCTCAAGCAGATTCAACTCCATGCCCATATGCCCGAACAGCGCCGTCGCTATGCGCATGTTCATGGTCAGGCGGCGGCCTGTGATATGACAGACTTCCGGCCCGACATGCGCGCCCATAATCTGCAGCGGAAAGAAGTGAGAGGCGCCGCGCTGAATGCGCTGACGGTCGAGCGCGTCGTTGCTGTCAGAGGTCCAGATGCGATCTGTCCGTCGCAAGATTCCATAATCCGCCCGCGCACCGCCGGAGGAGCAGCTTTCAATTTCGAGATCCGGATGCGCCGCTCGCAAACGCTCGATCAAACCGTAGAGGGACCGCGTCTGTTGATTGATCGCGGGACGACCGCGGCTACCCGGATGGTGGACATCGCGATTCATGTCCCATTTGACATAGCTGATATCATGCGCGCTGAGCAGTTTGTGCATGTGATCAAACAGATAGTCGCTGACTTCCGGGCGGGTCAGGTCGAGCACAAACTGACTTCGAAATGGAACTTGCTCTACGCCCTCAGCATGCAGGATCCAGTCAGGGTGTGTGCGAAACAGCTCGCTATCCGGATTGACCATTTCAGGCTCGAACCAAAGCCCGAATTCCATGCCCAAACCCGTGACGTGATCAACAAGGGGCCCAAGTCCTTCGGGATAGACATCTTCCGACGGCCACCAATCGCCAAGCCCCGCCTTGTCATTCCGCCGCGAGCCAAACCAGCCATCATCCAGTATATAACGTTCCGCGCCGACCGCTGCCGCCTTCTCCGCCAGCTTGAACAGAGTGTCGTGATCGTGGTCGAAATACACCGCTTCCCAGGTATTGTAGTGAACCGGGCGAGCCTTGCGATCGATCCGGCCATCCATGACCGTATGTTTCAAGTGGTGATGGAATTTGCGCGACAAGGCGCTGAACCCGCGACTTGTGAAACCGGCATAGAGCCGCGGCGTGCGATAGGTTTCGCCAGGGGCGAGCGACATTTCCCCCGGGAAGAAATACTCGCCCATTTGCACGAAAGCACGGCCATCGCTCAGGCGATCAACCCGCACCCGATTATTACCGCTCCAGCCGAGGTGAAACGCGAAACACGGCCCGGCCTGTTCATGCGTCTCCTCGGTGCCAACGACCAGGCCCGGAAAATTGTCATGACTGGTTCGACCATTCTTGTTTTCACGGACATAGCTGCCAAGGAAAGGCGCGACCTCTTCCAGGTGGAACTCTCCTGACCAACGGCCGGTAAATCCAAAAAGCCGCGTCGCCCGCGGATCGAGCGGCAGGCTGGCAGAAGCGCACCAGTCAATCGCAAGCGGTGTGTCGCCCAGATTCTCGATCTGTGTCTGGCAGGTCATCAGATTGCTGTCCGGGTTGAACCCGATAAAATGGGTGGCCCGCACTTTCGTGGTTTCGTCCTGGCAGACCACTTCGACCCGGTGTGGTTTGGGACGACGGACTTCAGTGACCCGAAACAGGCTGGCCCAGGCCGTGCCATTGCGATGCCCGGAAAAGCCTGACAGGCCGGCAATGCCAGATCCGGTCTCGTTCAGGAGCGAGCTGCCCACTTCGGCATCCGCGCCGCCAGGCGCATGCTGTCTTGTCGTCATCAATCGCAAGATGTCCGGATCGGACTTGTTCAATCTGGAGCCCCAATAGAGGATGCTTGGACGCGCGCCGATCGCACAATCTAGGACCAGACTCGTGTTTCCGGCGGTCAGCGTTACGTAGCCTTCTTGGTCGGTCATCGTGCCAGCGCCCCTTCTGATTGACGTCTCTTCATGGCCCATATTACAGACCTCGCCAATGTTGGAAATAGATAATAATATTATCGTATTCGAACAAATTGAACCGAAAGATCTTTGTCTTTATACGCGCCAGCGGACGTCTGCGCAATCGCAGGATCGAGTCATGCTCAGTCTGCAAACGCAGCAATAACAGCAGATTCCTAAAGGTTTCGCGAAATTTCTCATCAAAGAACTGAAATCAGGATGGATATTTTGCTCATGATCGAATACGAACGTATTAGGGCGTAAATGCCCGGCCCCCGATCAAGGCTTGAGATGGAAATAGTGCGATGACCGATCCAATGACTATGTTGTCTCGCAAGGTAGACGGACGTGATATACATCGTCGCCAACACCGCAAGTCTGATGGTCGCGATCTGTTTCTCTACGGCTATGAGCCCAACACGGCATCGCGTGTTGAGGGCGAAGATTTACAGACGACGGCCGGGTCTGAATTACGCTGGCACCCCTTGCGCGGCGACTGGTCGATCTATGCGGCGGGCCGACAGAACAGAACCTATAAGCCGAGCGCCGCGGCCAACCCTCTGGCGCCCAGCAAACCCGGGGCACCTCTGACCGAAATCCCATTTAGCGATTTTGAGCTCGCGGTCTTCAGCAATCGCTTTCCGAGCCTGTATCCAAGTGCACCGGAAATAGAAGGCGCCGGGGTTGAAATTCGGGCCGCCCAAGGCGCCTGCGAGGTGATCGTTTATTCACCGGATGATCAGGGGTCGCTCGCCACCCTATCGCAAGCCCGTCGACGCCTGCTGCTTGAAGCCTGGATCGATCGCTATGCGGCCATGTTCGATGCTGGCTGCGCTTTTGTTCTGCCGTTCGAGAATCGCGGCGACGAGGTCGGGGTGACCCTGCATCATCCGCATGGGCAGATTTACGGCTTTCCGATCGTACCAACGCCGCAGCAGCACGCCGCCAATGCGTTTGAAGCCGGTGATGTGCAATCCTGGGGTGAGACCTATTGGGTCAGTCAGGCGGGCGGTCTGGCGAGCTACGCCCCCCGCTATGCGCGCTTTCCCTATGAGGTCTGGATCTCCGCCCTGGAACCCGTGTCAGGCCCCTGGGCATTTACGGAAGAACAAGCCGACGGGTTCGCGCACCTGCTGGGTGACACCGTTCGGCGCTATGATGCCTTTTTTGGCCGGGAAACGCCCTGCATGCTCAGCCTGCACGCCGCCCCTTATGGCCGCGATGGCCGGTTCCAGTTCACGGCGCAATTCTATCCACTGTTGCGCGCGCCCGACCGCGTAAAATATCTCGCCTCGGTGGAACAGGCGACGGGGGTGTTCACGGTCGATGTCATGCCCCGCCACGCCGCCGACCGATTGAGAGGTGCGATATGAACCCTGTGAACGGTTTCAAGGAGACGTTTGGCTGTCCGCCTCTGATCGCGGCTTCGGCGCCCGGACGGGTCAATCTCATTGGCGAGCATACTGACTATAATGGCGGCGCGGTCTTGCCCGCCGCCCTGGAGCGCCGGATCCAGATCGCAATGGCAAAGAATGACGCGCCGACAGTGGTCATCAAATCCACGCGCTTCGACAAGAAAATTGAACGTCCCATCGGCGACCCAAAACGCGGGGACTGGACGGACTATGCCATGGGCGCGCTGTGGAAAGCGGGTGAGCTGGGCTGGCTGCAAGGCGGCGTTTTCCTGCACATCGAAAGCGATGTCCCGGACGGTGCCGGTGTTTCTTCGTCAGCTGCTCTGATCACAGCAATCCTGCGTGCCGCGGCGATCATCGGACAAGTCGCGACGACTGCGGTTGATATCGCGAAATACGCCCGCGTCGTGGAGAATGACTATATCGGCATGCCCTGCGGCATCATGGACCAGATGGCGGTGGGGCTGGCCGACCATGGCAAGGCGCTCGCCCTCGATACCAGCGATTTGAGCTATGACGTGATCGATATTCCGCAGACCTGGACCTTCGCCGTGATCCATTCCGGGGTGCGCCGGGAATTAGCGGACGGACGCTACAAAGCGCGCTTTGAAGAATGCCAGCAAGCTGCGGATGCGTTGAAAACGACCAAGCTTTGCCGGCTCGACCAGGCACAAGTCTTTGCCATGGCGGACCTGCCGGAAAACCTCCGCAAGCGGACCCGCCACGTGATGACGGAACACAAGCGCACAGTTGCGGCAACTGCGGCCATGCAGGCTGGCGAGTTGGCAAAATTTGCGCGCCTGATGAATGAAAGTCATCAGTCCTACTCAGAGGATTTCGAGGCTTCGACGCCGATCATTGATGACCTGGTTCAGGATGCCATAGACAATGGCGCGCTCGGCGCACGCCTGACCGGCGGAGGCTTTGGCGGCTGCATCGTGGCGCTGTACCAGTCGGATGAGGCGGAGGACCGGATCCACGACTTGTTGAATCGGAATCCAAACGCCTGGCAGGTCTAGCCCACACTCTGGACGGTGGCCGCACACGGTGAGATAAGCACGTGTATGAAACACGCATATCTTTCTGGTCTCGCCCTCAATTTTTTGATCGGATGCACAAGCACCCTCGCCAATGGTCAAGCACCCGCAGAAGACTTTGGGTGCGCCTTAGCGACCGCCGATTCTGAAATGCTCGCGCAATCGCGCGAAGATGGATTCGCGTCGCAACAGTCGGATGCCGACGCGCGCGACTTTGCCAGCTGCCTCGGGCATCCAGACCCTTTCTTGCGCGACAAGATCGGATATGAAGGGCTCACCGCCACCTTGCGCGCGGGCAGTGTTTCCGAAGCGACGCGCCGCGACCTGATTGTCGATCTCAGCGGAAACTTAAGCTCGAAAGACGATGATGGGTTTCTCGCCCCCTTCTCCGC
>ERZ1740070.904-NODE-904-length-19241-cov-6.801053_pt1 | contig 19241 bp, 21 predicted proteins | sample MGYA00581734_ERZ1740070 | MGnify/ENA primary metagenome ERZ1740070 (study PRJEB43018, sample SAMN04849744) | marine metagenome | isolation source: floating plastic debris | place: Pacific Ocean | collected 2008-09-01 | study: EMG produced TPA metagenomics assembly...
TTTGGTAGATGGATAGTCTCAATTAATCCCTTGCCCATAGCCCCCTTTCCCATTGCCCCCTTTCCCCTTCCCTTAAAATCCCCTCAACCACTCCCTAAACTCACCTACCAAATCCAAAATCCATCCTCGTCGATTGCAGTAAAAACATCCTTATCGCTTGAGATCTACCGCCCAGCTTACAGTCCCTGATAGGGAGTTTAAAGATGTTGCTTGGGGTCCCTCCGAGTTCCCCAAACCCCCATGGGCAGGGCCGGAACGCCGCCCTACAATCCAACGTACTAGATTTTCTCTAGTGGCATGAGTTTGGGGTTACGGTGAGGTTGATTATATGTGTTCTGGACTGGTTTCTGCAGAATGATGTGGTGCATAAAACTCAAATGTATGTTGAAATATAACGTTTAAGAAACATACATCAGCCGTTAAAACTTCAACCAGCCAAAAACTTGGTCCACTGTCAGTGAAAGGTTAATCTCTTCTAAAACTGGTAATGTGGCTTTGCCCTCTACAAACTGCACTCGCTGCTCGGGCAATACCAGCATCACTGTTGTTTCCTTAGGATTGATTAACCAGCCTAGCTCAGTACCATGCTCCGAACAATGCAGCAGTTTTTTTAACACCTTGGTTACACTTTGGTCCGGTGACAAAATCTCAATTGCCCAATCTGGCGGGATGTTAAATCTATTGGATACTCGGCCTGATGGCTCACGCGGAATTTTATTCCAACGTACCACCGCGATATCTGGAATAACAGAATCTCCCCCAAACGAACGCCTTAGTTCTGTAAATGCATAGGCAATTTTTGCGTCTTCAGTTACCTGATTAATGACCGCACTCAGCTTCGACTGCAAGCGGCTGTGTTCTCCTTGAGGCATAGGCTTTTGAATGATTTCACCCTTAATAAATTCAGATCCAGGCTCTGTTTCTGGTAGGGACAGAAAGGCCTCTAATGTCATTGCTTGCGTTGTGGTACTCATTCGACTTACTCCCAGCGTTTTTGTAATTCTGTCATCCAAACCTTTGTCCCAAAAATCCCAGCTAATAATCCTTTAACCGTAAAATCCACATCTAAAGTTTCCCAATGTAAACCATCTCCCGCAGGGGTGATTTCCACCTCAGCCAGGAGTTTAGCGTCTGCATTAGTTAATCCTTGAGCAATTGTTGAGGGAAAGCTATAAACTGCTCCACTCTTTAAGTGAATAACAATCAACTCACTGTTTGTATCGTAGTGAGCAGAAACCGCTCTAGGTTCAGTCACACTCGCCAGAGCCGCTGCTTGTTTGGCTTGAGCGATTTGTAAATCTAAATTAGCCTCAACCATGATATTCCTCCCACTTTTCTTTTAGATATGTCTAATGTTCGGTGACAACTTTGAGCGCTTTTTTGAGTTCTTTATCGCTCATTTCGTAGACTTCGAGCGGTTTAGGTTGATTCTCTTCATTGCCAATGCTAATAATGGCCTGACCATCTGCTTTGAAAGCATGAATATGGGGAGGAATGTGGTCATTGAAATAGGTACGAAACGCAAAACCATCTTTTCTAAGAACTGTCGGCACCGATTTACTGTTATTCCTATCAATTCATTATTTAGACCACTTGTTGCATAGCAGTATCCTGCACCTCTATAGCAGTGGCTACTTCGTCGGCATGAACTTTGGCGTAGGCCCATACAGCCACTAAATCGGCGGCGGTCAGGTCGGGATATCCTTCTAAAATTTGCCCATCGCTAATGCCCTGCTGCCTATAGCTCACCAACAGCCATACTGGAATGCGAGTCTTTGTAGTGCAAGCATCCCCACCCATTACCCCAGGAGTTTTCGTAATCCCACGGGCAGGCGTGGCAACCATCTGCAATAGTGCCTGCATCACCGTTAGCTGTTCATCTGGGCTCAGGTTCAGCAGTTGAGTTTCAAATTCTTGTGCGGTCATTATCAACTACTCCAGTAGCTTCTCTAATTCTGCCACTTCTGCTGCCATCACATGTTCCAGCTTTAACAAACGTTCCATCGTCACCTTGGGTGCTTCATAATATACGGGCTCTTGCTCAATCTGCCGGTAGCGACTGGCGGACAGGTCATACTTATTTGTCTGGACTTCCTCCTTACTCACCCAAAACTGCCGGTTTAGCTGATCTAACTCCGCCTGCAATGGCTGAATCTCAGCCCCTAACTGGTTCAATGTTTCCTGCACTGCTGTCAGTGCCTGTTTTGGTTGTTCATCCTCATTCGGTGCAATGGCATCTTCAAATGTTAGTGGGTGATCACCTTCACTAGGTCTTTCCAATGGGGATACATTTCCTCAAAGGTGTCACATAGCCGTTTGGCGTGCTCCTGGGTGATGGCAAACACAATTATTTTTGCTGGCAGCTGCCCGATTCGTCCTTAAAGCACACCTCTATAATTTCTTCCCACTGCTTGCGTAGGGTGTCTTTATTGGTGACCTTTTTCTCTAGGTCACTGCCTGAAAAATCAATATCGTCTGGATCTTTTCCCTGCTCAATGAGAGCATTACGCTCATACTCTGACAGATCTACGCCACTAATGCCCTGACGCTGGAATCTGGTCTGTGCGCGGTACAGACTGAAATTCACCAGATACTTTTCCTCTACAGCCTGTCGATAGGGATAGAGAAATGTAGGAGTCACCCCCTCACAATGGAACAGCTGAAACGTATTTTGATTAATAAAGCTGGCTGGGGTAGCTGTCAAACCAATCATGCGGGCATCAAAGTAGTCCACCACCTCAGCAAATTTATTAAACAAAGAGCGATGAGCCTCGTCAAAAATTACCAGGTCAAAAAAGCCGGGGCTAAAGTCCTGATAGCAGCGCTCTAGGGTTTGCTGGGTTGATACATACAGCCGCTTGGTTTTGTCGATGTGTTTGGTGAAGATGAGATCGCGAGGTTCCTCTGGCAAATGTTGCTTAAATCCTTTTTCCAGAGCTTGAGTCACTAAAGCATCTCGGTCTGCTACAAACAAAACTTTTAGCGCCTGCCCCGTCTGCAAAAACAGCTCAATCAGAGCCATCGCTGTTCGGGTTTTCCCAGTGCCTGTAGCCAATCTACCAGCAGCGCCCGCCGCTGACCTGCTTCAAATGATTCTCCAATCCGCTGGATGGCTTCTAGCTGGTAGGTACGATCAGCAATTTTTAGATTGGACTTTACTGAGGCTAGGGGTGACTGGTATTGGCGAATGTGATCAAGTCGCTCCAAATCGTCTGGACCAAACACACCAGACACCAATCGCTTGTTGCCCGTACCCATCTCCCAAAAGTAGGTGGTGTAATAGTCACTAAAAAAGGCAAATGGGAAAACGTTGTAGGTTCCGGCAATATCTTTTACGTAAACACTGGTCTGCGTCTGCGCTTGGGCCGCATCTTCCGCCTTAGCTTCTAACACCGCTAGAAGTTTTGTTCCTACGAATAGAGCATAGTCTGCTCGGCGGTTACCTCCTAGCGGATATTCTGCGATCGCAATATTGCGCCCAACTGTTGGACGCGTTCCCTTGGAATAATGCAAATTATCAGTATCAGCTTCCCAACCCACGGCTTGGAGTTGCTGATCAATTAGTCGGCGTACTTCATGCTCTGTCAGCGCAATGGCAGCTGCAAACGTTTGAGCGCGTTGACGTGTTTCCTGTTGCTGCTGAATGGTTTGAGCAGTGTGCGCTGGGTTTGTGAAATTGGCGATTTTAGTCAAGAAGATAATCGGCTCTGGCAAGACGGCGTGTTGTTTGACATTACCCAATCCAAAACTGATGCGGCGATTCTACAGCGTACCAAAGAGGAAGCAGAAGTGGCAAATCGAGCCAAAAGTGAATTCTTGGCCTGTATGAGTCATGAGCTGCGCACCCCGCTGAATGCCATTCTTGGCTTTACTCAGCTAATGGGTCGTGATGTCAATTTATGTCCAGAAAATCGCAACCATCTGAGCATTATCAATCGCAGTGGAGAACATCTTCTAGAGCTGATCAATGATGTTTTGGAAATGTCCAAAATTGAGGCGGGCAGAACCATCCTAAATGAAAGTGATTTTGACCTCTACCGATTGTTGGATACCCTAGAGGACATGTTAGCGCTTAAGGCTGAGTCTAAGGGGCTAGAGCTTAGATTTGAACGTACCCCTAAAGTGCCTCAGTGCGTCATCACTGACGAGGGCAAACTGCGACAGGTATTAATCAACCTGTTAGGAAATGCCATTAAATTTACAGAACAGGGCAGTGTTGTTTTAAGAGTACGAGTACAGTCAGAGTCGTCACAAAAGACTCTTCTGTGGTTTGAAGCAGAAGATACTGGCCCCGGCATTGCAACCCACGAAGTAGACAAACTATTTAAAGCATTTGGCCAGACCGATGCCGGTCGGAAAGCGCAGCAGGGAACCGGGTTAGGGTTACCCATCAGTCGAAAATTTGTCCAGCTAATGGGAGGAGATATTACGGTCAACAGTCGATTAGGGTATGAGGCCATTTTTCAGCTTGATGTTCAAGCTCGATTGGGAACAGCCAACGAATGTGCAGACCGTCGACCGCGCCAGCAGATTATTGGGTTAGAGCCTAATCAACCTCCCTATCGAATTTTAGTCGTTGAAAACCGGTTAGAAAATCGGCTGTTGCTCGTGCAGTTACTTACTCCGCTTGGGTTTGAGGTGCGCGAGGCGGTTGACGGTCAAGAGGCTGTCAGTATTTGGCAGCAGTGGTCTCCTCACTTGATCTGGATGGATATCCAAATGCCGGTGATGGATGGCTATGGGGCAACGCGACGCATTCGTGCATTAGAGACCTCAGAGCATACAACCAAGATTGTTGCTCTGACGGCCAGCGCCATGGATACTGACCGTGAGGCTGTTCTAGCCGCTGGCTGTGATGATTTTATGCGGAAACCCTTTAAAGAAGCGATTTAACCCAGGAATTAGGTTAATCTTACGATTAATAGTATTTCAGAGATGTATCTGAACTCTATTAATCGACTCTTGTGTGTTACCACTACTATGAATCTTCCTGCCAAAACTGCCACCACTGCAGATATTCTCATTGTTGATGACATGCCAGATAACCTGCGTCTGTTGTCCACAATGTTGTTAGAAAATGGCTATAAGGTACGCAAAGTGATGAACGGAGAGCGAGCCCTGCAGGCGGTTGAGGCAGTGCTCCCCGATCTAATTCTGCTTGATAATTATGATGCCGGGTATGAATGGATATGAGGTCTGTGGTCGGCTTAAAGAATCGGAGCACACCCAAAGAATTCCTGTGATTTTTGTAAGTGCACTGGATGATGCGTTTGATAAGGTATTGGCCTTTGATGTAGGAGGTGCCGACTACATTAGCAAACCCTTTAGAGTGCAAGAAGTATTAGCTCGGGTCAAACATCAGCTGACAATTCAGCAACAAGAATATCAGCTGCTGCTCCAAAATGAACAATTACGGTTTCGTAATGCTGAATTAAAAAGGCTAGAAGCGAATCTAGATGCCTATGTTCAAGTTGTTACCTACGAAGTTCGACCGGCTATGGCCGATCTGTCGGATGGGTTTCAACAGCTGATAGACCAGCCGGGGCAAGACCTTAAAACCGCTGCTGTCTTAGAAGAAATGGATAACGTCCGCGCTCGTCAAATGGGGCTAATGGATGATTTAGTTGAAGGTAATCAGGCTGAGATTGAACAAATTCGCAACCCGCAAATGGGTTACCTTTTTGAAAAAAATGGTCACCCTAATATTTGTTGCATTGTTACAGAAAACCTCGGTAAGATTATGATCTTTTAACCACCTTATTGGCACAGTCCTTACCCGCTTCTAGGATACTGATATTGGCCAATGTGGTGTCTGCAATGTTGCTTAAGGCTTCCTTGGTAAAAAATCCCTGGTGGGATGTAATCACTACGTTAGAAAACGATTGGAGTAATTGGAAGGTATCGTCTTGGATCACTGTGTCAGAGAGATCTTCAAAGAAAAGGCTATCTTCGTCTTCGTAGACATCGATACCCAGATAGCCTAGACGACCAGATTTTAGGGCTGCGATCGCAGCTTTAGTATCAATCAACCCGCCTCGGCTTGTGTTGATCAACATCGCTTTAGGCTTGGTGTGTTTTAGGGTCTCCTCATTAATTAAATGATAGGTGCTTGGCAACAGCGGACAGTGAAGCGAAATCACATCTGACAACGTCAGCAGCTGTGTCAACGCCACATAGTTAACACCCAATGCCAGACAATCTGGATTCTCGCGAACATCGTAGGCCAGCAGCTTACACCCAAAGCCATGCATAATCTGAGCAAAACATTGACCAATTTTGCCTGTACCTACAACTCCAACAGTTTTTCCATGAAGATCAAACCCTAGTAAACCCTCCAGAGAAAAATTGTCATCCCGCACCCGATTGTAAGCACGATAGAGTTTGCGATTGAGGGTCAAAATTAGCCCGACCGCATGTTCTGCCACAGCATAGGGAGAATAAGCCGGCACGTGCACGACTTGCATACCCAACTCCTGGGCCACATCCAGATTAACGTTATTAAAGCCCGCACACCGCAGGGCAATAAAACGAGTGCCTGTGGTGTGGATTGCCCGCAGCGTTTCTTCCCCAAGCTCATCATTAATAAAGACACAAACAACTGGAAACCCGGCAGCTAGAGCGATGGTTTCTTTCGTTAGGCGTGGCTCAAAAAAACTAAACTCATGGCCATAGGCTTCATTCGCCGCCAAAAAGGAGGTTTTGTCATAGCCTTTAGTGCTAAAAAACGCAATCTTCATTCAATCCTTCCCTGACCTACCACAGACATAGAGATTTTAGTGGCTCCTATAGCCTTAGACTGTTGTTGAAGTTGGGCTGACTATGCCAGCAACAAAACCTAAGGTCATCCCTTTACTGTTGCTAGCTCAAAACTCCATCCTTTTTACCCATCGCCATCATTAAATCAATCACACGCATAGAGTAGCCCCACTCATTGTCATACCACGACAAAACCTTAAAGAAATTAGAATTGAGTTCTAGTCCTGCCCCAGCATCAAAAATGGTGGATCGAGAATCAGTAATAAAGTCTGTGGACACAACGCCCTCCTCGGTATAGCCCAAAATACCCTTAAGGGAACCCGCTGCCGCCGTCTTCATCACATCGCAGATTTCTGCATAGCTGGTGGACTTTTCTGTTTTAAATGTTAAATCTACTACCGATACATCGGTTGTTGGCACGCGCACGGCCATGCCAGTCAGCTTGCCCTTAAGTTCTGGCAACACTAGCGCCACAGCCTTAGCTGCACCTGTCGATGAGGGAATCAAGTTTTGAGAAGCGGCTCGTCCTGCCCGCAGGTCTTTTTTGCCAATAGCATCGATGGTGTGCTGGGTGCCGGTTGCAGCGTGAATTGTCGTCATCAAGCCTTCGGCCAGACCAAAGTGTTGATTAAGCACCATGGCAATAGGCGCTAATCCATTGGTGGTACAGCTAGCGTTGGAAACAACGTTATCTTTCGCAGGGTCAAAGCTCTCATGGTTTACCCCCATCACAAACGTAGACACTTTATCAGGATCTTTTGTAGGAGCAGAAATGACCACTCGCTTGGCACCGGCTTGGATGTGGTTGATGGCACCGTCATACTTAGTAAATAGACCGGTGGACTCCACCACATAATCCACACCCAATTTTCCCCAGGGAAGTGCCGCGGGATCTCGCTCGGACAAACACTTGACCACCATTCCATTGACAACTAGATCCTCACCCCTGACCTCAACAGTGCCGGGGAATCGTCCGTGGGTAGAGTCGTACTTGAGCAAATAGGCCAAACTTTCAGCAGGGGCAAGGTCATTAACGGCAACAAATTCCAGTTCTGGATGGTCGATGCCGCCCCGTAGGACGAGGCTGCCGATTCTACCAAATCCGTTAATTCCGATCCGTAATTTAGCCATCAGTTTGTCTCCCTTAAAGCAGTTTATTGTTCGTTATTAGAGGTACGAGCGATGAGCGATGTAAAGACTACGACAACTTCCTTAAGCATAAAGCCTCACACCTAAGTCATCTCAAAATGCATAGACAATCATCAAAATTTAACCTTAGTGAGTCAATATCTCGATGTGTGCAAATCATGGCATAGTCTAAAGAAATAAACCATTAGAATAATCGTTAGTTTAAGTTACGGGTTATCTATCTCTCTTAGACCTGAAACATAGGTAAGTGAAGTGTTATCGTTATGCCTGAACTCATCTTGACGCGCCATGGTCAAAGTCTCTGGAACGCAGAGAATCGATTTACTGGCTGGGTTGATGTTCCTTTGAATGAAAGAGGACGGGCCGAGGCAACAATAGCGTCGTGTAAGCTGCGCGATTATCGAGTGGATGTTTGCTATACCAGCTTGCTTTTTCGAGCTATGGAAACAGCCGTTATTTGTTTAACTGAGTGTGACGATATTTGTGGTGGCAAGACACCCGTCTTTAAACATGATGCTGATAATCCTGACTGGCATGGTTGGGATCACTACAAAGTTGATCCCAGAAAAGAACTGCCTATCTTTCCCACCTCAGCCCTAGACGAGCGCTACTATGGCGACCTGCAAGGATTAAATAAGACGGAAACGGCAGAGAAATTTGGTGCCGAACAAGTTCAGCGCTGGCGACGTTCGTTTGATGTACGCCCCCCTGGTGGCGAGAGTCTAGAAGATACTATGCATCGGTCGGTTCCCTATTTTCAGAATCGTATTATTCCTCACATCAAGCAAGGAGAAAACGTACTGATTTCAGCCCACGGCAATTCTTTAAGATCTATCTTGATGTATTTGGACGATCTCTCTTCAGAAGAGGTAGTCAAGTTAGAATTGGCCACAGGTGTACCGATCGTTTATGAGCTCGACCAAACCGCTAACGTTATCAGCAAAAAAATCTTGAATAATTAGGGAGAATGACCCAAAGGGAAGATTAGCGATTTCTAAGGATTGGTAATTGACCATGATGATGTGAAAACAAAAGTTTGAAACAGAATCCCTAATAGGCCTGCCAGAATAATATAGTAGAGCGTAGGGCACCGTAGACGCTACCCCCGCAAACAGCGCAAATTTCCAAGCTCCGAGACCGTCTCGAAAGGACTTTCGCGCACCAAACCCGGCAGTGATTGTCATCACGAGCACCAGCGGCAGAAAAGTGCCGATAATGCCATGAAAAAACCGGCCCAGCGACCAATGGCAAATAGATAGTCGGGTTGCTCCAGACCCAGATCTAGTAAATACTGATCCACAGCTGGAATCCCATTAAGTCCTGCATCAACACCAATCATAATGGGGGTTGCCCACGGCCCCTAATGGGGTTGCCCACGGCCCCTAATGGGGTTGCCCACGGCCCCAAAGGTGGACAAAGAATCTCAGCGGCAGCGACTAGACCTTGAATACTGGCGGCCGCCACCTGTACTGCGGGCACACGCCATACCAGCACAGCGATGCCAACTGTTACTAAATAGGCGCCGGGCATTACCTGCCCGGCGGGGCGGCGGGCGACCAACAACAGCAAAAAAACAGTTGCCAGTGGCATTAAAGCCACTAACGAGTACAAGAACAAAGCCATGGCTGAGCGGTTAGAAGGAGCGTCACAGAGCGGTTCTCAGTCTAAATCCTGATGACACTGGCTAAAATCTCATACCCATAAATTGCTGCGATGAAGCAATGCCTGTATCAATTGAAACAGTTTTTAAGAGAAACAATAGACTATTTTAGATGAGAAGTATAAAATTTTACCTGATGTATTGATGCTCTAGTCGGTCACGTGTCTGATTTTTGGGCGTACTACGATCAAGCAATTTTTTTACTGTCAATTTATTCCCACAAGTTGTTCCTAATGCCTTCACAGCAGTGAGACTCGGTTTCTCCCTTATGAAAAGATCTCTAGGGTGAGGGTGGAGCAACCATAAACTTAAATTCGCAAGGAAATTTGACGATGCAAGAAGAGTTAGATAGGCGAGAACCATCTATTATTCTATGCCTAATTCCCATCGTTTTTTTGATTGCCTTAATGATTTTCAATGTCCTTTTTTTTAAGGACAATGCCACCTATGGCCCCAATCAAATTGCCTTGGGTTTATCGGCTCTAGTTGCTGGATTAATCGGCGTTTCGGCTCTGCAAATTTCCTACCGTTTTCTAGAAGCGCAAATCATCAAATCGATTGCCATGGCTTTGCAAGCTGTGCTCATTCTGTTTGTAGTTGGCTCACTGATCTCCATTTGGATTGCCAGTGGCATTGTACCGCTGATGATTTACTACGGCCTGGAGATTATTAATCCTAGCATTTTCTTGTTTGTTTCCTGCGTGGTCAGCTGTATTGTGGCCCTGTGCACGGGCAGCAGTTGGTCCACTAGCGGCACGATTGGAATTGCCCTGATTGCTATCGGTCAAACCTTTAACGTTCCAGAGGGAATGGTTGCAGGCGCTGTGATTTCGGGTGCCTACTTCGGTGACAAAATGTCACCCCTGTCGGATACCACCAATCTAGCCCCGGCGATGGCGGGAACTGATCTGTTTACCCACATTCGTCATATGGTGTACTCCTCAGGACCTGCCATCGGGCTATCGTTAGTGGGGTTTCTCATACTGGGCTTTTTCTATCAGGGGGATAGTTTAAGTGATAATGCCATCGCTGAGGTGCAGGGCGTTATTCAGTCTAATTTTAATCTAAACCTTCTGCTGCTAGCGGTTCCATTGCTAGTGGTGACGATGGTGGCGCTGCGAGTGCCCGCTCTGCCTGCTCTGGTGTTTGGTGTGTTGCTAGGCTGCCTGGCAGCGGTGCTTTTTCAGCGTGAGCTTTTGACAACAATGCTGGACGGTAACTTTACCCTTGGCGGTGCTTATCAGCTGTTGATAGGTGTTGCCGCTGATGGTTTTAATATTGAAACCGGGAATGAGGTGATCGATGGTTTGTTTTCGAGAGGCGGTATGAGCAGTATGCTCAATACCATTTGGCTAATTATCACCGCTATGCTGTTTGGTGGCATGTTAGAAGCCTGTGGCATGCTGCAAAAGCTGGCCAACACTATTTTGGCGGGGGCGCAAGGGGCGGGCACTTTGATTGGTGCTACTGTCGCGACCTGTGTTTTTATGAATGCCACCGCCTCTGATCAATACATTGCCATTGTGGTACCTGCTCGTATGTTTCGCTCTGCCTATGTCAAGTTTGGGCTGCATCCCAAAAATCTCTCACGGGCAGTCGAAGACGCGGGCACCGTAACATCAGTTTTGATTCCTTGGAATTCTGGTGGGGCATTTCACTCGGGCGTACTAGGTGTATCCACCCTCAGCTATCTGCCGTTTTGCTTTTTTAATATTCTCAGTCCGGTTGTGTCTGTCTTCTTGGGCGCGCTTAACCTGACCATCACCCGTGTCAATTCAGAGGCTCTAGACGATGCGGATATGGCGACAGCAGCAGCCGTTGGTTCTGCCAAGTGAAGCCCTATAGAAAAAATTGCGATCGCATAGAGAATAAATCGGTCTAAAGCAGAGGACAAGCAATGCCAACTATCTTTCACAGGAGTTATTGTGCCGCTTAAAGTTTTACTCCCTATCGATATCAATCAGCTAGAGGCTAAGCTGACTTTCTTAGATCGAGCGATTGCCTATATCAAGGCCCTAGAGGGGCAGTTTATCGTCATGACGGTGATGGCTGACTATGGTGGTTATTTTGTCAGTCCGCTATTACCCGACGACTTTGTAGAAAAAGCCCGAGCTAAAGCATTAAAATCGCTAGAGACCTTTACCGGTCAAAATATCCCAAGCGAATTGGTGGCAGGGCTAAAGGTGCGATATGGCTCAACACACACCGAGATTATCGATGTCGCCGAAAAAGAGAAAATAGACTTGATTTTCCTTGGGGCTGAGCGTCCGGAGCCGGTTGATTACCTGTTAGGAACGGCAGAGGGGCGCATCATGCGTCATGCGCCCTGTGATATTGTGCTTTTCCACATGTAGCCAGAGATATTAAACCTTCGCCCCAAGCCGTTTGCTGATTTCTCCAGCATATTGCTCAGCATTTAGCCCTACTACCAAATGCAGTACCTGATCCTGTACCCGCATCAGGGCCGCAACACCGGCTGTCTTCAGGGTCTCTTCGTTGATGGCGTTGGGGTCAGTGATTTCCACACGTAGTCGAGTCATCGCGACCGGATCTATCGTGCGAATATTGTCGGCTCCCCCCAGGGCTGCAACCATAGCTTGAGCCTTTTCGGCTGCAGCAGGGTCAGCTGTCACAGCAGGCACAGTCGCTGCCACCATCGACTCTTCAGGCATGGGGGCAACCACCTCATCAGCTTCAGGTCCAGCTGTTTTGAGATATTCGACCATGTCCGTTTTAAGATTTTCAGAGCGGGGGCCAAAAATGGCCTGGGCGTTGCTGCCCACCTGCAGCACCCCAGATGCACCCAAGGCTTTGAGTCGCGCAATGTTGACTTTGCCCATGTCTTTGACCCCAATGCGCAGCCGGGTAATGCAGGCATCTAAATTCTCGATGTTGCTCCGACCACCAAATGCCAGGGTTAACTCTTTGGACATGGCAGCAGCATCCTGGGGCAGATTGCTTGCGAATTCTTCGGTTTCCTCTTCGCGACCGGGGGTCATCAGGTTAAAACGCTTGATCACAAATCGGAAGCTGAAATAGTAAAGGGCGGCAAACAAGGGGCCAAAGGCGAGAATTAGCCAGACTTTGGTGCCCAGGGCGTTAAAGAGAAAAAAGTCGATAAACCCGTGGGAAAAGGTGAAGCCCATGCGGCCGCCCAGGATGACAAAGAGAAAGTCGGCAAACCCGGCCAGAACAGCATGGAGTAAAAACAACACCGGAGCGACAAAGACAAAGGAGAATTCGATGGGTTCGGTAATGCCGGTCAGAAACGATGTCAGAGCGGCAGAAATCATGATACCGCCAATTGCTTTACGTTTTTTAGGCTTGGCACAGTGCCACATGGCAATGGCCGCCGCCGGCAGACCAAACATTTTGAACCAGTAGGCACCACCGATAATACCGGCGGTGGGGTCTCCGGCAAAAAAGCGGGTGATGTCGCCTGTGACAATTTCATTGGTAATGGGGTCGGTAAACGAGCCGATCTGAAAGAAGAAGGGGACATTCCACACGTGGTGCAGGCCAAAGGGAATGAGCAGCCGCTCAATAAAGCCATAGATGGCAACGGTCACGGGAACGTTATCCCCAGCAGCAGCGGCGTTGGCAAAGCTGTTAATGGCACCCCCCACCGGTGGCCAGATAAAGCTCATGAGAATGCCGACAACAATGGCTGCGATCGCAGTAATAATCGGCACAAACCGCTTACCGGCAAAAAAGCCCAGATATTGGGGTAACTTAATGCGGAAAAACCGATTGAACATATAGGCCGCCACACAGCCCATAATCAGACCGCCAAACACCCCGGTATCTAATGAGGGAATCCCCATAATGGGTTTGAGGGCGCTGGGGTCAATGTTGGCAAACAGAATCGAAGACACCCCCAGGGACGCCAGGAACACCACAAAGCCGACAATGGCCGCAAGAGCAGAAACACCGTCGTTAGCGGTATAGCCAATGGCCACCGCCACGGCAAACAGAATGGGGAGATTGGCAAAAATGGCATCCCCTGAGGCTTTCATAATCTCGGCTAGGGGGGCAGGCAGCCAGCCAAATTTGGCACCGGTTAAAACACCTTCTTGAATTTTTTGAATCTCAATCAGGCGGGCACTGCCCAGGCCCAGCAAAATACCGGCCACAGGCAGTACCGAGACAGGCAGCATCAGTGCCTTGCCCATTTTTTGCAGGAGACCAAAGGCTTGGTCACGCCATTGTGGTTGTGACGGAGGAGAGGGGGCTGTTGTGGTCATAGGTTTAGAAAAAAACAGAACCGTAGGGATTAGTTTTATCGGGGGGGCATCCGTGCCCTTGCCAGGAAATAATCTTGTCTGGGGCATCTGCGCCCTTACACATCGGGCAGTGGCACCAGACTGCGTACTTCAGCCGCGGTTTCTAACCCCAGGGCCTGCGCGGCAAGTTTCTTACAGTGGCTGAGTTTAAGAGAACGAACCTGGGCCTTAATGCTAGGAATCATCGAGACGCTGACGCTAAGTTCTTTAACACCGAGGCCAATCAGCAGAGGAATGGCCTGGGGGTCGCTGCCAATGCCGCCGCAGACGCCCACCCATTTGTCGTGACGGCCCGCGCCTTTGACCGTATGGCCGATCAACCGCAACACTGCTGGGTGCAAACCGTCAACAAAGGGCGCTAGTTTGGGATGGCCCCGATCCATCGCCAGGGTGTACTGGGTGAGATCATTGGTGCCAACAGAGAAGAAATCTACCTCCTTGGCAAACTGCTCAGCCATCACCGCAGCTGAGGGCACCTCAACCATAATGCCCACCTCCACAGGGGGCAGGTTTAGGGCCTGGCGTTCTTCCTCTAGCATGGCTTTGGCCATGCGGAGCTCTTCGATGCGGCCAATCATGGGAAACATTACCCGCAGTTTGCCTGCGGACGCCGAGCGCAAAATTGCCCGTAGCTGAGTGCGCTGCAGCTCAGGCTGGTCAAACCCTAGCCGAATACCCCGTTCTCCCAAAAAGGGATTCTCTTCTGGGGCCATGGCCAGGTAGGGCAGAGGTTTGTCGCCACCCACATCAAGGGTGCGAATAATCATCGGTTTATCGGGTCCCAACACTTCGGCAATGCTGCGATAAATACCGGTTTGTTCATCTTCTGTGGGGGCCTGGGACCGCTCCATAAAGATAAATTCGGTGCGTAGCAGACCGACACCTTCGGTGCCCAAAGAGACGGCTTCCTGCGCATCCTTTAGCCCCCCGATGTTGGCCACAATCTCAACCGGATGTCCATCCTGGGTAATGGCGGGCTCAAAGGCATGCTTTAGGTCAGCCGCCTGTTTAGCCTTTTTTTGGGCAATGTGGGTTTGGGTGCGCTCAATGTCTGCTGCTGGGGCATTCAACCGCAGTGTCCCTTTAGTGCCATCGAGAATTACCGGAGTGCCATCGGCCAAGTCCAATACCCGAGGCTCTGCTCCAGCAATGGCCGGAATCCCCATCGACCGAGCCAGAATCGCTACGTGGGAGGTAGCCCCACCAGCCAGGGTACAAAAGCCAACCACCCGCTCTCGGTCCAAATTGGCCAGGTCAGACGGGGTGAGGTCTTCTGCGAGCAAAATTGTATTGTGGGGATATTTGATCTCTGTGGCTTCGACACCTGTGAGAATTCGTAACACCCGCATACCCACGTCACGAATATCATTGGCCCGCTCCGCCAACAGCTCATTGTTTAGCTGGGCCAGCTTATCCGCCTGGGTTGTGTAGGTTTGTTTCCAGGCAAAATTTGCACTTTTCCCCTTGCTAATGGCGCTGGTGGCAATATCCATTAACTCAGGGTCATCTAAAATTTCCTGATGGGCGGCAAAAATGGCGGCTTTACCCGGATTGCCCTGACCGTGAACCTTAGCCCGAATAGATTCGATCTCTAGGGCGGCTTTTGCGATCGCATCCTCCAATTTCCGCCGCTCTTTACTCGGCGACTCCCCCACTTCCTTAATTACCAGAGCCTGTTGGCGTACCCGATAGGTATTACCCACCGCCAGACCTGACGAAGCCGCCACCCCCATAATAATGTTGAGGTCCTCAGACTTTGGCTGGGGCGGTGGGGCCTTAAGCGCTGACTGATCAATACTGGCCAGGGCAGATGCAGCCCCAGATTCTCCCAACCCAGACCGGACCGCCTCAGTTAGCTCCGTAATCGCGGCCTTAGCATCTGGGCCCGTGGCCTCCAGGGTCACCGAGTCCCCATGAGCCACCTGCATCGCCATAGTTGCCACAACACTTTTTGCATTGGCCCGGTCACTCCCCCGCAGCAGCGATATCTGAGACTGATACTGTTTAGCCAGGTTGACCAAGACTGCAGCCGGACGAGCGTGCAGCCCTTGAGGATTGCCAATGACAATGGGTTCTGACGTAACCTTCTCTCCAGTAGTCACCTCCAGTGGCGGCTGGTCTGTCGCCAGTACCAGCTCTAGAAAAATATCCTGCCCCGCATTCACCAACCCTTGCTGAAAGACAAATTCTGCAATCCGTTCGGTATTCGTAACAATAATTTGAGTCAGTAAACTTTTAGCATGGAGCGCCACATAGTCAATATCAAACTCCAGCAGCGCGTCTCCTGAGGTGACGCGATCGCCTAGCTTTACCTGGGGTGAAAACCCCTCTCCCCGCAGCTCGACAGTATCTAACCCCACATGCATCAAAATCTCCACACCTTCTGCAGTCTTTAGCGTTACGGCATGATGAGAGGAATGAATCTGAATAATCTCACCGTCACAGGGGGCTCTGAGAACGTTGGATATGGGGTCAACAGAAATACCATCGCCCACCATCTTTTGGGCAAACACCGGGTCGGGCACCGACTCGAGAGGCATCAAGTAGCCGGACAGGGGAGCCGTTAATCGTAGAGTGGTTTGCACTTGGGAGCGAGTGTCTAGGGCCATGACAATGCTGAATTACAAGAATAATTAAGAGGCTTGAGACGAAAAAATCATCAAATCGAGATACAGCAATCTGTTGACTGGTGAGACCGTAGCGGCTGCATATCTGCCAATCACTGCAGACAAACGCTGTATAGAGTCCTATTTGGGAACACAATAGACAAGATTCGATAGTCGAAACCGAAGTCTGCACAAGGAAAAACTGCTTGTTTTCACCTGAAATAAAAGATATCTAGGCAAACATAGTCAACAAGCAACTTAGTTCATTTTTATACAGCTCAATTTTATTCATGACTAGACGTATAAAAAATACATAAAAGCAGATGTTTAGAGTTCAGAAACCAACATTGCCCTTGCTAACAACAAAAAAGAGCACTCTCGTAACGTTACACTTTTTTGAGTTAACAACAGTTAGGTGCTCAATGTGCTAGAGCGATGCTGCCATCATCGCCGTAGTATGTGAATGAATGACTTTTGTCATGTGGTGGGTCAGACAGATGGTCTAGGATGCAAAAAGATTCAGATGAACCCGTCCAGGGGTTTGGCCTACAGGGTATACGAGAGAGAATACAGTTGCTAAATGGCCAAATGGTTGTGCGGAGCACCTTAGGTAAAGGCACTCTAATTGAAGTGACGATTCCCCGATAGTGGCCCCATGATGCAACGGTTCAAGATGGGACAGTTCAGGATTTAGCCCATTGTATGAACTCCATAGCGTATCGAGATTAATAATGAGACCGTATATGTTCTTAAAAACGATTTTTTATGGATCAGTGCCATTAGGAGCGAGCATGATGGGTTTAAGAAACGTTGGCTATGTGTTGTTGGCCGGAATCACGACTGTTCTTACCATCGGTGAGAAGCCAGTCGCCGCTCAGGAGAGGACACTTATTCTCTGCGAAACCAGTGGTACGGTATTGAGGGTCTATGGGAAAGACGGTGAGGTGCTGATGCGGGCCTACAACCGTCAACAGTCTCAAGTGTGGATGGATGACACACAGACAGAGATTCAGGCAAGTGCCAATGGCATTGAATATACGAATCTGGTAGGAGAATTGGCTACTCGCCTGAGCGTTGATACTGCGACGGGAGACTGTGCCATTCAAATTGAAGAGCAGACCGAACAAGGCACTATCTTGAGCAATGAAACAGCTGCCTCTGTTGTTGGCACAGTGACCTATCGAGCGCAGATTGAGCTGCAGCCGGGCTCTGTGGTGAAGACGACGCTGGTAGATCTCGATAGTGATACATCCATTGCTGAGCAAACCACTGTGATCACAGAGCAACAGGTGCCAATTCCGTTTCATTTGCTCTATAGTCCAAGCGATATTGTCCCTGGCCATCGCTATGGGATGAGGGCTGAAATCGTTGTTGAGGATGAACGGCGTTGGAGTACAGTCACTGACTATCCTGTGATTACTCAGGGTGCACCTGCAGCTGTGGAGCTGGTGGTGGAGATGACTGAACCCGTGCGGACTGATAGGCCCGCTGATGGTGAGGCGATGGCCTTACCGGATGCGATCGCAACTGCGGTTAAAACAGACCTCAGCCAAGAATTAGGGGATGCTGTGTTTCAAGTTGAGACCTACAGTCGTGAAACCTGGTCTGATGGTTGTTTGGGGTTGGGTGGCCCGGCTGAGCTTTGTCTTGCGGTCTTAACCGAAGGATGGCGAGTAGAGCTGATCGATACGGCCACGGATGAAAGTTACGTTTATCACACAAATATTGATGGCACCCAGGTGAGACGAGCAATAGAGCAGCCGTGATTTTAAGCCAAACGGTCCCTGCAGCTCCTGGCAGCGATAAATCTGCTCAGCAAGGAAAGTTTCAATGTATCCTGAAATACATTGAGTTTTAACAAGTAGTACCGATATCTGCGGGTATCGGTACTGCCCATTCATTGTCGATGCAGATATCCAAATCATTTTTTAATATCAGACAAATACCTCTGGTTGTTATTTGTTTGTTTATCCTAGATGTTTTTTTCTGCTTTGCTTACATCGGCACCCATGTGCCTGCACCGTTAGATTTTAAAGCTGTTAGATATTGGGATCTCGATTTTGAGGGGGGCATTGCCACCTGGTATTCAGCATTTCAGCTTTTGGGGATTGCCATACTTTCAACATTGTTTGTTCGTAAAAAAGCAGTGGCGGGTCAAGGTTCCCCTGTGCTAATTGGGTTGCCAATTATCTTTCTCTCTATGGGTATCGATGAAATCGCCCGAATTCACGAACGAATTGGCAAATATAGTGATATTTTATTACCCGCCGGTAGCCGAGCAAATACACCGTTTCAAGAAACGGGCATATGGGTATTTCTGGTGGGTATTCCATTTATCATCTTCTTTCTGGTATGGCTGTATAAGTTAAGAAAACATCTAATCGGCTACGGAGCTGAAATTAATCGGCTGGGGATGGGCGTATTAACTTTACTCTTCGGGGCGCTGGGGATTGAACTGCTGTCTAATTTTCTCTATCACGATTCTTCTCAGCTAATAGGCATCGCTTTGGAAGAAGGTCTAGAAATGATAGGAGCAACCGTTATATTCTGGGCAGTATTGTCTATGTTGAAGAAAAAACGTCCACCCAAACTATCTCGGGTCTAGAGCGACGACTCGCTAGGTGGCGACCTTGGCGTTCATCTGATGCAGACGTTCTGCCATCATTTGCATGACATCGAGTGCAAAGTTTGGCGTTTGTTCCACAAGAAATTGAAACCGCTTCCGATCAATATAGGGCAAACGCATACTCGGCATGTAACTATCGAGGGGTTCCCAGCTGAAGAAGT
>ERZ1740070.905-NODE-905-length-19234-cov-5.946348_pt1 | contig 19234 bp, 19 predicted proteins | sample MGYA00581734_ERZ1740070 | MGnify/ENA primary metagenome ERZ1740070 (study PRJEB43018, sample SAMN04849744) | marine metagenome | isolation source: floating plastic debris | place: Pacific Ocean | collected 2008-09-01 | study: EMG produced TPA metagenomics assembly...
CCCGCCCGCTGTTCTTCTACATCAAGAAAGCGCATATCGGCGTGATCCCCGGCCTGAAAGAATTCGCTGAGTTCTTCGTGTCCGACGAGATCGCAGGCGGCTCCGGCCCGCTGGCGCAGTATGGCCTCGTGTCCGACCCTGAGCTTGCCGACACCCAGAAAATGGTGTCCGACGAGCAGGTCATGGATGCAAGCATGTAATCATGCTTCGGCGGGGGCTGTGAACAGCCCCCGTCACCCTTTCTTTGCCGACCTTTCCTGACGACCTCATTCCCTTCGGAGCTGCCCGATGTCCGTCTTCTTCCTCTTGATCGTTGTTCTTGGACTTGGAGCTCTAGGATATGTGCTGGGGCGGTCCCGCGCGATGTCTTCTGCGGACGGCAACATCCGCAACCTGCATTCCCTCCCGAATTACTATGGCTTCAACGTGGCTTTGAGCGTGATCGTCCCCGCGCTTGGCTTGTTGGCCATTCTGGCGCTGATCTTGCCGATCCTGATCGACAACCGCGTGTCGACCTTTATCCCCGCAGACAGCATTGCCGAAGACACAACGCGGTCGCTGGTGATGTCTGATGTGCGCCGCGTGGCGGCTGGCCTTGATGCGGCTGTTGAAGCCGGTGCAATGACCGAAGACGAAGCGCAGACCATCCGGACCGAATTTACGGATGTGCGCGAGCGTCTTGGGTCGGTCGGCGTCGCACTTGGATCGAACGTCGAGCCGTTTGTTCTGCGCGCTGCACAAAGCTACCGGGCGCAAGCGGCCACGGCGCAGCTTTGGACGACGCTTGGTGTGCTGGGCGTCGCTATTGCGGGCTTTGCCTTCTCATTCCTGCGCACCAGTCACGAGTTTCGTGCGCGCAACGTCGTTGAGAACGGAATTCTTGTTCTGCTCATGGCCGCCGCTTCCATCGCGATCCTGACGACCTTGGGCATCGTGTTGTCGATGCTGTTTGAGACGCGGAATTTCTTCCAGCAATACAATTGGACAGATTTCTTCTTCGGGATGACCTGGTCCCCGAACTTCCGCGGCAACTCGGATCTGGGGATCATTCCGCTGCTTTGGGGCACGCTCTATATCAGCTTTATCGCGCTGCTTGTTGCGGTTCCCATCGGCCTGTTCGCCGCGATCTATTTGTCCGAATACGCCAGCAACAAGTTCCGCAGCTTTGCCAAGCCGGCGATTGAAATCCTGGCCGGTATCCCGACCATCGTTTACGGCCTGTTTGCCCTAATCACAGTCGGTCCGTTCTTACGAGACTACTTTGCGCAACCAACCGGCCTTGGCGAAAGCTCGGCCTCTGTGATGACGGCGGGGCTGGTGATGGGCATCATGCTGATCCCCTTCGTGTCCTCGCTGTCGGATGACATCATCAATGCGGTGCCACAGGCGATGCGCGACGGCTCCCTTGGTATTGGCGCTACCCATTCCGAGACGATCCGCCAGGTGGTGTTGCCGGCTGCCTTGCCGGGAATCGTCGGTGCGATCCTTTTGGCGGCATCACGCGCTATCGGGGAGACGATGATTGTGGTGCTCGGGGCAGGGGCCGCGGCAAAACTTGATCTCAATCCCTTTGAGGCGATGACAACTGTGACGGTGAAAATCGTCAGTCAGTTGACGGGGGACACAGATTTTGCATCGCCTGAAACCCTCGTGGCGTTTGCCTTGGGTCTGACCCTTTTCGTCATCACGTTGGGGCTGAACGTCTTCGCCCTCTATATCGTCCGTAAATACCGGGAGCAGTACGAATGACCGATCTGTCCGCTGGCGGAATTCCTGCCGTTCGTCCCAAATCATCGCTGCTTGTCGAAGACGATCGCACAAAGAAACGCAACGCGGCAGAGCGTCGTTTCAAGATGTATGGTCTAAGCGCTGTTTTGCTTGGTGTTGTGTTCCTTGTCATGCTGCTAGTCTCGATCCTGACCAACGGTCTGAGCGCGTTTCAGCAAACCTATGTGACGCTGCAAGTCGAGTTGCCTGCCGAGACGCTGGACAAGGAAGGCAATCGGAACCGTCTGGAAATGGCGAAAGTGTCGACTTTTGGATATTCCCCGCTGATCGCAAATGCGATGTCGAGAACGGTGGCCGAGCTTGGCATCGAAACCGTGCTTTCCGATCAGGACCAAGGCGGGATCATCTCAAAAGAAGCCGCCGCACAGCTGCGTAATTTCGTCCTCGCGAACCCGGAAGTTGTGGGCGAGACGATCGAGTTTGAGTTTCTCGCCAATGGGCGAATTGACGGCTACCTCAAAGACCGAGTGACGCGTGCGACCGCTGCACTGGACAAGAATGTCTCCCCCGAGCAGTTGGACCTGACCGACGCGCTGATGGAAGCAGGCGTTCTGGAACAGCGCTTTAATTGGGCCTTCATGACGATGCCGGATGCGTCGGGTCAGCGGCCTGAGGCTGCAGGTCTGGGCGTGGCGATCATGGGCTCGATTTACATGATGCTGATCGTGCTGGGGCTGGCTTTGCCGATTGGTGTCGCCGCGTCGATCTATCTTGAGGAGTTTGCACCGAAGAACCGCATCACCGACCTGATCGAGGTGAACATCTCGAACCTTGCTGCGGTGCCGTCGATTGTATTCGGTATCCTTGGCCTTGCGATCTTTATCAACTTTGCAGGCTTGCCGCAGTCGGCCCCGATCGTGGGGGGTCTTGTCCTGACGCTGATGACGCTGCCAACGATCATCATCGCCACGCGCGCCTCGCTGAAATCGGTGCCGCCGTCGATCCGCGATGCCGCACTGGGCGTCGGCGCCTCGAAGATGCAAAGTGTCTTTCATCACGTGCTGCCGCTGGCCGCGCCCGGTATTCTGACCGGAACGATCATTGGGCTTGCGCAAGCGCTTGGCGAAACCGCGCCGCTTTTGTTGATCGGGATGGTTGCTTTCGTGCGCGAATACCCCTCTGGCCCGCCCGAGGGCTTTTTCGACCCTGCATCCGCCCTGCCGGTGCAGATTTACAACTGGACCCAACGCTCGGACCCTGCCTTTGTGGAACGTGCCTCTGGGGCCATCATCGTGTTGCTGATCTTTCTGGTCAGCATGAACGCGCTGGCCATTTTCCTGCGCCGCCGCTTTGAGCGCCGCTGGTAGAAGGAGGCAAGACATGGACGACCTAAGAATAGTGGAGAGAGACGTGGACACCCAAGAGACGAAGATCTCGGCACGCAACGTGCAGGTCTATTATGGCGACACACATGCCATCAAAGACGTGGATGTCGAGATCGCCGACAAGACCGTGACCGCGTTCATTGGCCCTTCGGGCTGCGGCAAGTCTACTTTTCTGCGCTGTATCAATAGGATGAACGACACAATTGATGTCTGCCGTGGCGAAGGTGACATCGCCATTGATGGCGAGGATATCTATGATCGCAAGGTCGACCCGGTGCAGTTGCGCGCTAAGGTGGGGATGGTTTTCCAAAAGCCAAACCCGTTTCCAAAGTCGATCTATGACAATATCGCTTATGGCCCGCGCATTCATGGCCTGGCCAAGAACAAAGCCGATCTGGACGTGATCGTCGAACGCTCCTTGCGCCGCGGGGCAATCTGGGACGAGGTCAAGGATCGCCTGAATGAACCCGGAACCGGCCTGTCGGGTGGTCAGCAGCAGCGCCTGTGCATTGCGCGGGCCGTTGCCACAGAGCCCGAGGTTTTGCTGATGGATGAGCCGTGCTCTGCGCTGGATCCCATCGCGACCGCTCAGGTCGAAGAACTGATCGACGAGCTGCGTCAAAGCTATTCTGTGGTGATCGTCACCCACTCAATGCAGCAGGCCGCGCGGGTTAGCCAAAAGACCGCCTTTTTCCATCTCGGCAGTCTGGTGGAATACGGGGATACTGGCACGATTTTCACCAATCCCGAAGACCCGCGCACCGAAAGCTATATCACAGGACGGATCGGTTAAATGATCGAAGAACAGCATATTGCGTCGGCCTATGATCGTGATCTGGAGGCCATTCAGGCGCTTATCATGAAAATGGGCGGACTGGTTGAAGCCGCCATTATCGACGGCGCCAAATCCCTTGAGGATCGCGATGTCGATCTGGCTGAAAAGGTCCGCAAGGCTGACAAGGCCATCGACGAGCTGGAAGAGCGGATCAACGACGAGGCAGCCCGCGTCATCGCCTTGCGCGCGCCCACTGCAGGCGATCTGCGTACCGTTCTCACTGTGATGAAGATCAGCGCTAACCTTGAGCGGGTCGGCGACTATGCCAAGAACATGGCCAAGCGGACAGGCGTTCTGGTTCAGATGGCGCCGGTCAACGGCTCTCCGGCGGCGATCCGGCGGATGGCCAAAGAGGTCGAGGTGATGCTGAAAGACGCGCTGGACGCTTATATTCAGCGCGACGCCGAATTGGCCGAGGACGTCATCAACCGCGATATCGACGTGGACCAGATGTATAATGCGCTGTTCCGGGAATTTCTGACCTTCATGATGGAAGACCCGCGCAACATCACCGCTTGCATGCATCTGCATTTCATCGCGAAGAATATCGAACGGATGGGCGATCACGTGACCAATATCGCCGAGCAGGTGATCTATCTGGTGACGGGGGAACGCCCCGACGAGATGCGCGCCAAGAAAGACCGTACCTCGGTCGATATCATCAAGGAGAGCTAGGCCATGGCCGGGGATCAGCCCACCGTTTTGCTGGTCGAGGACGAACCAGCCCAGCGCGAGGTTTTGGCATATAACCTGGAGGCCGAGGGCTTTCGCGTTGCCAAGGCCGAGAACGGCGAAGAAGGCCTTTTGCTGGTCGATGAAGAGGCGCCCGACGTGATCGTGCTCGACTGGATGCTGCCTTCCGTATCGGGGATCGAGGTGTGCCGCCGGTTGAAAATGCGCTCCGAGACGCGCAGCATTCCGGTCATCATGCTGTCGGCGCGCTCTGAAGAGGTGGACCGGGTGCGCGGTTTGGAAACCGGGGCGGATGACTATGTCGTCAAACCTTATTCGGTGGTCGAATTGATGGCGCGCGTGCGCACGCAACTGCGCCGCACACGGCCCGCCGCGATTGGTGAGCGGCTGGAGTTCGAAGATATCGTCCTTGATGCTGAAACCCACCGCGTGACCCGGTCTGACAAGGCCCTAAAGCTGGGTCCCACAGAGTTCCGTTTGCTCTCTACGCTGATGGAGAAGCCGGGCCGCGTCTGGTCACGCGATCAGCTGCTGGACCGGGTGTGGGGACGCGACATTTATGTCGATACGCGCACAGTTGATGTCCATGTCGGTCGTCTGCGCAAAGCGCTTTGCCAGCATGGTGGTGCAGATCCGGTTCGCACGGTGCGGGGTGCAGGATACGCGCTGGGGTAGGCGCCCCCTTACCCCCCTTGCAGCCAGAACAGCACGGACACTGTCAAAACGCCGATAAACGCGGTCTCAAGCACCAAAAGCGCGATAGCTGCGCCACCCACGTCGATCACATCGCGCAACGACGTTTTCAGACCAACCGCCGCAATCGCTGTTAAAAGCGCCCAGCGGGATGTTTCTGTCGCGAGCCCAACGACGGCGTCAGGGAAAACGCCAAATGAATTGAGTGTCAGCAGCACCACAAAGGCCACAACGAAGGACGGCACGATTGGGGGACGCTCTGCGTTTTCTTCCTGAATGGCGTAGCGTCGAATGACAAGCGTCGCGACAAGGATCACCGGTGCAAGCATGGCTACCCGGATCAACTTGACGATGGTCGCAATCTCGCCAGTTTCATCTGACACCGAAAAGCCTGCACCGACGACCTGAGCCACGTCATGGATCGTCGCGCCGATAAAAACCCCGGCAAAGCGGCCGTCAAACCCCAGCATATCGGCAAGGATCGGATAGACGATCATAGCGACAGTCGACAACAGAGTGACACCGACCACGGTGAAGACAAGGCGCTCTTCGGTGCGGTCATCCTTTGGCAAAATCGCTGAAATTGCCATCGCGGCAGAAGCGCCGCAAATGGCAACCGATCCTGCCGATAAGAACGCAAAGCGTGGTCCGTGACCAAACAGCCGTGCAACGGCCATCCCAAACAGGATCGTTGCAATCACACCGCTGACAACCAGCGCGACGATGGGCCAGCCCAACTCTGCCGCCATTTCAAAGCTTAGCCGCATTCCCAACAACGCGACCCCGAAACGCAAAATGGTCTTGGCCGAGAACCCGATGCCTGTGGCGCATTTTCCGTCCTCGGACAGAAAGTTCAGCGCAATGCCGAAAAGCAGCGCCATCAGCATCGCCGGTGCGCCGTAGTGCTCTGATATGAATTGAGCGGCAAGCGCGATAAGTCCCGAAATCAGAATGCCGGGAAAAAGGTCTTTCATGTTGTCGATCTGCGGCACCGGCCTTGGGTCCTTTGATTTTTGGAAAACGTGGCGCCGCGTCAAAAGACACGCCTTGGCTGTGTGTTAGGTGACGCAAATTGCACAACGCTGCAAGATTATTTGGCAAGTTGTTGGGTAAAGACTTGCGCGGTGACCTCAATTTCTACGGTGAACTCAGGGCGGGTGAAGCCGGACACGATCACGAGCGTTGAGGCGGGAAGGGCATCAACACTTGCCAGCCACGCGTCGCGCGCCGCCATGTAGCCCGCCATATGCGACCGGTCTGTGACAAACGCATTGATGCGCAAGACATCCGTACGCACCGCACCTGCATCGGCCAGGATCGTATCGATATTGGCAAAGCAAAGCGCGGCCTGTGCTTGAGTGTCAGCGGGGATGGTGCCATCGGCGGCCATACCCAATTGCCCCGACGTGACGATGATTTGCGCGCCGGGATCGGCGACCGCACCATGGGCGTAGCGGGCAAATGGCGGTGCAATCGTAGTCGGACGCAATGATTTCATGGGCGCAGGCTGGGGCAGTCTATTGGCGGTTGCAAGTCTCTGGTCCGGGTTTGAAACATGAAATGCAAAAAAAATGTGCGCATTTGTGAATTCTGCCGTTAGGTTGGGCGTAACGCTACCGGTGGGGATCGGGTGCAGGGCGCTGCCTTTCCTTTGTCAAATGGCCCCGCCACTTTAAGCGGTGACCCTAGTTGGAGGAAAAAATGTCTATGAAATCTACCTTAACCGCACTGCTTCTGACGACCGCCGTGGCAAGCCCGGCGTTTGCTGAAAACGCAAAGGTCGTCTTCGGGACAAACTGGCTTGCGCAGGCCGAACATGGCGGCTTTTATCAATCCGTGGCCGATGGCACCTATGCCGCGTGCGGGCTGGATGTCGAGATTATCTCGGGAGGCCCTCAGGTGAACAACCGTGCGCTGATGCTGGCAGGCCGGATTGACTACCACATGGGCGGCGATCTGCTTCAGGCCTTCAACGCCGTGAAAGAGGGTATCCCGGTAGTTGCCGTCGCTGCAACGTTCCAAAAGCACCCGCAAGTGCTGGTGGCGCACCCGGACGTGGAAAGCTGGGAAGGTCTGAAAGACCGCACGCTGCTGATCGGCGACAATGGTTTCACCAGCTATTACCAGTGGATGATCGCCGAGCACGGCTTCACCGTTGAGCAGCGTCAGCCTTACACATTCAATCCGGCGCCCTTCCTTGCGGATACCAATGTAGCGATGCAGGGTTACTTGAGCTCCGAACCGTATGTTGTTGAAAAGGAAGGCGGGTTTGAGCCGAACGTCTTTCTCATCGCGGATAATGGTTTCTCAAGCTATGCCACGACGATTGAGACGATGCAGGCCACGATTGATGAAAAGCCCGAGCAGGTGAAGTGCTTTGTCGAGGGCTCTATCAAGGGCTGGTACAACTATCTTTATGGCGACAACGCCGCTGCAAATGAGCTGATAAAAACGGCCAACCCTGACATGACGGACGACAAGATCGCCTATGCCATCGGCAAGATGAAGGAATGGGGTATTGTCGACAGCGGCGACGCGCTTGAAATGGGAATCGGGGTGATGACAGACGAAATCGTCAACGATTTCTACGCCAAGATGGTCAACGCTGGCGTGATCGAAGAGGGGCTGGATGTCTCTGCTGCCTACACGCTCGAGTTTGTAGGCGAGGGCGTCGGCATGGACCTCAAGCCCGGCGGTTAAGCGCCGCATCACGATCTGGGATTGCGCGTCAGTGATGCGCAGTCCTCTTCAAGAAAAGCCTGGGGAGGCAACCCTGTTGCAACCGATCGATCAGCGGCCAACTGTTTTACGAATGTCCAACGTTAACAAGACCTTCAACGGCAGTGTTGTTGCGTTGAACGGCATGTCTATGACCGTCGGGCAGGGTGATTTCATCTCGCTTCTCGGGCCGTCTGGCTGTGGTAAATCGACGGCGTTGCGGCTTATCTCGGATCTGATGGTGCTCACTAGCGGCAAGATCGATTGGGAAGGCGGCCACGAGGTCGGGGACCTTGGCGTTGTCTTTCAGGAACCCACGTTGATGCCTTGGGCTACGGTCGCGCAGAATGTCTGGCTTCCATATCGGCTGCGCGGCAAATCCTATGCCAGCGTGAAAGACGAAATCTTTGAGGCGCTGAAACTGGTGGGGTTGGAGAAGTTCCAGAACAGTTATCCTCGGGAACTGTCAGGCGGCATGAAGATGCGCGTCTCGATTGCGCGGGCGATGGTGCCGCGACCCCGGCTGATCCTGATGGACGAGCCTTTCGCGGCGCTGGACGAGATTACGCGCTTTAAATTGAACAACGATCTTCTTGAACTTAAAGCAAAAATCAATTGCACGGTGAGCTTCGTGACCCATTAGGGTTTTGAGAGTGTCTTCCTGAGCGACCGCATCGTTGTCATGGCTGCGCGCCCCTGTCTTGTCATTCAGGAACTGCACGTAGACGAAGGCTATCCCCGGTCGGAAGAGTTCAGAACCTCTGCCGAATATGCTGCCTATTGCCGTCAGGCGACCGACGCGCTGCATGAAGCGATGGGGGTTGCTGCATGAGCATTGCCGAAAACGCCCCCGTGATTGATAGCGACGAGGTCCGCCGTCAGCGCGCCAAGCGGATGGAGAAACTGGGCCGTTGGTCGCTGCCGGTTGTCGTGATGCTGGCCACGCTTTTGCTGTGGGACCGCATCGTCGTCTGGAACGAAATTCCGCATTATATTCTACCGGGGCCGGGGCGCGTTTGGGATAGCCTTGTCAACGATTGGGGCATCCTGTGGGAGGCCGGCTTGCTGACCGGCAAGATCACTCTGATGGCGCTTGGATTGGCGATTGTCGGTGGCGCGGGGCTGGCGATCCTCTTCAACCAGTCACGCATGGTCGAGATGTCGTTCTATCCCTACGCGGTGATTTTGCAGGTCACGCCTGTTGTATCGATCGCGCCGCTGATCTTCATTTATGTGGACAGCAAAACCGCAGGCATGTTGCTTTGTGCTTGGATTGTGGCGTTCTTTCCGGTGCTCAGTTCTACCACGCTGGGCCTGAATTCCGTCGATCACAACTTGCGCGATCTTTACCGAATTTACGGAGCGAGCAGATGGCAAAAGCTGTGGATGCTGCAACTTCCCTCTGCTTTACCATATTTCCTAGGCGGTCTGAAAATCGCAGGCGGGTTGAGCTTGATCGGTGCGGTGGTTGCTGAACTGGTTGCGGGCACCGGCGGCGTCGGCGCAGGACTGGCTGCGCGTATCCAAGAGGCGGGCTATCAGTTAAACATCGCGCGCATGTTTGCTGCGCTGACCTTGGTCGCGGCGATGGGCGTTTTAATCTTCGCGGCTCTGTCGTTGGTGTCGCATCTGCTGCTGCGCAAGTGGCATGAAAGCGCGCTGAGCCGGGAGACCTGATGGCGATGCGCGCTCTGCCCAGCGGCAACCTGACATTGCAAAACGTGACGATCCCCGCGTGCCTGATCGGGCACAAGGGCGACCTGATCCGCACCGATCTTAGCATCGCGGATGGCCTTATCGCGGAACCACAAGCGCTGGCCGTTGATATGGCCGGCGCGATGGTGCTGCCGACGTTTGTCGACATGCACACCCATCTGGACAAGGGCCATATCTGGGGACGTGCGCCGAACCCTGACGGCACATTCATGGGAGCGCTGAACACCGTGGCCGCCGACCGTGCCGCCAATTGGTCGGCGGATGATGTGCGCAAACGGATGGAGTTCTCGCTGCGCTGCGCTTTTGCCTATGGCACCGGCGCGATCCGCACGCATCTGGACAGCATCCCGCCGCAAGACGATATCTCATGGCCCGTCTTCCGCGAGCTGCGCGAAGACTGGGCGGGCCGGATTGATCTGCAAGCCGCCTGCCTGATCGGCTGCGACAGTATGGACGCGGAGGGTGCGTTCAAACACACCGCCGATGTCGTGGCTCAATCGGGCGGCGTGCTGGGTATGGTGACCTATCCGGTGCCGGACCTCAAAGACCGCTTGTTGGGCTTTTTCAAACTGGCTGATGAGCGGGGTCTCAGCGCGGATTTCCATGTGGACGAGACGATGGATGCATCCTCGGGAACGCTGCGAATGATTGCCGAGACCGCGTTGGAGATCGGGTTCGAGAAGCCCATCGTTGTTGGCCATTGCTGTTCGCTGTCCACGCAAGACGAGGCCCGTGCGATGGACACGCTGGATCTGGTGGCCAAGGCAGGCATCCATGTGGTCAGCCTGCCGATGTGCAATCTCTATCTGCAAGACCGCCACGCGCATCGCACGCCTCGAGGGCGCGGGATCACGCTGGTGCATGAGATGAAAGCGCGGGGGATCAGCGTATCTTTCGCCTCGGACAACACGCGCGATCCGTTCTATGCCTACGGCGATCTGGATATGATCGAAGTGATGCGGCAGGCCACGCGGATCGGGCATCTGGATCATACCGGAACCGACTGGGCGCACAGCTTTATCACCAACCCCGCAAAGGCCTGCGGGTTCAAGACGCCCGCGCTTGCAGTAGGCGCGCCTGCCGATCTGGTGATCTGCTCCGCGCGCAGCTGGACCGAGTTTTTCGCCCGCCCCCAAGCCGACCGCGTGGTGCTGCGCGCGGGGCAGGCCATTGACACAAGCCTGCCCGATTACGCCGAATTAGACGAACTGATGGAGAGCTGAATGCAACCGAATGTCGCCGCCGCCAAAGAGGCCCTGAGCCATCTGGAAATCGAGACCTCGGAGGCTGCAATCAAATCCAAAAGCCGCGACTTCTTCTGGTATTCGCCGGTCCTGAAAGACCGTCTGGACCATGTGGTTGCGGATTTCGTCGTGGCTCCCAAGAACGAGGCCGAGGTGATCGAGGTCTTGAAAACCTGCTATGCCCATGACGTTCCGGTCACAACACGCGGGGCAGGGACGGGCAATTACGGGCAGGCGATGCCTCTGGCGGGCGGCTGCGTGATGCATCTGAAAAACATGGCTGCCGTGAAAGAAGTGCACCCCGGACGCGTCATCGTCGAACCGGGCTGCCTTTTGAAAGACCTCGATGCACATTGCATTGCGGACTCGGGCCAGGAAATCCGCATGTATAGCTCCACTTGGGCGACGGCGACGATTGGCGGATTCATCGCTGGTGGCTCGGGCGGTGTGGGGTCGTGCACGTGGGGGTCGTTGCGCGATCTGGGCAATATCATCCGGTTGCGTGTGGTGACGATGGAGGAAGAGCCGCGCATTCTTGAATTCCGCGGCGAGGAGTTGGCCCGCGTCAGCCATGCATACGGCACAAACGGGATCATCACCGAGATCGAGATCCCTCTGGCTCCGGCTTATGACTGGGTCGAGATGTTTGTGGGCTTTGACGACTTCATGGAGGCCACGCGCTTCACCGAGGAACTGGCAAATGAAGACGGTATCCTCATCAAGCTGGCCACCGTGCATGAAGCCCCCACAGCCCACGATTATTTCCAGCGGGTGAAGCCTTATGTGACGCCGGAGACGACGACGGTGGGCCTGATGGTGGCGCCCCATTCCATGGACGGGTTCGAGACGTTCATGGCGCGGCGTCCGGCGGCCAAGATGGTCTATCGCAGCGATGACAATGATTGGGCGCGCGGGCCGGGTCACGTGTTTGAATACGGCTGGAACCACACCACCCTGCGCGCTTTGAAGGTGGACCCGTCAATTACCTATTTACAGGTGCGGTATGGCTTCCCTGAGCATGTGAAACTGGTTGAGCAGATGCGCGATGAGTTCTCACCCGAGGTACTTCAGCATCTCGAAGTTCTGCGCGAAAACGGGAAGGTGATGTTTGCGGGCCTCTCTCTGGTCAAGTTCAGCACGGAAGAGCGGTTGGACGAGATTATCCGAATGCATGAAGAAGCAGGCGCCATGATCTTCAACCCGCATCGCTACACACTGGAAGAAGGCGGGCGCCAGACGGTGGATGACCGGCAATTGGCGTTTAAGAAAGAGGCCGATCCAAAGGGGCTTTTGAACCCTGGCAAGATGATTGCCTGGGATGATCCGGATCATGATTTCGCGCAGATGTATGCGTATCCGAAGATGCAAGCGGCGGAGTAGCGGCAGGCCGGGCATTTGGATATTTTTACAAAGATGAAACAGAGGTGACATGACACGGGCTTTGGTTTTGTTTGCGCATCCTTGTGGGGAGAGCTTCTCGGCCGCGCTGCATTCCGAGGTCGTTTCGGTGTTGCAGGGGCGCGGCTGGGACGTGGATGATTGCGACCTCAACGCGGAAGGTTTCAACCCGGTCCTATCCGAGGCTGAGCGGCGCGGATATCACGACGAGCCTGCAAACACCGGGCCCGTCGCGCGCTATGTTAAACGGGTGCGCGACGCCGATGCGCTGGTGATGGTGTTCCCGGTCTGGAACTTTGGCTATCCAGCGATCCTCAAAGGGTTTCTCGACCGGGTGTTTCTACCCGGTGTCTCGTTCAAGCTGGGCGAGGACGGCAAAGTGCGCCCCAACCTGCGCAACATCACCAAGCTGGCAGCTGTGACCACCTATGGCGGCACGCGGATGCGCGCGATGCTGTGCGGCGACCCCCCGCGTAAATGCGTCACACGGGCCGTTTGGCATGTATGCCGACCCCAAAAAATGAGGTATTTAGCCTTATACGACATGAACAAGGCCACTACCGCGACACGCGACGCCTTTCTTCGCAAGGTCAACGCAGAGATGGAGGCATTTTAGATGCGCGCGCTCGTGGTTTATTCGCACCCAAAGGACGGCAGTTTCAATTCGGCCGTGCGGGATATTGTTCTTGAAAAATTGCATCAGGCAGGTGCCGAAGTGCGGTTGATTGATCTTTACAAAGAAGGGTTCTCGCCCGTTCTCAGCGCCCATGAGCTGGATATCTACGAGGACACCAGTTGCAATTGCGACCCGGTCGCGCGCCATGTGGACGATCTGCGCTGGTGCGACACGCTGATCTTTGTCTACCCGACATGGTGGTATGGGCTGCCCGCGATGCTGAAAGGCTGGCTGGACCGCGTTCTGGTGCCCGGTGTCGCGTTTTTGATGCCTGATGCCGAGAACGCGGACATTCGGCCTGGCCTGACCAATGTGACCCGTCTGGGGATCTTCACAACCTGTGGTGCGTCTTGGTGGCTGACACGGCTGATCGGGGCGCCGGGGCGGCGGACCTTGCAACGCGGCGTGCGGTTGATCTGCGCAAAGGGCTGCAAAACGACTTATGCCGCGCATCATCTGATGGATAGCTCGACCCCGGAGAGTCGGGCCAAACATCTCGCTGTGGTGGCGCGCAAGATGGAGAAATTCGTTGGTGTCGCCCCCCAGCGCAAAGGGCAGGGGAAAGGCGTTCCTGCATGATCCCCGTCCTTGACTGGAGCCGCTTTGCAGGTGGCACTGATATGGACGGCTTTGTTGCCGATCTGGGCAAGGCTGCGCGCGGACCGGGCTTTTTTCTTTTGTCGGGGCACGGTGTGTCTGAGGCGCTTGTCGCAGATGTGTTTGCACAGGCGGATACGTTTTTTGCCTTGCCAGAGGCGCAAAAAGCGCCGCTGTCGATCCTGAACAATCCGCATAACCGTGGTTGGGCACAGATGGGCAGCGAAGGCCTTGATGAAACATCCGGGCAGGTGGATCAGAAAGAGGCGTTCAATATCGGGCTGGATTTGAGTGCTGATGATCCACGCGTGCTTTCGGGAGAGCCGTTTCGCGGTGTGAACCTTTGGCCCGATCTGCCGGGCTTCAAAGAGACCTTGCTGCAGTATTTCGACTCTGTTCAGAACCTTGGCGTCAGTCTGCACAAGGCTGTTGCACGCGATTTGGGGCTTGCCGAGGATCACTTTGCACCCAGCTTCAGCGCGCCGATGTCTACGCTGCGCCTGTTGTCTTATCCGGCATCTGCCGGCGAGGGGATTGGCGCTGGCGCGCATACTGATTATGGCGCCGTGACGCTTTTGATGACCGATGGTGAGCCGGGCCTTCAAGTGCAACCACGCGGCGGCGACTGGATTGACGTGCCCCATGTCGCCGGCGCCTATGTCGTCAATATTGGAGATTGTCTGATGCGGTGGTCGAATGACATCTATGCCTCGACACCTCACCGGGTGCTTGCACCCAAAAAAGCGCGTAAATCCATAGCGTTCTTCCTTGATCCTAATCCCGATGCGGTGGTGTCTGCATTGCCTGGAACAGGTGCGCCCAAATACCCGCCGGTGACAGGAGCGGAGTATCTACGCTCGCGGCTGGATGCGACCTACGCGCCAAAAGAGGCCAAATAATGCGGCGGCTGGATTGGGCAGAGTATCGCACCACCGAGTATCACGAAATTGACCCGATGAAGACGGTCGCGATTTTGCCGACAGCGGCGATCGAACAGCATGGGCCGCATCTGCCCGTTGGCGTCGATACGATGATTATGGAGGGGATGCTGGACCAGTTGCGCCAGACCTGCCCGGATGATCTGGATATCCGCATCCTGCCCGTACTGGCAGTGGGCAAGTCAAACGAGCACCTGCATGCGCCAGGGACATTAACCTTGAGCGCGGAAAATGCCCTGAGGATCTGGACCGAGATTGGCCTTTCCGTCGCCCGGGCTGGGGTCCGCAAGATTGTGATTGTGAACTCGCACGGGGGCAATTTGGACCTGATTTCGATCTTGTCCCGTGAACTTCGGGTGCAGGCGCGGATGTTGGCGGTGAAATGCCAGTGGAGCAGTTTTGGAAAGCCCGATGGCATGTATTCCGACCGCGAGAACGCTTTCGGGATCCATGGCGGCGATCTGGAGACATCGGTGATGTTGGCGTTGCGGCCTGAACTTGTGGATATGGGGGCGGCACAAGACTTTCGCTCAAGCGCGGAAGACGGTAAAATTCCACCGATTGGGCCCGTATCCTATGGGTGGATATCAAGCGATCTCAATGACTTCGGGACCGTAGGTGATGCATATTTGGCGACGTCCGAAAAAGGGCGTGCCACAATCGCACATCAGGTTGCAGGCTTTGTCGATTTGCTGATAGACGTCGTTGTATCGCCGATCCCTGTCTAGACAGACAACCGCTTGAGAACTGCATCTTTTGTGATTTCCCCCACAAGTTTGTCAGCGTCCAAAACACCAAGACGGCCCTCTTCACCAAGGGCCTGCATTACGTCTTTAACGGGCATTTCTGCAGAAACAGAGCTTTCAGGTGTATCGGTTGCAGGCTGCATCACATCTGCTGCCGTTAGAACGCCGAGCGGGTTCATGTTTGCAACGAAATCGGCCACATATCCATTCACGGGATTGGTAAAGATATCCTGAGGCGTGCCACATTGCACAATGCGCCCGCCTTCCATAATCGCGATGCGGTCACCAATTTTGAAAGCCTCGTCAAGATCGTGGCTGACAAAGACAATGGTGCGTTTCAACCGCTCCTGCACCTCAAGTAGTTCATCTTGCAGGCGCGTGCGGATCAGCGGATCAAGGGCTGAGAATGGTTCGTCCATAAGCAGGATCGGCGCCTCATTTGCAAAGGCACGTGCAAGGCCGACCCGTTGCTGCATACCCCCTGACAATTCACCAACTTTCCTGTTTGCCCAGTCGGTTAGGCCAACAAGCTCAAGTTGTGTAGCAACACAGGCTTGCCGCGTTTCCTTGGGTGCGCCCATCAATTCAAGACCAAGGCCCACATTCTCGTTGACGGTGCGCCATGGCAGCAGCCCGAACTGCTGAAAGACCATCGCGACGCGGTGCTGCCGAATGTGGCGCAGCTGCTTGGAGGAGGCGTTGGTGACATCGACCATCGTGCCACCATCATTCACGTTGACATGGCCGCGCACGACCGGGTTAAGGCCGTTGATCGCCCGCAGAAGTGTCGACTTGCCCGAGCCGGACAGCCCCATCAGGACAAGCGTTTCGCCTTCCTTGACCGATAAGGTGCAGTCATGCACGCCCAAGACCTGCCCACAGGCCGCAGACACGTCAGCGCGGGACAAACCTTGATCCATATGCGGCAAAGCCACTTTAGGAGTGTCTCCGAACACAATGGAAACATTTGATATTTCGACAGCAATACTCATTTTCGCGTCACCCGAAGCATCCGGTCCAGCATGATCGCGACAACGACGATGATGAAGCCTGATTCAAATCCAAGTGCCGTGTTTACCTGATTGAGCGCGCGCACGACTGGCACGCCAAGACCGTCTGCACCCACAAGCGCTGCAATCACCACCATGGACAGCGACAACATGATCGTTTGGTTTAATCCGGTCATGATCTGGGGCAGGGCATAGGGCAGTTCGACCTTCCAGAGCTTCTGTGATGGCGTCGCGCCAAACGCATCCGCTGCTTCGAGCAGAGGTGTCGGGGTGGATGTCACGCCAAGATGGGTCAGGCGGATCGGGGCTGGCAGAACGAAGATCACCGTCGCAATCAGGCCCGGCACCATGCCGATGCCGAAAAAGACGATCGCTGGGATCAGGTAGACAAAAGTGGGCAGGGTCTGCATCAGGTCCAGCACCGGGCGCGCCGCCCGGTAAAGGCCCGGTCGATGGGCCATAGCGATGCCGATTGGCACGCCCAACCCCATGCAGACGACGCAGGCCGACAGCACGAGGGTCAGGCTTTCTGTCGTTTCTTCCCAATAGTCCTGATTGAGAATGAAAAGAAACCCGATCACGACGAATAATGCCACTTTCCAACTGCGTTGGATCGCATATGTCAGGGCGGCGAAGGCGAGGATGATAATGAACGGGTGGGGCGTTTGCAGCACCCACAGAACACCATCGATCAACGCTTCCATAACAACGGCAAGCCCGTCAAAGAACCACGCGCCATTGGCTTGCAGCCAGTCAAATACGGCAGCAGCACCTTTCCCGATCGGGATTTTTGTTTCGGTAATCCAGTCCATCTTGGTATTAAGAAGGCTCTGCAAGGTATTGCAAAGCCTATCTTTTTATTGACCCACCGCTGCTTTGAAAGCAGCTGTTGCGTCACCACCGTCAACGGTTGTGACCCCTTCCAGCCAGCCCATCGCCATATCCGGGTTCGCTTTCAGCCATGCCATTGCGGCATCCTCGGGATCAGCGCCATCATTCAGGATTGCGCCCATAATCTCGTTCTCCATCTCAAGGGAAAACTTGAGGTTACCAAGCAACGTGCCCACATTCGGACATTCGCTGACATAACCGGCGCGGGTGTTGGTAAAGACCGTCGCACCACCCAGATCGGGGCCGAAGAAATCATCGCCTCCGGTCAGATATGTCATGTCGAAATTGGCGTTCATCGGGTGTGGCTCCCAACCCAGAAAGATCACAGGCTCGTCGCGCTTGGTCGCGCGATCAACCTGCGCCAACATCCCTTGCTCAGAGCTTTCGCGCACCTCGAAACCTTCCAGACCAAAGGCGTTTGCTTCGATCATATCAAGGATCAGGCGATTGCCGTCATTGCCCGGCTCGATCCCATAGATATTGCCTTCAAGGGCGTCTTTATGAGTGACGATGTCGGCGAAATCGGCAATCCCAAGGGCGGCACCGGCGGCGTTGGTTGCCAGCGTATACTTCGCGCCTTCAAGGTTCTCGCGCACGGTGTCGACGGTGCCAGCCTCACGGTAGGGCGCGATATCGCCTTCCATGGTGGGCATCCAGTTGCCAAGGAAAACGTCGATATCGCCCGCGGCCATCGACGAGTAGGTGACCGGCACAGACAGCACTTTCACATCCGCCTCATAGCCCAGCGCCTCAAGCAGGACAGAGGTCGCAGCGGTCGTTGCAGTGATATCGGTCCAGCCCACGTCCGAGAACGTCACAGTGTTGCAATTGGCGCTTGCGATCCCGGCCGAGGCGATCAGGGCGAGGGTGGCGGTTGTGGTTTTCAAAGTCATCTCAAACTCCCGGTTAGTGGCGTTGGCGGTCTATCCGCTTGGCGTCAGAGCCTGTCAGGCAGAACGCGCTGCGGCCCAATTGCGATCAGCCTATGCGGCTTTGCGCGCGGGTTAAAGCAACGAGTGCGTTTTGACGTGTTTCGTAAGCGCTTTGTGCGGCGGACAGGGCAGGGCGCACGCTGCTAAACCTGCGCAGTTTAGTTGAAACGCAGCGCCAAAAGGCGACTTATGCGGCCTTTTGCTCTTGGCTATCCAAGCTTTGCTCAAATGCGCAGGAAACAGGGCCAAAGCCAGCATAGTTTGGCCCTATTCATGCCGTTCTTCGGGATCATCAGGGATTTTTTAAACGGTGTTTTGTTTATCAGCGAGATTATGGCGGATAATGCAGGTGCCAATGCCGTTGATGTCGACGGGGACGGCGTGGCCAACAAGGCTGACGAATTTGTCGAAATCCAGAACGCGGGCGGGGGACCGGTCTCACTGGACGGCTATCAGATCTGGTCGGCGTCCAACGGGCTTCTTTATAACTTTCAATCAAGCGATGTGATTGCGGGCGGGGGAACTGCCACAATCATTGGCGAATATACCGGCACGCCCCCTACAAACGTCTATGAGGCGACAACCAATAACGCGATTAATTTTCTGCCTGATGGCGAAGGGTCGCTGAATGACACGATCTATTTGGTCGACACCAATAACGGCCAATACGTCGCCGTTGCCTATGGCAACCCACCCAACCCGACGATGCCTACTGGGTTTCCCGGCACGACGAATGTCGGCACCGAAGAGATCACGACAACCGTTGTCAACGGCACCTCGATCCAGCGTGACAGCGATGGCGCACTGACCGAAGCGGCGCCGACTGTCTTTGCGGCAGGCGCGACCGGACAGACGCCTGATGGTTATGTGGCCGGTACGGGCGGCGATGACGTGATCGGCAGCGGCTATGAAGACAGCAATGGCGATGAGATTGACGACAATGACGGTTTTCTGCCTGGCGAGGGTCCGAATGACGATATCATTTATGCCGGGCAGGGCGATGATACGATCTCGTCGCTGGCGGGCGATGACAC
>ERZ1740070.906-NODE-906-length-19230-cov-4.693664_pt1 | contig 19230 bp, 13 predicted proteins | sample MGYA00581734_ERZ1740070 | MGnify/ENA primary metagenome ERZ1740070 (study PRJEB43018, sample SAMN04849744) | marine metagenome | isolation source: floating plastic debris | place: Pacific Ocean | collected 2008-09-01 | study: EMG produced TPA metagenomics assembly...
CGCGGGTTACAGAACCCTCATCCAACACATTGACCCTGAATTCGAACCCTTCCTGATCCGGCACCCGGCCCAGCACGTTGTTATAGACCTCAGCAGCAAAAGCCGCGTTGCTCAGCGCGTCGGGATAGATATCGCGGGTCTCGTTCTGGTCGATAAAGAGGCTGGCCATTTCCTCGATTGTCAGCCCGTCGGCAAAGGCATTGCCCCAAAACGCCAGACCCACTGCATCCGGTGCACGATTGAAATAGGCGATGTAAAGCTCAACGATCTGCGTGAAATCATCCTCATCCAGCGTGGTCACCCCGTCAAAGAGGTCGATGTTGAACAGCGTCCCGCTCAGGCTGTCGCTGGTGGGCTGGAAATCCAGCCGTTCGATGCTGATCAACGTGTCGCTGCCATCGCGCCCGGCCCGGTCGGTCAGTACGATGCTGCCGCCACCCAGCGTGAGAGTATATTCAGACCGGTCACCCGTCACGCTAAGCGTATCGGTGCCGCCCCGGCCATTGATGATCTCGTCACCGGCGCGCGCGGTAAAGATATCGCTGCTTTGTGTGGCCACCAGCGGCGGCAGCGGTTCAGGCTCTGGTATGACCGGCATAGGGGTCGGACTGGGGGTCTGTCCTGGAGCCACCCCCCCTCCGCCGGTACCGGGATCCGGCATCACCGGATCAGGATCTGGATCAGGGGTGGGATCCGGCTCTACGACGGGGTCAGGATCAGGCGGCGGCGTCGTGCTCTGGCCTGTGCCATACATCAGCTGGGCCCCCTGGATATCGCCTGTGGCAAGACCCGGAATGCCGCTGATGTTACGATCATGCATAATGGTGGAAGAATTGCTGACGTGGTTCAGGCCAATGGCATGGCCAATCTCATGCAGGGCCACCTGATAGAAGCCCACTTCGTTCATGCTTGCCGTACCCGTGGACCAGTTCTCATCAATGTCAAAGCGGATCTCCGCCTGTGTCATGCTGAACAGGCTGTCCGTGCTGCGCGTTCCGGACGTGCGCGCCTCGCCGACCACACCGAAGGGGCCATCGATCGTGTCCCAGCCCAGGTGAATATCTGTCTGTGCGCCCGCGGCCACTTCAACAAAATCGATATCCGCGACGTTCTCCCAGGCCTGAAAAGCGTTGCGGACGATCTGCTGATAGCTGGGATTGGAAATGTAGTCCGTGAAAACGAAGCCGTTGCCAGGGCTTGTGGCAAAGCTCCAATAGACCTGGCCGCCGGATTCCCCGTACTCACCAGTTCCCCACTTCATGTTACTTAAGTGATATTCACTCGTACAAAACTCACACATGCAGTCCCCGCAGATCTCTGACTAGCAGACATAAACACCCATCACCCTAAGCGCTTAATAGGGCGATAGTGTGTTAACAATTCTCTACCGGGGGGTGTGCGGAATAGTGCCAAAAAGTCTTAATTCATCAGCATTTGCCTGCTCATAGGGTGATTGGGGCAGCATAGTGCTGTAATTATGAAAAATGGGCTAACAACATGGCGGTTTTTAGGCCAACCGCCTCAAAGACGCCGCAGCATCACCGCGGAATCGCTCTGCCACCTCGGCCACAGCCTGCGCATAAGCCAAGGGCGCATGGACCGCTTCCAGCCGGGCGCGGCCTGCTGCAGCCACCTCGCGGCCCAGGGCAGGCTCTGCATCAAGCCGCCTGATAAGATCCTGCAAGGCTTGCGTTTCCTGGCCCGGATCGATCTTGAACACTGTCTCTGGCGGCAGATCCGCATACCACCCCAGATCCGTGACCACCGCCGGCACGCCCGCGTTCCAGATCCGCATCTGGCTGCCCGAGGCCTCGCCCATGGTCGGGTTGCGCAGGTTGAACGCCAGATGCGCGCGCGACAGCGCCGCATCCAGCACATCCTCGTCCACGAACCCATGCAGATGCACGTGATGGCGCAGGCCCAGCTCATCCCGGCAGCGGCGGATCAAATCCATGTCCCAGGGCATGCCAAAGATATCGAGCTGAAAGTCGATATCATCTTTCAGTGGGGACAGCGCCTCAAGCACGTTCTGCAGCCGCCGGTTGGGGCCGGTATAGCCAAACTGCACCAGCCGCAGCCCGCCCACCCGTGATCGGATATAGGAGGGCACGGCCGCAGAGGGGCGATAGGGCAACGGGCGCAGATAGGTTGGCACAGTGCCTGTGGCCTCTACCGCCTTTTGCGCGACAGGCGTGTGGGTGAGGACCGAAACCGCACGGGTCAGCGTCAGTTCAAATCCGGGGTATTCCTGGGTCAGATCGCCTGCGCTGCGGCGGCCTTCAAAGACATCACGCACAGCGGCCTGCCCCGCCGCACCGTGCCAGCGCGCCATGTTCGCCTCATAGATATCACGCGGAAACAGATCCCGTTCCATCGCGTCAAAGCACATCTCCTGAATGGCCATGTCATGCAGCACGATGACCGAGGGGATGCGCTGGATCATCCGCAGGAACCCTGCATGAAACGGCCAGGAGTTGCCCATGTTGACAAAGACCGCCTCGGGGCCTGGCCCAGGTCCCTGCCCCGGACGGTTGGCCAGGGCAAAGTCGCGCGGTGTGATGCGGTCAGGGTCCAGATGGCGGACCGGCGCGAAATCATAGAGCGCGCGGTCCCAGTCCTTGGCATCGGTCCAGAGCACCAGATCGGTGGCAGCAGCCAGTTCCGGCAGGATGCGGCGGGTGTAATGGGCGATGTCCGTCTGCGCGCGCGGCAGGGGTGAGACCCAATGCACGCGGGGTTTCGGACGCCCTATCATGGGGTACCTTGCGGCAAGGGTGTGGTGTCGACCATGTGCAAGAACGCAGCCTCGCTACAGGGCAGCGTCAGGGGGGCGGCACGGCCCCGGCCCGAGAACACGCCGACCCCCTGCTGGTAGAGATGCAGGCGCAGGGTGCCAGGCGCGCCTTCCTTGCCCAGCATCAGCTGGATCTGACCTGTGGCACCGGGGGCAAGCGGTTCTGTCAGGGGTTGCATCAGGTGCTGGTGGCGCAGCGCCCCTGCCCCGTCCACCCATTCCGCCAGCAGACAGGTCGCACGGTCCCCGGCGGTGGGCCACATGGCGGGCGAGGTGTTCTGCACGCTCAGCTGCGCAAGCCCTGTTGCAGCCTCTTGCCCGGTGATCTGCAACACGCCATGCATCCGCGTAGGATCGCCGTGATAGAGCCCCTCGGGCACGCCCCTGGGCGCGCCTGTCTTGCGCGCCAGATACTGGATGTTCTCGCCCCGCATCGTCAGGTCATCGCCCCGCGCCACAAGGATCTGCGCCATATCCGGCTCAATATGGCGGTCATAGACATCAAGGGTCTGCAGGCGCACGGTCTCGAACCCTGCGGCCTCGCCGATCAGGGCCAGTTCCTTGGGCGCGTATTCGCGGTTGTGCCGCCCATAGACGCCGCCTGAAGGCACGAAGATGCCAAAGGAATAGGGCACAGTGGCATGGAGCGCTTTCCACACGCCCCGGTGGCTCACGACATTGGGTGTGGTGATCAGCAGATGCCCGCCGGGTTTGAGGACGCGCAGCGCTTCGGTGTAAAAGAAATAGGGATCCAGAGCGAGATGTTCGAGGATCTCCATCCCGGTGACCAGATCAAAGCTGTTGTCGTCATAGGGCCAGGGATCACGCTCACCATTGGCCACCTTGAGCGTGATATCAAAACCGGGGTGGTCACCCCGCGCCTTGATGCTTTGGCGGTATGGGTCGGGGCCTTCCCACAGCCCACGTCAATCGGTGGCTCCGGGCGGCCCAGTTTGCTGGGCAGTTCGTCAAAGGCATAGGCGCCCAGAACCTCTTCGATATTGGCAAAGGGCAGATCTGCGGGGGCCTCGGGCGGTGCAATGGCGGCGCGCAGGGCATCAAGGGCGGTGTCGCGGTCCGGCTCTGGCGGCGGCTGGGATGCGGGCGGTGCGATGGTCGGCTCAACAGCGACACCCGCCTGCCCCGTCAGCGTCTCAACCACATGATCCCATGAGATGTTTTGCGCCTTGTAACGGGCCAGACCCGCCTGTCCCATCCGTTCGGCCCCGGTCTGGTCTTCCATCAGACGGTCGAAGGCCTGGCCAAGCGCCACCGCGTCTGGGGCTGCGATCAGCCCCTCCTGACCATCGGTGATAAACTCCAGCGGCCCGCCTGCATCGGTTACGGTGATCACCGGCTTACCCGACAGCATCGCCTCAAGCGTGATATATCCGTAATCCTCGTCCTTTGGGACAAAGACCACGCCGCGTGCTTGCGCATAATATTTGATCAGCGTCGCATCATCCACCGCGCCTGCCCACGTGATCCGGCCCGCGATCCCCATCTCCTGCGCGATGTGATGCAGATGGTTGAGATATGATGGGTTCTCGGCCACGCCTGCAATGACAAGGCGGGCTTTTGATTGGGCCAGCGCCTCCAGCGTCAGTTCCAGCCGTTTGGATGGGTTGATGCGCCCCGGCACAAAGAGGTAATCGCCGGAGCCCCCCTGCCGGAGCGCCTCGGCGTTGGGCGGCGGGTGGTAAAGCGGGGTTGAGCCCAGCCCCAGATGTGTCTCAAGACGCGCCGCCACAGTGTTGGAATTGGCATAAATCGGATGCGGGCTGGCGGCAAAGGCGGCACGGTCTTCTTCCATGATCAGCGCGCGCAGGGCCTCGCCTTGCGGGTCATCCAGCAGATCAGAGGTGCCCAGATCCCATTGGTCATAGGCCTGACGGTGCTGGTGCAGGATCCAGAACAGCCGGTTGGGGTGGTTGGCCAGATAGGCGGGGAATTTCAGACCGATGGTCAGATCCGTTTTGACGCCTTCCACTTCCGAGACATCAATCAGCTTGGCGGCCCGGATATGATTTGCAAGCACCGCGCCGGGATACCATTTGAAGGGCAGCGTGATCTCTGTCGCCTCAAACCCGCGGGCGTTCAGGGCCGCGACCAGGTTCGCCGCATGCCGTTCGGCCCCACCGGTGACGAAAGGCACCTGGGTTCTGAGCACACCAATGCGCATCAGAGCGGCTTGGTGCCAAGGATGGCAAGGTCTTGCGGGCCGAACATCAGCGTCGCCAGTTCATCGTTGAAATCGGGGGTATCGAGAAACTCTGTCAGCCGCTCATGGGGGTTGAGGTGGCGGATATCCACGGGGTCAAACCCGGCCGTTTCAAACAGGATCTCCATCACCTGCGCAGGCATCGGTTTGAGATGTGTGGGATCGGTGTGAAAGGTCGTGGCCCCCACCAGCACGTTGCGGGTGTTGGGGGTTTCAAACATCAGCATGCCACCGGGGGCCAGCACGCGGCCCGCCTCGCGGGTGATCCAGGCGACCGCATCAAAGGGCAGATGTTCGATCAGATGGTGCGCGGTGATCATGCTGAGACTGTCTGCGGGCTGATCTGCCAGCGCCTGCAGCGCATCGCCCAGACGCACGTCCAGACCGGCCTCGCGCGCCTCTTCGATCTGCACCGCGTTGGTGTCGATGCCAAAGCCGTCCAGCCCATGGGATTTCAGCAGGCCCAGCCATTCGCCCCGGCCACAGCCGATGTCCATCACAGGCTTTTCACCGGTCCTGAGCCAGGCCGCTTCAGCATCGGGAATATAGATCCTCAGACGTCTGGCGATCTCCTCGGGCGCGCCGCGATAGCGGTTCTCCAGCCGGTGGTAAAAACTGTCCTTGAACAGATCAAAACCATCGGTGCTGGGCAGGTCCATCTGTGGCGGTGCGGCGTCTGGGCGCGCACCGCCCTGCCCGTCTATGCGGCGGGTGAGATCAGTAAACATACGCGCCAGCAGGGCGGTATCAGACTGGCCGGTACGGCGCAGGATCTCGGCCTCGCGGCGGTAATCGGCAACCAGCTCATCGCCGAGGTTTTCATGCCGCTGGTGCCAGTCGAAAATCCCGTGCAGGCGGCCATCGGTGCCTTCCAGATGGCGCTGATGCCCATCCAGCGCGGCCTGCATCGCCCCCAGATCATGCCCGACGCTGCCTGCGCGGTCTTCCAGCTGATCCACACGGGCGCGTACGCTGTCCACGTCCCGGCGCACCTCTTTGGTCATGCCTTTGACACGGCCCAGCGTAAAGAAAGCAGAGACATAGCGTTCAAGCCGCTTGAGGGGTTTCATGCTCTTGGTCTCCTCGGGCTTTGGTCTTTGGCGCGGATCTCAGGCGGCACCACGCTTTTCATACCATTTGCGGCAAAAGCCAAGGAAGGCCTTATCCGCATCCTTGGGCGCATCCAAGCCGCCATCGCTCATCCAGGTTCGCCATTCCAGTTCCAGCTGCTAGATGTCCCAGCCGGGGGCGGCCGCGCGGGCCATCTCGAATGTGCCGGGGGACAGGCGCACCTGTGGCATGTCAGGCGCACGCTCGACCACCTCCATCTCGCGGTTGATGAAGACCACATGGGGACCTTCGATGCGCACGGCATAATCGGGGATATGATCATGCGCTTCGTCCTGACGGATGATGTTATTGACCAGCCGGCGGAACTCTCGCGGGGTTGAGGCCGAGCCGCACTTGCGCTGCAATACCGGGAAGGTAACGCGCCATTCCGCCTTGCGCCCGCAATGCTTGCGCGCCAGTTCATAAAGGCGCCGTTCCAGCGGTTTTCTGAGCCGGAAGTAATTGCGGTGGAGCGTCAGCACTTCCTTGGCCTGAATGGCGTTGAAGACCCAATCGGAAAGCTCGATCTCGATCTCCTGCATGCGCCCGTCGCGGGTCTCGCGCACGATGCGCGCGCGGTCGATGAGTGAGAAAATATCGAGCTGTTCCTGCCCACCGGTGACGATGTTGGTCTCAATCTGCGTGCCTTGCAGCCGCACGAGCGCCGCCCGCAACCCTTCATAGCCACGCCCGTCCGTCACCCGGTTGGTGGCCTTCAGCAGATCATAGGCCTTAAGCCGGATCACGCGGGAAACGGGGCGGTTTTCATTCAGCGCCGCCATGATCTGGGAGATGCAGTAGATCAGCACATCGCGGTCGTGGATCGTGGCCAGACCATCCGCGGAGGGCTTCACCTCAAGATGGTTATGCCCGCTTTCATCCTCGTAGCGGCGCAACCGGTGATCGGGCTTGGTCGAGAGCGAAAAGATCGGATGCGCCATTGAGGCCATGTCCCCCTTGGGGGCCGCATCGAAAATATCACAGACAAAAAAATCGCCCTGCTCTTGCCGGTCTGGCAACAGCGGAGAGCGCGGAATAGGCGGGACATCATGGCCCGCAAGATCTTTGGATGTCTCTGCCGTACTGCCCATTTTACCACCCTTAACCTTTGGCTCCTATTTTTGGAGACCTTGCTCTGCCGTAGCCGACTTCGTGATTTCACCCACTATCTGCGTTAAATCGTGATTCCACACACGCGGTCAAACTTTTTGTGAGATCACACACAAAGTTTCGTGATTTCACCCTCAAATGCATCGCAAAAACGCACCGCCATTTTCGTGACTCTACACACGTTTAATTGTGACTCTACACACGCTCTTTCGTGACTCTACACACAGGGGGTCAGGATTCAGCCTTTAGAGTCAAAGTGCTACAACGCAATTTTTTCCAGTAACACATACTTAACACTATTTAACACTAACGCGCGCGAAACGGTCCTGTGGAGAACGTCCACAACCGTCTGAAAAGACTCGGGAAAAGAATCACTTAGCGAATCAGGTTACGCATGGGATTCGCCCTATTGAGACCCCTCACGATGGGCCTTGTAGAGCGCCCAGGCTTCCTCAATCAGCACCCCCTGCTGCACCCCGCGCACAGAGGCCTCGCGTGAGATTTCGCGAGAAACCTCCGGCATCACCTTGGCATGGACCTGACCTGTGCGCGGGCTTGGTTTGCGCCCGCGCCGCTTTTTAGGCGCGCGTTCCACGAAGCCGTGTTTTTCTGCCGCCTCATCGGTTTTAGCGACGGTCTGGGTGCTGCTGTCTTTGGGCTTTCTGCGCAGCTTACTGGTGCTCAGAGAAATACTGAACGGGTTGGGATCACTCATCTCACTGCTCCCCTGTCAGGCGCTTGTAGACCTGTAGCGCAAAAGCGCGGGCATTGTCGCGCGCGCCGTCCATATTGCCCTGCGGCGGCATCGAATAAAGATCACCTCCAAAGGCAAACAACCCTGAAAAAGCGGCCCGTTCCATCAACGGCGGGTCAATCACGTCAACCCCTTGCTCGCGCAGAGAGACGGCAATGCCCTTGTGCTGTTTGGACTGGATCGCCTTGGTCATCGTGAAAATCACCGCATGCGGGATTGTGCGGTCCAATGCTTCTTCTTCTTCCGCGATCAGTTCCAAGGCGCGGGCACCGATGGTGGCATCCAGAGTGGTCGCCCGCATCGGGGTCAGGACCAGATCCGCCTGGCTGATCGCGCGGGAAACCAGCCGGGACGCGACCCCTTCCAGGTCAACAATAACAAGCTGGCCGTCGTTGTCGTGGGCCTTGATGGTGCGCACGATATCGCCTTCTGAGATGTCGGACAGCACCGAAATCCCCTTGGGCAATGCGGCTTGATCTGCCCAGAGTGTCAGCGATCTGTTGGGGTCGCAATCCAGCATCGTGACAGGGATACCGCCATGGGCAAGTTCAGTGCCCAAAAGCACGGCAGTGGTGGATTTTCCGGCGCCGCCCTTGGGAGACGCCACAACAATGGTCGGCATGTTGGTTTCCTGCTCTTTATAAGTTACCGGATAATATTGTTAACCGGATAACTTAAAATATCCAATATTTTTATTTATCCGGTAATTTAAAATATCCGGTAATATTTTGTAGCTATCTGCTGTCCCCCCGGCAGCAGGAATCCGCGCATCATAATCGTCCCGATCCCCAGCCTGATGGGGGTTGCCTTGTTGCGAATACGTCACATCTATTGCAGCCGAAAATCTGAAATTTGTTTATTATCAAACATTTGCAAGATGTTGTTCAAAGGGTATGTAAATCACTGTACATGGGTATAGGTTTCGCTATACATTTTGGCTTGTTGAATGGGAATCGACGCTATAGAAGCCTATTCTAGTTGACCCTGACTGACGTCTGTAGGGCCTATGTGTATACGCATTTGCCCATATAAAAACAGCCAAGGTACGGGCAGCACGCAACGTTGACGGGGCCATTTCGGGTCCGAAAATTAAATTATAAGAGGAAGAACAGCCATGGCTATCGACCTAAGTACGCTGAGCACACGCGAAGCACTTACAGCCGTTTACATCGGTTACTACGACCGCGCCGCAGACCCGGCGGGTATCGCATTCTGGGAGCAGGTTGTCGCAAACACCAGCCTTGACCTGGTTGCGATCACAACAGACTTCGCAGGTCAGTCCGAAACACAAGCGGTACACCCGTTCTTTGCAGACCCATCTGAGTCCGCTGCTGGTGCATTCATCACCACGCTGTACCTGAACCTCTTTAACCGTGAGCCCGATGCCGAAGGTCTGGCATTCTGGACAGCCGAACTTCAGGCCGCAGTTGCCGGTGAAGAAGGCGCGCTGACAGTTGGTGAGATCATCACAGCGATCATCGAAGGCGCACAGTCTTCCGCCGAAGGTGGCTTCCCTGATGAGGAAACAATCCTCAACAAGATCGAAGTTGCTCTGGACTGGACAGCAGCCGCTGAAGCATCCGACATCGACTTCACAACAAACACTGCCGCTCAAGAGAGCGCTGCAACCATCATCGATGGCGTGACAGACCAGCAGGTTACAGTGAACGACGCGAAGGCCGTCACAGACGAATTCTTTGCAGAAGACGGCAACAACGGTGGCCAGATCGGCGAGACAATCGATCTCGGCTTTGGTGGCCAGGACCCAGTTACAGGTCAGTTCACACCTCTGGACAACATCACAGGTACAGCCGGTGCTGACACTTTCCACGCGGAAGATGGCGCACTTGTTTCCGGTGACCAGATCGACGGTGGCGCAGGCCGCGACGCACTGACTGTGTTCCTCGAGAGCAACAGCGGCGTGATCTCTGCACGTACAGAAGCTGTTGAATCCGTCTACATCACGAACCAGCAGAACGATGGTTCCGATGCAGGCGACAACAACATCGGTGGCTTCATTGGTGACTTCGGCGACATCGACATCGAAATCGACGGTGGCCGTCAGATTGGCGTTGACCGTTGGGAAGACTTCGACAGCCGCGCAGACCTGGTGATCGAAGACGCCCGTGACGACGACGACACAGACGGTACATTCACCGGTGATATCACCGTTGCAATGGTTTCCACCGATCCTGGCAATGTCGACTTTGCTGTCTACTTTGACGGCCCTGTCAACACAGCGGCAAACGACGACTCCATCTTCATCGAAGTCATCGACCAGAACAACTCATCCGCATTCAACGCAGCAGCGATCACAGGGGCCACAACAGGCAACCTGACAGACGCACAGCTGACAGAATTCTCCATCCTCGTGGATGGTGAGCGTGTGACAGTTGTCCTCGACACAACAGATCCAGATATCGGCACAGCGCACTTCGGTCCTGACGCCACATATATCGACCTGCTGACAGCGATCAACACAGCCATGGGTAAAACCCAGCTGGCAGACGGCTCCATCCTCGGCGACGATCTGACAGCGGCTCTGGGCGGCACCTTCGACGAAAACATCGGTGACGACAACGCCGGCGAAGCCACGAACACCGACGTGTTTGGTCTGCAGATCGTTCTGACGTCCAGCACTGGCCGTGAACTCGGCGACGCAGGCGCAGGCGACATCGTCGTTGTTTCCCGCGAAGACCCAGCGGACACCGCGCAGTCGATCACCAACCAGGACGTTGTGGTTGAAGAACTGATCCGTCTGAACGTTGAACTGGACGATGTTGGTAAAGGTTCCATGGGCGGTGACGCTCTGTTCGGTGCCATGTCCACAGGTCGCCAGACAGGTGACGATGCGACATCCGATTCCATCGGCATCCAGCAGTTCGACATCGAAGTTGACCGGTCCAGCCAATTGCAGACCATCAACTCCACCAACAACGCGTTGGAAGTTGTCAACATCACCAACGGTGAAAACTCTGGCATCAACAACACCACAACAGCCGCTGATGAAATGATCGGTGACCTGGTTGTGCGTGGCCAGCAGAACAACGGTGGTAATCGTACTACAGACAACAGCCTGCCAGGCGCACAGCCACAGCACAACGACTTCGGTTTCTCCGACGTTCGCGTGATCAACGCTGCCGCCATGATTGGTGCTCTGAACCTGACAGCCGAGCTGACAGAAGAGACTGTTGAGAAGTATTTCGACATTCAGGATGGCGCACCAAACGGTGAGCTGGACGATGTTGCATTCGCCTACACCATGGGTAACAACAACGACCACTTCCTGCTGAACATGTCCGACGCAGCGCTGAACCAGGCTGGTACTGGCTCTCGTGAAGACTTCGACATGACACTCATAGGTGGTGCTGGCAACGACGTGCTGACAACCAACGTGGGGTCCGCGCCTAAGTTCATCAACGAACAGGGCGACGACATCCATTTGCTGTCCAGCACATCAGGTGCTTGGTATGCCAACTCCGTGTTCACAAACGCGTCTACCTTCACCGTCAGCGGTGGTTCCGGGAACGACACGATCTGGACACACGGTTGGGGTGATGCAAACATCACCGATGGTTCCGGTCTGGACACCATCTACACCGACAACTCCGGTACTGTGCCACTGTTGAACTTCTTCCAGAACATTCAGGCCAACCTGCTCGAGAGCGATCCAATCGATCACGAAATCGGTGCAGCCTGGGCGTTTAACACAGACTCCGGCAGCTCTCTGGCGGCTGGTCTGTCTGTCACAAGCGGTACGAATGAGAACATCATTCTGGGTACAGCTGGTGGTGCAACAGCGCTGTCCAACGGTAACGTCAACATCACTGTCAGCTTCACCACATACGGTGAAGATGCGGATCTGCCAGGTACCGATGGTGTCTACACTGTCACGGCGTCCATCCCGGTTTCCGAGATGTTCATCACTGCAGGTGGCGACATTGCCATCACTGAGCAGGCGTACAACCAGGCGATCAAGACGGCAGTCAACGGTGACAACGCACTGAGCCAGGTGTTGGAAGCAACAGACGGTCCAGGCAACTCACTGCTGGTCTACACCAAGATCGACGGTGACTTCACAGGTGAAGAACTGGATGTGGCAATCACGAACTACCAGTTCAACGGTTCCACGCTCATTGCACCTGCGACACCACAGCCAGCAGGCTATGTGACAAACGGTACCAGTGTTGGTCCTGACGTCCTGTTCGCCGACTACGGTTCCGTGTCCTCTGCAGAATCCGACAACACCATCAACATCTCCGCAGACGGTGAAGCTGATGTGGTCGTCCTTTCTACAAACGACACTGTCGGTACAACGCCAGTGCCTGGTGTGAACGACGCTGTCGATGATCCAAACACGGATCTGGACGGCACCAGCAACGAAGAAATCAACTTCGCTGATGGCATCTTCGGCACCACAACCATCTTCAACTTCCAAGAAGGTGTGGCAGCTGCGGGTAACGGTCACGATGTGATGGACTTCCTGCACATCGACTTTGCTCCTGCAGTCTTTGGTCTCGTCGCGGACGACAGTATCTTTGTCCTGGCGGAAACTGCTACTGTGAACAGCACTGCGACTGAAGCTGGAGCGACATACGCTGCTCTGCTTGCTGGTGAAGAAGCGATCCACATCGCCTTTGACACTGCAGATGACAACGGCGGTATCGTCTACCACCTCACAGGTGTTGGTGGTGCCACCGATGCAGCGACAGCAGTTGTTGTCGGTGAAATCGAGCTGATCGGTACAGACTGGACAACACTGACAGTCGACAACTTCGCATAAGCGAACTGTCCGTCAGGCCCCTTGCGGGTCTGACGCCCAAGACATAGAAAGCCCCCGACATGTTCGGGGGCTTTTTTCATGCCCCATGATGCAAAGGAAAATACGATGGCCAAGATCAAGATTGACGACAAAGAATATGACACCGACGCATTGTCCGCCGAAGCCAAGGACAACCTGACCAACATGCGTCTGTGTGATGAGCGGATGAACCAGATCAAACGCGATGCCGCGATCACCCAGACCGCGCGCAACGCCTATGCGGCAGCGCTCAAGGCGGCCCTGCCCAAGGACGCCTGAGCTTACGTCTTCATCAAGCCTTATCCACCGGCCTCTATACCCGGGGCCAGTGGAAACCCGGAAGGGCCTTCATGCTGACGTATGGGGGATCCTCCCTAATTGCATCAAACCCTTGTCTGGTGTATGAATTTTCCAATGAAAACGGTGTCTGACGGCGAAAACAGGCACGATGTGGTGACCCGCGAAAGGATGTTCGCTCATGAAGGCCAAGACACCTCTGGCAGAGGCCTACGGTAAATTCCGCGCCGTCTTTGGCGCGACCGTAATGTTCAGCTTTTTCAGCAACATCCTGATGTTTGTCGGGCCGCTCTATATGCTGCAGGTCTACGACCGCGTGCTGGCCAGCCGGAATGAGCTGACCTTGGTTATGATTTCGGCCATCGCCATCGCGCTTCTGGTCACCTACGGCCTGCTGGAATTCATCCGCTCCAAGCTGCTGGTGCGTGCGGGGCTGCAGTTTGACGACATGCTGGCCAACCCGGCCTTCAACCGTGTTATTCGGCATCAACTTGCCAATCCCAATGCCGGTGCCCATGCCACGCTGCAGGATGTGGACCGCGTGCGGGAATTCATGACGGGGCAGGGGATCCTGTCGTTCTTTGACGCGCCCTGGGTGCCGCTGTTCCTGGCTTTGTGTTTCGCCTTTCATCCCTGGTTGGGGATCGTGGCGACCGTGGGTGCGGTGATCATCTTTATCCTCGCGCTGACCAATGAATTTGCCACCCGTGGCCTGCTGCAAGAAGCCGGCAATGCCAGCCAGGGGGCCGCGCATTTTGTCAACACCACCGTGCAGAACGCCGAAGTGATCCGCGCGATGGGCATGGAAAAGCAGCTGACCAAGCGTTGGTCCAAACAGCATGACGAAGTGCTGGGCAAGCAGGCCAAGGCGTCAGGCCGGGCAGGGGGCATCATGGCCTCCACCAAGTTTGTGCGCATGTCGCTGCAGATCGCCATTCTGGGCACCGGTGCCTATCTTGCCATCCTGCAGGAAATCTCACCCGGTATCATGATCGCCGCCTCCATTGTGATGGGCCGCGCACTGGCCCCGGTGGAACAGGCCGTTGGCCAGTGGAAGCAATTTGTCGCCGCCCGTCAGGCTCACAAGCGTCTGACCAATATCTTCAACGCGTTGGGCGATGAAGAAGAGCGGATGAAACTGCCCAGCCCCAAAGGCGCGCTGAATGTGCAATCGCTGGTGGCTACCGCACCGGGGGCCAAGGCTGGCATGTCCGGGGCCAAGCCTGCGATCCTCAAGGGCGTGTCCTTTTCCATCAACGCCGGTGAAGTGCTGGCCGTCATTGGGCCCTCCGGCTCGGGTAAATCCACGCTGGTGCGCCATCTGGTGGGCGCGATGCAGCCCGCCTCGGGTGCGGTGCGTCTGGACGGGACAGAGCTTTATCATTGGGATCCTGCACAGCTGGGCCGCTTCATGGGCTACATGCCGCAGGACGTGAAACTGTTCCGGGGTTCTGTGGCTGAAAACATCTCGCGCTTTGTCGAAGACGCCAAAGACCCCGAGATCGTCGCCGCCGCCCAGCTTTCGGGCGCGCATGAGATGATCCAGACCCTGGGCGAAGGCTATGACAGCGATGTCGGTGATGGCGGTCAATCCCTCTCAGGCGGGCAGCGTCAGCGCGTGGGCCTGGCCCGCGCCGTCTTCCGCGATCCCAGCCTGATCGTGCTGGATGAACCAAACTCGAACCTGGACGCGCATGGCGAACAGGCGCTTGCGGCCTGCATTCAGGAAATGAAAAAGCGCGGCAAGACCGTCGTGCTGGTCACCCACAAGGCAAACCTGCTGGCCCTGACCGATAAGACGCTGATGCTGGTGAATGGTCAGGTTGAGAAATTCGGCCCGACCCGCGAAATGTTCGCCCAGCAGCAGCAGGCCAAGGCGGCACAGGAACAAAAGCAAAAGGCCAAGGCAGAGAAACCTGCGGCCGCCACTGCGGCCCCCTCCACGGCTTCCGCTGTGGTCAGTATGACCGACCCCAAGCCGCGCGCCTGATTTATAGATCCCCGCTCTTTAAGGAGCTGACCTGACATGTTGAAAAAACCAAGCCCCAAGCCCGTCGCACTGGCAGGCTATATCCTGATCTTCCTCACCTTCGGTGTGCTGGGCAGCTGGGCGGCTGTGGCCAAGCTTGACAGTGCGGTGGTGGCGCCGGCCACGATCTCTCTGGAAGGGAACCGCCGGGTGGTGCAGCACTTTGAAGGTGGCATCGTCGAAGAAATTCTGGTGACTGAGGCGCAGTCAGTTGAAGAGGGCGATGTGCTGATCCGCCTGTCCAGCATTGAAGCGCGCTCAAACCTTGAGGTGCTCTCAACCCGGCTCGATGTGGCCCGTCTGGTCGAAGCGCGCCTGCTGGCAGAGCGGGCGCTGAAGGATACGGTCGACTTTCCACAGGATGCGATGTCGCGCAATTCTGATGCGATCCGCGCGGTGCTGGCGGATCAGAAGGATCTGTTTGAAGACCGTCGTCTGATCCTAAAATCCCAGCAGGACATCCTGTCCGCCCGGGTGGAGCAGATCAAGGTGCAGATTGAAGGGCTGGAGCTGCAAAAGTCCGCCTTTGAGCGCCGCATTGCCAACTACACAGAAATGCTGGAGCGGATGCGCACCGGGGCCGAAGGCGGCAACATCGCGACGAACCAACTGGCCCAACGCGAAGATGAGATGATCGAGATCGAAGCCAATCTGGGTCAGGTGATCTCGGACATTGCGCAGGCGCGCGCCAGCATTGGTGAGACAGAGCTGCAGACCTTGCAGCTGACCCAGGAATACCGCGAGCGGGCCAGCACGGAACTTGAACAGTTTCGCGCCGAGAGCAGCGAACTGAGCCAGCGCCTGACCGTGGCCGCCGACATTCTGGACCGCACCGAGATCCGCGCGCCGGGGTCCGGCACGATCCAGAACCTCAAGGTGCATACGGTGGGATCGGTGGTGCGCCCCGGTGACGTGCTGATGGAGCTGGTGCCCGAGGATGAAGAGCTGATCATCAACGCCCGCGTGTCGCCCATCGACAAGGACAACGTGGCGGTAGGGTTGGCGACCGAAGTGCGGTTCACCGCCTTCAAGACCAAGCTGATCCCGATCATGCTGGGCACGGTTGAAACGGTCTCGGGCGATGTCATCACGCCGGATAATGCCAATGAAGCCCCGTACTTCCTGGCCCGTATCACGGTAGACGAAGAAGACATCCCCGAAGAGATCCAGGACCGTCTGACCGCCGGTATGCCTGCCGATGTGGTGATCACCACGGGTGAGCGGACAGTGATCAACTTCATCGTCTCCCCGCTGACCGACGCGGTCCGCAAGAGCATGATCGAAGAATGATTAACGCAGTATTAACAACGCTCTAAGCCTCTGAAGTCGCAAGAAATAGCGGTTCTGTCCCCGCGGGGACGGGGGCCAGAGGGTCTCGGGTGGCGTGTCAGCAAACGCACCGTGCGCCGGGCCAACGCCTGCCCCGGCGGTCACAAGGGCCTTGTTCCGGCTGGGTACACTTCTTCGATGTCCGCAGTGAGCCCTCTTTGACCGATGCTGCAAGACGCAAGAATGGCCGCTTTCTGTCAGTGTTTGTCGCCGGAGCGTAAACGGCTCATTGTGACAGGTGTGATCCCTAAAAAGGATGCAATCAACATATGGGGAAAGATGTCTTCATAGCCGGGGAATGCTTGGCGAAACCAAGTGAGCCGCTCAGCCCCTCTAAGAGCGGCGAGGCACCACTCTCGATCTACCTTCCGGCTTAACGCGTCCCGCAGAACACCATTGGCCCAATTTCGGACGGGTTCAGATGAAATCATCCGATTTGAAAGTAGATCACTGTCGATCCTTGCAAGCAGGGCATCGGTCGTTGCCGCAATGGACACGAGCGACACACCGTCGCGCGTTCGAGCGATATTTGGTGTGATAACGCAGGGACCCGCATAAAACTCGACGCATACTTCCTTGCCGTCTTGGTCACAAATACTGCTCACCAAGCACCCTTCCAAAAGAACGAATTCGTCTGTTTCGGGTTGTTCCTGCCGGGTAAGGTGCGCCCCCTTGTTCAAACGCTTTTGTTTCCAATCAGATGCAAAATCGTCCGCGCAAGCCAACTCTGACAGGTCAGGTGACTGCATCAGAAACGTCCGTAAATCCATCTTCGCGTGCCTTATCAAATGATAATGCGGGTGATTTGGTTTGAGGGCATGTGTGGCACAGATCAAGGAGTTTACAAAATGACGAACCGAATTCTGTCAAAGCAAATTGGAATTATTGCCGTTGGCTCAGGACTGATAGGTGCATCAATCTATTTGCTGATGATCAATGTCACACTCGCCCATATCGAAGCGGTCTCAGGGCACGTCCCCTTCGACATGCGTCCTTTCGGCTATAGCTCCACAGAGGCGGCGAGGCTTCTTGAAGCGCTAGGAGTTGAAGGGCGCGCGTATTATCTTAGTCACCAGATCGCTTTGGACACCCTTTATCCAGCGATGCTTGCGTTGACTTTGGTCGCCACGATCTGCTGGTTTGGGCAAAGCATGCCAAATAGAAAACTTGTCCGCTTTGGCATTGCCTTTTCGGTTGGTAGCGCTCTGTTCGATTATGTCGAAAACCTTGGTATCGCGGCCATGGTTTGGAGCTGGCCAGAGGTTTCCGTTCCACTGGTTTATGCCACTAGCACAGCCACCATTCTTAAATCCGTTTCAACAACCGTAGCTGTGCTGTTGACGATTCTGGTGGGGTTTAACTGGACACGGCTATCTAAAGCGAACCTTCATTCGTAGCGGGTCAAGGGCAGCTTTGTCCGCACAGCCGACCTTCCGTTGCCCATCTGGACAACCCGAAACCGTCCCGCCTCAGGCGATCAGATCAAATTCCTGGAATTCTGAGCGTAGGCCAATCATCGAGATCACCTGACCCGTCACCGTCTCCCAGCTGTAGCTGTATGTTTCGGCGCTGACATCGAGGAAAGCACCCCGGTCGATCATGATGATCTCATTGCCGATGGTGATCACGCCCACATCGGTGTCCTTGGCGTTGATAAAGTCGATGAACGCCTGGGCGTGGTCATCAAACAATTCGTGATCCGAGGTGCGCTGCCCCAGAAACAGGAAATCCGACAGCGAAAACGCGTCATTGTCCGTCAGATCAAAGCTGGCCATGACCGTGGTCTGGCCCAGCTGGAATTCTTCCATCTGCAGCGACCCTTTGATCAGGTCGGCCATGTTGACGGTGCCCTGCTGTTCTGCGGCGGCGGCGATCAGGATCAGGTCATCCGCCTCAGAGGTGGTCTGGGACGGCTCCTGCGGGGTCTCGATCTCATCGTTCTCGCGGGCGACGGTCTGCGCAGCCTTGGCGGGCAACAGCTGCGGCGTATCCATGGCGGCGGTGTCCACATGCAAGGTGGATTGCTGCAAAAGCGAGTCTGTTGTGGCAGGTGTCGCGGCCTCAGCCGTTTCGGTGTTCAGCGACAGATCCAGCCCCAGGAATTCCGCCAGCTTGGCCATCAGCGCGTCGCTGCTGGTGCCGGCGATCTGTTCCAGTTCAGGCGCGGCGGCCTCTGCTGTTTCGACCTGCGACAGGCCAAGGGCGTTCAGCCCTTCCAGCACCTTGCGCTGATTGTCCAGCAGCACGGCCTCGGACATAAAGCCCATGGCGATGGCGATCGTGCTGAGGCCCATGGCATAGGCATTCTGCTGCATTGCAAGGCCCTGCTGGCCCATGGCTTCGCGCATCTGGCCCTGAGTGGCGTCGGGGGTCGCAATGGTATCCTCGTGATCGATCTTGAAGCTGTCGGCGGCCGAGGGGGTGCCATCGTCGGTCATATCGGTTTCGACGGCGGCGAAATCGCTGTCATCGGAGATGATATCGCTGAAATCCAGCAGGTCATCGCTGGTCGGATCCTGCTCTTCGGGGACCATCATCACCAGCTCTTCAGAGGCCAGGAACAGCGTCCAGATCAGGGCGGCCAGCATCGCAGAGGGGTGCAGGCGGATCTTGCCGCCGCGCTCAAGCCGCACGACGCGGGCGGTGGTTTCTTCACTGTCCTCGCTTGCCCCCGTGCCAGAGGCGGGCAGGGCGTCATCGGTGAAATCCGCGATCAATCCGTTGAAATCGGCACCGCGCAGGGGGCGGCGGACATTGGGGCTGTCGAGTACATACATGCCATCGA
>ERZ1740070.908-NODE-908-length-19214-cov-5.442038_pt1 | contig 19214 bp, 14 predicted proteins | sample MGYA00581734_ERZ1740070 | MGnify/ENA primary metagenome ERZ1740070 (study PRJEB43018, sample SAMN04849744) | marine metagenome | isolation source: floating plastic debris | place: Pacific Ocean | collected 2008-09-01 | study: EMG produced TPA metagenomics assembly...
AAACGGCTAAAACCTAGTATACCCTTACCCCCTTCGCTGTATATGAGTTCTCTCGGGGAGGTTCGTCAAGATTTCGTACCTAACCCGTATAAAGTGGCACAAATTTAACATCACTATGGAAACGGCTCACCACCTGGTCAAACGTTCTGGGTCACGGTGGCTTCCTGCTTGATACCTACAATAGACATACCTTTGTCAAGTTGCAGCATGGTCTTATTAAAACTGATTTAAATTCCGGTCAAAAAGTCTTTGCTTTCCGGATACTTTTTGCTATGTCTCACGTCCTAGATACTGTGTCCCACGTCCTAGATGCTATCTCCCATGTCCTAAAGCTAAAGCTTATTCCTTGAAATGCTTCTTTTAGGGCAAACTGGCCTCTTTGACGAGCCTCCAGAGTCTAGGGAAAATGCAAACAGATTTCAAGCAGATGTTTTAGAGCAGTAGCTTTGATGTCTGTATCACTGGTAGATTCAGGTCTAAACGTTATGTCCTTTGATCGCGCTCCATTTGGCAAAGGCCGCTCATCTGGCGATGATCAGCTTGATAGCTCAATTGATTCAATTGATAGCTCATCTGAGTCAGTTGATGACTCTTGGCGTCAGACCTCATCAGGTGAGTCGTCTGTGCAAGTTGATTTGGCTGAAACTTACGATGAAGAGACACGTTTTGAGCTGCTCAGCGCTTACATCGACAATGAGGTGACACCGCAAGAGCGTAAGCTTGTTGCTCAGTGGCTAATAGATGAACCTGAAACCTTGCAAATGTATCGACGTTTGCTGATGCTGCGCCAGGCTATTCGTACAGCTCCTGTCAAGGCTCAGCCTCTACCTCAGGTACCGACTCCCCCTCAACCAATCTGGCGGCAGTTATCTTTTCGGCCAGTGCTGTATCGAGCGATAGCTGGTGTGGCTGCGATCGCACTTCTAGGCGGTCTCAGTCAACTAAGCACAGACAGTGGTCGTCAGCGCTTAGAGAGAACCTGGGAGTTTATCAAATCTCTGCCTAAAATCACTCTGCCAGCATCGGATTCAAAGGCTATCGAATTCTCTACCGATGTCCGATTTCAGCCATCCGTTCGCCATCTCTTTTAAGCCCAGCCCTATGTGTCTAATTTGCGACAAATCCCAAAAACGGACGTAAATCCGTGTAAGAAGGTCGTCTTACCTACCGGGCCAATTTCGCCATTACAAAAGAAACCGCCCAAGGGCACCGGTCCCAGCTGCTGACTAAAAAGTTCGGTATCACAGTTAGGTTCATCAAATAGGCTGGTGCCACGACCGTTACAAGCAAACAATAGAGCCCCTGAAGGGGGAATGCGCTCTTGATTCTCTAACTGATAGGTTTTTAGCAGTGCCACCAGCTCCTCTTTTGCTGTTAGAGCATCCCGCAGATGAAACTGAATCCGTTGACCTGGACGAATGCGATCGGCGATGGCAATGGCCCCGACTTTTGGATCGACGCCGACTAAGTTACGAATCAAAAAATCACCCTGCCCTAGGGACTGCTTGAAGCTGCTTTGGGCCAGACCGATAAATAAGGATTCTTGAGCTAGCTGACGGTCGGTTTCATCTAAATCTTGAAAGAGTTCCTGTAGAGCTTCTAACGGTGTCTGCTCATCCGCTTCGGGCTGAGTGACCTCAGCTGCGACTTTTGTCACCACATTACGGTCCCCTTCAACGACCCGGAACGTAGGACCAATCGGACGGCATCCTTGAGCCACGACGGCATCGATTGTGATATCGCCCGCTAAGGCTACGCCAATGACTCCCTGGCGATACAGCTGCTGACCGCAGAAAAGACCACAGCTGCGGTTAATACTTTCAATACCCGCGAGTCCACCTAGTTTGACCGAGTCTGGGTAGGCAAAGTCTAACCCCTGAAGAAGATCGTTCATGCCGGAAGCAAAGGGATCTGCCATCAATAGAAAATGGGGATTATCTGCTGGTGAAACACCAATGATTTCAGTCCATTCACTAGGGGGACTATCTAAATCAGGTAGTTCGTCTATAGATAAATGAAATCCTTGGATATCAACATCAGGCAAGTGAGCAACCGTTAGACTAATTCCGGCAGTTTCCTCCACTTCTACCAGCGAGCCTGCATTAGTTCTGCCGATCACACCACTGCCGCTACAGCCAATAATATGTGCCCCACCTAGAGGTCCTTTCAGCAAAGGCAGGACACGTGAATACTCACTGGCAAACGCTGACGAAATGAAAATAATTGCCAGATTGGGGGCTGCTTCTAGCTGGGTTAAGACCCGCTCAATGACTTCTCGTAGTGCTAATTCTAAGGACGGGTGGGTAGAGACGGCACTGGCCCATTTCATAGCGTTTGGTGGCAATGACGGAAAACTCAATACTCTGAAGATAGATCAAGACACTAGCAGTCTAGCCTTAAGCTGCCTGTAAGCTGGCCCCAACCTCCAATACATGGAGCTTTTGAGAGCCTAATCATGAATCTTAAGGATTTGTAAATATTTACAGAAACCTTACAGGATTTAAGCATACCCTGACCGTTGTGGTGCCCGTCTAATTACAAAATGCTTCTTTAGATACAACGGTTTTTAAAAAACCAAAGTTACCATGATCTATGTAAACCACCTCCAACGCTATGCTAATGCTGGTGGGAAGCTCTAAGCAGACCCTCCAACGTTGGTTCAAGCACACTTTCAAATCCAATACTTTGTTGAAAGTCAAGGTAGACAATTAACTATGAGCGATATTCAAGAAAAAATTTCTGAAGAGATTAAATCAGCCCGTGACGTTTGCAGCACCGATGGCAACGGCTCTGAATCCTGTGCGGCTGCTTGGGACGCAGTTGAGGAACTCCAGGCTGAAGCATCTCACCAGCGTGAATCTGTGAAGCCAAAAACCAATTTTGAAACCTACTGTGATGAAAATCCTGAGGCCGATGAGTGTCGGATCTATGAAGATTAAGGGCAATGGCAGCTTTTTTGCTGCTGCTCGTTGGTCAAGCATATGTCTTTATGCTTACAGTTTTTTTTTTTTTTTTCTTGGGCCGAGCTCCTATTCACTGGGGCTCGGCCCTGCTCTTAGATATTCTCTGCGTTTGACCGGCTCCCTTTCAGTCCCTTCTACGAGATGCCGCAATGCCCCCCTGCAGTGTTACGCTAAAGAGCGTTTTAACGATTTTTCCAGTAGCTCCATGCCCAGTTTTTCGTTGCTACAGTCATTGATTTGGACAGACTATCGCCTAGCGGTGGTATTCACGGTATTGTTTCCATTGATGCTTTTAGTCTGGGCATTGGTTAGTCGCGCTGATATCGTTCAGCAGCTGCTCATTATTTATTGGAAAGTCTCTAGTCTGCTGGCCATTACCGTATATCTCATGATTGCGGAGCTCCCTTTTAGCTTCTTAGTAGCTTTAATGGCGAGAATTCTCATACCCGTATCACTTTGGTTCTGGGCAGACCTCAACGAAGAGATTCGAGAGCAGCCCTTCTCGCTCCTCAAATTAGTTTTTACCGCCTGGCGCTGGGGAGTAACCTTCTACTGCGGACTGGGAGTGCTCTTTCAGATACCGTTTTTACCCTGTGCGTTTTCGCGAACCGTCTTTGCTGGTGAAAGGTGTCAGGTATGGCTAGAAGCTCCACAGTTATTTAGAGAATCGTTTCACAGCGGGTTTACCCCTGGGTTTCTGGGATTTTGGGCAATCTTAGCGCTAGTGATCTATGTACTGACCCTGAGTTACTTTATTTTTGTCAAGTTGGGACGTCAGGGGCGTTCTGCTCTTAACCAGTAAGCATCTGTCATGACAGCTTCTATTGAAAAGCGGCTTGAGCAGTATACGCTTCAGCACCCTCAAGAGGTTTTGCTCGTTACTGCTGATTTAGACGGTGAGTCTGAGCAAATCTTGATATTTCGAGGATTTTCTAGCTCTCTTGTTCGCCCTACCGCTGCAGACCCTGATGTGCCGGTGCTGCCCGATAGGGCCGCCAATGTTATGATTGACCGCCTGGCGGGGCCGTATCGACCTGATGCTCCTAACTATTTAGAACGCCAGATCAGCTGGGATGACTTTTCTCGGCGGCTAACGAATTCTTGACGTTACACTGGTTACATTCAAGACCTGTCAAAATAGATACCAGCCGCTGCGGCTGGCTATGTGCATTTTTCTCGCGATTCTTTCTGTGCTATGCATCAAACGCAAGATTTACATGTGGTAGAGGCTCGGCCACTGATCAGTCCCGATATGATTCATTCGGAACTTCCGCTCACTCAGTCGGCTGCTGCTCTGGTGTCTACAACTCGCGATCGCATCCGCAATATTCTCTACAACGAGGATCGTCGTCTGCTAGTAATTGTAGGTCCATGCTCAGTTCATGACGTAGCGGCCGCACGAGACTACGGTGAGCGACTTGCCGAACTAAGAACAGCTCTGGCCGATCAGCTAGAAATTGTCATGCGAGTTTACTTTGAAAAACCTCGCACCAATATTGGCTGGAAAGGACTCATTAATGATCCCCATCTAGATGGCAGCTATGATATCAATCAGGGGCTGAGATTGGCCCGCAAACTCTTGATCGATTTGGCTGAGATGGGTCTGCCAGCTGCTACTGAACTGCTAGACCCAATTACGCCTCAGTATATTGCCGATGTCATCTCTTGGACGGCTATTGGCGCTCGAACTACTGAGAGTCAAACACATCGAGAAATGGCTTCTGGTCTGTCGATGCCCATCGGCTTTAAAAATAATACTGATGGTAGTTTGCAAGCGGCTACCAACGCTATGGTTGCGGCCAGCCGGGCCCACCATTTTTTAGGTATTAACCGCAGTGGACTAGCTAGCATTGTGGCGACTACAGGCAATCCTGATGGTCATTTAGTATTGCGTGGCGGCAAAAATGGCCCCAACTACGATCAGCAAAACGTTGAGCAAGCCACCGATCAGCTTTCTAAAGCCGGTCTTAATCCTCGGCTCATGGTGGATTGCAGCCATGCTAATGCCAAGAAGCAGCACCAGCAGCAGAGCGTAGTATTGGATAACATCGCGGCTCAGCTCAATACCGGGTCACGCAATATTTTGGGAGTGATGATTGAAAGCCATATCTTGGCAGGTCGTCAGCCTATTCCTGAAAACCTGGACGATTTGGTATACGGTCAGAGCATCACTGATGCTTGCGTGGATTTTGAGACGACCAAAGCGATGTTAGAAAAACTGGCCGCTGCTGTTAGCCCGCACCTGTCAGCGGTGTCTCGCTAGAAAAGCGGTACATTGACGTTGATGCTGGCCCCATAAATCGTGTCATCAAAGTTGATGGTTGATAGGGACGAATTACCAAATCTGAATCCGGTAAATATGCTTATTCGTGTGGTGCTCGACAAATCGTGACTGATTTGAGCGAGTATTTGATGGTACGTATCAAATCGGACAACTTCGGTATAGTCGTCTAAAAATAGCTGATATAGCAAACTGACTCGCGTCTGTGGATCAAACCCATAGTTTAGAGAACCTGTCGCGATATGACTAAATCGGCTAAAGGCTTTTGGATCGCTTTGACTGAAACGAGCCTGATAGTAAGTATCTAACCAAACGCGATTACTTAAGATATCGCGCCGACTTAGCAGCAGCTCTATATAGTTAGCTGTAAAAAAGGAATCACCGTCGGGATTACTGAGATCTTGAAACCGCCAGTTCAGTTGGCCATAGCTGCGTTTGCCCAAACGCTGCCGGATACCAGCTTGAAACTGAAGCTCGTTATAGTCGACGACCGATAGATCTTCGTATCGAGCTAAGTTAGCTTCCGCACTGATCACTAAATTCGTTGTGTCAGAAATCCGGGGAAAAGCAAAAATTCCGATGCCAGCCTGGTAGATGCGGTCGTCAATGGGATTGGGAGTGCGAAACAGATTATTGCCACCGTAAACGTTGGAACGGCCGGTTAAAAATACGCTGGTCCGACGGGTTGGTTCCGGTTCAACCTCTATTGGGACTTCATTATTAGGGTTGTTTGGACGAACACGCAGAACGCCTAGCTCGCTGTCGCTGCCGACGGGCTGCGATCGCACCCGCAAGATCCCTAGCTCGTCATCACCCAGTTCATCATCGGAGCTATTACTCGCATCATCCTCGTCATCGGCTGGTTGCTCCGCCACTGACTCTAGGTCATCTGCATCGTCAGAGACTAAAAAGCTGCTACTCTCGCTAGCACCAGCATAAATGCCCACGACATGTGACCTCGGCTTGTTTTGCTTGATGCCCTTACAGCTATCGGATGAGGTAGCTGATTGTCTAGAAGTGATTTTAGACACATCAATAGTAGAGAGCTCATTAGCTATGTCAGTATGCTCTAATAAGTCAGCCCATGGGAACGTTACTATACCTGCATCTACGCTACGGTCCTGGCAAAAAGAGGTATGTGGGCTAGTTGTCGAAACATCCGGAGTACTTTTGTCTAGAGCACCTGCTTCACACTCCAAACTCACCCAGATACCCAGGCAAATAGCAAGGAGCTGTATTCCATCCAACGGCCTAGAAAACAGTCCTATCATTGACAATCCATATTCTTAATATGAGCCCATCTGTCTAATCATAAGCAGCTTGCTCCCGCTTAGTGCATTGAGGTATCTCAAGCACTGCATTGCATCTGTAACTATAGTGCAGAAGAACTGCCACCGTTAAGATGGTGAGTGCAAATACTCAAAACATTCTTCCCAGGATATGGAAAAACACCTAAAGATCGGGACAAAAGCCTTATAAATTACAAGATCTGAGCCACACTTTAAAGAAAGCGTGAACAAACTGTGGTCACGATGCTAAAAAGTTGGGTAGTATTACTAGTGGAGAAGAATAAAAGCTCCTGCTTGGTGCATTCGCCCAGTACTTCTGCCCATGAGCCCATACTTCACTATGCGCAAAGTTTCTCCACGCTGGTGCTCGCTTTTACTAGGTGCCTCTTTCGTCTTTAGTATTCCTAGTATTGCTTGGGCACAAAATTCGCTGACTTGGGCTAAAGTTGAGCGATTGCGTAATCGGGTTCATCTGATCCCTAGCGGCTATAGTCCTCGGCTGGCCCGTGTCGCTGACGTTATGAATATTGGCGATGCGCTGCGCACATCTTCCTCTGCTAGAGCTGAGTTACGGTTTAATGACGGCTCCCTAGCCAGAGTGGGTGAGCAGGCAACATTTCGATTTACTCCGAACACTCGAAACTTTCAGCTATCTGACGGTACTGTTTTATTACTTATTCCGCCTGGACGTGGCCGCACTACTATACAGACACCCAACGCGGTTACAGGTATCCAAGGTTCGGCTTTGTTTGTCAGAGTTCGATGTCTAGCAGAATTAACTGCTGAGGGCGATTGCTCTTCTCCAATTACCTTTGTTGGTGCGCTTACCAACAACCCGGCTGGAGCGATGATTGCCTATAATCAAAGCGGCTCACAGCAGCAGCCTATCCATGCCGGAGAAATGGTTGTGCTCGAAGGGGACAACATTACCCAGCGACTTGAGTTTGATTTAGCAACGTTCTATCAAACTAGTGGATTGGTAGAAGGATTGAATCTGGATAGTCCAACTCCGCCTGTAGAACTGTCTGAAGACCTTCAAGGTGTGTGGCAAGAAATTAAGGATGCCTTAGAACTACAGGGCGATTTTGATGATGATAGACCCGCTGAAGAAATTGTAGAAAATCCTGGATTTATTGTTGCTGGCAATTCTGCTGCAGAGATTGAAAGTTTTGAGATTTCCGTTGATAGCGTTCTTTTTTCTAGTTTTCCAAGTTTTGAATCATCCCCAGCAGAGTCTTTTCACAACCTCAGTCAGGTGACGGTAGCGTCCTCTCAACAAAATAGTTCAGTAACCAACGCTACGCCCTCTGAAAGTCTAGCCGGTAGCAATGCGGTTGATACAAATGCGACTATTAGGGAAGTGCAGCCGGGTTTAACCTCCTCTGACGCGGTGCCGGTAGCGGCGGTTTCTGCACCGGCACCAAGCATGCAGCCTGGTACGGCTACTCCTGCTACATTGGCTCCTGCTCCTGTTGTTGAACAGTCTACTCCATCCGTAGTGACAGGACCCGTTGAGCAACCTCAATCCCCTGTGGTGGAAATTTCCGTTCCGGCTGAAGCGCCTGTTGCACCCCCTGCTGTGGCTGTTCCCTCGGTTGAGACACCTCAGACTCCTGTCGTAGTGGCTCCGACTCCGACCCCGGTGGAGTTACCTCCAGCTCCTGTGGTTATGCCAGAAGTCCCCACAGTTGTTGAAACTCCAGCTGTAGTGCCAACGACTCCAGAAGTAATAGCTCCAACCCTAGAAGCCGACCAAGTCCCAGGTCGTGAAGCCGTTGTCCCTGAGGAGTTTGACTGGCAGCCATCGGGAGCTAATGATCCCGAAGTGTTGCAGACTCCAGCTCTAGAAATTGAAGGATCTAATTTTCCTCAACCAACAGCAGCAGGAGCGAACTGAGAAGCTCTTTATCCCTTGGGAATTTAGCTTGAGGCCTGCTCATGTAGTAGGTAATTTACATTAACCTACTTCTAAAGTGGCGCTGTCATCAGGATCTATTGCGGAGGTAGCGTCTGGTTTCTTATAGCTCCTTTCCCAATCTGTCGGTAAGATAACTGTTGAGCGTTTGGCCTCTCCATCGTCGGAAATTAGAGGCTCAGGTATAGGTCTTTCATCGGATTCAGCAGATAGTCCATCTAACCTGAGATCTTGTAGCTCCTTGAGAGCAGCTGTCGCGGTTGAATAGCGTTTGTTAAAGTCATAGCGAATCATCTTATCTATGACCTTAGCTAGACCAGAATTTAGATCCGGGATCTGATCGTGCCATACAATTTCCCCATGACTGTCTCTTTGAAGCGCATGGGGGGGCAAACCGGTTAATGCTTCTATCGCAGTAATGCCAAGAGCGTAAAGATCGCTACTAAAGTTGGGTAATCCGGCCGACTGTTCGCTGGGCATATATCCCTGAGTGCCAATGCCAACTGTTGACGTAATACGAGCGTTAGTATCAGTCAATCGATTAGAAATTTGTTTGACTGCGCCAAAATCAATCAGAACGTAGCGATGGTCGCCATGGCGCGCAATAACATTAGAGGGTTTGATATCTCGATGAATAACCCCTTGAGCATGAACGACTTCGATTACGGGGAGTAGATCCAACAAAAATCGAGCGACTTCCCGCTGTGACATGGGGCGCTGAGGATCGAGTAAGTCTTTTAGTAAGGTCCCATCGATCATTTCCTGCACCAGATAGAACGAATAGTTAGCTTCAAAATAAGCCAGCAATCTTGGTATCTGATCATGCTCTCCTAGACGTTCTAGAGTGGCAGCTTCTGCTGAAAATAAACGCTGGGCTAACTGGTGTGCCCTAGGATTGTCGCTAACAATTTTTAGCTGCTTGACAACGCAAATTGGATTTCCAGGTCGTTGGGTATCCTCAGCCAGATAGGTATCTCCAAAGCCACCTGCGCCTAAAATTTTGCTGATCCGGTAGCGATCGCTGAGTACCGTGCCGATCATCTCACTCTCGTGGGTAGCCAGTAGGTCTTGAAAGTCATCTTGCTGGCTAATAATCTCTTGTACGATCGGAGACGTAACATAGCGAGCCAGAGTACTACGTAATGTCTTTTTACGTAATTGCTCACTAAAGAATCCAATGGCAAAGTCTGCGGTTGCAAATCCCAATACACTCAAGATGGGAGTAGCAATAGGAATAATGACCCCCCCAGTGGTAAAAACAATAAATCCCCCTATTGCCCATAAAAGGGCTCCTGACGCAGCCCAAATAAGTCGATGAAATGGTTTACGAGATGAGATTTTGCTCATGACGATAACCATACCCCCCAACCAGCTACCTACAAGTAGTGCACTCATCCAAGGTTTCTGAGATAGGGAATACAGAGCTAGATCATCTCGTAGCGTCGCAACAGTATTTGCCAAAATCTCTACACCGGCCATAGGTGTCGGATATAGAAGGCTTTTGGAAAAAGGAGCCGCATGAAAATCTTGATGTAGCGAGGCCGTAGACCCGACGAGAATAAGTTTATTCTCAAAAAAACGACCGTTATCTAACTGAGACTGCCAAAGCTCATCGTCCAGAATGTACCAGAAAGGAACGTGCTGAAATGTTTTGCTGGGTCCATGGAAGAAAATATGATCGCCTTTATCCTTGGAATACTCAATTTGAGCTGCGGCCAACGTTGCTTCTGGAAAACTTAAAACTCGAGATTCAGTACTATTTTCGATAGACAGCTCCTCTCCTAGGAGATTAGCTTCTACTTCTTTGAGTGTGTCTAGAAACTCTCGACTGAGGCGATGGATTTTGCCATTGGGCTCCATCGGGAAGTTGATGGCTCCTACTTGAATTGGCATCTCACGAAAATCTGGTAGAGGCAACGTTGGCTGTAGCAAAGACCCCTGCCTCAAATCAATATCGCCATATTCTGCTGCCAGCACTACTTGCGAGCCTTTTTGGGCTAAAACTTCGGCAAAAGCTCTGTCATCTGCTGGGCCGTAGCTGCTAGGCTGGGCAAACACAATATCTAAAGCGACGGCAGCTGCGCCAGCATCTAGAAGCTTTTGCACAGCTGCCGCGTAGGTTGCCCGTGGCCAAGGCCATGAGCTAATGGCTGCGAGTTCGGGATAGTCTTCAGGCTGGTCTAAATAATGCTGTCCCTGAGATAGAGATTCTTCATCAATAGCTAGGATAACGATGTCATCTGGAGCTGATACGGCACCTCGTAACTCCCACATCAACGACTGGGACTGATGCTCTAGTGAGCGTACAAAGCTAAGGTTACACCCTGTTACTAATGCAGTTGCCCCAACCAGGGCTATGTTGAGGCAGGCTCTCCATCGTCGGGCAATATTTATAGTGGGCAAAAAGACACGTAAACGGTCCTGAGAGGTTAGCGTAGCCGTAATGTCGGCACCATCCTGTTTCATCCGTGTAAAGCTGAGGATTTATATACGATACAAATTAAAGCAATATGATGATGCAACCTGTTGTGGAAAGGGGCTACCTAAGATAGGTAAATGCTAGGACGAGCGGTTTCAGTATTTAGCAACTTATCGTGTATAAAAATACGTAAGTTTTGCGATAGTATTACGGGCATAATGCTTAAGTAAATATCATAATGAATCGAGACTATTATTAGTGATCCATCCTTATGATAGGCGCTTATCCAAATCATTGATACTTGGTACGGATATTGGATCGTTGCATCTTGAAAAGCTGCCTCCTGGAAATAAGAAGCTTTGAGCGGGCGAGAATATGCGCTAGGAGCCCGCACGGTAGTCAAATCTACCCTATAGTAGTAACTTGTCCTTTTCTGGGGGGATTTATCTGTAGATTCAGGCGTAGCCAGTGTTACTAAAGGCAATCGATTTAGATGGCCTGATAGCTTTTAGATAAGGTATCCGTATAATGAAGCTGGTTTATGTTCTGAAACTGTGTATTGTAACTGAAAAGGTATGGATACAAAGCTCTATGAATATTTATAAGTGTTCTACCAGTATGGGGAAAATGCTAAACGTTTAGTCAGTTGATAGGTATAAGCTAAGCCTCCTAAGGAAATCTACAGTTTTGATTATTTATATATCGTCACCGTTAAGCTCTCTATAGGTTAGCTGTAGTTATCTACCACTTGTTCAAGCCTGTATCATTCCAAACAATGGGAGTTACGTATTAGCTTGGTAGATGATTGTATCTAACACTTGTATTTAGTTGCTTTTCTGCTCTTATATTTAGGTTCCGGACTATTTCTAAGTAGCTGCTCTGACTATCTACTTTGAAGGTCAGCTATTTAGTTTCTAGTTAATGTCATTGTTTTTACTTCTATGCATACGCAACCGTTAAGCCGACTTTCTATATTTGTAGACGGGAACAATATGTTTTACGCCCAGCAAAAAAATGGCTGGTTTTTTGATCCCAAGCGTGTCCTTGAATACTTCACCAAAGAAACGGTTCCTTCAACTTTAATCAATGCATTTTGGTATACCGGGTTAAAAGATCCACAGGACCAGCGTGGATTTCGTGATGCGCTCATTAGCCTTGGCTATACCGTGCGTACCAAAATTCTAAAGGAATACTACGATGACAATTCCGGGCGCTATTCCCAAAAAGCAAATCTGGATATTGAAATCGTTGTTGACATGTTTAATACGGCCGCTCAGTATGACCGAGTTGTCTTATTCAGTGGTGATGGCGATTTTGAGCGGGCAATTGAGCTACTGCGTTCTAAAAATACTCACATTACAGTTGTGTCTACTGAAGGCATGATTGCTCGAGAACTGCGCAATGCAACGGATCGTTATATCGACTTAAATTCGGTTAGACGTTATATCGAGAAAGATTGATGTTTTACGATTGTTGAATTAGGAATAGATTGAGCTTTAGTCGTCTCTATCTGGCGGTTCATTACTGATGATCTTTGCCTAGAGCTCCAGCCCTGTCGGATGTTTTACCCGCGCCCGTGAGGAGCCTGCAGACTTTCTAGGTCAGGGCCTAGGGGAATAATACCTCCTGGATTTAAGGGGAAGAGATTGCCAAAGTAGTCTCGCTTAATAGCTTCTACATCACAGGTTTCAGCAACGCCAGCCAGCTGATAGATATCTCTTACATAGCCACTGAGATGACTGTACTCGGCAATGCTGCGACGATTGCACTTAAACAAACTGTAGTAGGCAATATCAAAGCGAATCAGTGTGGTGAACAAACGGATATCTGCCAGAGTGAGTCTGTTGCCGCAGAGGTAGCGGTCGGTTTCAAGCTTAGTATTAATGGTATCTAATGTGTCAAATAGCTCGTTACATGCCTCTGTATAGGCTGTTTGGGTTTGGGCAAATCCACAGCGATAAACACCGTTGTTTACGGTGTGGTAGATACGTTTGTTCCATTGATCGATATCAGCTTGCAGCTCGGTCGGATACAAGTCAAGGTCCGGATAAACGGCCCAGTCGTTGAAGGCGTCGTTTAGGATTTCAATAATATCGGCGCTTTCATTGTTGACAATTGACATTGTCTGGCTGTCCCACAAAACAGGAACCGTTGCTCGCCCTTTGTATCCAGGCTTAGCTTTTGTGTAAAACTGAGGCATTGTACGGCAGCTGAGAGACTCCTTGGTATTGGGCTGCTCAAATATCCAGCAGCCTTCGTTGCCTGAGGGGGAGACTATGGTGACCGGAACTACTTGGTCAAGCCCCTTTAAGGCTCGGACAATCAGAGTACGATGAGCCCAAGGACATCCCATGCCAACAATCAAGCGGTAGCGGTGGGGGGATGCAGGAAAAATTTTAGAGGGAATGCGCTCGCAAAATATACTCTCCGGTCGCTGATAGGCTCCCCTCTGATCGCTAGGAGCCATCTGGGACATCATCGTGTGCCAGAGTGTGGTCCAAACGGTTCTTGCTGTACGAATCAAGAGGCTAGGAGGTAGCGCCATAGCTAAGAAATAAAGAAATTGGCGATTACTGGTTGAGGAGATGGGCCGTATAGCCGCTGCTGTTTGGCGGGTTCTCTTATATCCAGCCTATCTTGAGGATCAGCAATGCCAGAAATCTTATCGGCGTTTGGCCCAAGTCTGCAAAATTGGGATATTGTCCAGCTGATCTGGTTGAATGATATCCCAGTCAAGACCAGCAGGCTTAGGATGAAGATTGTCAATTACGAAACATTGAGTCGGAGTCACCACTAAATCTAGTCCCCAGTCATGGGCCTGCATCGGTAGCTCGGCTGGATCAACTATCTGTAAATCATGGACAGTGGTGGCAATGGGCGTGTTCTCTGAAATTAATTTACATTCCCGTAGCATTGCCAGTTCCAAATCAGCAAAGCCCGCTCCTTTTCCGGTACGACCGCCATTGCGCGCTACCGCCACACAGCCTACGATGACTAAATCAATTGGCTGCATTTCGTCAAAGGTGACCAGTTGCCCATGATGCAGGGCTCCCTTCATAGAAGCCGCTGCGCTCAGTGAAATACCTTTGGCCTCAAGAACTGCTGCTGTTAGCTCTACAAAACATCTTTGACGAGACAGTTGAGGGACTGCCATGTAGAGGACTTTACTATCAGCTAAAGCCTGTAGACGTAGGGGCTGATGGGGGGAGTCAGGGTTGCATTTTACAACCTGGGCCTGGTGCCATAGCTCGGTCGCAGCCAGACGCTGGGCTGCAATATCAGACCCGATGAAGTGAGGAATATGTCCTACCGGATCGCGATGCACGGCCTGATGGGTTTTGAGCGTAGACCAAATCCGCTGCCGCAGGAGATCTTTGCTGTCGTGGCGACCGGCCCAAGCTGATGTAGACATGATTGACAAATAGCAAAAGCCATTTCTAGCTTATAGGTAGCCTTAACCACTTGCTAAATGTTTTCTAAATCTTTTGGGGTAACGCCGGTACTGGATTCTAAGGTGGGTAAATCTATTGATAGGGGCCATGGCGAAGAAAACAAAAAAGAAAAAGAGCGCTAATCGTGGCTTTGGCAGTCAACCATTAACAACAGAGCTAGCTCATGTTGAAGCGCTACTTCGCCGAGAGCAGTGGACAGACGCGCTGTCTCTTCTAGAGCGGCTTAAGCAGGCTCATCCTGCAAGTCTTGATGTCTTATCTTATTTGCTAGAAGTCCACTACGAACTAGGTCAGCTGTATCAGTATCAGGCTACTTGCGACGCGTTTTTGGCGCTTAAACCCAACGATGCTCGGGTTAACTTTTTGCTAGGGCATGCCTATGTACTCAACTACTATCCTCTTCTGGGTGTACAACAATATCGCTGTGCCATTGAGCGTTGGCCCGATCACACTGGCAGTGTCGAAGGTAAAGAACACTTAAGCATAATTGAGCCCAATTTATCGCAAGTATTGGAATCTATGGGGCTGAGATACCCAGGTGATTGGGATGTGGGTATTCTCTATGAGCAAACGCGGGCCTATACGGAAACTCGTCAGCCTCAAAAGGCCATCGAAACAGCCCAGCTGCTGATAGAACAGCGTCAGGACTTTATTCCGGGGTATGACTGTTTGGCCGCCGCTTACATAGCGGACGATCGATATGCAGATGCGATCGCATCTCTCCAGTCCACCCTCCAACAGTATCCCGATAGTGTGCTGCTACGGTCTAGTCTAATCAGACTGCTCTGCTGGCGGGGAAACTTTTCGGAGGCCGAAACCCATAAAAAATTGCTGCTCACTAGCAGCAGCACCGACCTCGATCACCTCACTCGCAAAGCTGAAGCGCTGGCTTATCTGGATGACATGGCAGCGATTGTACAGATGCTAGATGCGGTACCTCCCGATCCAGATATGGACGATCGACCCGTTGCAACCGGCCTTTTTCATCATCTGGCAGCTGTCGCTTTGATGCGTCAAGGAGAACCCGTACAGGCAAGACAGCAGTGGAACCTTGCTCTAGAGCTATATCCTGATCTAACCGTTGCCAAGGAAAACTTGGATGACTTCGACATGACGTCCACGTTTAGAGAAGGTCCCTGGGCTTTTGAGCTGAACGGCTGGGTAGAAAAAAGTCTGTATCGTGACCTGCGTCAAATAGCCTTGGCAATAACTCCAGATCGAAAGCCTCAGCCTGCCTTAGTAGACGCTGTGGAGACACTGCTAGCAGATTATCCATTTGTTAGTCAGATGGTATCCGTTTGGTTAAAGCGGGGCAGCCCCATGGCACGGATACTCGCCATGGTTATTACCAAGACCTCTCCCAGTGAAATTCATGTTGAGGCTATCAATGAGTTTGTATCAGGCACATACGGCAGTGATTCCCAGCGATACCACATGGCGTCTTTCCTAGCCAGTCGAGAGCGGCTCACCGCAACAAAACTCTGGCTTTGTGGTGAGTGGTGTGAGAATCCACCGCTGGCAAATTATGAAATTGTTCCGGAGACACCAGCTACAGAATCTCCTAAGGTCCAAGATCTGTTGGAGAAAGCTATGAAAAAGATTGCATTAGAGTCTTCTAAAGCTGCTGAAACAGCTGAGGTGTATTTGCAACAGGCGCTGGAGCTAGAACCCAATAATTCCGCTGTGCTAAACAGCCTAGCTATGGCTTATACCCATCAAGAACGACTGGTAGAGGCTCGGCAGCTAACCCAACAGATTGTTGATGACTACCCTAACGATATTGATAGTCGAATAGCCTTGACACAGATCTACTTGCAAGAAGAGAACCTAGAAGCAGCTGAAACACTTTTAGATAGAATTTTACGACAGGCTAGCCTATCTGAAGATGCTTTAGTCAGTGTCATGCTTACCCGTAGTCGTCTCTTGATGCTTCAGGATAAAGAAGATATGGCCCGTCTCTGGTTTCAAGAAGTCTTGCCGATGGTTAAGGACCATGCGCTAATACGACAGCTAGGTTTTAACAAAGCCTCTTAAGCTGCTTAGCCACATCGCTGGATATTTGTGCGTATCGCTCAATACCGTTATGCTCATCTCACGCGGGTTTCAAGGTTACTGACTCTTGGCTAGATTCGCGACCTTGTCACAGGATGACCTAATGACCAAAAGGTGAGAGTATGACAAAACGTCCTGAAATGTCATCCGAGAATACTGCTAAAACTATAAGATAGCTATATCTCTTGTATAAGAATCTCTTGTTATAAAAAAGCTTGAAATCGTTATCCCGGCAATGAACGGCTGTAGATAGATATCGTTAGCGCGATGGACACATTTCTGTTGTGCTCCAATCAAAGTCAGCGATGCCAAAAATTTTATTATAGGTCTCTATAAAATTTCTTCCCTGAAGGCATGGCTTGTTCTGAAATAGGGCTTGAATTTGTGAATAGCTAGGGGTAAATCAGCGATATCTCTGTTTGTTAGCTGTGGAACGCCATAGCTAAATCTCTATCTACATCATTGTTGTTTTTAATGCTATGAACCTATCCACCTGGCGCTGGAAACCTCTATCGATTTTGCTCTTTGGGCTATCCTTTTTGGCTGTCGTTTTACTGCAGTCACTAATGCCGGCAGTCGCACTGAGGCAGCCTGTGCCCGCTCAGGAAATCCGTGGCGTCTGGCTGACCACCAATGATACCGACGTGCTGATCGATCGTCCCAAACTGCACGGCGCTATTGATCAGCTGGCCGAACTGAATTTCAACACTCTGTATCCGGTGGTTTGGAATGGGGGGTACACCTTTTTTGATAGTGGCATAGCCCGGCGGGCAGGGATTCAGCATTTTGTGCGACGCGGCATTCAAGACTATGACATTCTGGCTGAGCTGACCAGTAAGGGACACAGCAAAGGCATGTCGGTTATTCCGTGGTTTGAATTTGGGTTTATGGCTCCGGCCACCTCTGAACTTGCCACGCTTTATAGCGACTGGCTAACTGAGAAACGTAACGGTAGTCGTATTGACACTCGCCGTGAGGGTGGGGACATGGTTTGGTTAAATCCCTACCGACCTGAGGTACAGCAGTTTATTACCCACATGCTGTTAGAGCTAGTCAGCCGCTATGACGTTGACGGTGTTCAGTTTGACGATCATTTTATTTTGCCAGTAGAGTTTGGCTATGACGACTACACTCGCAGTCTTTACAAAGCCGAGACCGGCAGAGACGTTCCCAACGACCCGCACAACCCTCAGTGGGTGAAGTGGCGTGCCGACCATCTGACAGAATTTGTCAAAACGCTCAACGCGGATCTGAAAGCTCGGCGTCGTGACCTTATCTTTTCGGTTGCGCCTAATCCGTATGATTTTGCTTATAAAGGACAGCTACAGGACTGGCTTACTTGGGTTCGCCAGGGTTGGGTAGACGAGCTAATTGTGCAGATATACCGGAATAATCTCGGAGATTTTCGCGTCATCTATTCGCGAGACACAGCAAAAAATACCTACAGCAGCAGGTATTTTGACGGGCTTGCGCAATGCACCTGTGCCCATCAGGTTTATCGAATCTAAGGTGCGAGCTGCTCGTAGCTCAGGGCTAGGTATGAGCTTTTTCTTTTATGAAAGCCTCTGGGAAGATGCTCCTGAACCGGCAGATGCTCGGCAGGCAAGTTTTAGGGATTTGTTTGCTACACCCATGCAGCGGAATAGTTTCCAGACGGCGGCACTGTAAAGGCTAGCCACGCTATCCTAATAACCGGTAACTCTATTAGCGGCGGATGGCAGTATTAAATCAGCGGGTTGTGATTTTAGGCGGTGGTTTTGGCGGCCTATATACGGCGCTTGCTTTAAGCAAGCTGCCTTGGGATAAGACAGTAAAGCCAGAAATTACGCTAGTCGATCAGCGCGATCGCTTCTTGTTTGCGCCTTTGCTCTATGAGCTGGTAACAGACGAACTGCAGACCTGGGAGATTGCCCCCCCGTATACGGAGCTGCTAGCGGGAACTGGTGTTAAGTTTTGCCAAAGCGGTGTAACCAGTATTGATGCTGATGCTAATTCGGTCTGTCTGGAGCATGGGGATACTTTGCCCTATGATCGACTGGTCCTGGCGCTGGGTGGAGAGACCCCAATGGATATGGCCCCGGGGGTGAACGACTATGCGATCGCATTTCGCACCCTTGATGATGCCTATGCCTTAAAAGAGCGCCTGCGTGAGCTAGAAAGCTCTGATGCCGATAAGATTCGAGTCGCTGTCGTCGGCGGTGGCTACAGTGGCATAGAGCTAGCCTGCAAAATTGCTGAGAGACTGGGTGAGCGCGGACGGCTGCGTATTGTTGAACGGGGAACTGCCATTCTGCAGAACTCACCTGAATTTAATCAAAAAGCCGCTCAATCTGCTCTGACCGATAAAGGCATCTGGATTGACTATGAAACAACCGTCACCGAAGTCGGTGCTGATATCATTGCCCTGCGCTACAAAGACCAGACGGACGTACTACCGGTTGACCTAGTCCTCTGGACCGTCGGCAATCGAGTGAATTCATTAATTACCGATCTGCCCTTTGAGCGCAATGAGCGACAGCAGCGCGGGGTCCGGCGCGCACTGCGGCTGCTGAGGCGGGCTCATATTTTTGCGCTGGGCGGTGTAGCAGATGGCGAGGGCGCCGATGGGGATACCGTTCCTACTACAGCTCAAGCAGCGCTACAGCAGGCTGACTACACCGCTTGGAATATCTGGGCTTCTCTAACGGGGCGTCCTCCACTTCCCTTCAGATATCAGCATCTGGGTGAAATGATGACTTTGGGGAGCGACACGGCTACCCTGACAGGCTTAGGGCTTACCCTAGACGGGGTAACAGCCCATGTTGTTCGGCGTCTTACCTACCTATATCGTATGCCCACCTTTG
>ERZ1740070.910-NODE-910-length-19207-cov-6.263889_pt1 | contig 19207 bp, 13 predicted proteins | sample MGYA00581734_ERZ1740070 | MGnify/ENA primary metagenome ERZ1740070 (study PRJEB43018, sample SAMN04849744) | marine metagenome | isolation source: floating plastic debris | place: Pacific Ocean | collected 2008-09-01 | study: EMG produced TPA metagenomics assembly...
TGCTTTTCTGGTAGCTGTTATTAATTCGTGCAGTTAGCCTAACTGATTGATATACGGCTACGAACAAAACAGTGTAGTCTCGGCAGGTCCCTGATTTTTTTTGAAGGGTAATCCCAGGTGGATAGGGATCTCCTTGCAGTCGCTGCTGATACTCGCACATCTCAGGGATACGCTGGGTGAGCTGCATGAGGAAGTAGCCGACATGGCCAGAGACTTCGTGCTCTAGAGATTGGGCAAAGTCGACGACAGCAGATGCGATCACCCTTTCTCCAAAAGTCTCTTTTAAGTAAGGGCTTAGCTGCGATGCAACAGAAGTAGGGTAATCAATCGGGACATGTGTGGCCCATGGTTCACTAATGTAATCGAAGGGGTTAGCCCGCGTCGATACGACTTCACTGACAGCCTCAATTTTGAATGCCTCTAGCGGATTCTCAAACGTGACTTTCACGCAAGTATTACCCTGCGTGTCTAAAAAGTACGTTTCGCTGCTAGGCGTTGGTGAAGAGCTGAGGTTAAACGACTGTAGCCATTGAGCCCCGTCGCTGCGAGGGCACAATCGTAAGGTGTGTGGGTGTAGCTGTACGGCGTTGCTGTACTTGTAATGAGTGGTGTGGGTTATTTTGTAGTGGCTCATGACTGCATACTACTGCCCATCACCATCGCTGTGTCGTTAGTTGTTTCCGGCAGCGCAATAAAGTCGGTATACACGCACTGCCCCACGTTGTTTAGCTGTAGCTGAAGATTGTCGAGAAACTCATGCAGGCCCTGCTGAAAAATCTCATCTAGGGTGGTGTATTCCATCTGCGCCCGCAGCCGGCCCAATGCCCGCTGGCTACTGATAGGATCGTGCCCCGAAAACCCAGAAATTTCGCTGAGGGAGTCTTCGGCCCACTTTAGGCAGAACTTAATAGAGCGGGGAAAATGCCCATCCAGGATAAGAAACTTGGCAACGCCCGCAGGCGAAATCATTTGCTCCGTTTTGCGATACATTTCGTAGGCGCTGGCCGATTTTAGCAGCGCAATCCACTGCAAGTTGTCGAGAGGGGTGCCGACTTCTTGCACGGTAGGTAGGAGTAAAAAGTATTTCACGTCCAGAATCCGAGCTGTTTTGTCTGCTCGCTCTAGCATTCGCCCAAGCTGCCCAAAGTGCCAGCTTTCAGTCCAAGACAGGGTGGCATCCATCACGCCAGCAAACCGATGGCTGGCCATTTTTACTTCTGAGTAAAAGGCGTAAGAGTCTCGGCTATCTTTCTCTTTGGCCGCGTCTTCTACCTGAAGGTAAAAGGCGTTCACCTGTTCCCACATTTCAGAAGAGATGGTTTCTCTCACAGAGCGAGCGTTTTCTCTGGCGGCGCGTACGCAAGAGCGAATGGAGTTGGGTGAGGTGGTGTCGAAGGTGAGAAAGTCGAGGACGCGATCGGCGGTGGCTTGGTCGTAGCGTTCGTTGAAAAGGGTGCGATCGCCCGTCACCGCAATCAGCGGATCCCACTGCTGAGCCACTCCCACTGGGTTGTCCATCAGCAGGTTGAGGTTAACTTCTACAAAGCGAGCGACGTTTTCTGCTCGCTCAATGTAACGGTTTAGCCAATAAATAGAGTCAGCAACACGGCTTAGCATTTCTGTTTTCTCTCAGGTGTCAGTAGTTAGTTTTCGATTGCTGATTTCTAGTTGTTCATTACCCACGTATCTTTACTGCCGCCGCCTTGCGATGAGTTCACCACCAGCGATCCTTCACGTAAGGCAACGCGAGTGAGTCCTCCTGGATTCACATAGGGTGATTTTGACTGGCCGTATAGAATGAAAGGCCTCAGGTCGATGTGTCTACCCTGAAAAGATTGGTCAATTAGCGTTGGCATGCGGGATAGGCAAAGCGTGGGCTGCGCAATGTAGCCTCGTGGATTGGTTTTGATCTTTTCTGCAAACAAATTCTGTTCTTCGGCTGAAGATTGTGTGCCAATTAGCATACCGTAGCCGCCAGAAGCATCTGTGGCTTTTACCACCAAAGAGTCTAAATTACTCAATACGTGAGACTGTTGCTTTTGGTCCTCACAAAAATAAGTGGGGACATTTGGAATGATTTGCTCTTCATCGAGATAGTAGCGAATCATCTGTGGAACATAGGCATAGATCAGTTTATCGTCGGCGACGCCTGTGCCCGGTGCGTTGGCAATGGCTACCCTCCCAGCTCTAAATACATCCATCAATCCGGGAACACCCAGCATAGAATTGGCTCGGAAAACCGTTGGGTCGATGAAGTCGTCATCAATACGTCGGTAAATTACGTCGACTTGCTGTAACCCCTTCGTGGTTCGCATTTTTACATAGCCGTCGTCTACCACTAGGTCACGGCCTTCTACCAGGGTGATGCCCATTTGCTGTGCTAAAAACGAATGCTCGAAATACGCTGAGTTAAACGCGCCAGGGCTAAGGAGTACCACCTCTGGGTCGCTCACATGCTCAGGAGCGAGTTCTAAAAGCGTTTCGAGCAGCTGTCCGGGGTAGTCATCAACGGCTTGAATGTTTAGCTCATTAAACAGAGTGGGGAAGGTGCTTTTCATCACCGTACGGTTTTCGAGCACGTAAGAAACGCCTGAAGGACAGCGGAGATTGTCTTCGAGGACGTACCAGGTGCCAGCGCGATCGCGCACCAAATCTGTTCCTGTAATATGGCACCATACCCCTTTCGGTGGCTTTATCCCCATACAAGGCGACAGAAACCCAGAAGCAGACTCAATGGTTTCTCTGGGAATAATCCCATCTTCAACAATCTTTTGATCGTTATAGATATCATCCAAAAAGCAGTTAAGGGCTGTGATTCTTTGCTTTAGTCCTTTCTCAAGTGCCTGCCAATCTTGCCCAGAAATGATACGGGGCACCACATCAAATGGGAAGACGCGTTCTGTTCCTTGGTTGTCTCCATAGACGTTGAAGGTAACGCCTAGCTTGAATAGCGTGTTTTGAGCGGCCTGCTGTCGGCGAATCAAACTATCGATTGATAGCGATTCGATGCGCTCAATAAGAAGCGCTGCCGCCGTTCTAGGGGTACCCTTTGCAGTAAACAGCTCATCATAAAAGTCGCCCGGATCATAGTCTCGAAAAGACATCGTGTCACCGTGGAATAACAGAATTGGAGGTATTCCACACTTAACGCTTTTGGGAGAACGAAATTGTGTGTCTAGCGACTGACTTTTTTGCCACAGTGTGATCTCGCGCATCTGTGCTTGGTGTCTGTGCGCACATCTGTCCTTCGGCCTAATTAAGCTCAAGCTCTCCTTTGAAGACTGTAACAGCTTGCCCGCTAATTTTTACCCGATTATTTTCTTCGCAGGTCACATGCAGCACGCCCCCCCTATCAGAGACTTGTTGCGCCATCATGGAAGACTTTCCCAACTTTTCTTGCCAGTAGGGCGCTAGCGATGCGTGCGCCGAACCGGTAACCGGGTCTTCGTCAATACCTACCGCCGGGCCAAAGTACCGACTGACAAAATCGTACTCGTCACCGTCGGCCAGTGCGGTAGCAATGATGCCCTGCACCGGCAGTTTCTCGATGGCAATAAAGTCAGGATTGAGACCTTTTAGCGCCGCTTCAGATTGAATCTCGACCAGATAGTTGACCGCGTTTTTGGCAACGGCCCGAATGTTGCCACCACAGCAAAGCGACTTGACTAGCTGTGGCAGAACGTACTGACTGGTTTCTACCGGCTGCGATGGAAAGTTCATTTGTATCCAGTCTTCTGTTATCCCTGCTGTTTCTTTTGTGATCTTTTCAGCGCTCAGCCAGCCACTTCTGGTATTGAATCTAGCGACTTCGTCTGAAGCTAAGTGACCTTCGCTCCACAGCACGTGAGCGCTGGCTAGGGTGGCATGGCCGCAGAGGTCGACTTCTACCGCAGGCGTAAACCAGCGGAGACTGTAGCCACCTTCTACCGGGTAGAGGAAAGCGGTTTCCGAGAGATTCATTTCAGCTGCGATCGCCTGCATCAGCCCATCTTCTAGTGGTTGCTGAGTCACGCAAACCGCCGCCGGGTTCCCCGAAAAAGGCTTATTTGTAAACGCATCTACCTGAGTAATTGTGAGTCCCACTGCATTCTCCTTCATGAATCCTCCGATGTGCGCCTGCTATGCTTACTTCAAAATCAAAACGATGCTGGCTGCAAGCAAAGCGCCCATAGCAATATTGAACCACTTCAGCCGAACAGGATGAGCCAAAAATCCTCGGAGCGCCATGCCAAATACGGCCCACACCGAACAGCTTGGCCAGTTGATTAGGCTGAAGATAATGGCTACTGCAAACATTGAGCGGTATGGCTGGGCTGGAGCGGTATAAAGCGACATGCTCGAAATTGCCATCACCCACGCCTTTGGATTGACCCACTGAAATAGGGCGGCTTCGATAAAAGTCATGGGTTTCGATGGCTGCGAGCCGGTTGGAGCGTCTTGCTTACTTAGGGACCGGCTGGCGGCAATTTTCAGCGCCAAGTACAGTATGTACAGCGAGCCAAAAATCTTTAGCGCTACCTGTAGCGGTGGAAAAGCTGTGAATAGGAAGCCCAGCCCTAGCCCCACAGACAGCAGTAAAACGCAGAAGCCGCTAGAGATCCCCAGCGTATGCGGCAGCGTTCGCCTGAGCCCGAAGTTGACACCGGAGGCCAGTAGCATAATGTTGTTGGGCCCAGGCGTGACAGATGTTGTAACTGCAAACAAACACAGTGCAACAAAAACCTCGCTACTCATAGAAGCCTCTTTTGTGTCTCTCTTCGAGCCAAATGCGAACGTCCTGTTCGGTATCAAAGACGCATCGCGTGTCTGATGACGCTTCGTACACAATCCACTGAGAGCTTCCATCTCTGCGAGTTTTCTGGCGAATAGACAGTGGCTGCGTATCGGTCAAAAAATCGAATAGCCTCTGAGTCCACTGTTTCCATCGCCCCTGATGCTGATACGACCTTTTGCGCAGTATCCGGTGAAATTCTGCTTCTAGCGAATGGCTACTGTTTGCATGAGAGTTCATGACTGCTCCTGCGGCCTCTTTAGATGACAACACGACTACTATGACTGCCATGCTGTCTCTATTAGAAGGTACGATTTGTCAGAAGTTTGCTAGTACAGTGAGCCTTTTTTCTATTTTTTGCTGTATTGCGAAACTGTACTAGGCAAACTTCTGAAAACTGTACTAGGTGAGCATTGCTCGTATCCTTTACGCTAGTAGTAGCATGGAGGATGCTATGAAAATTCCACTCAATCGGCAGGCCAAGCAGCCTATTTATCTGCAAATACGCGATCGCATTCACCATCTCATCGAAACCGGTCATCTGCCACCCGATAGTCAGCTCCCTTCGATTCGTTCTCTGGCCAAAACAGTAAAGGTAAACAAGCTGACCGTGATTGAGGCCTACAGTGTCCTCGAAGCTGATGGCTTAGTTCGTGCAAAGCAAGGTGCTGGGTATTTCACCAATACGCCAGGAGCTAGGCCAAAAAATGTGAGTGCTACTGATCGTCAGGGCTCAACGCCTGTTCCTCGGGCCTCGTTTAACCCTTCCCAAAAGGTGATTCTTCCAGGGGGTGGAACCAATTCTTTCCCCGAGATTTACTATGCGGCGGTGAGATCTCGCGGTCAGCCAAATGTTGTTGATTTCAGCTTAGGGTTTCCACAACCGATTGGGATAGACGATCTTCAGCGAATTGCTAGGCGAGCGATGAAAGAATCTCACGTATTCTTTCAACAAGGTGATCCGCAAGGGGATGTGGCATTGCGATCGCAGATCTGTCAGCTTCTCATGCAGCAAGGTCTAGATGTCTCTCCAGAAAATCTGATTGTTACTAGTGGCTCTATGCAGGCACTGGCACTGCTCACCGAGCATTTCATCTCTCCTGGAGATCGGGTAATTATAGAAGCACCTACTTACCATGGTTTTATATCTGTTCTTCAGCAGCGAGGGGCTCAAATTATCGGCATTCCCATGACGCCAGAAGGGATGAACCTTGCACTCTTAGAACAATACTTACAAAGCCATAGCCCAAAGCTGATTTACACTATCAGTACACTACACAATCCTACCGGTATTACCACTTCTGTTGCTCATCGTAGAAAGATAGTAGCGCTAGCTGCTGAGTACAACTGCCTGGTGATAGAAGATAACGCCTATGAGCCGCTGAGTTTTGAAGCGACACCGCCGCCTATCAAAGCGTTTGATACCACCGACCATGTCATTTATGTCGGCACTTTTTCTAAAACGCTGATGCCAGGGCTACGGGTGGGCTATATGGCGATAACAGGAGAACATAACAAATCTCTCATCGAGCGTAAGCTGCTCCATGACTTTCATATTTCGAATGCTTCCCAGGCGATTGTAAAAGAGTATTTGGCCTCAGGGCACTATCGTCGCCGACTTAAGCGGGTGCGATCACTACATCGCGATCGCCGCGACTACATGTTGAGTCTGCTGGCCTTTCACTTTCCTTCTACAGTGACTTGGACCATCCCAGACGGCGGTACGTTTCTGTGGATTCAACTCCCCGATACGGTGTCGGTTGCGGAAATCAGCACAGCGGCTGCGGCCCATCAGGTACTGCTCGGCTCAGGGACCGCGTTCTTTCCAGTCGGCCAAGGCTATCCTGCGCTGCGGCTAAATTTTTCGCTGCCACCAGAAGACACCGAACGGGGCATTCGTATTCTCGGTAAAATTCTACACGCTGTTCAATAACCGTTCCACAACAGTACAATACAGGCAGATGTAGCCACAGGTAGACGCCTCGTCATGGCGATTAGCGCACAAGAACTGGCCGATCTGATGCCAGATACCAGCCAGTTAGAGAGTAATGAGCCCGAGATGGAAAGTTCGCTGCACTATGCTCAGTTGGCTTTGTTAGTGGCTTGCTTGGAATGGCTATGGCGCGATAAAGACGACTTTTTTGTAGGCGCTAACCTAACCATATACTTTAGCCGCGAACAGCTTAAAAATCGCGACTTTAGAGGGCCAGACTTTTTTCTATTCAATAAGGTTGAGAAAAAACCGCGCAAATCTTGGGTGGTGTGGGAAGAAGGTGGTCGTTATCCAGATCTGATTATTGAGCTGCTGTCAGATTCAACGGCGAGGACCGATCGCAATCTCAAGAAAGCGCTGTATCAAGATCGTTTTCGTACGCCGGAGTATTTTTGGTTCTCTCCAGAAACGCTCGAGTTTGAAGGCTACCGGTTAATGAATGGCATTTACGAAGCGATCGCGCCCGCTGAGAATGGTTATTTCTGGAGCCAGTCGCTATCACTTTATTTAGGCGTTCATCAGGGCCAGCTACGATATTTTCAACCAAACGGAGACTTAGTGCTCACACCAGGAGAGTATGGCGTCCAGTCTGCCCTGCAAGCAGAATCTGAGCGACAGAAGGCAGAATCTGAGCGGCAGAAGGCAGCGTCTGAACGACAACGCGCAGAGACATTGGCAGCACAGCTGAGAAAGCTGGGGATAGAGCCAGAAGCGTAGATCGTGGCTACAGGCTATAGTCCCAAAATCTCCTCAGCCTTGATCAATATGTCGTCTGGGTCGAAGGGCTTGGTGACGTAAAGATCTGCGCCAGATTCATACCCTTTTTGCTGGTCGACTTCTTGCCCTTTGGCCGTGAGCAGCACAATGAAGGTGTCTTTCATCTCCAGATTATGCTTGGCCTCGCTACACACCTCATAGCCGTTCATTTTTGGCATCATGACGTCTAGAAACACCAAATTTGGCTGTTCTCTTTTGATGACATCGAGCGCTTCTTGACCGTTGGCTGCGAACAGAAAAGTGACGCCTTCATCTTCGAGATCTTCAAGGGTTTGCTCCAAGAGCGCGCGAATATGAAGTTCGTCGTCAGCGATCAGAATGTTCTTAGCCATGGTTGTTTGCAGAGATAGATGGAGAATGCAGAGGAAAAGAGATACGGGAAAATCCGCTTTCCTATTGGGATTTCAGAGACTGAATGCTACGCAGGTCGTATTCAGTAGAGGGTCGATTCATTGCTGTTTTTCATACTTGTGTATTTTTTACAGTGGTTACTTCGTCGTCGACTTGAGGCTCTTCAACTAGGATGACAGATACGTTCTCCAACCCTTTCTCGTAGCGCAATGTTTTAATGATGTCGTGTTCTTTGCAAAGAGCGGCGTCGACAATAATCATATTGGGTTTAATCGAGCGGGCTTTATCTAAGCCTTCTTGTCCGGTTCTAGCTGTTGCGACAATATAGCCTTTTGAGAGCAACATGTCTGTGAGCGCCTGGTTCTCCGGTGTATCTTTATCGATAATCAATACCTTTCCGCGTGAGGTGGTGTCAGTGATGAGCGTCTCTACGTTTTGGAGTAGTTTACCCACTTCGATAGGCTTACTGAGATAACGGTCGGCTCCGAGCCTAAATCCGCGGTCGCAGTCTTCTACAATCGATAAAATAATCGTTGGAATATGGTGGGTTTCTGGGTTTGACTTGAGTACAGCCGTCAGGTCAAATCCATCTAGCCGTGGCATCATCACATCTGTAATGATGAGGTCTGGCTTTTGTTGCTTGACACAACTGAGCGCGGCGACACCATCAGCAGCCTCTGTGACTTGGTAGCCCTCTTGTTCCAATTCTTGCCGCAGGAGTCTGCGAATGTTGCTCTCGTCATCGACAACTAGGATGGTTTTGGGCTCTCCATCAATGGTTTCTGCTGTTTGCTGAACCGTTTGCTTAACATCGACTTTGAGCTGTTCTACGAGCGTTGTGACGGTTGGAAGCTGCTGAGCTGATTCGTTGCCTTTGAGGGGTAGCGCTACTGAAAACGTGCTGCCAACATCCAGCTTGCTTTCTACCCAAATGCGGCCATGATGGTAGTCGATAATTTGTTTGCAAATGGGAAGTCCTAACCCTGTTCCCTGAGGCTTATCGGTCATCACTTCGCCCACCTGCTTGAACTTTTCAAAGACCTTTTGCTGATCCGCATCGCTGATACCTTTACCTGTATCGATGACGCTAATGCGCATTTCGTCCTCTGTTTGTTTGACTTCGCAGGTAACGGTGCCATTGTCTGTAAACTTTACCGCGTTTGAAATGAGGTTGATCACAACTTGAACCAGGCGGTCTTGGTCGGCGGTGATAGTCGGTAGGTTGGGTTCGATTTCGGTTGTTAGTGCAATGTTGGCTTTTTCAGCGAGTACGGAGGTGGCTGCGATCGCCTGCCGAATCACATCTTCTACAGACACCTGACTCATCCGCCATTCAATTTTCCCAGCTTCAATCTTGGCGATATCTAGCACATCATTGATCAACGATGTCAGCCGTTCTCCTTCAGAGACAATAATCTCTAAATTCTCCTTTACCTGACGAACAGACCTGAGTGTTTTCTTTTCTTCGCTAACTACCGCCGGGAGAATCACTTTCTCCAGCTTCTTCTGAATAATTTTGGCAAAGCCCAGAACCGAAGTGAGCGGCGTACGCAGCTCGTGTGACACTGTTGAGATAAAATCGGTTTTCATCCGATCGACCTCTTTCTCTGCGGTTATATCGCGAATGAGCATGACGCAGCCTAGTGCCTCAGCTGTTTCGGTATCGAGAATAGTATTGACTAGAGCCTGACCGACTCTGCCTTTGGGGAGCAAAATTTCTGAACCAAACGTGCGACTAGGATCTGTTTGACTCTGCTCAATTAACCCAGTGACATCTGTTGCAAAAACATCACTGGCTAGCTGCTGATGGATTGCCTTCTCTGTATGCCCAAATATTTTTAGAAGAGGTGGATTGCTCCGAACGATGCGGCCAGTCCGGTCGGTGACGAGCAGTCCCTCGCCCAGGCTGTTGATAATAGCACTTAGCTCCTGGGTTCTTTGCTCTAGATCGGTTTGTGAAATTTCTAATGCTTGTGTACGCGAGCTCACCCATTCAATCAGCTGATTGAGACTCGTCGCCAGGCTGCCGATCTCATCTTCAGACATCACGGGAGCGCGTAGGTCAAACCGACCTTCTTGCACAATGGTGCGGGCTGTTTCGGTCAGCTTTTGAATCGGGTCATTAATCCGCTTCACTAGAAGCAGCGCAATGCTAGCTGCAATTAAACCTGTTAACGCGGTGCCAATGGCAAAGACCACAGCCAATCTCCTTTGCGGGGCGAGCGCAATATGGGCATCGCTGTAGGTAATCAGGCCCATTTGGCGCTCCGGCAATTCCGCACTAAGCCCAACAGGGACATAGCTCAGCAGCTCCTGCTCCCGGCGAATCGATCGCGTATCTTGCTCCTGGTCTTGCTCCTGATCTGGCTTTGGGTTTTGTGCTGATGGCGAGTCGATCTGTTGTCTCTGCGCGGTGTGAGGATGGGCTGGAAATATGCCGCTGCTGGTTTGATTTTGCTTGACGAAGTCGGAGGCTCTGGGGACATGCGTATCGACTGATCGTGAAAGGTTGTAGGGATCTGATCCAGCAAATAGCGTTCCAGATTCATTGACTAGGTACCAGCCGTTTCCCTTGTTTTCTAGCAGGGTGAATAGCTGGTTGATATATTTTCCGGGAATACGGGCTCTGATGACAAAGCGTGTTTCATTGGTTTGCTTGTCTTTGACGGGCACGGCAAACTCTACTCGCAGCTTTCCAGAGCTTTTAGAAATGCCGGGGCCATTCATAGTAGGCTGGCCAGTCTGTAGTGCGGCTTGAAAGTAGTCGCGATCGCTATAGTTGCCTCTAAATGGATTGCCTTCATTCACCTGTGTAATGGAATTGCCTTCTGTGTCAAACAAAATCAGGCTATCGAAATACTCTAGTGTCTCGAAAAATAGCTGAATTTCTGCCTGCTGCTGTTCGGCGGTTGTATCTAAATCCCCCTGGGTAAGTTTTGGGTTGAGGGCGAGTATTTCTAGATCTCGCAGTCGGCTCACCAGAAAATTGTCGATTTGGGTGCCAGCGAGTTCGTTGCGCTGGCGATGGTCGAGTGTGATTTGGCGAACGATGGCTTTGCTGGCGAAGGTATAGGCAATGCTGCCAATGACGAAGACTGGAAGAGTGCTAAGTGCGATCGCCACCATAGTCGCTCTAATCTTCAAACTCTTTTTTTGCTTGTAGATACCGCTTTCCCCAGCACTTTTCCCAAGGTCAGACGCATTATTTTCTAGATAAGTATTGGCTGACAGCGGGGAAGATGTGGTCATGATGCTCCGTATAGATGAAGATGTTAGCGATGAAGATGTTAGCGATGAAGACGTTAGAGATAAAGAAGCTAGAAGAAAAACGGTAGAGTAAACATGACTACGAAGAAGATATTCTCGGCATCCCTACTAATGTCGTCGTAGCGTTAGACAAAACCGCATCTTTGTTGCTGTTTGCTTGCTTCGATTCCGCCTGCTCCGGTTCTGAGCGTGCTAGCGGAATTTTGACAGTGAACTCTGTCCCTCCGCTCACTGTAGGGCGGCACTCTATGTGGCCTTTATGCTCATCTACTACAATTTGATAGCTCATAGAGAGTCCAAGCCCAGTACCCTCTCCCACGTCTTTGGTTGTGAAAAACGGGTCAAAGATATAGGGCAATACATCCTTTGCTATTCCAGAACCATTGTCAGCAACCCGAATAATTGCAAAGCCATCTGCTTCTGTTGTTTCAATCGTAATAGTAGGTGTATCTACAGTGTTCCTCTCCAACGCTTCTAACGCATTTGAGAGTAAGCTAAGAAACACTTGGTTCATTTGTTTTGCGTAGCACTCTACCTTGGGTAGGTTTCCATAGTGCTTGACGAGTGCAACAGGAACAGCTCTACTATTCTTATGAAATCGACGCTTCAGCAAGAGCAACGTACTGTTCAACCCGTCGTGAAGATCAACAGCCTTCCTTTCTGCTTGGTCTAGTTGAGAGAAATTACGCAGAGATAGAACAATCTTTTCTATACGTTCGGTCCCTGTAGACATACTGTTCAAAAGTTTAGGTAAGTCGTCTTGCAAAAAGGCGATGTCTATTTCCTTCTTCAGCGTATTGAGTTCTTCTGTCGCTTGCGGGTAGGTACGCTGGTAGCAGTCGAGCAACTCCATCATGTCAAAAATACCGCTGTTTAGGTGGTGTAAGTTGCCATGGATAAAGTTAACTGGATTATTGATTTCGTGGGCGATACCGGCCACCATTCGACTCAGGCTAGACATTTTCTCGGTGCGGATGAGCTGAGCCTGCATCCGGCGTAAGTTGCCCAGTGCCACTGCCAACGCCTGTGCTTTGTCTTCTGCAACCTGCGCTGTGATACAACTACGCTCGTACAGTTCGGCTTGGTCAATTGCAATGATGAGCTGATTGCTCACTGAGCGAAGCAGCTTGGTTTCCTCACTATCCCAGTCTCTGGGGCGACTGCTGCTACAGCACAATACACCTACCTGTCCGGCTCTTGTCACCATGGGAAAGGCTAACAAAGCTTCGCAATTGTAGTGTTGTAAAAAAGTTTTCAGTGGTGTATTGTCTAGCTGATTCACATCGTTGATTTGGACAACGCACCGTGAACGAAGTTGCCTGAGAAGCTCGTTGTGGCCTACTTCAGTTAATCTGTAAGTCCCGATTATCGGTGCTAAGGCCGGATCTTTTGCTTCGCTGACGATGTCTAAATAGTCTGACTCTGCTGGCTCTGCGTGTTCTACGCTTGACTGTTCGGTCTCTGGAGATTGCTGATACCAGAGGAAAAAACACCGGTCAGCAGAAAGGACTGATCTGATTTTGCGAACGGCAGTTTCTAGGGTGTTAGAAATCTCTAAAGAATCTCGTATTTGGCTAGAAAGCTCAAAAATAAGCTCGTTTTGACGACTTTCCTTCAGCTGCCTTTCGTGCATTATCATGCTGATAACGCTAGCTGCATAGGCTGCTAACGTTGTTAGACGCTTAAAGTCCTCGGATCGATAGGGCTGTAACCGCAGTCGGTAGAGGGTGATGACGCCAACCAATCGATCTTTAATCTTGAGCGGAATACAAATGAGGGTGCTACACCGTTGATCTGTTTTATTGCGATAGCGAGCATCTGAGAGTACGTGATTGACGATTTCGCCCCGCCGTGTATCTGCAATTTGTCCGATAATGCCTTCACCTAGCTTGATGGGAGGTTGTATGGCGGGCTCGGGCGATTGATCAGTTATTGTTTGCGATGAATGTTGCGCTGAGCTACAGGTGGCGACGGGTTCTAGCGTTTGAGTGGTTTCTCTTAGCAGCCGTAGCGAGCCAGCGCATGAAGGCACTAACTTCTGCGCTTCATTGAGTATTAGCTGAGAAATCTCTTGAATATCTGTTATTTCTACAATATTCTCGGAGATTTTGAAGAGAAGCGTAATTTCCTTGTATTTACTCAACAAGTCTTGAGTAATTGCGCGTTTTTCCATCTCTCGGCAGGCTAGCCGAGACAGTAGTTTGGCGGCGATAGGCGCTTTCGCGCTACCGACAACCCAACCAATGGTTTCTTCTCCTTCGAGGTGAATAGCGGCGCTATGTGATTGACTATTGGCTGGATGTAAAGCCTGATTCCCCAGTAGATATGCGCCTTCAGCATCTTGTATACACAATTGGGGATCAATTGACTGAATGACTTCTGTGACTAAGCTAAGCTCTTTGCGCAGAACTAGTTTCTTTAAGCTTTTCGGTAACATTACGCCTGAAAAGAATCAATGAGGACAAAGAGTATAAAAGATAGTTGAGAAAAATATTTAGATATAGTGTTCCCATCAACTTTTACGAATTCTGCTAGTGCTTACCGATTTCTAGCGGCATTGTCGCTGCGCGCATTCGCATCAGTCTGTATAAAATGTGTTGATGCGAATGTAGGCTGTAACGACTCGCCAAAAATAGCCACCGCTGGCTAGTAAACCTCAGGAGTAAGCGCGATGCTTGTGTTTGTGATAGGGCTGGTAGCTGGTTTCGTAGATGCGATCGCAGGTGGTGGCGGCTTGATTATGCTGCCTGGCTTGTTGTTTACAGGGCTGCCGGTAGGAAACGCTATTGCTACCAACAAACTCTGTGGTACAGCGGGCGCAATTATGAGTTCTGCTAAGTTCGCCCACTCTGGCCATATCGACTGGCGTGCCTGCGGTGCTATGGGCATTCCTGCTATTATCGGTGCCTATATCGGCAGCCGCAGCATTGGCTTACTGCCTAGCAGCTGGGCCGAACCTGTTGTTATTGTTCTCATGGTAGTGATTACTGGCTTTGTGTTGGTGAACCCTACCTTAGGTATTACCCCGATCGCAGCCCCTGTTTCGACACGTAAGATCAACCTTAAACAGATAGTGGCAGGTCTTTTTGCCGGTCTTATAATTGGTTTTCACGATGGTTTTTTCGGCCCTGGCACGGGAATTTTTCTGGTATTCTCTCTTCTATCTTTGTGGTCACTCAACTTCCTTCAGGCTACTGGCACTACCAAAGTCATTAACCTGATGACAAATGTGACTGCTCTCATTACGTTTGCAGCTTCAGGCGATATCGACTATTCAAAAGGACTGATTGGTGCACTGGGTCTGGGCATCGGCTCGTATATTGGTGCGAGCTTTGCTACCAAAAAAGGGGCCAAACTGATTAGACCCCTCTTTGTTGCTGTTGCTATTGCGCTGATTGCAAAACTGTTGTTTGACTACGCTGCCGGTAGCTAAACAACAGGACTTGTTCAACGGAACTATCCAACAGAATTAGCCCAGTTTTTCGCCCAAGCCAAAATCTCATGAACCCGCTCAATCGATCTCGCCTCTGAATATAGCCTGAGCACGGGCTCTGTACCGCTAAAGCGAATTAGCAGCCAGCTATCATCTTCTAGATTGAGCTTGTAGCCGTCCACCGTAATACAGTTGTCGACCTGCTTACCGGCTACTTCTGTTGGCGTACTTGACTGTAGTGCTTCTAGCAGCTTTGCCCTTACTTCCATATTGGCTAATGGCAAATCGATGCGATCATAAGCTGCTGTAAAGCTAGCCTGCTCTCTTAGAGAATCATTCAGCTCGCCGAAGTCTTTGCCACTTTGCACCACAGCTTCTAGCAAATACAGCGCAGAGAGCAGCGCATCACGCTCTGGAATATGATGACCGTAGCCAATGCCACCAGACTCTTCACCGCCAATCAGCACGTCGGCTTCCGTCATGCGATCGGCAATATATTTGTAGCCGATGGGTGTTTCGTGCACGGGTAGATCGTAGATTTTGGCTAAGGCCAAAAAGAGATTGGAGCCGCTCAGCGTTTTCACCACTTCGCCTGTCATGCCTCGGCGCTTGGTGAGATGCTCCATGAGGATAGGGATCAAGACTTGGGAGCTGAGGAATGTAGCTTTTCCATCCATGCCAGCAATGCGATCGCAGTCCCCATCAAAAATTAATCCGACCGTTTGTCCATCGTTAGTCATATTCTCAATTGCCTTGAACAGCTTGGGGATGTACTTCGGCAGCGGCTCTGGGGCACCCCCTTCAAATAGCGGATCGGCCTCACTATTAATCTCATTCACTTCTCGCTCTAGCAGTCGCTTTAGTCCAGTTGATGCCGCACCGTGCATTACCTCAGCAAACACGGTGAGCTTGCCATCATCCACTGCTGTACGAATCGCCTCGATATCCACCATCGACTGCAATGCGCTGCAATAGCTAGGCCATGGGTCGAACGCGGTGATACTGCCAGGGGTATCCGATTTCGGTGCAGCTTGATCTAGCTTGGCCTCTACTTTCTCTGTCACGTCTGGAGGTACTGAGCCACCAAGAGCGCTTTTTATCTTCAGTCCGTTGTAGGCGGCAGGGTTGTGGCTAGCGGTGATGACCACTGCGCCGAGGGCTTTTTGGTCGAAGGCAGCCCAGCTGAAGGCCGGGGTGGGGGCGAAGCATTCGGAGAGCTTTACGGTGTAGCCTGCGGCTGCGATCGCTTCCGCTGCATACCGCGCAAAATCTGGCGACAAAAAGCGTCGATCGTAACCCACGATCACCGTTTTACTGCCTTTACTATCACCGCTACTGCCATAGGTTTCTTCTAGAACCTGTGCGGCCAGTGCCGCTACCTTGCCCACCCGGTCGAAGGTAAAGTCGGCGGCGATGACACCGCGCCAGCCGTCTGTGCCGAACTTGATAGGTTTGCCGACAAAAGTGGAAGGAGAAACAGAAGCCATAGTGAAGTCGCGTTTAGTAAATAAAGAATAAGTAGGTGCCAGCCGCAAGCTGTATCCACAGCAGTGTACCGAGAGATGTGGGCGTTATACCAGTAAGTTGCTAGTAAGTTTATGGGGGTAAGTGTCAAAAGCTTGTGATACCCTGTTTAAGCATTAATTGCTCACGAGAGCGTTAAGTGTTGATTGCTCTCGTGAGCAATGTTACGGGATGTGGCGCAGCTTGGTAGCGCGCTCCGTTCGGGACGGAGAGGCCGTGGGTTCAATTCCCGCCATCCCGATTTGATTAGGCTCCATATTCAACCATGCGCCGTATTGATCTCATCTCCGTCAATTTCCAGGCTGCCTACCTATTGCCTGCGATGGGTGCAGTAATCTAGATGCTGAATCATCTCAAAAGCTGTAAATTTGCTGCTTCAGCTATTCAAAATGCACAGGTGATCCTTTAAGAGTACATCGCCTAAATGCATCGGATAGCCCAGTGTAATGTTTTGCTAGCGCTCAAGCAGATGTAGAACGCAGATCATGCGGTATTCGGCTGAACAAGAAAGCGGCTGTTTATCTGTGCCCGACTCTAACTGCAGAAGAGCAACACACTCATAGCCTGCCAGGTTACTGGGATAATCATTCATTCATGCGGTAAAGTACTTTCGATTTTTCTACTTAATAGTTGATTGTGTACCGTCGAAGAGTTGACCCTTTAGCCTACTAGAGGGTTTACCTTGGGAAATATACGTAGATCGCGTTAGCTTGCTATCAGCAGTTGCTGAGTTACCTCTACGTATTAAAAGCTGGTCCTTTCAAAGAGAGAAATCGTATGAGTGCAACTACCCTCAAGCTCAAAGGTATGAGCTGTGCCGCCTGTGCCAACAGTGTTGAAAGGACGATTCGTCAGGTGCCAGGGGTTAACCATGTTCAGGTCAACTTCGCAGCAGCGCAGGCCAGTGTCGACTACGAAGAAAGCGAGACTACCCTAGAGTCTATTCAAAATGCGATCGCACATGCTGGATACGAATCAATCAAAAGAGAAGCACTAAGCACTGGCAATACAGGTGCAGAAGAGCAGAGAGAGCGTAAAGTTCGTCAGCGAAATCTCTTCATTAAAGTTATCACTAGTGGAACTGTCGGGATTGTTCTACTTTTCGGAACCCTACCGATGATGCTGGGAATAAATATTCCAGGCTGGCCAATGTTTTTACACAATTCTTGGCTACAGCTCATCCTCTCGACTCCAGTTCTGTTTTGGTGCGGCCAGTCTTTCTATACTGGCGCTTGGCAGTCCTTCATCCATCGCACCGCGAATATGAATACGTTAGTAGCCTTAGGAACAGGCGCAGCTTATCTATACTCTGTTTTTGTTACCTTGTTTCCTCGCTTCCTTACTGCTCAAGGCCTAGCGCCAGATGTATACTACGAGGCTGCTGTTGTCATCATTTCGCTGTTGTTGTTGGGGCGTTACTTTGAGAGTTGTGCACGTGCGCACACCTCAGATGCAATCCGCAAACTTATGGGCTTGCAGGCTAACACCGCCCGAGTCGTTAGGGAAAAAACAGAAATTGACCTACCTATTGAAGACGTTGTTGTTGGCGATGTTGTTATTGTTCGTCCTGGAGAGCGAATTCCCGTTGACGGAGAGGTGATAGAAGGCAGCTCTACAGTGGATGAATCAATGGTGACAGGCGAGCCAGTGCCTGTAAAGAAAACAACAGGCTCAGAGGTGATTGGTGCCACGATCAACAAGACCGGCAGCTTTCGGCTAAGTGCTTCACGGGTCGGTAAGGATACGGTGCTGGCGCAGATTGTACAGCTCGTGCAGGATGCACAGGGCTCAAAAGCGCCGATTCAGAAGCTGGCTGACCAGGTAACGGGTTTGTTTGTTCCTATGGTGATGGCGATCGCACTTCTCACATTCATCCTCTGGTTCTCCATCACCGGCAACATCACACTAGCCTTACTCACCACCGTTAGCGTTCTCATCATTGCCTGTCCTTGCGCACTAGGCTTAGCGACGCCGACTTCTATTATGGTTGGCACTGGCAAAGGTGCTGAAAACGGCATTCTCATCAAAGATGCTGAAAGCTTAGAGCGGGCTCACAAGCTCCAGCTTGTTGTCGTTGATAAAACCGGGACACTCACAGAAGGTAAGCCCACTGTCACAGATTATCTAACGGTGCGAGGCAGCGCCAATAGCAATGAAATTAGGCTGCTGCAACTGGCCGCTGCCATAGAGCGCAACTCAGAGCATCCATTGGCCGAAGCCGTTGTCCAGTACGCCGAGTCGCAGGGCATTAGTCAGCAGAAAATGGCTGGAGCGACAGATTTTGAGGCTGTTGTTGGTAGAGGTGTGCAGGGACAAGTCAAAGGGCATCTCGTGCAGATTGGAACTGAGCGGTGGATGCAGATTTTGGGTGTGGACACCACAGCATTACAGTCTCACCGTCAGGCTTGGGAGTCAGCTGCTAAAACGACAGCTTGGATTGCGGTAGATGGAACGGTCGAAGGATTATTTGGAATTTCTGACGCGCCAAAGAAGACATCTGCACAGGCGGTAAGTACCTTGAAAAAGATGGGTTTAGAAGTGGTGATGCTCACAGGTGATAACCAACAGACTGCGGAAGCGATCGCACAATCCGTTGGTATCAACAGAGTCTTCGCCGAAGTCCGCCCTGACCAGAAAGCGGCGAAGATCAAACAGCTGCAGGCAAAAGGTAAACAGGTAGCGATGGTGGGTGATGGAATTAATGATGCACCTGCCCTGGCACAAGCTGATGTAGGTATCGCAATTGGGACGGGGACAGATATTGCGATCGCAGCCAGCGACATCACTCTCATCTCAGGTGATCTTCGCAGCATCGTCACCGCTATTCAGCTCAGCAAAGCCACCATGACAAACATTCGGCAAAATCTGTTCTTTGCCTTCATTTACAATGTTGCCGGTATTCCCATCGCTGCCGGTATTCTCTATCCAGTTTCCGGTTGGCTACTAAACCCTATGATTGCAGGTGCAGCGATGGCCTTCAGTTCCGTTTCAGTTGTCACCAACGCCTTAAGACTAAGAAAGTTTCAATCCAATCTTGCTATGTTGAGAGACCGCTGAGTCTAAATCCTGGTGCTGCTGTTACAGCTTTATT
>ERZ1740070.911-NODE-911-length-19204-cov-6.743642_pt1 | contig 19204 bp, 11 predicted proteins | sample MGYA00581734_ERZ1740070 | MGnify/ENA primary metagenome ERZ1740070 (study PRJEB43018, sample SAMN04849744) | marine metagenome | isolation source: floating plastic debris | place: Pacific Ocean | collected 2008-09-01 | study: EMG produced TPA metagenomics assembly...
ACGCGCTCTCCACGCCAGGCGGCTTTGAGTTCTTGATCGAGGATGTCGATAAGTTCCTGAGTGTTGTAGGTCATTGCTCTACCGGGCGGCTTGATGGCATTTTAGCAATCGTTTTTAGTTGGCGCAGTAAAGTAAAGGACTTGTTCAGGTATTAGTGATAGTAGATGAATGGTATCTACAGCTTGGCTAAGGATTTTATCAATAGTTCGTATATTCCTGGTGCATCCACAAATTCAGCAATCTCTGCATTGGGGAGTTTTGCAGTGTGCCCCCACCAGTCGATAACGGTGCGCCCCAGATTTTGTGGGCTAGTGGTGTCAATGGCTGTGTAGGTGGGTCTGAAGGTAAATAGCTCTGGTTTAAGCAGGTAGGCGATTACACAGGGATCGTGTAAGGGGGCTCCTGGCATGCCGTAGCGTTTGACGTCTGAAGTTCCGTAATAGGTGAGCAGGTCAGCTGCAGCCGTGCCAACGGATGTATTGAGCTGTTTAAAGGCGTTTAGGTGGGCAGATGTGGTTAAAACTTGATGCGTGGTATCAAGCGTGATCAGTTTGATAGGAATACCCGACTCAAACACTACCTTGGCCGCATGGGGATCGACATAGATATTAAATTCGGCAGCGGGGGTCATATTGCCATGGGTGACGGCACCACCCATAGCGATGATCGTGTCTATTTTGTTGGCGACTTGCGGGGCTTGTATTAAGGCCACGGCAATGTTGGTTAAGGGACCAAGTGTGACTAAAGTAATGGGCTCCGAAGCCTGTTGCAAGGTTTCAATTAAAAATGCAACAGCGTGTTGCACCATTAGTGGTCGTTTTGATTCAGGTAGCTCTGTGCCTTGTAAACCGGTGGCTCCATGGACGTTGGTAGCTGTAGAGAGCGGTTGGATCATGGGGCGAGGGCAGCCTGCGTACACAGGAATGTCTGTCTTGGCTAGGGCGCAGATTTTAAGCGCGTTTTGGCTGGTGTAGTGTAAGGGTACATTGCCTGCAACGGTGGTAATGCCCAAAATCTCTAGTTCTGTGGGATGGGCGATCGCAAGTAGGAGTGCGATCGCATCATCGACACCAGGATCACAGTCAATAATAATCGAACGGGCCATGGTGCCAGCGAAAAGGAAAAGGCATCTCTAGCCTAGCCTGTCAGGTATGCAATCAGATACGCTAGCGTGGTAGCGCAGCTTCTGGGAGTTTAGTTGAATGAAACACCAGCACCTAGTCAAATCTTTAGGCGTTCTCCTATGCCTAGTTTTAGCCAGCTGTGAAGGCAGCCCTCTAGGCAACTCTCTAGAAGAAAATCTGGAACCTGATCCAAGTTTGCTGGAGGAAGAAACGGCTGAGACGGCCAGCGTCCCGGATGTGGAGTCGACTGATTCCTCCCCATCGACTGTGCTGGCTGATGAGACAGACGATGGCGACGCCACAGAGACCGAGAGCCCAGCGATTCCAGCATTTACGCAGACTAGCTATATCGATATCGGGGAAGCACCAGAGGAGCTACAGCAATATATTGAAGAGCTGGTCGACCTCGGCGTGCTTATGCTGATTGATGTTAAGGCTGATGACAACGTTGAACGTAATCCCAATGAGTTTTTACCAAACCAGGTGATTACCCGTCGTGAATATGCCCGTTGGCTGCTAGCGGCCAATAACCAGTTCTATAGCGATCAGCCCGCTAAAAGAATTCGACCGGCTGTGGAGAGCGCTCAGCCTGCATTTCAAGATGTAGGTAAAACAAATATTGACTTCGCCGCGATCCAGGGATTAGCTGAAGCAGGCATTATTCCCAGTCCGCTTAATGGCAATACGACAGTCCTAAAATTTCGGCCTAATGCACCGTTGACCCGCAAGGATCTCATTCTATGGAAGGTCCCTTTAGATACGCGTTCGGTCTTACCGGAAGCGACCGCTGCAGCGGTGACTGCAGCCTGGGGATTTCAGGATGCTGGCTCAATCGAACCAGCTGCTTTGAAAGCGATTTTGGCGGATCATAGCAATGGGGCGTTTGCGAATATTCGTCGTGCTTTAGGCTATACAACGCTGTTTCAGCCAGATAAGGCCGTTACCCGAGCTGAGGCGGCGTCGGTTCTCTGGCGCTTTGGCAATAGCACAGAGGGGTTAACCGCTGCAGAGCTGTTAGAGGCAGACGATAGCGAAGATGCTACCAGTGAAGAATCTGCTGAGTAGGACTCGCTTAGGAGTGATTTCACGATTGGTTGACGGCCAAGCTAATTTAAACCTTTTTTTCGTAACATTCTCCCAAGCTTCCCGCGACATGGGAAAATGAAGCCCGCTTATTTGACAGGAAAAACGCTGTGAAAGCCATTGTGATTGGTAGTGGTGGGCGAGAGCACGCCATGGCATGGACATTATTGCAGTCGCCCAAGGTGACTACAGTGGTGTGCATTCCCGGAAATGGTGGGACGGCCACACTACCAGGCTGTAGTAATCTGGCCATGTCGGTGGATGATGTTGAGGGAATTGGTCGGTTTTGCCTGGTGCAAAACATTGGCCTAGTGGCGATCGGTCCAGAACAACCCTTGGCCGATGGTGTTGCCGATGGTCTGCGGGCTCAAGGGGTCAAGGTGTTTGGTCCTGGTCAAGCGGGTGCACAGCTAGAGGCGAGTAAAGCTTGGGCCAAAGCCCTAATGCAGGAGGCGGGTATCCCCACAGCCGCCAGTGCTGTATTTGATCATGCTGAAGCCGCCATTGCTTATGTCGATGAGCAGGGCGCGCCCATTGTGATTAAGGCAGATGGTTTAGCCGCTGGGAAAGGGGTGACTGTAGCCATGACTCTGGACGAGGCCAAAGCTGCGATCGCAGCCATCTTTGACGGTCAGTTTGGTACTGCAGGCAGCCAGGTGGTTATCGAAGAGTTTCTGACAGGTCAAGAAGCATCGGTCTTAGCCGTGACTGACGGTATTACGATTCGACCCCTGATGCCAGCCCAGGACCATAAACAGGTAGGCGAAGGAGATACTGGGCCCAATACAGGCGGGATGGGGGCCTATGCGCCAACACCCGTGGTACCTCCTGAGCTATCAGATCGGATTCAAACCGAGGTGCTGGAGCCGATGGTGCAGGCATTAAAAAATCGCGGTATTGATTACCGAGGGGTGATTTATGCCGGGCTGATGATGACGCCTGAAGGTGAGCCTAAAGTCATCGAGTTTAACTGTCGCTTTGGTGATCCAGAGACTCAGGTGGTGCTGCCATTACTCAATACTCCGCTAGATGCCATCATGCTGGCCTGCTGTGAACAGCGGCTAGAAGCAATGCCTCCTTTTGAGTGGAAGTCGGGCTATGCCGCCTGTGTGGTGATGTCGGCTGAGGGGTATCCCGGTAAATATCCAAAGGGAATGGCGATCAGCGGTATTGATGCAGCAACTGAGACTGGGGCAATGGTTTTCCATGCGGGAACTCAGCTAGAGAACGGGACCGTAAAATCTAGCGGCGGTCGAATTTTAGGTGTGACGGCTCTAGGGGATGGATTTGAAGCTGCGATCGCAAATGCCTATGTTGCAGCAGACGCTATTCAGTTTGATAATGCCTACTATCGTCGAGATATCGGGCATCGGGTTAGAGATCGGTTTTGAATGATGAGTTTTGAATGATGAGTTGATCCCATGAGAAACTCTTAATCTGATGGTTACCTGCTCATCTTTAACTCAAAACTGAGAACTCAAAACTTCCATTCCTACCGTTCCCTGGTCCTATTATCTTCTTCATTTTAGGATTCATGTCACAATAGCGTTGAGCGGTTTATGTAGGCTGAATGGTTGAGTTATTTAGAAAAATCCGTACTTTAATCGCTGACTGGTGGAAAGACTTTACCCTCCAGACTCGACTCATGGCAGCCGCCACATTGGTGGTATCTCTGATCATGAGCAGCCTGACCTTTTGGGCCGTTAATACGATTCAGCTTGATGCTCGTCTCAACGACACTCGATTTGGCCGCGATTTAGGGCTGCTGCTAGCTTCAAATACAGCCCCCCTAGTCGAATCTCAACAGCTTGATGAGCTGGCTCTATTTTCTCGACGTTTTATGGAGAGCACGTCGAGTATTCGCTATATGCTCTATGCAAACCCACAGGGAAACGTTTTCTTTGGGATTCCATATTCTGACTCAGCGGTGCAAAACTCCCTCACGTTGAGCCGTCGCATGCAGCTACCAGAAAATTATGTCAAGAGTGTTGACCTGCCTATGGTACGGCAGCATCTCACACCAGTCGGTGAGGTAACGGATGTTTTTGTCCCCCTAAAGTACAGGGACCAGTATCTAGGAGTTTTGGCACTGGGTATTAATCCCAATCCCACAGTGGTTGCATCGTCTCATCTGACCCGTGATGTGACAATCGCTGTATTTGTGTGTATTTGGGTCATGGTGATTTTAGGAGCGGTATTTAATGCTCTGACGATTACTCAACCGATCAAAGAACTGCTAATGGGTGTAAAAAATATCGCTGCTGGTAACTTTAAGCAGCGTATTGATCTCTCGCGTGGCGGTGATGAACTGGGAGAGTTAATTCAAAGCTTTAACTACATGGCCGAGCGGCTTGAGCGCTACGAAGAACAAAATATTGAAGAACTAACCGCTGAGAAGGCAAAGTTAGAGCGTCTTGTTTCTACTATCGTTGACGGTGCGATTTTGGTTGATGCCAATCTGGAAGTGGTGCTAGCAAATACGGCAGCTAGTCGAATTTTTGGTTGGGATGCTCATTTGCCCCCTGATGGCAATGTGCTGCAGCATCTTCCCACAGAGGTGAGAGTGCAGATGACTCGCCCCCTTTACCAAGCGGCTAAAGGTGATTCGTCTGAGAGTCAAGAGTTTCGAATTGCTTTAACAGAGCCTACAAATCGCACTATTCGAGTGTTGCTCAACTCAGTGCTTGACCAGTCTGGTGAGACGGTTAAAGGGATTGCTCTGACCGTGCAAGATATCACCCGAGAAGTGGCGCTCAATGAGGCCAAAAGCCAGTTTATTAGCAATATTTCTCACGAACTGCGTACACCGCTGTTCAATATCAAATCGTTTATTGAAACTCTCTATGAATATGGCGATGATCTCTCTGATCGAGAACGACAGGAGTTTTTGGAAACAGCCAACCATGAAACTGATCGTCTGACTCGTTTGGTTAACGATGTGTTAGATCTCTCACGACTAGAGTCTAATCGACGCTATCAGTTCTCGGCTTTAGATATTCATCAATCCATTGAACAAATTCTGCGCACATATCAGTTAAATGCTAGGGACAAAGGGATTGAGCTGATTAAAGATATTGAAGAGGGGCTACCTCAAGTCTTGGGCAACTATGATCTGCTGCTGCAGGTGTTTGGCAACCTAGTGGGCAACGGTCTGAAGTTTTCGACCGCTGGTGGCTGTGTTGCCATTCGGGCCTATCGGGCACCGTCAGTGGTTGAGCATCCAGACTTTTCTGGGTATGTGCGCATTGAAATTTCTGACACGGGCATTGGCATTGCCCCTGAGGATCAAGATGCGATTTTTGATCGCTTTCATCGTGTGGAAAATCGCGTCCACACCTTGGAAGGTACCGGTCTGGGGCTATCTATTGTCAAAAATATTATCGATAAGCACAGCAGCAGAATGTGCCTGGTGAGTGAGGTGGGAACCGGCACTACGTTTTGGTTTGATCTTGCAATCTATGAGCAACCGTTGGTAAAACCTGAGGCGGACTCTAGTGTAGAAGTCGCTGAAGAAACAGCTGAGAATTCGAGCCCACCTGTCGTGGCTGTGAGAGCTACACCAAAGGAGTCAGCCTAGACCACCAGTTAGTCAGCGACGGCCCCACACCCTGCTCACGGGCAGAAAAATTAGCCTGGTTTAGCCATTTTGGATTGATAGCTGCAGGCGTGACTGATAGTCTTTCTGCGATCGCAATGCCGTCTAACCCTAATGACTGGGCGTATTGTTTGAGAAATCCTTTTACATAAATAGCTTCGGGTAGCTGCATCCAGTTGCCTGCTTCAATAGCCCTTAGTTGCTTAGGTTGAATGTGGGTACGCTGAGCCACCTGCTGTAGTGATAACCCCTGTCGTGTCCGTATGGCCTTTAGATACTGCCCTACTTTGCTTAGCTGAGAACTTTCAGGGCAATCTGATGATTGGAGGTTCTGGCTTGCTTTAGGAAAACCGCTCATTCTGTTACAGATTAATACAACACACCTGTTCGTAGTGTATTGATCCCGCTTTTCTGAATCAAGCAAGCTATCAGTCATCTTTATCCATAGATGACATAAGGTTCTGGGAGGACTGATTCAATGTATGAAAAAAGTGAACCTGTATGTATTTGAAAAATGACTGATATTGCAGCGATTCAGCCATTTTTGCAATAGATAGGACTAATGCCAGTATTTCTCAGGCCAATTAAGTCTAGGCGTAAATACGTACAAAATATGAGCAAAGCCTAACAAATTTGACATGGGGTCTCAATATTAAACACCCTATCATTCTCAACCAATTTGCCAATGCTAGGACCATAATTGAGCTAGGAGAGGAGTGGACAAGAAATCTTGTCAATGAGGTTTGTTATGGCCTTTTTTCCCTCTCTAGTTCAGCAATTAGTACAGCAGCGAGTCTCTCAGCTGTGGCAACGGCAGCGGCTGCCACAGCTAGCCCAGCGTACATGTGAGCTGCAGATCAGCTATCGATTATGAGCCTTCTGTACCAAATCGCAGGCAATCTGCGTACTGATCGCCTGCTAGAAACGGCCAAACAAATAGATCTGTTGCTACAAACAACAGATGAACTGCTAGCTCTCCTTAAAACCCTAACGCTACAGGAGGCGAGCGGGCAAACGGCACCCGACATAGAGCCTCGTCTGCCCGGTCCTTGGGGTATTCGTCAGCGAGTGCTACGTTTGCAGCGGCGATCACTGCAGCCGTTTCAAATTTTTCTTTATGAGCCACTAGGGGATCTCTCGTATCCGACTTCTGTTATTGTTATTTCCCATGGTCTGGCCGCTAGCCCTCAGGCAATGACCCACTATGCAGAGCATTTAGCCTCCCATGGTTATCTCGTTGCTGTGCCACAGCATCCAGGCAGTGATACTCACCAGGTCCACAACTTGCTTTCGGGCAGTGTTGACGAGATCTTTTCACTACAGGAGTTTTTTGATCGTCCCCATGATATCAGCGCCCTTTTAGATGAGTTAGAGCACCGTAATGCACGGGAGTATGACAACCATCTTGATTTAACGAACGTAGGGATCTTAGGCGAATCGTTTGGGGGATATACTGCCTTAGCATTAGCTGGTGCCACTATTGACTTTGACGCCCTAGCGCAGCGCTGTGAGGGATTGTCAGACAGTCTAAACGTATCGTTGTTGCTACAGTGTCGAGCACTGTCTCTACCGCCTGCAATTAAGCCCCTGCAGGACCCTCGCATCCAGGCAATTTTTGCAGTAGACCCTATCGGCAGTGGTTTGTTTGGGGCGGCTGGGCTAGCTTCTGTGACTATTCCTGTGGTTGTTGTAACAGACAGCAGTGATAAAACAGCACCGATGGCACTAGAGCCATTACAAATGTTTCCACAACTCGCCAGTCAAAACCGATTTTTGGCAGTGATCCGCGGTAAGTCCCACGTACACAATCTGAGCAAGCTATTATCTTCCTTAAAGCTGTCAGCCCCAAATGAGCTGCCTAGCCTAAAGCTATTGCCCCCTACTATTGATAGCTATCTTTGTGGCTTAAGTGTTTTCTTCTTTGACCGCTATCTACGCCAGCCAGATACCTCTGAGGTACCCCTATCGGCCTATGCTAAAGCAGTTAGTCAAGCGCCCTATGAACTGCACTTAATCAGCGCCAACTCTGACCAGGCTCTACAGCCTGTTTTGGCGAATTTTCAACAGCGACTGGCCCAGCTTAAATGGCAGACGATGACGGTTCAACACCAAGACGGCCTATTTACGGCTGCAGATGGTTTAAGCCTGTACTATCAGAGCTGGTTACCCACATCGACGGTTAAGGGAACGCTCATTTTAATCCATGGCTTAGGTGGCCATAGCGGTCTTTTTCAAAATGTTGTCAAAGCACTATTGCCGGAAGGCTATGCCCTTTACGGCTACGATCTGCGCGGTCATGGTCGCTCGCCAGGCCAGCGTGGCTATATTAATCGCTGGTCAGAGTATCGCAATGATCTAGCCTATTTGATATCGATGGTTCAACAACAACATCCAACTGTTCCTTGTTTCTTAGTGGGTCATAGTTTGGGCAGTATTATTGCTCTGGAGTATGCTCTCCATCGCCAGAAAGAGCTAGCTCAATCGCTTAAGACGCCCTATCCCCAAATTGCTGGTGTTGTAGCTGCCGCCTCACCGTTTGGCACCCACGCCAACACGGACCTGCGTCTGAGAATTGGTCAGTTACTATCCCTAAGCTGGCCTCGATTTTCTCTACCCCTTGGGTTAAATCACATTTTGCCATCACGAGATCGGTCTGTTGTGCTGGCCTATGCCCACGATCCGTTAAGACATCAGCGAGGAACCGCACGTCTAGCGACAGAATTTCTCAAGACAGTTAAGACCTTACGCACTGAGCAAGCGTATCTAACGCTGCCGATTTTAATGGTGCACGGGACTGCTGATAAAGTGGCTGATCCTGCAATTTGTCATGAGTTTTTCCAGGGATTGCCCTTGACCGATAAACGTTTTATCACCTATAGCGGAGCCTACCATGAACTTTATAACGAGATTAACTATGCAGAAGTTATGCAGGATATTAATGTCTGGTTAGAAAGGTACGTCAAAACAGATTGATAGGGGATATCCATCAATGATGTGTGGGGTATTAACCATTGCTGATAGACGGGATGATTGATCCTAAAAATGGACGATATGAACAAAAAAATCTATGCCGAATTGTTGCAATGCTTGGCAATATAAGGCTTGGATATTACAGGCATATTAAGACAAATGTCTTTCTAGTCGGCGATCCCACTATAATGGATGTAGTAGAAAAGCCAGCCCATCCTAGCTAAACTGTCTAACAAGACATTCAATTTTCTATCGCTATATTGCTTGGTGAATCGGCTGGATTCTTGACTATGAGTCGCCTTCATCTGGCTATTGTTATTGTTGTTTGGGATGTTCTATCGGCGATAGCCTGATAGTAAGTTGCGGCCTTAAATACCTATGTGACTCCTGCATAGAGTCTTTTTTCATGCAGTTTTCTCTGGAATGCTGTATTTGATTGGGCAAATGTGAGGGTTACCCTCTCTAAAAAGGGACAGATGATTTTGTTTGTAGCTAACGCTAATGGATAACTAAAAGTAGCTGCTGATGTTCTGCGTTTATCCGCTCCTCTCTTAAACGGCAGAGCACTGGTACTGCTTTGAAGGTTGCTCTATGCCAATTGGCGTAACTCTCTACTGTAATGAGGGAGAGGGCCAGTGTGCTCTCTAAACAACATGGTTGATCGATGCCCGTTTAGCTGTTCGTTATATGTTGCGCCAGCCACAAAGGGTTCAATTCAGCTACATCATACGATTCCTGATTTGTTGGATATGGGCTGTGCCTATGGCCATACTCCTGGTTTACACCAGTGGACTCCTCAGGGGTGGCAGGCTTATACCTACGAGGAGTTTCGAACCGCTGCAGAACAGATAGCGCTGGGTTTGCACTCTGAGGGATTTGCCTTTGCTGATGACGGTGAAGTCCCTCGAATTGGTCTATTGCTAGAGAGTGATATTCATTGGGCATTGGTGGATATGGGCAGTGCGATCGCAGGTCTAGTTACTGTACCTATCGATAAAGGGCAGTCCATAGATGCAATTAGCTGGATAGTTGCCGATGCCGACCTAAAGATATTGGCTGTATCTACCTGGAGCACCTTAAAACGCTTTTACAGCTGTATGCAGCAGGTTGAGCTAATTATTGTTGCCGAGGGAACTCCAGCCCCTGATTGGGCAATATCAAAATCCAGACTTAAAACCCTTTTAGACATTCGTCATCAGGGGCGTCATTTCCATTCATTAGAGACTGTTCAAGCCTTAAAGCGTCAGATCCATCCCGATGCTGTGGCCACGATGGTCTACAACCCGGATGCTGCTGGCCAGCTAAAGGGGGCAATGCTGACCCACAGAAATTTGACCGGCAATATTTGGGCCGCATTTAGCAGCATGCCGGGGTTAACTCCGGGGAAACCAGAGGTCGCGCTATCGTTTTTACCCCTCAACCATATTTTTGCCAGAGCATTTCTCTACGGTCATCTAGGTTTTGGCCATCATATCTATTTCTCATCCCCCAAACGGGTGTTTTTTCATCTGGCAACGGTAAAGCCTACCATCTTTATTACAGTGCCACGGCTTTTAGAGAAAGTTTATGAGCGTGTCAACAGCTTGCGGCAACAGTCTCAAGGGCTAAAGCATCGCTGGCTCAACTGGGGGTGGCGTCAGACCCATCGCTACAAGCTGAGACATTCAAGCTGGCGTCATCTGCAGCGCTGGCTACTCGGACATAGTGTATTTAACAATTTACGTCAGTCGTTTGGGGGGAACGTGCGCTATCTGCTGTGTGGCGGTGCGGTGTTACGCCCTGAGATTATGACCTTTTTTAACGGTGTGGGTATTCCAGTAAAGCAGGGGTATGGTCTAACAGAAACTAGCTCTGTGCTCAGCTACACTCGCGATCGCTGGTTACGTTCTGGCACTGTCGGAGCCCCCATCCCTGGTGTTGAGATGCGACTGGCAGTAGATGGTGAAGTTCTAGTGCATAGCCCCTACATGATGATGGGGTATCACCACGATCCGGCAGCGACTGATGCGGTGATTGATGCCGATGGCTGGTTCCACACAGGGGATTTTGGAGAGTTTTCGGTGGATGGTCTACTTACACTCCACGGTTGTAAGAAAGGGTTGTTTAAGCTCTCAACTGGTAAATATGTTGCACCTGCACCCATTGAGGCACAGCTAGAGACATCGCCCTTGGTAAAACAAGCATTACTGGTTGGACCGGGGCAGAAGTTTTGTGGAGTCCTGATTGTTCCTGAAATTTCGGAGGTGGTTGGTGATTTTACAGTGTGCGCTGACCAGACAGTGCGATCGCACTACCAAACACTTATCGATCAGGTCAATGCTCAGCTACCAAGCTGGTCAACCATTAAACGATTTGTCTTGATTCGAGCTCAGGCCCAAACTCAGGCAAATGCTGGCAGCAACCGTCAGCAGCTTTATCAGACCTATGCCCAAGAGATTGAATCGCTTTATCAAGCAGCTGAGCAACCTGCACGTCCAGCCCAGTCCAGGCGATTTTCTCGGTTATATCAGCGATGGAGGCATTTGGTACATCGCCCCACTAACGTTGCTTAATTGTATTTTGACGGACTGCCCTCGCTCTTCGTTGACCTTTCTTAAAGGAGATCCATCATGACTTTTCTTCCCTTTAGAACAGTAGCTGTGCTGGGCGCTGGCATCATGGGTACTCAGATTGCGGCTCATTTAGCGAACGCGGGTTTGCAAGTGTTGTTGATGGATTTACCTGCTGCTAAGGGCGACAAAAATGCAGTGGTCGAAGGTGCGTTTAAGAAAGCCAAGAAACTATCGCCACCCATCCTGTTCACTTCAGATGTGGCTCATCGAATTGAGTTAGGTAATTATCATGACCATTTTGCGCGTCTGAGGCAGGTAGACTGGGTTATTGAAGCTGTGATCGAGCGATTGGATATTAAACAGCGGCTGATGGCTCGACTAGAGCAGATAGTGCGTCCAGATGCTGTAATCTCTACTAACACAAGTGGTTTACCAATTGCTCAGATTGTGGAAGGGCGCTCTCTAGACTTTCATCAACGATTTTTAGGCACCCACTTCTTTAATCCACCCCGCTACTTAAAACTACTAGAGCTTATTCCCACTGACAATACCGATCCAAACATTGTGCGGCGGATGGAATGGTTTGGACGCAGCTACCTAGGAAAGGGAGTTGTTGTTGCCAAAGACACACCAAATTTTATTGCCAATCGTATTGGCTTATTTTCAACATTCCTCGGCATTCATGCCCTAACCGACGAAGGCTACTCTATTGAAGAGATTGACACTTTAACAGGTACGTTGGTGGGGCGTCCAAAATCGGCCACATTTAGAACAGCAGATCTCGTCGGTCTAGATACCCTGCTCCATGTAGCCGAGAATATCTACCCAGCTATCCCTCACGATGAACAAAGGGAGATGTTTAAGCTGCCAACTTTACTCAAAACTCTTGTGGAGACGGGCTCACGGGGTGCTAAATCGGGGCAGGGATTTTATAAAAAGGTGGATAAAAAGATTCTTTCTGTTAATCCTAGAACCTTTATTTATGAAGCCCCTCGCCAGATTGATTTGGCTGGTCTTGAAAATATCTCTCAGCTGTCTGAGGTGATTGATCGAGTCAGAGCCCTGTATGCACTGCCCGGTAGAGCAGGTGAGTTTTTCCGTAAGACCACACAGGCGCTGTTGAGCTATAGCGCCTGTCGGCTACCAGAGATAGCGAATAGCCCTGTAGATGTTGATCGAGCGATGCGCTGGGGATTTGGTTGGCGGTTAGGCCCGTTTGAGCTTTGGGATGCCATCGGTTTTCATCGGGTACTTTACGATATGCAGGCGGCTAATTTGCAAGTACCTGAGTGGATTAGTGACATTGCAGTAACAGGGGAAGGTCACTTCTATCGCAATCAACATGGTGTTCCCAGTAGCTTGCTGATGGCTGATACGGTTCTCGGCCCCATGGGGCAACAATTTGTAGAACAGCCTACTGACGAAATCCATCTGCTGAAAACAGCAATATGCACAGTATGGGAGAACCCAGCAGCTGCGCTGTTGGATATAGGGGACGGTGTAGTGCTGTACGAGTTTCGTTCTAAAGGCAATACGCTTAGCACCGCTGTTGTGGATGGGCTACAAACAGTTTTGGATCTTCTTGCTCAGGACGATAGTTACCGAGGTTTGGTGCTTGGTAACAACAGCGATCATTTCTGTGGCGGTGCCAATCTGTTAGAAATGGCGACAGCCGCCCAAACTGGTAACTGGCAGATGATTGCTGATTTGTTAGTGAAATTCCAGACGGTGCTGCAGCGCATTCGTTATTTTCATAAACCCATCGTAGCGGCGGTGCAGGGACGAACTCTGGGAGGTGGCTGCGAGTTGGTGATGGCCTGTCCTCATATCGTTGCTGCTGCTGAGAGCTATATCGGGCTAGTGGAGCTAAGTGTTGGTTTAATTCCGGGGGCTACGGGTACCACTCGTATGGCCCAATGGGCGTCTCAGCGAGCTGTCAGCCATACTGCTCATCATATTCAGCCTTTCTTAAATCAGGTGTTTAAGACGATAGCAACGGCAACAGTCTCCGGTAGTGCCTATGAAGCTATTGAGCTGGGCTTTTTGCCAGCCCATACCCACATTGTAATGAACAATGACCAGCGGCTTTATGTGGCTAAAGAAAAAGTGCTCTGTCTTGATCGCGTCGGCTATCGCCCTCCTGCCCATGACAGTTTCTGGGTTTTGGGTCAGCCAGGCCGGGCGGTGCTCGACCACATGGCTTACACCATGCAGCAAGGAAGGTTTGTCAGTGACTATGATCGGTTCTTGGCCGGGCAGCTGGCTCATATTATGACTGGCGGCAAACTGACGGCTCTAGCCAGGGTGTCTGAAGAGTATCTGCTAGGTCTAGAGCAAGAGGTTTTCTTGCCATTATTGCAACAGAAGAAAACGCAAGAGAGAATTACTCATTTGTTGAAGACAAAGAGACCGCTGCGGAATTGATGGTTGGGAATGTTGATGGGGGTGGAATTGTTGGGTTTTGTGGTTTGTTGATGAGTTAAGAGTTGTAGGCTTTGTGACTCAACCCAACTACGGTTTTAATTGCTTCCTACTGCTTATTTGCCTGGAGAAGATCATGCGAAATACTTACATTGTTGCTAGTGTGCGTACGGCTGTGGGTAAGGCTCCGCGAGGTACTTTGCGGCACATGCGGCCCGACGATATGGCAGCAGCGGCTGTGCGCGGTGCGATCGCAAAATTGCCTGCCCTAAAACCAGCCCACATCGAAGATGTGATTATGGGCTGTGCGATGCCCGAGGCAGAGCAAGGCTATAACCTGGGTCGTGTGGTGGCCCATCGGGCGGGGTTACCACCATCGGTGCCGGGCATGACCGTGAATCGGCTCTGTTCATCGGGGTTGCAAACCATTGCCATGGCGCATCAGGCCATTAGCCTGGGGCAAGCCGATGTGATGATGGCTGGCGGTGCAGAGTCCATGAGCCTTATTCCCATGGGGGGAGACTGTTGGCACCCCAACCCGGTCATGATGGCTAAAATGCCCCAGGTATATATGTCTATGGGGCTAACAGCGGAGAATGTTGCCGAGCAGTTTGAGATTTCGCGAGCTGATCAAGATGCGTTTGCACTGAGATCGCACCATAAAGCCCTCAACGCGATTGCTACTGGTCGGTTTATGGACGAAATCATTCCTCTAAACGTGACTAACACGGTTTATCAAAACGGTGATGTGCATACCGATGAAACCCTATTCCAGATGGATGAGGGGCCTAGATCTAACACTAGTTTAGACGCCCTAGCTGCTTTGCCATCTGTGTTTCGACGCGGCGGTAGCGTGACAGCGGGCAACTCTTCTCAAATGTCAGATGGAGCAGCAGCCACCATTTTGATCAGTGAAGATAAGCTTCAGGAGCTTGATCTGACCCCAATGGCTCGCCTGCTGGGGTTTGCCGTTGCCGGTGTGCCGCCTCAAATAATGGGCATTGGCCCTGTCGAGGCTGTGCCTAAGGTGCTCAAGCAGGTAGGGCTCAGTTTGGTAGATATTGGCCTGATTGAGCTAAATGAAGCGTTTGCCTCCCAAAGCCTCGCCGTCATCCGTAAGTTGGGATTAAACAAGGACATTATCAATGTAAATGGCGGTGCGATCGCACTAGGGCATCCCCTTGGCTGCAGTGGTGCGAAACTAACAGCAACATTGTTACATGAGATGAAGCGACGCCAGATTCGTTATGGCATGGTCACCATGTGTGTTGGAGGCGGCATGGGGGCTGCCAGCGTGTTTGAAAATTTGTTGCTCTAACTTATATAGAGTGACAAAACAAGATTAGGCTTAAGAAGCATAGGGTAATATTTGTTGCCAGGTGCATTTTAACAAAATTAAAGATTCTTCTGCATCACCCTATAGGGGCGCTCCATGGAACGCCCCTATAGGGTGGGATAAATAATTATGGTTCCCTTAACTGTTGGTTTAATTGTTGGATTGGTTGGGTTGTTTGCCGCCCTGGCCTACTTTAGTGTTCCCATAGTGGTGTGGTTTGTCTATGGTGCATTAACTTTAGGGATTACCCAAGCGGCTCTATGGCTATGGATATTGTTTGGTCTGTTGGCAGTTGTGTTTAACGTTCCATTTATTCGTCAGGTAGTTGTTACAGCCCCTATTGTTAAACTGATTCAGCGCTTTAAACTGTTGCCAGCGATTTCAGCAACAGAACGAGCGGCTATTGAAGCCGGAACCGTATGGGTAGATGGCGAGCTGTTTTCTGGTAAACCAAACTTTAAGCGGATTTTGTCAGAGCCCTACCCGACACTAAGCCCCAGTGAGCAAGCATTTGTTGATGGGCCAGTAGAGCAGGTGTGTCGCATGGCGACAGACTGGGAGATTCATCAGCGCAAAGACTTACCCCCTGATGTCTGGGCCTATTTAAGACAAGAATGCTTCTTTGGCATGATGATTCCGCCAAAGTATGGCGGTTTAGGATTTTCTAATACGGCCTACAGTGCGGTGATGACCAAGCTGGCATCGCGCTCATTTACCCACACGGCGACGGTTGGTGTGACAAACTCCTTGGGGCCAGCTAAGCTACTGCTGCGCTACGGCACTAACAAACAAAAGCAACGCTACTTGCCTAAATTGGCAACAGGTGAAGAAATGCCCTGCTTTGCCCTGACCGAACCAACGGCGGGGTCCGATGCAGCCAGTTTGCAGTCTAGCGGTACGGTGTTTAAGGGCAAAGACGGCGAGCTGTATCTGCGGCTGAACTGGCAGAAACGGTATATTACGCTGGGTGCGATCGCAACACTCATTGGTCTGGCTGTCCGTCTCCGCGACCCCGATAATTTCCTGGGTAAGGGCACAGATATTGGCATTACCTGTGTGCTAGTTCCGGCAAATACTCCCGGTGTACAGCTGAGTCGTCGCCATGACCCCATGGGCGTACCATTCTACAACTCACCAATTTCCGGTCGGAATGTAGTTTTGCCCGCTAGTCAGATAATTGGCGACATTGAACGTGCCGGTCAGGGCTGGACCATGCTAATGCAAAGCCTCGCTGCCGGTCGTGGTGTGAGTTTTCCTGCCACCGGTACCGGTGTAGCCAAGCTAGTCTCGCGAGTGACTGGGGCCTATAGCGTTGTGCGAGAACAGTTTGGGTTGTCCATTGGTAAATTTGAGGGTGTAGAAGACCCCCTGGCTCGCATCGGTGGCCTAACCTATTTGATGGATGCAGCTCGTCTATATACCTGTGGTGCCGTAGACCAGGGTGAACAACCGGCTGTAGTATCTGCCATTGCCAAGTATCAGTTTACCGAGCTGTCGCGCCGCATTATTAATGACGGTATGGATATCCTGGGTGGTGCTGGCATCTGTCGCGGTCCTCGCAATCTGTTAGCGAATATCTACACGGCTACTCCCATCCCTATTACGGTTGAAGGTGCCAACATTCTCACCCGTAGTTTAATTATTTACGGCCAAGGTGCAATTCGCTGTCATAGCTATATTTTTGACGAAATCGCTGCGCTAGAAGACAACAATGTTGAAGCCTTTGACCATGCATTTTGGCGACATGTCGGATTAGTCTTACGCAATCTCACCCGTGCCAAAATTCTTGGCTGGACCCGTGGGTACGTGGTGAAATCTCCCGTACGCGGGGAAACGGCTCGCTACTACCAAAAGCTAGCCTGGGCTTCAGCAACATTTGCTGCTCTGTCAGATTTAGCCATGCTCACCTATGGCGGTCGCCTCAAGCGTCATGAGAAAATCACCGGTCGCTTTGCCGATATGCTCTCTTGGATGTATCTAGCAACAGCCACACTACGTCGGTTTGAAGCAGAAGGCCGTCGAGAAGTCGATTTGCCTCTGGTTCACTGGACCATGAATTATAGCCTTGGGCAGATCCAACAGGCATTAGAAGGATTGTTGGCAAACCTAGAGATTCCTATCTTGGGTGGTTTAATGCGGGCAACAACACTACCCTGGTTTCGATTAAACCCCATTGGTGTTATGCCTACTGATGCCCAGGGTCACGAGGTCGCTAAACTATTGCAATCTCCTGATGGACGTAATCACATCACTAAAGGATTACATGTACCGATTGATGCAGAGCAGGCTCTAGGGCGTTTGGAGCGAGCTTATCAGCTATCCATCGTAGCGATGCCCGTGTTCAGAAAGATCAAAGCAGCACTGCGCAATGGTCAGCTCAATATTACGCCCCCCGTTGGTCGTGTAGAAGCCGCTCTACGAGCTGGAGTAATCACAGGAGCAGAATCTGACTTGGCGACAATAGCGGAGCGGGCACAGCTCGATGCGATTCAGGTAGATTCGTTTACTTTGGCCGAGTATCAACGCATTGGGAAAGAATATATTGAAGAGGAAATAACAGAAGCTGAATAGTATTGCTTCTGCTCTTTTTCTAAGCTTAGCGATCGCGTGAAAAAGAAGTTAACAGATGATTTTAGGAAGCCTAACGAGGAGCCGAGCGGCGGTCGATATCTTTGTATCGACACCTAAATTGTAAATTCCATCCGTTCCTGCGCAGGGTTAGGCGTCAAGACCACAAGCTTTATCCGCGTCCGCTTCAGAATTAAACTAGGATCTCCTGCGTCAAGGAATTTATGAGCAGGGCGCGGCCCCAAAAATTATTGGTAAGACATTGAAGCTGCAGCAAGGACCGACCCTTGCGCTTTTAGGTCAATTTAAATATTTCTCATCCAAATCGAACTCTCATTCGTATTGATAGTCAAGTAGGTAAATATTGATTGATATGAAGAGGTTCACGTTGAACATCAAGGGTTGGTTTATGGAGCGCTTGCTTTGTCTAATCTGAATATAAAACATTCGACAAGTGCTAAAAATTAAAGTCATCCAAATTTAACTGTTATTCGTATCCATAACTGATAACCAATTGTGCTCTTATCCAGCTTTGTGCATACGTGAGTTTTTCACGTATAGGATTGTCATGGAAAAGCAATTGTTTATCTGTTTTTTGTGCTTTACCTCAAAAAGAATATTTATGGTAATGCTTGCATTCTTCTCTATTAAGGGCTTCTGAGCGTTTCAATGTCTTTTTGGAATTTTGTTTTAGTCTGCTTAGAAAGAAAGATCCATCGATTCGATTTTTCTCACATTGGATTCTAAAAACAATTTTTTTATGGTTTCCGGAATCCAAACAACATAGATAGAAGTAATCTTCTGCGTGGCTCTTTGATGATCTAGATAAACCTTGTTCACGCCCAGAACTGGAGTTTTTCCGTAGAGGAAACTACAGGTTTCAACTTGGACGTGGTTTACATCTAAAGTTGCAACAATTCATTTAAGCCAAACCCAATTTCAAGCCTGAGAGTTTTCTTTAGAGAAGACGCTGGTTTGATGTGGTCAAGGCTCAAATATTTACATCTGACAACAATTCACAACAGGAAAATCCCATGAAATTCGATGGTGTCGCCATTATTCCCACACAGGATGTTAAAAATCTATCTCGTCTCTCGAAACGTTTTCAAAAGCTACGGACTACTGGCCATACAGGCGTTAAGCTATGTCTGAGTTTTTGCTTGTCTTTAGCGAGTATATTGGCCATTTCAGCTGAAGCGACTGCCATACCGGGTGCTGTCGATGAGATCGCTCAGACCGATCAAACCCAGCCCCCTACCCCAGAAACAATCCCAACAGAGACAGGCGCTGCTGCGCTCCGTCTGCCACACTTTTTCAATCTCAACTACAACGAAGGTGCTGGCTTTACAGGCTTTAGTAGCTTTGGTGGTTTTCTCCCTGTGTTTCAAACACCGGGGCAAAATGTCACCTTTATTGATGGTCGTGTGAGCGTGGATAACACCGGTGACTTTGGCGGTGGCTTGCAAGCTGGCTACCGAGCCCTGCTCAACGACAGCACCATATGGGGTGCTTATGCTGGGCTCGATGCTCGCAGTACGGGCGATCGCACCTTTAC
>ERZ1740070.912-NODE-912-length-19188-cov-5.870851_pt1 | contig 19188 bp, 18 predicted proteins | sample MGYA00581734_ERZ1740070 | MGnify/ENA primary metagenome ERZ1740070 (study PRJEB43018, sample SAMN04849744) | marine metagenome | isolation source: floating plastic debris | place: Pacific Ocean | collected 2008-09-01 | study: EMG produced TPA metagenomics assembly...
ATGCATCTCGTCTCATGCATCAAACCTTCTCATGTAAGAGATGAAAGCCAGTTTTTGTAACTTATTTTACAGCTTCTTAAACTGTATTCAGTTGCAAAAACAAGGAACACATTTAATGAAACCTACCACAGCCTATCGCTTTTCAACCAATCAAGCCTATTGGCCCATGCCTCAGGTCTCTTCTCCTCAGGCGTCCTTGGATCAAGGCTCAAAAACAAGCCTGAGAACTCGGCTGAGCAGCCTATTGCGTTCACTTGTTGCGCCGCTGACAGTATCGGCTGAGCCTCGAGTATGGACAAGCAAAAATACTGCTGGGCATACGCTTTGGAACGCCTATGACGCTCTTTCCGATAGAGTCATTCGCAATGCTTCAGAAACAGAACTTCGGATTTGGCTGGAGACTCGGCACTACTTCTAAACCCGTTTTTGCAAACCCGCTCTCCCAAACCCGCTTTTCTAAACTCGCGCTTCTAAACTCGCGCTTTGTCCCTAACATCAGGTGTCTACTAACGCCCTCGCTAGTCGATTGCAGTCTGCTACCAGGCTGCCTATGTTCACCGTCGTCAGCCGCCCTTTGTCAACAACCTTCTTGCCATTGATGAAGCTATAGTTCACAGCGGGCGGCTGGCAAAATATCAATGCGGCCACCACATCATGATGGCTACCTACCAGCGCTGGCGTGTTCACATCAAAAGCAACAAAGTCAGCCGACATCCCAGGTGCCAAATGCCCGATGTCGTTTCTACCTAGTACCTTAGCGCCCCCTCGGGTTGCTATCTCTAGCGTCTCACGAGCCGTCATTGCAGCAGCATTGCACTCTCGCACTCTCGCTACCAAAAAAGCACTGCGAGCCTCTTGCAATAGATTTGAAGCATCGTTGGAAGCCGCACCATCTACCCCTAATCCAACAGAAACACCACGGTCAAGCATTTTTCTCACAGGTGCAATTCCACTGGCCAGCCGCAAATTACTACACGGACAGTGCACGACCCCCGTCCCCGTGCGAGCAAACTTCTCAATTGCATCATCACTTAGCTGCACGCAGTGGGTGTGCCATACATCCTCACCCAGCCATCCTACCGACTCGGCATAGTCGCCTGGCCTCATACCAAAGGTTTCTAAGCTATAGTCCACATCGCTTTTGTTTTCTGCTAGGTGCGTATGTAGCCTCACGCCCGGATAAGCGCGCGCCATTGTCGCCGACTCGCGCATCAAATCCGGTGATACCGAAAAAGGAGAACAAGGTGCAAGCACAACCCGCATCATAGAATGGCGACTGTTATCGTGATATTGCTCAATCAGCCGCTGAGAATCTTCCAAAATAAAAGATTCTTCTTCTACCAGTACATCTGGCGGCAGTCCGCCTTTGCTCTCACCCACGCTCATACTGCCTCGGCTCGCATGGAACCGTATCCCAATATCCTGAGCTGCGCGAATTTCATCATCTAGCGTGCAGTCATTTGGAAACAAATACAGATGATCGCTAGCCGTGGTACAGCCAGAAAGCATGAGCTCAGCAGCAGCCATTTGAGTGCTGGCATAAATATCGGTGCTCGTAAGATTTGACCAAATAGGGTAGAGCGCCTGAAGCCAGCCAAAAAGTGTTGCATTTTGCGCAGCGGGTACCGCACGAGTCAGCGTTTGAAAAAAGTGGTGATGGGTATTTACCAAGCCCGGCAAGAGAACATGATGTCCGCCTAGGTCGAGCACTTCGTCAGCGGTATCAGGCAGCTCAGCAGTCTTACCCACCTGCTCAATCACATTGTCTCGAACAAACAAACCACCCTCACCGATCTCTCTCCGCTGGTCGTCCATAGTAACCAGCGTATGGCTATTTTTAACTAGTAGCGTTCCCATATTTAGTGCACCAAGTCATTTAACCAAGTCATTGAGTCGAAACTGAGCAATTTTGTAGATTTCGGCCAGCGATCGCACCCTTTCAGCCTCCGCTGCCATACATAACCTCTGTTCAAAAGCCGTTAGAATATCGCTGCGATTCAGTCCTTTCACTGCCATCACAAATGGAAACCCAAACTTCTCACGATAGTCGCTGTTGAGCTGTCTCATATGTTCGCGATCGTCTGCCTCTAGCTGACTTAACCCTGCCCCTGCTTGTTCTTGCACAGAGGCTTCAGCCATTTTTCCGCGCTTACCTAGCTCAGGATGAGCCCGGATAAGCGCTATCTGCTCAGCCACAGTCATCTGTTCAACAACGGCAGTCATCTTTTGATGGAGATCTACAGCATCTTGAAAAGGACGGTCGTTCCACACTTGCTCTGCCACGTCCGGTGTCTCTTCAAAGACAGCCCCAAAATAATTCATAAAATCGGCCTGTCCCATCTGATTGATATGATCTATTGAGTAGGTCAAAACAGCAGGTCGCGTGAAAGGGTTCGTATGCCAGCTTACAAAATTGCGGCAATGCATACTGTATACCAGTGGATAGAATTTATCAAAAGCGATCGCTATGTTAGTCACTCAGCAGCCCGTGTTTCGCCGATTTTGGTATCCGGTTATGCCGCTTCAGGCGCTGAGCGCGGGGCCAAAAGCCTTTGAGCTGCTAGGTGAGCCGCTAGTACTTTGGCTAGATGAGCAGGGCAAGGCCGCTGCGGTGCGCGATCGCTGCTGTCACCGCACCGCAAAACTCTCCTTGGGTAAAGTTGAACAAGGCCGTATCTGTTGTCCTTATCACGGCTGGGAATTTGGCACAGATGGCACCTGCAAACACGTCCCACAGCTCAAAGATGGTCAAAAAATTCCGGCTACTTACTGCGTCGATGCTTACCACTGTGCCGAGCGCTACGGCTACGCTTGGATATGTTTGGAAGACCCCATCATTGATATTCCGGCGATTGATGAAGCCAGCGATGACAAATACCGCCTCATACAAGAGTTTTACGAGCCCTGGCACTGCGCCGGGCTGCGCGTGATGGAAAACGAGCTAGATCTGGCCCATCCAACGTTTGTACATACCAGCACCTTTGGCAGCGAAGAGCATCCCACCCCCGACAAACTAGATATTACAGAAACAGACTGGGGCATTCATGTATTTGGCAAGCTAGGCGTAGTAAATCCAGAACTACAACAGAAAAATCTCAACATGGGCGAAGCTAAAACATTCCGAACGCTGACGATGGACTGGCTTATGCCCTTCACCATCAAGCTCAAAATCATTTATCCCAACGGCCTAGAACACATTGTGGTGAACACCATGACGCCTGTGAGCGATCGCACCTCACAAATGGTGCAATTCTGCGTGCGCAACGACACCGAAGCCGACACCCCAGCCAAAGACATCATCGCCTTCGACCGCGCCGTCACCCTAGAAGACAAACAAATCCTAGAATCTACAGACTACGATGTCCCCCTTACGCCTAGCAGCGAAGAACACATGCTCACCGACCGTCCTGGCATTATGATTCGCAAAAAAATAGCCACTCTGTTAAAAACTCACGGTTGAAAGCTCACGGCTAAAAACTTACGGACATAAACTTATAGCAGTTAGCCATAAGTCAGCCATTCATAGCCCTGAACGTAGCCACCTGGACCCTATAACTATCAATAGTTGTCCACCTCTGGCTCACCTATGAATAGGCTATCTCCTCTCCGTTCTATCTTTTGCAAAGACGGCGCTTCTACACTCTCAGTCGGCATTACAACAGGGACGCTAGGCGTTCTATTCGATCTTTCTTTTGCCGCCTTAATTTTCTCAAACAGTCTGTCAGACTATCTTTCTGCGGGTATTGGCTTTGTACTCTTTAGTGCAGCAGCGGCCCGCATCATGGTAGCGCTCATGAGTTCTTTCCCAGGCACTGTGTCAGATCTCGCGGCAATTCCCACCGCGATTCTCTCTTGGAGCACTGGCATGGTCGTGCGAGAGCTGCCGCCAACTGCCTCTCCCGAAGAGCTACTGGTTACCGTCATTGTCTCTATCGCCCTCACCTCTCTCCTCACAGGATTGTTTTTGTGGACGTTAGGAGAACTCAAGCTAGGAAACATTGTTCGCTTACTTCCCAATTCGGTGATTGGCGGCTTTGTTGCCAGCAGTGGATTGCTATTGGTAAAAGGCGCAACCGAAATACTGATAAAGCAACCGCTGAATACGGTTTCGTTTCATAATTTTGGTCAGTCGGCAACGCTTATGCAGTGGTTACCAGGGCTATTGCTGGCGCTGTATTTGCTAGTGGTCACTCGTCGTAATCGCCAGTCTTGGGTGATTGCCAGTAGCCTTGTCGGCGCGATCGCGCTCTTCTACGGCTCCCTATCACTCTTCAGCATCTCGCCTGCACAGGCCAATACACAGGGCCTCACTCTAGGCATTCCCTCCTTGCAAACAACCTGGCAACTGCTGAGCTGGTCCGATCTATTACAGATCAACTGGCAAGCCATTGGCAGTCAATGGATGTGCGCTGGAACGGTGAGCGTTCTCACAGCAGTGCTTTTACTCATGAATGTGAAAGGGCTAGAAATGGTAATGGCGCAAGACATTGACTTCAACTATGAACTCAAAGTAGCTGGCAGCGCCAATGTCTTACTTGGCATGGGCGGCGGCATTCTTTCTTTTCACTCCATGGGCAGCTCTATGTTGATGCATCGGCTAGGCGGCAGCAGCCGCTGGGTGACCATTACCGGAGCGGCTACTTTTATCCTGCTGCCGGTGCTGTTTTCCTCCTGGCTCACTTACTTTCCCACCTCTATTCTCGGCGGACTTTTGCTTTACTTAGGGCTTTCTTGCCTATACGAATGGGTGTGCCGGGCTCGTAAAAAGATGGCCCCTATGGATTACTGCATTGTGCAATTAATTTGGGTCGTCAGTGGCATTGTGGGCTTTTTGCAGGCACTGGCGCTGGGATGGGCGATCGCAGTTGGACTACTGCTCCATCAATTCATGACCAAAAGGTAGCGATACCCAAGCAAACGTTACCCACAAAATACCTACACGCAAGTCAGCCACAACTCAGTCTTTCCTAGCCCTTAACGTAGCCTCGCACCCTGTCTAATAGAAATATAGAACAACACACAAACGTTCTACGACTCACAAAAACCGTAACAACAACACCGTAACAACAAATTAGGTATCACCATGCAACGCTTCATCCTTTCTGTTTCCGCTGTATTGCTCGCATCCGCATCCATTGCTCAGTCTGCCCAAGCCGCACCCAAAGTCAGCCCAGACTTTGATCTTCAGACGCTGCGCCTAGGCGAACTCGACACTCGCAACAAATCCGAAGAGGCGCCACAGCCCTACTACCCAGAAGCATCTACGCAGGCTTCACCACAAAACACCAGCAGCGAAGCAGACAGTACTCAAACAGCTGAATCTGCTGAATGGAAAGCCCCAGAAAGCCAGGAGGAAGCCGCTTCCGCTTCGCTATCACTGACTGAGCAACGCCATCAGTCGCTAGACCGCAGTTAGAAGCTTAGACAACACAAATAGGCATAATCATCGGCGCGCTCTTGACCTTGATCAGAAGGTTGAAGAGCGCGCCGATTGCTAGATATGACAATTCAATTACAACAGAACGCCTTACTATAGCTAGCGAGTCAACTTAATAAAACTGTAAGTCAAGCAGTCTAATGAGCTTCCATTAAAGAAATCTATGGGTTTAGTTAGAATCGTTATGCCTAAAAAGAGCCATAACCCAGTATCTGTACGTAGAGATACAAATCCTGAGCGACACCGCAGATTAAATGAAGCAATTCACAAGGAGTTGCCTAACGATGAAGCTAAACCACAGTTGGTTAAAGAGACTTTCCGTTACCTGCGCACTGACCCTTTCTGCCACTTTTGTTGCCGCTTGCTCTGCGCCTTCTGAGACAGCCTCAACAGGAGAGGAAACCGCTGAAAGCGTAAGCGCCGAATCCGCCGAATCCTATGATGGTGAGACCATTCGAATCTCTATTGGAACTCAAGACCAGGTTATCAATACAGCCGTTGGGGGTGCCACAGTCAGAGAATTAGGTCTCTTGGAAAAGCACCTGCCCACCACAGGAAAGTACGAAGGTGTAGAGTACGAAATTGAATGGTCGAGCTATACGTCCGGGCCACCCATTACTAATAAAATGCTTGCTGACCAGATTGACATCGGTCTCATGGGTGACTTCCCAGCGGTTATTAACCTGATCAAGTTTCAAGAGGAACTAGAAGGGGTTACGTCTACTTTTATTGGAACCCTCGCATACAGCCCAAATGGGGCAGGCAATGCAGTCGTTGTCCCCAAAGATAGCGACGTTACTTCTTTGGCCGATCTTAAAGGTGGCTCAGTGTCTGTACCCTTTGGGTCTGCGGCGCATGGCATGGTGCTAAAGGCACTCAGCGATGCTGGTGTTGATCCAGAATCGGATGTGGAACTCATTAGTCAAGCGCCCGAAGTGGGTGGGACCAGTTTGCGAACAGGGCAAATCGATGCCCACGCAGATTTTGTTCCTTTTGGAGAGCTGTTTCCCTATCGAGGATTCGCCAAGAAAATCTTTGACGGTGCGCAAACCGGCGTTCCAACGCTACACGGTATTGTTGTCCGTTCTGACTTTGCCGAAGAGCATCCAGCCATTGTGGAAGCTTACCTTCAAGCAATGCTTGAAGCCAATGAGACCTTTAGAGAAAGTCCAGAAGAGATTTCTGCTCAGATTGAAGAATGGTCTGGCATTGAAAAAGAAGTCGTCTATATGTTCCTCGGTCCGTCTGGATTGCAGCCAATCAACCCAAGCATTGGTGAGGTACAGCTAGAGGCTCTTAAGAACAGTATTGCTACGCTCATTAGCCTTGGAAAAATTGAATCACCTGTAGATCCGGAAGATGTTACGGCCTGGGTGGATGAAAGCTTCTTGAAAGCCGCAATGGAAAATGCAGGGCTAGACTATGACGAGGTCATTGCAGAGGGCGAGAGCTATGTTATCTCCGGTAAGGACGCCCTGACAGACGAAGACATTACAGAGCCGAAGATGGCCGCTCAGCTATGGGTTCAAGAAGAGCCGACAGTGACTAACTTTGCATCCATTCCCAACATGGTAAAGCAGCTTAATACTCTGCAAGGAGAAGGAAAAGCCGCCGACGTGATTTTCGTGCACGATCGCAATAAGGGTTGGAAGCTATTTGGTGAAAATGCTTACTACGTCACGAGTGGCGATGAAGTTTCTGCCTTCTTACTAGCAGACGATGCCGAGGCATTTGCGTCTGAGTCTGGCGGACAGGTCGTAAGCTTCAAAGACTTGTTGCAAACTTACTCTGCCAGTGGGCCGCAGCCTGCGCAGGTAAGTCGGCTGACACAGGAGCGATTGCTACTGGCACTAGAGCGGGTGTTGCCAATGCTGGCAGGGTAACGGTTTCGGCTGCTGATATAGATTACCGACCCACCCCGTAGGCCGGGGTGGGTTGGTAATCGCGAAATAACCAATCTATGGTCAGCTCCCATGGTCAGCCCTCTCTTAGTGATGCTTCTTAGTGACGCTTTAATACCTGCTTAACTGTCCCCTAACGCCTACCTATAAAACCGCTTTTCATCATGGCTAGCACCCTTCCCAAAACTCGCGTTCGCACTGAGAGTGTCTCTCTGGTAACGCAATTCTCTCGCAGCCTCAAAAATCTCTTTTTCGCCAATCGAGCTGCGACCCGTTGCCTATCTCTCATACTTTTCTTTGGCATCTGGCAGATATTCTGTATCATTGGCTTCGATTTTTTCATTAATTTCCAGCTGGTGCCTTCGCCGTTAGAAGTGCTTGAGGCTACGATAGAATTTTTTACCAGTGAACCAGGGGTACATATTCGCTCTAGCGTTTATCGGGTGCTAGTTGGTTTTGGTGTGGCGTCTGTTTTAGGGGTTATTTTAGGATTGTTCATCGGCTGGTTTCAAATTATTGAAGATTTGATGATGCCCTGGCTGGAGCTACTCAGGCCAATTCCAGCGGTAGCCTGGATTCCACTGGCGATTTTAATGTTTCCCACAGCGGAGACAGGGATGATTTATATCACGTTTATCGGCGCGTTTTTTCCTGTGCTGATCAGCACAATTCGAGCGGTGGAAAATATTCTGCATGACATTGTGTTGATTCGGGTAGGGCAATGCTTGGGTGCTAATAAATGGTTTATCTTCAAAGATATTGTGCTGCCAGGCGCACTGCCGGGGATTGCGGGTGGGCTGACTATCGGTATGGGAAATGCCTGGTTTTGCTTGGTGACAGCTGAGATTTTGGCGGGGCGATATGGGGTGGGGTACATCACATGGGAGTCCTATGTGACATCGAACTACCCACCGATTGTGATGGGGATGTTGCTAATTGGGCTGATGGGTGCGATGAGTTCGTGGGCTGTAGGGCGCGGGATGCAGGCGTTGATGCCTTGGCGAATAATTAAGAAGCAGAATGCTTAAGTCAAAGGTGCATATGGCTGTTGTTATGCAACAGTTCTAGCGGTTATTTATCGCTAGGACAATTACGTGCGCCAAACGATAGGCGTGCCAAACTATAAGAGGAGCGATCGCAATGAGTCAAGCAACCCTATCTAAGCTACAAGCACCACTCGAGCCTGTGAAAGGCGCGGTGAATGTAGAGGGCGTATCAATGATTTTTGGCGATTCTCAAAAAAAGAAGGCGCGTCATCGCAGCCAAGCCAATCAAGTTTTAGACTCGGTCAACTTTCAAATTAAACCTGGAGAACTGGCCTGTTTATTAGGACCATCAGGTTGTGGTAAGTCAACGCTGCTAAACATTATTGCAGGATTCATTCGGCCTACCTCAGGCTACGTGACGATCGATCAACAGCAGGTGACAAAGCCAGGGGCAGACAGAGGGTTTGTATTTCAACAGTATTCTTTGCTGCCTTGGAAAACCACCTTTCAAAACGTGGAGTTAGGGCTGAAGATAAAAGGCATCCCAAAAGCCGAAAGGCAGGACATGGTAGGAGAGTATTTGAACCTGGTGGGGTTGGCGAAGTATCGCAATGCTTATCCCAAGGAGCTGTCTGGCGGAATGAAGCAGCGGGCCAGCATCATTAGAGCCTTGGTCAATTCACCCTCGGTACTGCTGATGGACGAACCATTTGCAGCGCTAGACGCACAGACACGCCATATGATGCAAGAGCTGCTGTTGAATGTATGGGAAACGCTGAAAACAACCATTGTGTTTGTCACTCACGATATTGAAGAAGCGGTGTTCTTGGCTGATCGCATTTTTGTGATGGGCGTACAGCCAGGACGCATTAAAGCCGAACTAGAGGTCTCTTTGCCTAGGCCACGCCAATTAGACGACATGTTAACGCCAGACTTTACTCAGACCAGCCGACAGGTTTTTGATTTGATTCGAGAAGAAACGCTGAAAAGTATGGAAAATTAGCTGGCAATATAGCCAAAGGAGCGCGCAATGTTGGAGTCCCCGGAAACTGGTATTCAAAAAATCAATGCGAGTGTTTATATTTCAGGTCAGCTATCAGATCGTCAGTTTCAGAAGGTTCTGGCCTTGGGGTGGGTTTCTGTTCTGTGTTTGCGGTGTACTCAAGAACAAGGTTTCAAGACCACGGAAAAGCAGCAGGCGGAAGCAAGCGGCGTGAACTACAGCCACATGCCGATGTCTGCTGATACGCTGACCTATGAGAGAATTACTCAAACGCTAAAAGAGATTGACCGGCTGCCGAAACCCGTTTTGATTAGCTGTCGCTCAGCTTTTCGCGCTGGATTCATCGCGTTGTTGTATCTCTCTACTCGTAATCGGTTGACACTGTGGGAGACACAGTCGCTGCGGCAGCGGCTCGGATTCGACTTTAGTAGTAAGCCTGTTTTTCAGCAGCGGTTTGAGCAATATCTTATGCAATACCTGGTGGGATAGCCGCGTTGTTTATGTTTGCTTGGGGTTTTGGGCATTTTTGTGCGATCGCTGTTGGCGTTTCTCTGGGCCTAATGGGCGGCGGTGGCGCAATCCTAGCCGTGCCGATTTTGATATATGTGATAGGCGTAGAGGCAAAAAGTGCGATCGCCATTAGCCTCGTGAGCGTAGGCACCGTTAGCGCAATGGGAGCCTTCCTACACTGGCAAAAAGGCAACGTTCGGTTTGATGTTGCAGCGTTATTTGCCCCGGCTGCCATGGTAGGGGCTTACTTAGGCGCACTGTTGGCTTCATTTTCTTGGGTGAGTGAATCATTTCAGCTTCTGTGTTTTAGCATGATTATGCTACTCGCTAGCCTGCTGATGATTATCAAAAGCAGACAGCAAAACCAAACGGTCGTTACGCTTTCTTCCTCAGAACCTGTCCATAAAAAGTTTCTTCTACATCAGTTCATGATTCCGGTAGAAGGTATGGGCATTGGTGTGTTGACTGGGTTTGTCGGTATTGGCGGCGGGTTTGCGATTGTGCCAGCGCTAGTGCTGCTAACGGGCATACCGATAAAGCAAGCAGTGGGAACTTCTCTGTTAATTATCTCTCTCAAGTCTGTAACAGGCTTCTTAGGCTATCTCAGCCAGCTCGAAGTTAACTGGGCTTTAGTCGTTTCTTTTACCTTTGCAGCCAGCCTAGGAACGCTGCTCGGTAGCTATTGCAATCGATTTGTTAATGCGAAAGCTCTACAAGCTGGCTTTGGATATTTTGTGTTGTTCTTTGCTGCCTTGATTCTACTGGCACAATTTTCACTATCTTAACCCAGCTTTTGAAGCAACTTTTTCAGCAAACTTCTGACTGAACATCCTTATCAAAACTAGGAAACATCCATGCCATTGACTACACCCTCATCTGTCCCTGTCGATAGCGTAGCTGCCGAGCGCCCCAGACCGGTTTTAATGACGCCAATTCGTCGCTGTGGCAGCCACGCCCTACGGTTACGGCTAAATTTTTCAGACGAATTCTACTCGCCGTATCCGCTCCATATCGTTGAGTTCATGCCCCTGCTACCCCTGTACGGAAACCTGTCAAACGACTTCAACTACTTTCAGCTAGTGATTGACGTAGTTGGTTTGCAGGCTGCCACTATGGTGAAGTGGGATGGCGTTTCGCTTGATCCAGTGGTGATCTTTGAACGGATAAAAGATCGACCCCGCAGCATTCATGCCATTACCTGGGAAATGTTGTTTTTGGCTGGGCAAAAGCATCGAGCCAAGCTGGTGATGGATAAATCGCTAGACAGTGTGCACTATGCCGAAGAGCTAATCTCACTCTTTGACGATATGCTGTTTCTCAACGTAGTCAGAGACCCGCGCGCCCAAATCAGCAGCATCAATCGCGCTATCATTCATGACTTCGATATTTTGCTCAATACGCTAACTTGGGTCAAGGCTCAAGATGCTGGGAGAGCGTTGGCCGAGAAGTATCCAGAGAGAGTACTCACCATTCGCTACGAAGATTTTATTCAAAACCAAGCGGCCGTTTTACAAAAAGTTTGCTCATTCCTCGGTATTACTTTCTCGGATAGCATGCTTGATGTCTCCCGCTCTCGTGAGGCGAAGGGGCTCTCAGGACTCTCTGAGCTATGGGCAACCAATTCCTCTGAGCCCATTCCTGCCAATGTGGATAAGTTCAAACAGGATTTGAGCTTGGAAAACATTCAGCTGATTGAAACGCTAAGTGCTGAGCACATGAGCTACTACGGCTACGAACGCATGACTCAGGGGGCGACACTGATTACAGAATCGATGGTAAAAACCGCCAAGCAACAGAGTGCGAGTGGGAAGGAAGCCGCCTGGGAAGCAATGAAGGAAAACGATCCGCAGGATTATCAGCTGAGAAAATTTCGGGCCGATTATCTGGCTATGCTGCGACGCAAACTAACACAGGCAGCGGCATAAAACATCTCCTCGTTTCATTACAATATCTCAGTTTCTTTACGTAAGTGAGTAAATGTGTCGATGTATACAACAGCTTTGGATGCATTTGTTATTTACTGTTTCTAGTATTCAATATAGAAATCTAACCTCTTCTTTAGAAGAGCGTTGGAAAACTTATAAACAATGTTTGCGGAGCAGGTATACGGCTCCTTGAGGACTTTGCTGTTCTGTTAAGGCATCATATGAGGCACCACAAAGAGTCATGAAGCGAAGAAGATTCTTTCACTATGCAGGGTTAGGAAGTGTGGGCCTAGTGGTCGCTGCAAACGAGCGATCGCTAGCAGCTGTTGCTGGTACAGCAGACAGTCAAGCTTTGTCCTTGGGCGTTCCTCTAGACTCCTTTGAATTCACAGCAACGACTGTTGATCGAACAGGTCGCGTTAAACGACAGCAGTCGCTCTCAGCTCAGTTTTTTCCTGAACCCCTTCCAGCAACGTCAAAAACTCACTCTAGCGTTGATGGTAGCCATCGTTTGTTGGAGATGGTTGCGCTGAGCGCTGGAAGGTCTTCTTTCCACAGCGTCAAGGTGTCACCTTTTTTCATGAGTAAGCATCCCATTACACAGTTGCAGTGGTCAGCAGTTGCAAGTCTACCAAAAGCGAAAAGAGACCTGAGCCCAACCCCTGCGCACTTTCGAGGCAGCAATTTGCCAATAGAAAGTGTTTCATGGGTGGATGCTGTAGAGTTTTGCGATCGCCTCACCCAGCACACCGGTCGCCAGTATCAGCTGCCCACAGAAGCACAGTGGGAATACGCCTGCCGTGCGGGCACCCACACACCCTTTCATACAGGGGAGACCATCACGAGTGAACTGGCCGACTACGTGAGCACCTATACTTACAAATCTGAGACTGCCGGACGCTATCGCCAGTCAACCCTGCCGGTAGGACAATTCTCTCCCAATGCTTTTGGCCTGCAAGATATGCATGGCAACGTTTGGGAATGGTGCGCCGATAGCTGGCATGGCAACAATCGGCGCACTCAAGGACAATCTATCGCCAGTCAGCCAACACAGATGCGAGCTATTCGCGGTGGCAGCTGGCTAGATGCGCCGCACAAACTTCGTTCTACTAGCCGATCAGGCTACGCAGAAACTGGACTAAATCGAACAATTGGGTTCCGAGTAGTAGCAGCATAGCTGTTGCAACCGTCGTCTACATTAACCGACTGTTTCAATTAACTGAAAAATCAGGGGAACGACACCAATGGCCTTAATTCAGAAAATTCCAGTGACGGTTCTGACCGGGTACCTAGGCGCGGGAAAAACAACCTTACTCAATCGCATTCTGACAGAAGAACACCATCAGAGAGTGGCCGTCATTGTCAATGAGTTTGGCGAGGTCGGTATCGACCATCAGCTAGTGATGGATGCCGATGAAGAGATTTTTGAAATGAACAATGGCTGCATTTGCTGTACTGTGCGGGGTGATCTGATCCGCATGGTAGGCGAGCTGATGCAACGGCAAAATAGCTTTGACCATTTGGTCATTGAGACAACAGGGCTAGCCGATCCAGCCCCCGTGATTCAGTCTTTCTTTATGGACGAGGTGATGCAGCAGCAGACGCAGCTAGATGCGGTGGTCACTGTTGTAGATGCTAAGCATGTTTGGAATCACTGGGAGAGTAGTGAGGTCCAAGAGCAGATTGCTTTTGCGGATATTGTTCTGCTGAATAAGCGTGACTTGGTGACGCCTGATATCTTGAGTGTGCTGGAGAGAAAGGTGAGAGGAATGAATGCGATCGCCAAAATTCATCCTACTCAAAACTGCGACATTGCCATCGACACCATACTAGGTGTGCAGGCTTTCGATCTAAAGAATGCCTTGAGTATCGACCCGGCTTTCTTGGAAGAAGAAGCCCACGAGCACGATGATTCTGTTTTCTCGGTTGCCATTACCGAACCTGGCAGCGTTGATAGCGACAAACTCAATCGCTGGCTCTATCAGCTCGTACAGGCACGCGGCCCAAATATTTTCCGAATGAAAGGCATCCTAAACGTGGATAATGCCGAGCGCCGATTTGTCTTTCAAGGCGTTCATATGACGTTAGATGGACGGCCTGGAAAGCCCTGGAAACTAGGGGAGACTCGCCGTAATGAGCTGGTGTTTATTGGCAGAAATTTGGATGAAGCAGAGCTGAGAGAAGGCTTCCACAGCTGTTTTATAGAGCAGCCTGTTCCTGCGTATGCTGCTTAATCGAGGACAAATAGCTCCAGACAAACGACCTTATATCAAATAGTTCTTCATCTCATCTGAATTAGGCTAGAAAATCTATGAAACTGCAACACAATCTTGGCGGATTAGAGGGTTTGGACCCAGTCAATACCGAAACTCAAGTGTTTGTTGAATCTTGGGAAACCCGAATTTTCGGTATCCATACCGCGATGATGGCACTGAGCAATCAGCTGGGTTCTTCGCCACCTCAATATGCGATTGAGGAAGTTCCTACGACCTTCGAAAGCTTTTGGACTTGGGGGCATTTGCGTATGGGTGCAGAAAATATGCATCCTTTCGAATATTTTCGACTGCGCTATTACGAAAAATGGCTAGGCGGTATTTCTGGCTTTTTTGTGTCAGAAGGCTACATTACTCAAGAAGAACTAGACACTCGCACAGCTGAATTTTTAGCCAGTAGTGAACTGGCTGAAGCACCGCTACCCACAGGTGGGGAACCTGCGATTGATGAACAGGTCGTGAAATATTTACGCGAAGGTGATTCTCCAATGCGGGCTTTACCAGCTCCGGCGAAGTTTGCCGTAGGTGACCTGGTGAAAATTAAAGAGGTGAATTCGGGTGAGCACAGCCGTTTGCCTGGAAACTTGAAGGGAAAGAGTGCTACGGTCGTTAGGGTCTACGACGAGGCGTTTGCCTATTTCTTTCCTACCACTGATGGAATTGGTGAACCGATGCCAGTGTACAACTTGGCTTTTCAAGCAGAAGAGCTTTGGGAAAGCTCTGTGAGCGAGCCGAATATGATTTATTACAACGATATTTTTGAAGTGTACGTTGAAGCAGCTTAGCAAGGTGAAACACTAGAGGAGTAGAACAAATGCCAAGCAATTATCCAGGTTTTCAGTACGATGCTGATAGGGAAACTTTCAGTGCGGCTAAGGTAAAAGCATTAGAATCTCTTTTGATTGAGAAAGGGGTGATTACAGGCGATACCGTGGATACGGTGTTGGGCTATTTTGAAACAGAAATGGGCCCTTTTAACGGGGCGAAGCTCGTGGCTCGCGCCTGGGTAGACCCTGAGTTTAAGGATCGCCTAATCGCGGATTGTAATGCTGCGTGCGATGAGTTGGACTTTCCCGCAGGCATGTCTGGTGCGGAAGGCGAGCACATGCGAATTGTGGAAAACACCCCTGAGGTGCACAACGTGATTGTGTGTACGCTCTGCTCTTGCTACCCGTGGCCAACTTTGGGACTTCCTCCCTACTGGTTCAAGGACCCCACTTTCCGCGCGCGGGTCGTGAGAGAGCCTCGTGTGGTGCTCTCTGAGTTTGGGGTGGATATTGATGACTCGGTGGAAGTGAAGGTGTGGGATAGCAGTGCCCAAATCCGCTGGTGGGTGCTACCAATGCGGCCAGCGGGAACAGAAGGCATGAGCGAGGAAGCCTTGGCGGCTTTGCTGACGCCAGAAGCCATGATGGGTGTCGCCACTGTTCAGGTGTAATAGGCTCAGGTGTAATAGGCTCAGGTGTAATTAGGAAAGTGACATGTTTACAAAGTTTGAACACTTTGCGGCGACCAGCTTGATGGGGTCGCCAGAGGAAGCGCCGCCGCGAAAGGCTGGACACTTACACTTTGACCGAGACTGGGAAAAGATGGCGTTTGGGGTGGCGATCGCACTTTCCAAGCAAGGCTATTACGAGTGGGAAGACTTTCGCCAAACGCTGATGGCCACTATCAAAGAATGGGAAACCACCCACGAGCTTGATGACCCTGAATGGGACTATTATCAGTGCTGGCTCACCACCCTAGAAAAGATGATTCTCAAATCAGGCGTGCTCAATTCGGAGGAGTTAGCCGCGCAAACGGCTCAGCTGTTGAACTGTAAAGCATCGCCGACAGCACCCAAGGAAGCGGGCTTAGTTTTTAGCAGTAAATCAAGCTGCCAATAAATAGCAACAAGCATTCAACATTAAATATACTGCGAGAAGTTTTAACCAGATAAGACAGAACTTACAGGGTGCTGTGGTTTATCGTGTTCGCTCTTTGCGGCGTCGGTGCGGTCTTTTTAAGTGAGCTGGTTTTGGGATGATGTTTTGGTCCCTACATGTCACGGGTAATGCGCTTATATCGTTAAGCTAGCACCCTGTTCCTTTAGCCATACTTTTCTCTCGCTGTAGTCTGGCATAACTTTGTCAACCTCGTTCCAAAAGGCGGCACTGTGGTTGCGGTGGTGCAGGTGGCACAGCTCATGTACAACGATGTAATCGATAATTTTTAGGGGGGCCATCATGCATTTCCAATGGAAGTTGAGATGGTCCTGCTTGCCGCAGCTGGCCCAGTGGTAACCGAGATCTTTGACCGTGTGACCGGTGACTTGAACGCCGACTTTGGGCGAGAAGTGTTGAATGCGATCGCTCAACCGATCCCTTCCTTTACTGATGTAATAAGCCGCAAAGGCTCGCTTAGCCGCTGAGGTTCCGCCTTTTTCTAGTACTTTACTGTTAAGGTGAAACCGCCCCTCTTTTAGCTGCAAAGCACAGTCTTGATCGGTGACTAGCGCGCGCCGATAAGCACGGCCTAAGTACAAAAAAGTTTCACCGTTTACCCATTCGCGAATAACGGCACTGGCATTGAGGGCTTTCCATTCGGCAAGGTTGCGGTATATCCACAGGCGTTTGCTCTCTACTACAGCGTCTACCTGCTCTGGTGTATGGCCTATGGGCGATCGCACCGTCACAATACCATCCCGCTCGATCACAATATCTGTGGTTCGGCGGGAGCGACTGGGTAATAGCTGATATTCGATATCTCTAATACAACGGGTAGTGCAAGTCATGGCAGTTATTGAGGGCGATCGTCGGGGGCTGTGAGCAGGGCGTCGTGGCGGTTTTTGGCGAGTTTCATAATTTCTATAGCGATTCGCTCGCGATTTCTTTTTAACTAGGTAATGCTAGTCAGGGTGAGGGCGGTTTTGATCTCGCTACGGGTTTTCTTTTGCTTGTCGCTATTATTCCAGAAGTCGATGCTGCCGATGGTGTGTTGCAAAGTTTCGACAACGGTTTCCATGAGCTTTTTCATTTTGGGTTTGGCCTCAGCGGGCACTTCGCCATTGGCAAAGGCTTCATTGGCAATGTGGGCGTAAAAGGTGGTGGCTTCTTGGCTCATGCCATCTTCGCCTTGCTGGCGACCGGCGATCGCTTCTGTACGAATTTTCTCTAACTCCTCGGCGAGTTTCTCCCACTGATCTTGATATTGATCAATCAGGTTTTCAACCTTTTGCGAGAGGCTGCGGTAAAAGGCGGGAGCTTCGTCGTGGTGGACGGTGCAGTGTTTGCGAATGGCGTGTTCCATTTCGCTGGCTTTGGCTTCGGGGTTGCCGTCTGCGTGCTGGTTGAGCTGGTCGATAAAGTCTGTGGAGAGCAGCTCTACGGGGGGCACTTTGGGATTAATGCCGAGGCTGATAAGGTGCTCGTTGATCAGGTCTTTTACTTTTTGTCCGGCGTCGCCTAGGTCTAGGCTGGTGTCTTTGTAGCGTTCTTTCGTGACGCGCAAAATGTAGCCGAGGCGTTTGGCGGGAATGCGGTAGGGGTGGCCGATGGGGTTGGGAAGAACAATGTCTAGGCTGGTGAGGAATTTCTTGAGGTACACGTCAAAGTCAACGCGCAGCTTTTCGTCTTTGAGGAGTTTGACGGCTTGATGGACCACGGCAGCGTCGGCTTTTACAGTAGTTAATTTGCCTTCGGCGTACTCGCGTAGGTGGCTGACTTTGTGGGTGGAGAAGAGTTGCAACAGGCGCTGGTAGCGTTCTTCGAGGACGGGGATTTCGGAGGCGATGCTTTTGAGGCCAAGGGCAAGTTCTTGCTGTTCATCGGCGGCGGCGTACAGGGTGAGGGCGTCGGTGAGGTTTTCGGTGAGGCCGATGTAGTCTACGATGTAGCCGCGATTTTTGCCTTTTTTAACGCGGTTGGTGCGGGCGATCGCCTGTAAGAGTGTGTGCTCTTTAATCTTTTTATCGAGGTACATGACCTGTTCTATGGGGGCATCGAAGCCGGTGAGCAGCATATCGCACACGACTAAGAACGCAATGCCGATGTTGGCCTTTTCAGGGTCGTCAAAGTCGAAGGGCTTGCAAAAGTTGTTCACCGCGTCCCAGGCTCTGGCTTGCTTGCGGGCGGTGGTGATGTAGGCGGCTTCGTTGGTGCCGTCGCCGGAGATGATGACGGCGGCTTTGAGGAAGCGGATTTTTTTGAGATAGGCCAGATCTACGGTGGGTTGGGTGGCGAGTTGGCGGGCGGTGTTGGTGAGGGCTTGGGTGATGGCAGCTTGGTAGCGAACGGCGGCGCGTTTGGAGTGGCACACGACTTGGGCTTTGAAGCCGCTGGGGAAGATGTGCTGTAGATAGTGGGTGACGAGGTCTTTGGCGATTGCAGCGATGCGGGCTTCGGCTTCTAGCAGGTCGCCAGTTGCGCCGTATTTTTTCTTGATGGCGAGCAGTTCTTGAGGGGTGCGGTCTTTGAAGAGGTTTTCGAACTGGGTTTCAAAGCCGTGTTTGTCATTGAGGGCGGCGTCGGCAGTGCGGCCTTCGTACAGGATTTGGAGTGTCGTTCCGTCGGCGACGGCGTCCATGAGGCGGTAGGTGTCGATGTAGTCGCCAAAGCGTTTGTGGGTTTTCTTTTCGCCGTGGCGGTCGGTGATGAGGGGGGTGCCGGTGAAGGCGATACGGGCAGCGTTAGGAAAGGCTTCGAAAATGTTGTCGCCAAGATACGAGCACTGGGTGCGGTGAGCTTCGTCCACCATGAGGACGATGCGGGGGGAGGGGTTGACGATGCCGAAGGTTTCGCGGCTGGGGATGGAGAGATAGGTGCCGAGGGCTTCGGCGACTTTGAGCGGCATGGTGGTATCGCGCTGTTGGAATTTGTGGGCCATCACCATGTTGATGTCGGAGGTGTCGGTGGACAGCTGGGTGCGAAGGGTGGCGGTGCTGTCGATGGTGTGGATGCGGCCACCGATAAGGGTGGCGGTTTTGGTGAGCTGTTTTTCTAGGTCTTTGCGGTCGTTGATAAGCAGGATTTTGTAGTCGGCGAGGTCGTGGGCGGCGCGGATGAGGCGGGCGACGAAGGCAATCGTGAGGCTTATGACGGAGCCCTGGGAGTGCCAAATGACGCAGCTGCGAGCGGTGGCGGTGGTGGCGTAGCGCAGCTGAAGGATGGTTTTGT
>ERZ1740070.914-NODE-914-length-19186-cov-17.102086_pt1 | contig 19186 bp, 10 predicted proteins | sample MGYA00581734_ERZ1740070 | MGnify/ENA primary metagenome ERZ1740070 (study PRJEB43018, sample SAMN04849744) | marine metagenome | isolation source: floating plastic debris | place: Pacific Ocean | collected 2008-09-01 | study: EMG produced TPA metagenomics...
TGGAGCCCGTTTGGAAATGGGTGAAAACAGCCGAATCCTTGCGCAGGTTACTCATAACGCATTCTTGGGATGCCATCATCACAGAGTATGAGTTACCTGGGTTTGATGCCTTTGCAGCCTTGAGCGTTGTCGGTCAGAGCCCGCTTGATATTCCATTTATTGTTATTTCAAACGCTGGGGGCGAACGCTTAGCTGTAGAGATGCTCAAAGCTGGTGCCCATGATTACTTGATGCAAGGTAACCTGACGCTTTTACCCGATATCCTACAAACCGAAGTTAATGCCGCAACCGTTCGTTTAAACAATCGACAAAATCGTTCAACCCTACAGGAAACGGAGGAAAACTATCAAGGACTTTATAAAAATACGGTGGAGGGCATCTATCAACGTAGTCCCGCAGGCCATTATTTGATGGCGAATAGGGCGTTAGCTTGCATGTATGGCTATGCTTCCCCCGAAGCAATGATTTCTGGTCTCAATGATGTTAGGCATCAGCTCTATGTTGAGCCTCAGCGACGGGAGGTTTTTGAGCAGACCATAGCCCAACAGGGCTATGTCGTTGGTTTTGAGTCGGAAGTTTATTGTCAAGATGGAACGACATTGTGGATTTCTGAAAATGGCTGGGTGGTTTGTGATGATCAAGGAAGACCTGGATACTATCAGGGGTTTGTAACTGATATTAGCGATCGCAAACGTATTGAGGCGATCCACCAACGGGGGGAAACACGGGCTACAGCCGCCTTTGAGCAAGCCGCTGTCGGATTTAGTGAGTGTAATGTAAAAACCGGACAGCTCACCTTGGTGAATCCCTATTTCTGTAAAATGATGGGCTACACCCAGACAGAATTATTGGAGATGACCATCAATGACATCACCCACCCCGATGATGTCGCAGAGTCTATCCAAAAGCTACATCAGCTGTCATTGGGACAAACTAAGAGCTTTAAGTTAGAAAAACGCTACTGTCGCAAAGATGGAACAATCTTCTGGGCAGAAATAACCATATGTCTTGTTCGCTCGCAGACGGATCAAGACGCCTACTCTCTGGCAATTATTCAAGATATTAGCGATCGCAAAAAAGCCAAACAAGAACGAGAGAGATTCTTTGTCCTATCCCGCGATCTATTATGTGTCGCTAGTTTGGAAGGACAGTTTATAGAAGTAAACCTGGCTTGGGAAAACACCCTAGGATATACTCAAAATGAGTTGATCGGTATTCCGTTTATTAATTTTGTTCATCCTGACGATCGGCCAACAACGTTAGATAAACTGCATCGCTTTAAAGAAAGCAATAATATCCTCGATCTTGATTTTGAAAACCGCTATCGCTGTAAGGACGGCTCCTATAAGTGGCTGTCATGGCGCTCAATTCCAGATACAGAGGCAGGGGTTATCTATGCCATTGCCCGTGACGTAACTCATCTTAAGCAAGAACAACAGCAGCTTCAGCACCTTAATCGAGTCTTAGAAGGCAAGGTCGAAGAACGGACAAAGGCATTGCGTATGACGCAGTCAGCCGTAGATCTTGCCGCTGATTGCGTATTTTTGATTCGTGCAGATGGGAGCTTTCACTATGTCAATAACACCGCCCGTGACAAGTTAGGCTATAGCCAAGAAGAATTTTCAACAATGAAACTGTGGGACATTAATCCCACGATTGTTCCCGACAAATGGAAAGAGATTTGGCAAATTATTAAGCACCATCCAGGATTTCCGGTGGAGTCGCAGCATCGAGCCAAAAATGGAAATACGTATCCGGTTGAAATCAACACTAAATATCTAAATCTTGATGGTGATGAATACTGTTTTTCTTTTGTAAGGGATATTGGCGAACGCAAACTGGCTGAAGCAATTATTCAAAAAGAAAATATGTTTCGTCAGAAAATTCTAGAAAACATGGCTGAAGGACTGTGTGTATGTCATCAAATAGATGATTTTCCGTTTATACACCACACGGTTTGGAACCGAGAAATGCAGGCCATCACTGGCTATTCCCTTAACGAAATAAACAATGTGGGGGTCATCCCAGGTCTAGTTCCAGATTCAATTGAGCAAGAGGCCTACGTTGTTGGTTACATGGAGCAACTACGCACAGAAAAGAATCCAACCGTCAAAGAAGCTGTGATTGTTCGTAAGGATGGCCAAAGGCGCACAATTTCTATCTTAACCTCTGTTTTGCCGGATGCAGAGGGGCTATTTACGATACTTTCGCTGATTCAAGATATTACTGAGCGTAAACAGAGCCAGCAAAACGCCCGTCTGCTGGTCAATGTGGTTGAATCCAATAATGATGCCATTATCACCAAAAATCTCCAGGGAATGATCACCAGTTGGAATTCAGCCGCCGTCCGTTTATTTGGATATACAGAAGCAGAGGCCATTGGCCAATCAGTTACCATTCTCTTTCCCCCTGATCGTCTAGATATACAACCTCAACTTCTGAAGCGTCTTAGGCAAGGAGAACGAATAAAGAACTTTGAAACCATTAACCTTCATAAGAATGGCACCCCGATACAGGTCTCAGCCACTATTTCCCCCTTAAGGGATGAAACAGGATGTGTGGTAGGGGCCTCAAAAATTGTACGCGACATTACCCAGCGCAAACAGGCGGAAATGCAGCTACGGCTCACCAATGAAGAACTTGTACGGGCTACCCGGCTTAAAGATGAATTTCTAGCCAATATGAGTCATGAATTACGTACGCCCCTCAACGCTATTTTAGGGATGGCAGAAAGTTTACAAGAGGAGGTTTTTGGCAAGATTCATGAGCATCAAATTAAGCCCCTACAGATGATCAGACGTAGCGGCAACCATCTACTAGAACTGATCAATGACATTCTAGACGTTGCCAAGATTGAGTCTGGTCAAATGGACCTAAACCTTGAAACAACAGCCGTCATACCGCTTTGTAACTTTGCTCTGGACCTAATTAAACATGAAGCTGATACAAAATATATTCAAGTTGAGACTCAGTTTCCCGCCCACATATCAGACGTTAAATTAGATGAGCAACGTATTCAACAGCTTCTAATTAATCTGCTCAGCAATGCGGTTAAATTTACCCCAGAGGGGGGACGGGTGAAGCTAGGGGTCAGCCTGCATCGTAGGAAATCGAAACATGTCCTGCGAATTGCGGTCAAAGACACCGGCATTGGCATTGCTGCCAAACATATGGGCCAGCTGTTTGAGCCCTTTATTCAAATAGATAGCGCCTTAAATCGTAAATACTCGGGTACAGGCTTAGGATTAACCTTAGTGAAACGCATTGTGGAACTTCACGGTGGCACCGTGGACGTTAGCAGTCAGGTAGGTAAGGGCAGCTGCTTTACTGTGAATTTGCCCTGCACCGTGGTGCCTTCATTTCCTCCGGCCCAGCCCCCCTCGACATGCCTTACCCCTAACCCTATCCAAGCAAAACCCGTCGGAGCCTTTTTGATCTTGCTAGCCGACGATAAAGAAGCCAGCAGCATTACGCTCACCAGCTATCTGAGAGCCAAAGGTTATGCCATACGGCTGGTAACAAGCGCTCAGGAGATGTTGACCCTAAGCCGTGCTCACTCACCTGATTTAATGTTGGTGGATAGTCAGCTATCAGGGACAAATAGCCTAGACGTGGTTCAGCAACTCCGCTTTGAGCCAACATTAACCCACACCCCTATGATTGTTCTGACTGGTGCAGCTATGAAAAATGAGCATACGCAGTGTCATTCTGTTGAAATCTGCCGTTATCTCATCAAACCCTTTACGTTAAAGCAGTTAGTCGATACTGTCCAACAGTTTTTACAGAGACCACCCACTTAAATTGGGTCTATTAAGCGTAAACGTGATTTTCACAGAATTCGTAAAGCTTTGTATGGGCTCCAGATTATGGGTGTCGCCAACCATGGGAAAAGAGGTATTTTTTACGGTAGATAACGCTCGGATAGCAATCGTCCTAACCAAGGTGACCAATGCTATAGATGCGATGTTACTTGCTCTTTGGGGTAATTTTATCGGCAAGATGCTGGCCTGTGGCATTTCCAAGCGACCGGTGTATCCCCTTAACTCAGCAACGGCGTAAATGCATTTTATATCGGGAGATTAACAAGTGAAGGGACCAACCATTCTGATTGTTGATGACGAGCCAGATAACTTTGATGTAATTTCTATTCTTTTAAGCGCTCAAGAGTATGAGCTTCACTACGTTGCCGATGCTAAGGAGGTGATTACCTCCCTGGATATTATTCAGCCTGATTTGATTTTATTAGATGTGATGATGCCGGATATCAATGGCGTTGAACTATGCAAACAGATCAGGGCCCTTCCCCAGTGGCAGGCTATACCCATTACCATGGTAACAGCCTTAACACGGAAAGAAGACCTGGCTCAATGTCTTAATGCAGGGGCCGATGACTTTATCAGTAAACCCCTAAATGGATTAGAACTCCGCGCCAGAGTTAACTCAATGCTGCGGATTAAACGCCAGCACGACAACCTGCAAACCTTACTTCAATTTAGGGAAGATATGGTTCACATGTTGGTGCATGACTTACGTAATCGGCTGACGGATGTTTTGCTGGGGGTAGAGTTTCTGGAGATGGATGTGGAGGCATCTGTACAGCAAAAGCTGGAAAAAATTTATGAGTCGGCCCAGGGGGTACAGCTTTTAGTTGATGATCTGTTGAAGATTGCATTGCTTGAGTCTGGAAATCTTCGCTTAAATCGTAGGGATGTGGATATTCGCGAGCTGGTGCAGTCGGTAATGGATAACTTTGGTGCGATCGCAACTCAGAAAAAACAATCCCTTGTTAGCCAGTTTTCCAGTTCTCCCCTCAATAACATTCCCATTGATGAAACATTAATGTATCGCGTCTTAGATAATCTTTTATCAAATGCGATTAAGTTTGCTCCAGAAAACAGTGACATTGTTGTGACCATAGAAAACGATCAATCGAATGCCCTCAAACTACAAGTGATTGACTCTGGCCCCGGTGTTCCCCAGGAGCTCAGGCAAAAGATTTTTGAAAAGTATGAAATCGGCACCTTAATGCCCGATGTCTCTCAAATAGGGTTAGGCTTGGCCCTGTGCAAAATGATTATCAACGCCCACCAAGGTGAGATTCAAGTCAAAAGTAACCAGCCCAGGGGCTCCATTTTTGAAATCACCCTATCCCAGCCGAGGCTAGCCTGAACAGGCTGGGCTGGGTACGAAATCCTGGCTACCTGTCCCCGATACCGCAGGGTAAGGATCCGTTAAGCAATAACCTCATGATTTGAGTTGTACACTCTAAATCTTCTGTAAAAAACGACCCAGAACATTTATAATCGACATCGCCGTAATCCCAAACTTAGTGCCATTAGCGAAAACTCAGTACGGTGGGTTTTAGGGCCGCGTTCCGGCCCTAACCAGGGGGTTTGGGGAACTCGGAGGGACCCCAAGCAACACCTTTCACACCCAACCAGTCGCCCAAGTTATTTTCCTAGCTAAAACCATGAGCTTAATTTTTAACAACCCCTAACCACAGGGAATGGCTCCTACAAAATTGGTCATGCCGTATAACAGACATCCAATCTGTTATTCCCGATTTGGCTGTTGTAACGGTTCTAGATTAAGCGGGCTCAGGATGCGGTTCATGGTTTGTAGCTGCTCGGCGGTGCCCAGGCAAATGAGAAAATCCCTCGGCTGTAGCTGCACCTCTGCCGTAGGGCCGATGATGAGCTCCCCCTGATTGCGTTGAATAGCCACAATCAAAACCCCCGTTCGAGATCGGAGTCTCGATTCCCTTAGGGTCTGACCAATCTGGGAGCACACCAACGGATCCAGCAGAAATTCTTCCATATAGTAAGTGCGATCCCCCCCTGAAAAAATGCCATCCATAAAATCCATCACCTGGGGACGGAGGGCGGCTGCCGCCATGCGTTTGCCCCCGGTAATATAGGGTGAAATTACGGCATCTGCCCCCACTCGCTGTAATTTTTGAATAGCCTCTTCACTGCTGGCTCGAGCAATGATGCGCACATGGGGGTTAAGGGTTCTAGCAGAGAGGACAGTGTATAGGTTTTCAGCATCCGATGTTAGGGCAGAGACCAGACAAACCGCCGACTCAATTTTTAGCAAATGCAGCGTATTGTCTAAGGTGGCATCCCCCTGTACCGCAACAAAGCCCAGCTGCTGCGCCCGTTCTACTGATTCTTCCTCAGTATCAACAATTACAAACGGAATCTTCTGTAGCCTAAACTCTTCGGCAATCTGGCGACCCGTCCTCCCAAATCCGCACAAAATATAATGATGAGAGAGTTGTTGCATAAGTTTACGACGCTGGTTTAGGCGCACTCCTTCTTGAAAGTAGCCTTTCACAACGGCTTCTGTAAATCGGTTGGCGATATAGCCGACGGCAAAGATCCCTAAAAAGATCAGCACAATCGTAAAGATGCGTCCGCGATCCCCCAGGGGCTGCACTTCCGTAAATCCGACCGTGGCCAGGGTAATCACCGTCATATAAAAGGCGTCGGTAAAACGCCAGCCTTCCACCTTCCAGTACCAGAGGGTGCCCATGACAATGACACCTAACAGCGCTAACAGTCCTAGAAAAAGTTCCTGTTGCGTTTTTCGATATCGCTGTTTAAGTGCGGCATAGTAGCGATCGCTTTCCCAGGGGGCTCGGGTTGAGGGGGGATGTGGCAAGTTAACGACGGTTTTCTAGGACAACATGACGCATCGTAATATAGATTTCTTGAATCGGGCATAGGCTGTCAGAGCCCGTTTACCAAAAACATGGCGGATGCCTTATTTTACGACGTCCTAACCTAAGGGTGATTCCCTATGATATTAACTATGGGTGCAACGCTATAGTCTCTTTAAGCAGGATGCCGATGAAAACGATTGGTCTTTTAGGCGGTATGAGCTGGGAAAGCACGGTCAATTACTACCGTGCCATTAATCAGGGGGTGAAACAGGCGCTGGGTGGTTTACATTCTGCCAAAATTGCCCTGTACAGCGTAGATTTTGACCCCATCGAAAAGCTCCAGCATGAAGGTAACTGGGATGAGATGGCAAAAATCCTCTCAGAGGCTGCGGTGGGAGTGCAGTCAGCGGGGGCTGATTTTCTGTTGATCTGTACCAACACCATGCATAAGGTGGCCCCCCAGATAGAGGCGGCCATTGACATACCGCTGTTGCACATTGCCGATGCGATCGCACAGGCCTCAACTCAGCAGACTATTCAAACCGTGGGGCTGCTGGGCACCGCATTTACCATGGAGCAGGACTTTTACAGCGGTCGGCTCAGCGAGAACCATGGGCTGACGGTTTTAATCCCCAATGACGCTGATCGACGCATCGTACACCAGGTCATTTACCAGGAGCTTTGCTTAGGTAAGGTAGAGGCTAAGTCTAAAAAAGAATATCTGCGGATTATGGATGATTTGGCCGGACGCGGCGCTGACGCCATTATCCTTGGCTGTACCGAAATCGGGATGCTGGTACAGCAAACTGATACGGATATCCGGCTGTTTGATAGCACTACTATTCATGCGGAAAAGGCCGTTGACTATGCGTTGAAATAACATAGCGTTGCTGATGCTTGGGCTGGTTGAATCTGTGGCCTCAACCTACTATGTTTTCTCACAGGGGGGAGGTCAACAGGTCCCTGAGTATCGTTAAATTAAACGACAGATAACCGGCTGTACTAGGGGCGTCGTCTTTGGCCTGTTGCAGCCAGTCTTCTATCAACGCTAGTGGCGGTTGGGCTAGCTGGTTTTGATAGCTTTCTTGCAGTGCGGTTAGAATGCGATCGCCAAGAATGTCATCAGTGCCAGGGCGGATGAGACAGTGGGTTCTTAAAAGTTGAAAAGACTGAATAGTCTGCTGCTGTGCTTGACTAATCTCTTGGATAATGGTTTCGACCAGTTCATCCATGGCATAGGTCTGCACCATGGGTTGCAGGCTAAAGGATGGCTCGTGGGAGAGAAAATGTTGGGTGGCGAGAGCACGTTGCACCAGGGTAGACAGGGCCGCAATCACCCCCGTAGGGTTGAGCACGTGGGTTTGCAACCGACATAGGGAAATCGGTTCCTGCCAGATGGTTAGCCAAAAGATCAATGACCTTTCTAGGGGGCCAAGGGTCTCAAATTGTTGCTTAAAAAGCAGCCGTATTGGCTCCGGTAAAATCACCGTTTCCTGCGCTAAAAAGGCAGCTGTCTGGCCATTAAAAACAGTTTGAATAGTCACAGTCACTAGCTTTAGGGCTAGGGGGTTATGGCCATATATGCGGGCCAATGCGTTTAGCTGATAAGAGTGACCACCACAGCCGTGTAACAGCTGAGCTGCGGCATCAGCCGACAACCCAGACAGAGATAGGTGCTGGGCGCGATTTAACAGATGGAACTGGGGAGGTAGTGGCTGGCGGCTAAGCACCAATAAACAACTTTGATGGCGCGCGCGAGACAGTTGATAGAGAAGGTCTAAATGGAGCGGGTCCCCAGCCATATCGTCAAGGATAATCAGTCTGGGGCTCTGCATTGTTTTGAGCAGCTGTCGTAGCCCCTGATCAACGGTCTCTATGGGGGCATCGAGTAACGCCGTCAGCAGTGCCTCGAGAGGTCTGCGGGCCGAACGCCAAATAATGTGGTCAACGTCTGTTTGCAGTTGTTCCGCCAAGGCGAGGGCGAGGGCGGTCTTACCAATTCCCCCCAAGCCACTGATATTAATTAACTTGGCGCTGTCTTGCACAATCCAAGTCCGTAGCTGTTGCAGTTCCTGCTGGCGGCCATAAAACTGCTCCACATCGGGGGCATCTCCCCAGTCAATAAGAGGGGGTCGCGATAATGGCTCATCGCTGGCCTCCGATAATGGTTCGGCAATTGTTTGCCAGTCATCAAGACCCACTGTCTGACAAATGGCGATAAAGGCGTCTTGCTGGATGCGCTCACCGCGCCAGAAGCGTCGCAGGGTGGCCCTGGAGGTGTGGGCATCTTGCCACCAGCGGGCGGTGCTGGTTTTGGTCCAACCCCGGCGCTGACGGGCCTGGTTTGCGATCGCAAGTCCCGTTTCCGAAGCCCTTACAGACTGCCCCATGGTGCCCACCTATAGCCAAAACCGTACGTTCATCCGTTGCCATAACTGGTCTGAGTATAGCGCTGGTCCTAGGTGCATGGCCTGGTCTCAGAGCGAGCGGTGGTGCGATTGCTCGCTTGATTCAGTATGCTGCCTGGCAACATGGCACCGATAGCACCGAGGCTGGAGAACAACTGCGGGTGAAACTGCCCTATTACCAAATGGCGTGCAGCATTGGCATTACCTACGAAGAATGTGCTTGCTGAGACCATCGCTTGACTACACGGCCTTGGGTCCTGACCGTAGCGGGGAGAACGGCCATGCTGGGTTATAAGTTGAACTGTAAAAAGTGCGATCGCGCCAGCGCTGACTTGTCAGTTCGCAATGCACCAAAAGATCAGAAATAGCCCCGGCTTTACCCAAATTGCTTACCCAAATCACTTCCTTTATTAGGGATGTAACGGGTTTCACCACATGACCTATTATTTTCAGTAGCTTAGATCAGTTTAGGTGTAAGATAAGGTTACTACAAGTTGCAAAGTTATACAGAGGTGTTGGGTCTTCAAGGCCTAGCACCATTTTTTTATAGGTCCTGCCTCAGCAACAGGTGGTCAAAATCCTCAGTGGTGATGTGGGTCGCATTGTCGCGCAGATTATTTTAGACCCGGATTTGGCTATGGATATTCTCTATGAGCCAATCTACTACCGTCTATGGGTGCGCCATTTGCCATTGGATGAGGCATTTGTCACAGCGCTGCCCCAGCAGGCCATTGTCAGTATTTTGAATACCTAAAGCGCCAGTCACGTTGCTCCACGGTATGCTGATTTCGATAGATTTTGGCGGCAGTTCGGGGGTTAGACAGATGGCGATAGCGACTGCAATTTTTTCGTTATTGGAGCTCATAGTAGTTTGTTTAGGGCTCTTTGTTTGGCTACGTAGCCGCGCCTATCCCGTAGCAGCAGCGCTCTCACTAGGGATCATCTCAGGGCTAGGTCTTCTGTCTTGCTTACTACAAATTGGTTTTCTGATAGAACGACCTGGGGTAATTCCGCTATTTGAGCTGGTTGTTGTAAGCGGCATCATTTGGATTAATCGTAAATATTGGAGATTAGTTAGCGATATTCCAAAGCGCTTGACCGCAGTTTGGCGAGAAGCACCCATCACAGTTTCTGTTTTTGCCATTGCCCTTAGTTATTTGTTCTTACAGGCATTTCTCCTACCTCCCAACAGCTGGGATGCCATGATCTATCATTTGCCCCGAGTGTTGCTATGGGAGCAAAACCAGAGTCTGTTGCTAAGGGACTATGCGGTAACGGCCCAGGCCATATTTCCGGTGGGCTCAGATATTCTGTTTCATTTGTTTCTGCGATTTCATACGGACTATGGGTTGGGTATTTTTAGCTGGCTGTCTTATTTGGTGATTTTGTTTGGGACGTATGCGATCTCACGCCCAAGGGTCTGCCCAGCAATTGCTTTAACCACCGCTGTGGTTATGGTCTGTCTGCCCGAGCTTATCTATCAAGCCACCGCCACTAAAAACGACATTATTGTGGCAGCAGTGGCCCTAGCCTGCGTAGTTTGGGCCGACCGCTGGCTACGCAGACCGGCAATCGAGTCAGCTCTAGGCTTAGGATTAACCCTATGTTTTGGCATAGCCGTAAAGACCTCGTTTATCCTGTTTGGCGGTTTCTTTATGCTGCTGTGGCTGGGGCTGGTAATACAGCGAAGGCACTTAGGTCTGTTAGTGCGTTTGTTAGTCACTCACTGGCGAATCGTTTTGTTATGTATCCTGCCAGCGTTGGTGCTGTCTCAGGGGTGGTTATTTTTAGACAACTATCGCCAATATGGAGAATGGCTAGGCCCACCAGAGTTTGCCCTCAAAAATAAAAACCGTGATGGGCTGTTGGGGGCGGTGGCTAATTTTGTTCGCTACAGCTTTCAGAGTATTCATCTTTTACAGCCAGTTGATTGGGCCTGGGCATCTCTGACCGGTGGATCAATACAAGCAGGATTACAGTCAGTGTACGATCAGTTATTTGATCCCTGGCTGGGTAGAGCAGGTTATACCAGTATTGCCTTGCATCTTCCGTTAGAGACTAAATGGCAGCCCCAAGAAGATACGTCTTGGTTTGGTCCTATGAGTGTATTTCTCATTTTTCCAGCTGTGGTTTGGACCCTGGTTCGAGGAAAAGAACTGCCGCGACTTATGGCGATTGTCACCCTGTGTTTGGTCGGGGCCATCAGCTACAAAGTTGGCTGGTCTCCCTGGAAATGTCGCTTTTTCTCATTAGTCTTTGTGGGTACCGGGCTATGTATAGCGATGTTTTTTCAGCGCTTGCAGGCACGGGGGCTGACCGGAATACGCTGGATAAGTTTGACAATCTTGGTTTATGGGTGTCTTTACAATATGGACAAGCCGCTTGTTCTTTTACCTAACTCTCCCATTAATACCAATATTTGGGTTCAAAGCAATTGGACTCAAAATCGTTTAGTTTATGCTCAGCTGTACTATGGGCCACAGGTGGAATTACAGAGTAAGGCCCTGGCAAAAGCTAAGCGGGTAGCTGTTATAGGCTATGCCCATTTCTTTCCCCTGATGTTTCACAACCCGCACCTGGAATTTTTAATGTTGCACTCCCCAAAGGGTTTGGATAACGAACAGTCATTTGCAGCAGTTGAGCCTCGTTTAGCAGAGGTGGATCATTTGCTATGTTTTAACCAGCGGTGTGATCCGACAGAGAAGAATAAGAATTTCAATTTAGTTTGGCAGAACGATGCGGCAAATGGATTTCCAAAGATATATAAAGTGTTGGATTGATATCCTCAGGTCCGCATTGTTTCTGTTTTTTTAACAGATGATCATGTCTCATCGGCAATCACTTGGTCCGTTTCAATCTCCTTAACCTCTTCGTTATGAACCAACTGAGCTCGATAGACCGCTGCATGGACGATATTCACCACGGTATCGTAGGCCCGTTTATTGATTCGACTAATACTTAGGATGGTCGCAATAGAGGCAATCCATACGTTTCGGATAGATAGCATCCCTTTACATGACCTTTCCCACACGTCTTTGGTTCACAACCATTTATTTAGCAGGGACCCTCTTGACTCAGTGGTGAGTCAATGAACTGAGCCCAAAACTGAGCATGTTTTACTGGCTGGTCTGCCTAATCTGGAGTCAGTTCACCCCCTGGAGGTCCCACCATGGTACAAACGTTACTTCCCCAAACCGCTGGTTTGTATGTGCAGGAGCAACCCCTGGTATTTCCGCTCAAACATACCGCAGTCAAGGCCCAAGTCAGCGGCAATCTTTCCCGCGTAGAGGTCACCCAAACGTTTGAGAATCCGTTTACTACCGCCCTCGAAGCCACCTATGTCTTTCCCCTGCCCGATGAGGCCGCTGTGGATACCATGGTGATTCGGTTTTGCGATCGCACCATCCAAGGGCGCATCGAAAAGCGCGAAGAGGCCCAGGCTATCTACGAGCGAGCTAAAAACCAAGGACAAACTGCCGGTCTGCTAGCCCAAGAACGGGCCAATATTTTTACCCAGTCCCTGGCCAATATTTTGCCAGGGGAACAGATTGAGGTAGTGATCAGCTACAGCCACCAGCTGGCCTACAAACAAGGGGCCTATGAATTTGTCTTTCCCATGGTGGTAGGACCGCGCTATGTACCAGGCAATCCTATCACCGAGTCCGATAGAGCCCAGGGGTCTGCCACCGCACCTATGACGCTCAACCAAGACACCGATTTAGTCCCCGATGCCCATCGCTTAAATGGCCCTATTTTGCCAGCCGGGGAGCGATCTGGTCACGATATTCAGGTCATGGTAGAGATTGAAACCGGCGTTGAGATAGTAAACCTGCAGTCTCCCTCTCACCAAATCGTCATAGACGCCCAGGCGTCACCCACCCGCATCACCCTGGCACCCAACGACACATTACCCAACAAGGATCTAATCCTCCGCTACCAGGTGGCCGGTGACACCACCCAAACATCCCTACTGACCCAGTCCGATCAACGCGGTGGCCATTTTGCGCTCTACATGGTGCCCGCCGTCAGCTATGACACCACCGCTTACATTCCCAAAGACATGGTGTTCCTCATCGACACCTCCGGGTCCCAGTCGGGCGCGCCCCTAGCCCAGTGCCAGGCACTAATGCGCCGATTTATCGAAGGACTCCATCCCCAAGACACCTTTAACATCGTCAACTTTGCTAACACAGCCCAGCAGCTGGCCAAAGTCTCCTTAGAAAATACCCCGCATCATCGCCAACAGGCACTGAACTATATAGATCGCTTACGGGCAGGGGGCGGTACCGAAATGCTGCGCGGCTTTAAGACCGTCCTCAACCTGCCCCAGCTGGACCCGGAACGGATTCGTAACGTTGTTCTGTTGACCGATGGTTATATCGGTAACGAAACCCAGATTTTTGCGGAGGTACAGCACTCCCTAGGCGCGTCAGTGCGTCTCCATAGTTTTGGTGCAGGCAGCTCGGTCAATCGCTTTTTGCTAAACCGTGTGGCCGAACTGGGACGGGGTATTAGCCACGTTGTTCGCCATGATGAAGCCGTTGACTCAGTGGTCAATACGTTTTTTGAACAGCTCAACAATCCGGTGCTAGGAAATCTCTCAGTCCATTGGGAAGGCTCCGGAGCAGCCCCCAGTTTCTATCCGCTGACGATGCCTGATTTGTTTGCAGAACAACCGCTGGTGCTGTTTGGTCGTAAGGACGACAATCAGTCAGGACAGTTGCGCATTACCGGCATGGCCGCTGGCAACAAACCGTTTGAAAAGACCTTCGCAGTTGCATTTGAGCCATCAGGCAACCCAGCCATTGCCCAAACCTGGGGGCGGGCACGGATAAAGGAATTGATGACTCAAATGGTCAGTGGCGAGACGACACAGGGTGTGGAGGCGGTGACAGAAACCGCGTTGGCCTATCAGCTATTGTCGCAATATACGGCGTTTGTTGCCGTTAGCGACGAGACCCGCGTTGTACAGCCCCATAACGCTGTTTCTGTTAATACGCCAGTGCTGATGCCAGAGGCCATTAGTCACAGTGGTGTGTTTGGGGCAACGGCCCCAGCAGCCCCAGGGCAGCTACGTAGACAGCGACCGGCAATGCCGGCCAGCCCCATGGCCGCAAGCCCCCTTAAAAAGAGAGCAATGCCCGGGGCTCAACGGGCTCAAATCCCCCCTTCATCATTACCAACGGATAGGTTGGCCTCCGATTTTCCGGCTGTCCCAGAGGGTTTTGCAGAGGGTTTTGCAGAGGGTTTTGCAGACGTGATTGATGAGTTTGATAGTCCCACATCATCACCAGAGGACGAGCCCAGTGCAGCTATCCTATCGTCTGAAATGGCCCAATCTGCTGCACCCCCACCAGACAGCGTGCCATCTCAGCCATCGGCATTGCCCCAACAGATTCAGCTCATTAAAGCGGAGGGGCTGCAGGAAGATAGTTTGGAACAGCTCAAACAACATCTGCAACAGGTACAGCTGATAGACCCTCAGGCTGGCAACCTGGTCTTTGAACTGGTGATTCAAGCCGGGCGAGTCAGACGAGTAATGCTAGATATGGAAAAATCAGATCCCCAACCTCCCACCGTGGTTGAGCAAATTCGTCGAGCACTCCTGACATGGCGTTGCGCCCAAACTCTAGCAACCCCCTTACGGATAGAGTTACGCCTCTGAGATGTGCCAGCCTTAATACCAAATCTTAAGCCATACTCACAGAAGGTTTTTAAGGTTTGTAGGGTCGTGGGTTTATTGCTGACCATGGCCCAAAACTCGCCGTTGATATTGTTACACCTCACGGCCAGTGGTCAGGTGAGCTTGATGTGACCACAGATCGCTGGCTTCTCTTTTCGTAAGCTTTTATTGGCGTTGCTGATCCTCGGGATGATTTTATCTGTGAGATCCTGTCCTATGGCCTATCTGACGGATCGGTTCGTCCTCTAAATCAGCAACGGCCTTTTATTAGTCAACCAGCGGCTACGGTTGTGTTTTATTCAACATTGAAAACTGGCTTAAGGATAGGACCGATTGCTTAATCCGTTCAGTGTCTGAATGCATAGAGCTAATAACGGTCGCAGCATCTCCAACAATATTGTCCAGCTGCAGCTCTTTAGCCTTCGCCACAATGGCAGGTGATGGCTCAGGGTATTCCCGCTGATAGAGTCGCAGCATCTCTATCAAGCCCTGTACATACCCATCCATATGCCCAACATTGCTGTGTATAAAGTTAATGGGGCCATGGACGTCATGGGCAATACCCGCCATCAGCTGCTCTAGCATTTGGGTAACATGGTGCAGCTGTAGGTGAACCTGCACCCGAGCAAGTACTTCTTCATGTTGAATAGGTTTAGTAATGTAATCAACAGCCCCCAAAGCTAAACCTTGAACTTTATCGATGGTGTCAGAGAGCGCCGTCATAAAGATAATGGGAATATCTTGGGTAGCAGGGTTGGCTTTAAGCTGACAACAGGCTTCTAGTCCATCCATCTCTGGCATCATAATATCGAGTAAAATCAAGTCTGGAATAAAAGACTCCACACGCGCTAGGGCCGCCGCACCATCTTTAGCACTGGCCACCCGATAGCCCTCTTGATTTAATAGCTCAAATAAGACCTGCAAATTAGTTGGTGTATCATCTACAACTAAAATTGTTGTTTCCTGGGGAATTACGTTAATGTTCATATTATTTATCTCTCTAGTAGGTTGAAATAGCTGGTTCGATTAATTTGAGGATGGCAACATCGTCAAATTGTTGGCTTAACTCCAGAAGAGTATTTGCCAGGGGCACATAGCGGTCATCTATCTGTTTAAAGCGCTGAGCTTCTCGCTGCACATCCTTCATAAACCCGTTTCTCGCCGCATCGTACAGTGTCTTTAACTCTTCTGGGGGTGGCCATATAAAATTGGCATGGTGAGCATCGGCAACCAAAATCGTGCGGCGCTGGCCGCGATAGCCCGTAATCGCTCCTGTCGATATCCCTGTCTCATTGGTCCATTCTAAAGAGGTGGATAAATCGGCTTCAAACCAAAAGAGACTGCCTTTTCTCAGGGTGCTTTCAACCTGGATGTCACCGCCCATCATTTGAACAATCTGGCGGCTGATGGACAGACCTAACCCTGTTCCTTCCGCGTTGCGATCGCGCTTGCCGGCCTGCTCAAACGGTAGAAAGATTTTGGTTAGCTTGTCCGCCGGGATGCCCACGCCCGTATCTTCAATCTCAAAGCGCAATCGCCAGACAGCATGGGCTTTGGTAGGGGATGTGACAATCTTTACCCGAAAGACGACGTGCCCTTGCTTAGTAAACTTCACCGCATTGCTAAGCAGATTGAGCAGCACCTGCCGCAGGCGTTTATCATCGGCATAAACCGCCACTGGCAAGTGGGCCGATGGTTGGTAAACCAGCTCAACGTCCTTTTGTTCTGCCTTAATGCGACAGATGTCTACGGTTGCCGTTAAAAAATTGTTCAAATGGAAATCATGGGGATAAAGCTCCATCTTTTGGACTTCTAGCTTGGAGAAGTCCAAAATGTCATTAATTAACGTTAGGAGATGGGTTGCACATTGATGAATCGTCCCCAGCCCCTTTTGATAAGGCCGCATGGCAGGCTCTCGCTGGAGAATTTGGGTATAGCCAAGAATGCCGTTGAGGGGAGTGCGCAGCTCGTGATTCATGTTGGCCAGAAATTCACTCTTAGCGCGGTTGGCGACATCTGCCGTATTTTTTGCAACCTGGAGCTCGTTGAGCTTGTGCTCTAACGTAGTCTGGGACGTGGCCAGGTTACGGGCCATGTGGTTAAAGGTTTGGGCCACCCGCTCAATCTCATCACCGGTGCTGATAGTCAATCGATAGGATAGGTTACCGTCTCCGACGGCCTGGGCCCCTGCTTGGAGTTTGAGTAGGGAGCGTAATACAGGCTGAAGGATCAATAAAAACTCTCCCAGGGCGAGCACGGTGACCAACGCCACGGTACTGTAGGAAATAGTGCTAGCAGTGACATGGACCGCCTTGAGTTCTTGCTCGGCCTGTTGAGCTTCTGCCTGGGACTGGATAATCAGTTTAGTGACAAAAAAGTCGATATCACGGCCAAAGCTGTTAATAGCTCGGAAATCTTGTTGGGTATCGGCTAACGATGTGTTAGAAATATCCTGTTCTACTGCCCCATGCAACTGCTTCTCAAGCCGCTCAAAAATTTCTCGCCTGGTTCGAATATGCGCTATCTCTGGTTTAGACGTAAGACCGGCTAATTCATCAAGCAGCTGATCAAATTCCTCATCATTGGCGATGTCTTCTCCTCGATTTTTTTTCAGCAGCACCTCATCTTTTAGCCTGTCGATTTCAATCAATAAATTATTGCGTACGTGCATCGCCAGCTCAATCTGGCGTTTAGATTGGCTGTACTGGGTGACATACCTTTTTTCGGTTTGCGTACGCCAGAAAGCACTCCCCCCTAAAATCAGGGTGATAGACCCGACGAGAATAACAGAGGCGCCGATAAATTTAGTGGAAATTTTCACTCGGATACCTCTGTTACGCTATCAATTTCTATCCCGAGTTGTTTTCGAATGGTGCGGATGGGGTCATAGTCTGATGCTGTCACCAGGGTGTAGCCCGCCGCCTGCGCGCCAATAATACCTTCAAGCCCCGCTGGCATGGTCAGAAAAGCCTCTTTGAGGTTTTCAATCATGTCAGGTGGCAGGTCGGCCTTTACCACCAGAGGAGAATTGGGCACGGGTGACGATTGCCAAATAATTCTGGAGTTGTCGGGGGTGAGGGTGCCCAGATGCTGACGTTTCACGTAAGCGGGAATATTAGTTGCGATCGCATCCACCCGACCAGCTGCTAGCAGTGCCTCCGTATCCACATAGGTATCCCCAAACATCACGTCAGAAAAATCGCGCTGAGGATCGATGTTTAACCGCTGCAACGCAGCCCGAGGCATCAAATAACCCGATGTGGAAGACGGATTTACAAAAGCCACCCGTTTACCTTTGAGATCCGCTAAGGTCTCGATGGTGCTATCAGCCCGCACAACGATGCCAGCACGATACCAGGGACGGCTGCTAAATTGATCAATGGAGGCTACGATGGGCGTCACCTCTAGCCCCAACTCTTCCATCTCTAGATAGGACGCCGCCCCTGTGTAGGCCGCATTAGCTCGACCATCCACAAGCATGGCAACAGTGTCTTGATAGCTTTCTGAAATCAAAAAATCAACTGGCTGACCCAGCACTTTTTCCAGATGAGCATCGAGCGGTGCGATCATCCGCATTTGCTCAGTTTCACTGTGAGTGGGCAGCACGCTAATGCGTAAACTAGCCTGCTCGGCAGGTGGAGAAACAATCTCAGTCGGTGGAGACTGCAGTCGAGTACATCCCAACATTCCACCCAGACCAACCAGTAGGCTAAGTCCCAATGAAGCGCGGTGAGGGAGAGATGGCATCGGCTTGAGCACAGTTTGTTGTAAAGATTTCATGAATAAAAAGTTGAACAACCTTAAAATTCACGCCGTTGCTGATTGATGGCACCGAGCGGGCGTAGTCAATCAGACTTTCTCAAAGCAGCCATTGCTAATTTAGAGGATGAACCGACCGGTTAGACATGCTATTTGACAGTATCTTGCAGATAAAGCCATCCTGAGGAGCAGCAACGCCCAGAGAAAACCGCCTCGAAGCTCAGCAACGCCAAACTCACGTTATGAAGCCGCTAACTCCATCAGGAGATCAGACGTATCTGGGCCTCAATTGTGCCTCGATGATTTGACACCGTTGGGAGGTTTTTAGGAACCTACACGGAGTAAGCGGAAAGTAAAGGATGTCTGTCACATTTAGTTAAAGCTTGTCTCTGCTGGGACATTTGTCCGACATCCCATAAATAAGCTGGCGCAACGGATGTCCGAAAACAGGATTTAGGCCATTGTAGATACAGAGGGCAGACATACTGCTTCTTCATCCTATAGAGAGCTTCTTATAACGAAACAACCCCCGGTGCACAGAGTGTACCGGGGGTTATTTAATAGCCTTCTTCATTGAAATTTTGACACCCTCAAAAACTGAGTTAGGGAAAAGCGCTATTGCAGCACTAGTTGTTACTTCTAGGAAATAACGAACTCGGACTAGGCGCTTGC
>ERZ1740070.916-NODE-916-length-19134-cov-6.306777_pt1 | contig 19134 bp, 7 predicted proteins | sample MGYA00581734_ERZ1740070 | MGnify/ENA primary metagenome ERZ1740070 (study PRJEB43018, sample SAMN04849744) | marine metagenome | isolation source: floating plastic debris | place: Pacific Ocean | collected 2008-09-01 | study: EMG produced TPA metagenomics assembly...
GCCATCTACAGTAATTTTGTTGCTGTCATTTACCACCAATTGCTCAATGGTCAAAAACTCCTTATTCTCAATGCTGACATTGACCGTGCCATCTACCGTCACGCCCGAGGTGCTCGTAATATCGTCCCGGTCATTCTTCACACTGACTGTCGAAGCCCCCGTAATCGCAGAAGCAAGCGCTTCATAGGCATCTTGACTCTTCAGCACACCCAGCGAAGACACACTGCCTTCAGCCGTGAGCAGAGTCACATCCTGCACACTTTCTACCGTGGCACCCGATGCAATATCAATCGCATTTGCCAATGTGACAGAAGCTTCAGATGAGCCTGGGCCATCAATCGGAACCGCTGTGTAGTTCCAGATGTTTGAGCGTGAATTCAGCTCAATCTGATTCTCGTTACCTTGAGCGTCTTGCCCTGCCAGCAAATTGACATCCCCCTCGCTGCGCAAGTAAGCACCATCATTGAGCTGGATCAGGTTTTCAGTATCTGTCGTCGCGCTAGAACGGGCTGAGGGCACACCTGCCAAGCCATAGCTAGAGGCATTGGCTTTGTTCTCCAGGTTTACATCTGCCAGTGCCGACAGTGTGATATCACCGTCGCTGTTGAGGTCAGCATCCTGAATTTGAACAATTGCTTCATTTCGCTCATGCTTAATCTTAGAAGTGGCCACAGCAACAGAAATGAGTCCCCCGCTGTTTAGATTGGACTTGTCCCAAGCACTCACGTCATTGAAGGCATGCAGGTCAATATCACCCGTGGTGTTAATGCGGGTGCCAAAGCCATTACTGGTAGAGCTATCTCCCAGACTCACGAGCGTCGTATTTGCAATAATCGTTTCACCCGCCACCGCTGAACCATCAACCACACCACCCGAGGCCGCCTCAGCCGCCGCATCGCTTAGCTCAGCCTTGAGGATAGTTTGCGTCGCATCAATATCAACACTCCCCGCCTCTATCACCAAATTATTTTCGGTATTGTCAGTATCGACACCAATTTCAACCGTCGCTTCACTATTCACCTTATGGTTGACAGAGGCACCGCTGCCGCCAACCACCGATGCATTGACACTATCGGCTTTGCCATTAAAGTCACTCGTTTGGTCGGCCTTAATCGTCAGCTGACCCGCAATATCAATTTCCACATTGCCACTGGTGGCATCACCATCTTCAATGCGCACCTGGGCACTGCTATTACTCTTCGTGGTACTGTCCGCCGCGCGGCCAGACACCACACCGCCACCACCAGAGACGCTTTCTGCAAAGTTGTTGTCATGGCCCACCGCCTGAATAGTCAAATTCTGGGCGCTGATATTCACACCTGTACCCAAGTATGCCTCAGTCTCCAGGTCAGACTCAGCATGGGCAATGTTTGCACCCGCCGCCAAAATGCCACCGTTGTAGCCATCGGCTTTCGCATCCTGCTGACTGATGCCGCTGGCCGTAATCGACGCGTCGTTCGTAATGGTTAGCTCGCTGTTGTCACCCACAAATGCCGTGACTTCGCCTGTATTCGTGGCCTCACTGTAGGCTGCATTCACAGAGCCATAGAGCGCGCCACCAGAGCCAGTGGCTTCAGCATGGGCGGCGTCTTCACCATTCGGTAACTGTTGTTCTGCTTTGATCGTGAGGCTCTTGGCATCAATCTCGCTGTTTTTGCCAATGTAGGCATCAGTTTGGGTGGTGACTTTGGCGATCGCCTCCGAATACCCCACCTGTGCGCCCACCGCACCACTGATACCCAAGGCATTCGCATTCGCATCGGGCGTGGCCGTCGCCGTGATTTGAAGCTGATCGTCAAGGTCAATATCAGCATTATCTCCAACAAACGCCTGCACCGTAGAATCAAACGTTGCATTCGCGCTGTTGCCATTGCCTGCGGCCCCGAGTCCGCCCGCGATTGAAGTCACCGCCGCATTTACGTTGCCATCTCCCGTCGCATCGATAGAGAGATCCGTTGCATCCACTATCGCGTCAGTTACGTGAGCCTGAGTGGTACTGCGAGTTTCCACATTGGCCACTGCTGCGCCAATCGACACCATCCCGGCGCTCACACCGTAGGACTCAGCTTTTACATCATCCGTGCTGTTTGCCGCGAGGGACACAGTCGTCGCCGTGATATCGCCGCCGCTACCGATGCGAGCTTCCACATCAGACTTGACCGTTGCCGTGGCCTCAGCACCGGCCCCAGCCCCGCCAATGCTAACCGCGATCGAGGTAGCCACTGCCAGCGCTTCGATATCAGGCGTGGAGGTTGCACTCAGCGTGAGGTCGTCGCTCCCGACAGTAGCGTCATCAATATAAGTGCGAACGTTGTTGTCGATAGTGATATCTGTTGTGGAAACGCCAACAGACGCGCCCGCTACACCCGCAGCAAGAGCGCCAGTTCCGACCGTGCCATGCACCGTCGGGTTATCAGTAGCCGTGAGATGAATATCGTCTGTGGCTTTCACATCATCCACATTGCGAATAAAGGCTTCAACCGTATTGGTCGTTGTTATATCAACATTCGCGCCCGCACCGCTGAGGCTTACGCCTGCGGGTGCTTTGCTCACTGCCAAGGATGCAGCAACAGCGGTATTTTTTGTCAAGATGAGTGTGGATTCAGCCGTTAACAACAGATCATCGCCTGCCTTGACACGGGTGCTATCAGCGCTGGTGTCACCCACAAACGCCTGCACTGTGTTGTTAATGTCATTGTCTAAAATGACTGTGCCAATCGCCGCACTACCGCTGCCGCTGCCGCCCGATATGGCAATGCTGCCGCCGATAGCAAACGTTTCAATCGTGCTGTGATCGGTGGCTAGCAGGGAGATGTCCTGATGAGTATCGATGTCGCTATCGTTTTGAATGTAGGCTTGAATCGTATTTTCAATCGTGTTAGTGACTTCTGTGCCTGCGGCCGCACCGCTGACCGCACCGCCGCTGCTGACGGCGACAGAAACCGTGCCGGTTAGGCCAAAGGTGTCAATTTTTGTGGTGGAGGTGGCGTTGAGCGTGAGCGCGTTAGCATTCACTATGCCGTTATCGACGGTGGCTGTGACGCTGTTGCGAATGTCGTTGTCTGCGATCGCAACCCCTATAGACCCAGCGCTAGCCACTCCGCTGCTTGCACTGATCGACAAACTTACCGCGCCCGCATCAGCCTTAATCTTGCTGTCATCCGTCGCGCTCACGCTGACGTCAGCATCCGTTTGGACATCGCCGCCATTTTGAATCGCCGCGCCGATGGTCATCTTAATCTTGTTCTTAATCGCTGTTCCAGAGCCTGCCAGTGCCACGCTCAGTCCGTTAGCTGATCCAGCCGCCGCAACCGCCCCGGCAAAAGAGAGCCCGTCAATGGTGGCGTCCGAGCTTGCCGCTATCGTCACATCACCCTCGCTGTTGATAGTGGCACCATCTACTAACGCTTGAACAGAATGTCCACGGCCTTTACCAATTTGATTGACCGCGACCGAAGCGCCGACAGAAGCGGCAATACCGGTTGTGGAACCCAGGGTGGCTGCGATCGCCACACCCCCCGAATCGGCAATAATCTTGCTCTCATCTGTTGCCGTCACCGCAACAGTTGCATTATTCGTCGTCGTAATCACCGCGCCCTGACTCACCTGCGCTGTGATGGCATTATCAATAGTATTGGTGGTACCCGCACCTGCTCCGCTCAGGCTGAGCGTTAGCTCTCCCGTAGAAACCGCCGCAGCGCCACCAATACTGAGCGCATCGACAGTTGCAGTAGAGGTTGCGCTAATGCTGACTGCCCCAGTTGCCGTCACCGTAGAGTCAGCTACATAGGCATCAATGTTGTTCTTAATCTCATTTTCAGCAATGGAAACGCCCACAGAAAGAGCACCCGACGCCGCACTCCCACTGAGCGCTACGGCCAAAGCATAGCCGCCCGCATCAGCCGTAATGTCACTCTCATCTAGGGCGCTAACGCTCACCGTGCCACCATTGCGGGTGTCAATATCACTGCCGTTGCTAACGTAGGCTTCAATCGTATTGGCAATATCATTCTTGGTACCGGCACCCGCGCCCGCCAAACTCAACGCCCCCCAAGAAGCCGTCGAGCTGACTGAAGCCGCAGCCGCCAGGGCAAAAGCATCAATGTCACTATTGGACTTGGCAATCACCGACACATCACCACTGGCATTCAGGTGAGCATTCTCTAAAAATGCACTGGTTGTATTGTCAATATCGTTGTAAGCCAAGCCGACACCCGCACTCAGTGATGCTGTGGAATCGGAGCTAACGCCGACGGCTAGGGCCGCACCGCCCGCATCAGCGTGGATGGTTGAATTATCCAGTGCCTGGATTGTTGTTTCACCTACCACATCGAGCGTGGAGTCTTTCAAATAGGCTTGGGTTTTGTTGTTAACTTCGTTAATGCTAACCGCGCCAGCGACTGCTGCGTTAATATCAGACATCGCCGCGCCTGAACCGCCCGCGTTCACCGCGTAAATCTTGCTTTTGTTGTCAGCGGTCACATCCAGACTGGCCCAATCCGCCGATCCATTGGCCATTGTGGTGTCTTCTACATAGGCCCGAGTGGTTTGCGAGATTGTGTTGTGCCCGTAGGAACCGGCCAAGCCCACCGACGCTGTGGACTGGTTTAGATTGCCAAGGATAAGTGCCACAGAGCCGCCAATGGCCAAAATCTCACTTTCATTGACAGCCGATACCGCAAGGGCCACCTGCTGACCCAGATCCCACTCGACATTGTTTAAGTAAGCTTCTGTCGTGTCGTCAATTTCATTAATGGCTACATCGCCAGAAACGCCAACACCGAAGGAGGATGAACCGCTGGTACTACCATCTGAGTGCTCTGTTGTTTCACCGCCAGTTGCGATCGCAGACGCCAGAGAAAATGACCCGATGTAACCGTCATTTTTAGCCTTAACATCCACATCGCCCGCACTCTCAATCCGAACAGCAGCCGTCGAATCTCCATCGTCTAAATGCCCAATCACCGCCCTGGTTTTACGCTTAACGGTATTAAAGCCCACAGAGGCACCCGCACCGATACTCTCTGAGATAGCAACACCTCCCAAAATATTGAAGCTATCTACAGTATCTTCCGCGTTGACCACCAGGCTATCGGTAGTGCCATCAACAAAATGATTGCCAATCACTAGGTTGGCACCGGTCTCTATTTGGGCCGTGGTTGTGTTATCGACAAAAACCCAAGCGCCCACACCATTGAAGCCAAAGGTATCTGCACTGCCAGCAGAGGCAGCAACGTCAATGTTCATTGTCTTGTTGTCTGCATTTACCTGGAGGCTATCGGCATACAGCGACACACCATCCTCAATTTTGGCGGTGACATCGTTGACGTAGTTAATAATTAATGCCGAGCCACCCACCGCGTTGCTGGCATTGCTACCGAATCCACCCGCGCTCAACCCAAAGTTTGCTGAGTTGTTGTCCCAGTAGATACCGGGCATGGCAATGTTGCCACCAAAATGAACAGATTCATTGACGCTGATGGCGTCGACAGTAACATCCTGCTGGCCACTGCGTAGGCTAGTATCTTGGTTAATCAGCGCACCGCTATCGATATAGGCTTTGCTATCGTGATCCAGCGTCAAAATCGTGACCGCACCAGCGGCTGCTAGTGTGGCATCCGTACTAGCCGTAGCCTGACTCCACGAATCAAAAACATACTCATCTAGGCCCAAATTGCCATTGAAATATCCGGCCAAGTTCCCAACAAAAGTAGCGGCCTGTGTTGTCCAGTCATCATCTGTCAGCCAAGGATCTACCAAATTGACGCCCCATTCAACGGTGTAGTCATTGAGCGTTTTACTCTTCACAGACAAATCCTCGGCGGCATTGACTGCTGCGCCACTGCCAATGTAGGCCCGAGCCGTATTCTGATAATCGCCGATGGCAACGCCAACTGAGCCCGCAAAGGCCCCTTCATCATCAGCTGCACTCGACGTCGATGAGCTCGCAGAGGAAGAAGAAGAATTGGAAGAATTCGTCGTCAAATCGCCCTTGTTCTCTAACAGAGAACTCGCCGACACATCCGGTCGATTATCCACAGTGGCGTGAACGGTAACATCGCCCCCCTGTGACGTAACCGTAGCTGCCGTGGTGTCGGTGTTATCACCCTCTTCAAACTGGCCGCCAATACGAGCCGTGACCGTGTTTGTGTCTTCCACATACGCGGTACCTGCACCCATTTGGAAACTGGAGACTCTTTCCTGCGTTTGGCTACTTGCGCTCGTGGATGCGGAGCCGAATATAGATTGCAGCCCAGCCCAAGCGCCACCGGCCAGAGAGCCGACAATACCACTGCCAGTATCCGAAGTGAGATTGCTCAGTCCGGCATAGGCACGAACCCCGCTACCGCTAATGAGGGCACTCCCTCCCGTTAAAATACTTTCGGTCTTTTCATTGGCCTGGTTAGCCTCCACGGTGACATCGCCAGCGGCAGTCACATTGCCATCGATTAATGCATTCGTTTCACCATCTTCAAAAGAAACGGCAACCGCAGCAGAGACCGTCCCATCCGAGCCTGGATTAGAAGCAGCTACCGTCATATTGCGGTCAATCGTATCAGCCGTAATGCTGACATTGCCGCCAGATTGAATGACCGCAGTATCTGTCACTTCCGCCGTCGATTCACTGTATAGCTCACTAACAGCCACCGCAAAAGAAGAACTCGTCAAGGCATTTGAGTTACTCCACTGCTTGCTGCTTACCTGCGCATCCACAGTGCTATCAGTCAGCGTCGAAATTGAGACATTTCTCGTAGCATTCACCTGCCCTGCGAACGAAACGATTGCAGTTGAATCTGCCTTAGCGTAAGCAGCCCCGGCGAGCCAGCTTAGGAGCGGCATAATTGTGGAATTCGTCGTGGCTGTTGCTGAAGCATCAAACGTATATGCAACAATACTCGTTTCAGCATCTACCGTGATTTTAGCCGTTGACTTAGAGACAGCGGCACCACCAAACAGTGAGAAGTTATCTAAAACACCAACAATATTGTCTCCCAGCTCATCATCAGTATCAAAGGTCTCAGAGTAGTCTGCGCTAGCGGAGAGAACAACATTTTTTCCTTTCAGGATTGCATTGGAGATAGTCAGCTCAGCTTTGCTTTGCTCCAAACCATCAAAAATGCTAGCGGCTTCCTCAGTTTCACTGACCGTAATATCAATATCACCGGCACTGTAGGTAGAGGCATTGTCAACGTGCGCCAGTAGCTGAGCCACGCCGTCCACGCTGTCACCAATCGTAATTTGTTCTCCAGTCAGCTGAATGCGGCCCGAATTTCCGACAGAGACCAATAAGCCATTGGCCGCAGTATTTCGCGTTGACAGCGTCTGCCCCGCATCGATCTCAATCTTGTCTGCGGCAAAGTCAATCTCTCCACCCTGAGTATAGAGATTGCCAGAAACTTGAATCTTGTCCTCACCTGCGCCAGTGCTAATAGAGAGTGCACCGCCCTTGGTGTTCAGGTCAGTACCAAAAATGACAACATCGATGTCGTCACCCGTGTCAATTTCTACATCAAGAGAGCTGGTCACACTGTCCCAACCCGAAGAGAATGTGATGGTATCCTGACCGCTTCCAGTATCAATCTTTAGGGAATCAACATCACTCAAAGCAACAGAAACTTGATAGTCATCAATCTGTGTTATTCCGCTACCTGCATTCAGAGTCTCTATTCCAAACCCATAAAAAGAAACAACCTTTTGAATAATGATATTTTCATCGACAATCGAGAAATAAAGATTGTTCTCCGCTCCAGTAGACGATTGAACCGAAAGCTTTCCAGCATCGCTTAATGCAACGCTGGCCAACGTCTCTTGGTAAGTTGAACTGCTGAGCGATCGCGCATCAATCACGCCCCGCTGATACTCCAGCGCCCAGTCCCCGCCCAGCGCCACATTCCCAGTCAAATCATCCGACGCAGCGACATCAGCGCCCGTCCACTGACCAATGCGATCCACAAATGCCTGACCGCCGATTGTACTCGCGACATCACAGCCATAGATCAAAATATCCGCATTCTCTGTGAGGCTACCGGCCCAACTTTGCAGCTGAGTCTGATAGCTGGCCAGCGTTGCGCTATCCAACGTTGTCGCCCCTAGCTGAAGCGAACCTGCCGCACCGTGCGTCAGGATATGAACAGCTGCAACATCCTCACGACCAGACAGCGCCTCGCTGATTTGAGTAACGCCATCGCGCGTGCTGTCTATATAAATAACGTCTGCCTGGAACGCCAAATCAGAAATGAGCTGATCGCTGTCAGATACACTGCCATCGACGAAGACAATTTGCTTAGGTGCGGAGGCAGTAACAGAAGTCGTGAGTGTATCAGCTGCTGCCGAAAAGCCTGATAAGCCATAGCCCAAATCTGTTTCAGAATTTGGCAAGCCGAGTAATGAATCTATCTGCTCTCCACGACTATTGAGCAGTGGCAAAGCAAACTCATCCTGCTGCCAGGCTTCTACAACAAGATTCGTTTGAGTCTCAAAATCGCCAATAGCTGTACCGCTTACAGGCTGCGTCAGATCTACAGCAGACTGCGAAAATGGCATTTCTTGAGCTTTCTTCGTCCCGTAAGGCAGACCCAATGCATCTTGAGTCGAAGTTGTTAGCTCATCTAGGTTCTCTAGTGCGCCGGGTTGAATCAAGTTGTTGTCAGCAGTAGAACTCATGAGATTTCGTAAAAAGAGTAGGTATGTGCTAGGCGAAGAACTAAAAAAAACTGAGAAAGTAGACTGTTCTTTTTGCAGGTGATCTTTTGGTGTTGAGGCTGTGGTTTGTCTGAGCGATAGACAAGCAAGATGCGATCGCTATCTACAGCTCAGAGAAATTACAGAAGAGATATTTCTTAATTGATACAAAGACTTTGGTCGTGCCTTAGTAAGCCCACAGGAATACGAGAAAAGAGCACACGCTTTTTAGGATGTGACTAATGCATGAAATTATCTTTGTGTCAGCTCGATCATCTAAAAAAGTCACACAACATGTATAAAAAGTGACAAGAGCGCAGGGCAGAGATATTCCGTAGCCTTTTATCGGCAGTACTTTTAGCTGCTTGAGTGAAGAAAGCAGAAGGGTGGGTGGGTGCTTTTTTTGGCATCTCAGGGTTGTTGTGGGCAAGCTTAATTCAGACGCCCAGTTCAGACGCCCATCTTCCACAGATGAACCCAAGGCGAACATTTTCCTACTTGAGAACTAAACCAGAATAAACAATGACAGAAGCTGTACAAGAGAAAGAAGTCCAGTCGTTAGAAACAGCATCCGAACCCTCTACGTTTGAGCAAACGACAGAAAACAAAAACATCGAAGAACTCACTATTGTAGTCGTTGCACAGGGTCTCAATCCAACCTCTTTTACACCCGATTTTTTGGTGCATAGCGGCATTATTCCGGCAGACTGGGTGCTCGCCCGTCAGCCAGTGGTGAATCAGCAAGTGGCGCAAATCGCCTTTCAAAATGGAATCAGTCTGGTTGCTCAGCCCAACAAAGTAACCTTCTCCGAATCTATCGGCACCAAAGCAAACGATGAGTTGATGATTGCCGAGCTAGCCACCAAGTATGTAGAGGCTATGCCCCAAGCAAACTACACCGCCATTGGCATCAATCCACAGAAGGTAGAAGTCTTTAACGAAAAGCCGCAAGACGTGCATTCGTTTATGACTCAGTCATTGCTCCAGGCCGGTGCTTGGCAAGAGATGGGAACTCAGCCCATGCGAGCTTCCTTGAACCTGTTCTATCAGTTTGAAAAGTGCCATTTGCAGCTTAACTTGAACCCGACAGAGCTACGTTTGCCAGACGATGTCCGCGTTCCAGGCTTACTCTTTTCTGGCAACTACCACTACGCGCTTTCCTCAGAAGATCCTGAAGCGCGCAAGCGAGAACTTTCTAACGCCCTATCTCAATGGCAAACTCACCTTTCAGACTATAGAGCGTTAGTAGCAGAAAAGTTCCTCGCCTTGATGTCATAGATTGCGAGCTCTCAAATACAAGCTCTCAAAGTGGAGGTGGATAAATCCCCTCATCAGATAATCTCGGCGGTCTATTTCTAGGGGGGCCTGGTGGCCTATTTCCTGGCTCTCCCGGCAGGCGACCATTCCCTCGTCTGCCGGGTGGCGGCCCACTGCCTGGTTCACCATGTCTCCCACCCCTACGCTGAAAGCTCTCATCTGGTGTCCCTTTCACGCAGCGTGGAATAAACGGAAACATCTCCGTAATGTAATAGTGATAAATGCCCTCCGGATGCTCAGGCGTCACCCCAACGCGACCATTACACTCATCCAAATCACCCAGCCCTTCAACATATTCAAAATCATTCAAAAAGGCCCCATCATAAAGCCCCCCAGGCCCATCCGGCCTAAGCCCTTCCTTAAGCCGATAGCTACTGCGCATATCGACAACACCACTGCTAGCATCCGTCGCTTCAGCATAGCCATAGGGGCCATACACCGGAAACCCATCCGCCGCATACCCCAGCTGCGCCATGCCCACGCCTTCCACCAGCCCTGTCGGCACACCATGATAATGGTAAGAACCCGTGGGCTGCACATGGGCATTGTGATGGTCAGTCCCTAGATCAATAAAGCCCGTGAGTGCCTCAAACCTCCAATTAGAGCTGCGGTCCCGATTCCAAAACTCTCCCGTCCCCGGCTCAAAGGGGATGCCATTGAGCGCCACCCCAAAGGCGGGCCTGATGATCGTAGTGGTGCCGCTCAGCTCAGGCGTTAAGGTCACCCGATAGGTATGCTGCTGCGCCGAAATCGTATTCGGGTTGCCCGCGTTGGGAAACGCTCCTGTATCGTGGTCAGGAATGCCATTAGAGAAAATGTAGCGATAGCCTTCTCGCTCCTCGATTCGGACCTCATTTCTGAGGGCATTAGAGAGCTGCCCTTGCGCAACGTTTGCTTCCTGCTGAGGATGCCCTTGGCTGAGTAAAAGGCCGCTTGGCTGGGGCACATTAGCGATGTAAAACGGGATACTGCCGCCTGCGATCGCTAAAAATCCCGCTAACTTCAATCCTAAGCTCGCAACCACCTTTGTCACCTCATCAACACTTATATTCTTTTCCTGTGCAGGTATGATGCCTTTTAGACCCAGCTATTCAACCCATCAACTGAAGTTAGGTGAGTTTTTGTCACTAAAAGTAACTTTTAAGCGCACCCAAAACCGGTCTAATCGGTCGATAGTCTGACACTATTTAAAGAGCCTCTTTCTGCCTGAAAAACCGGCTATCTACGATAAATCTACTGTTTAAAAAACAGTCAGCTTATGTCACTATGCTGAACCACATAATTGAACTAGACAGTTTGATTGGAAACGGTTTGATTACCCAGCCAAATCGAACTATTTTGAACGTTTTTTACACCACTGTTATTTTTTAACTAACCGATGCAAATGGATGTCACTGACGCCACCCGCCTAAACCTAATTGACCAAGCGGTGTACGAGAAAACAGGGCAACCCCTCAATAATTTGCAACGGCTCATTCTCAATGAGTGTTGGCAACCCTCCAAAAAAACCTACGAAGAGATTGCCACTCAAAATAACTATTCTGGCAGCTACATTCAGCAGCGGGTCGCGCCAGCCCTATGGCACCTGATGTCCGAAATTGTCGGGGCCAAGGTCACAAAATCAAATTGCCGAAGCGTTCTCCTCAGATATCTCGATCAGCTTCCAGAAACGCCAACACCGCCGCTAGCTAAAATAGACGATTTTCCCGCTAAAAACAGGTCTGAGACAACACTTCCTCCTCAGCCCTATCCCTTAGAGTTTCCCACTGAAAGCGTACCAATTGGCTCCCCTTACTACATCAATCGTGAACCCTACGAATCCAGCTGCTATCAGCTAATCATCCAGCCTGGTGCCCTAATCCGGCTCAAAGCACCTCGGCAAATGGGGAAAACCTCCCTGATGAATCGCATTATTGCCCATGCGCAAGACTATCCCGCCGTCATCCTAAACTTTCAACAAACCGAGCAAACCGTTCTGTCCGATTTAGACAGGCTCTTGCGGTGGCTCTGTGCAAATATCACCCGCCAGCTCAAGTTAGCACCTGCTCTAGATGAGTACTGGGATGACGACGTGGGCAGCAAAATGAGCTGCACGCTTTACCTAGAAGAATACATTTTAGAAAACGTTGATGCGCCCATTATTTTAGCCCTAGAAGAAAGCAGTGAACTCTTTGAGTATCTAGACGTATCCAAAGACTTTTTCAGCATGTTGCGCACGTGGCATGAGTACACCAAGCACCAAGAAGCCTGGCAAAAGCTCCGGCTCATTCTCGTGCAATCCACAGAGACCTATTTGCCACTCAATATCAACCAATCCCCGTTTAATGTGGGCTTTGAAGCGGCCCTCACCCGCTTTACCCGCGAGCAAGTCAACACGCTGGCTGCGCGTAATGGCATTAGCCTAAATGAGGCTAACATGGACCAGCTAATGTCTTTATTAGCCGGACACCCCTACCTTGTTCGCTTAACGCTATATCACCTAGCCAAGGGCTCCATAGATATAGAAACGTTGTTCATTACTGCCAGCACCGACGAAGGTATTTTCAACAACCACCTCCATCGTCATCTTTGGAACCTACAACAATATGCTGAACTAGGCGTTTCTTTTAGAAAATGTTTGAATCAACCAGGCCCTGTAGGTATCCCTCAAACACAAGCCTTTAAATTGCACAGTATGGGGCTAGTCACACTAGATAAAAATCAGGTCAACGTGAGCTGTGATCTGTACCGACAATATTTTAGTGAGCATCTTTAGAAAAAGCAGGTTACCGCAATCGCACCACTACCGCCTGTAATGGTGGTGTTATTACCACCGCCTAAGAAGAAGTTGTCTCCCGAGCCAGCAACGATGTTGTTTTGCTTGCCATGCTTACGTTCGATTGAAGCTTGATGAAGGGATAAGCGCCGCAGAGCAGGGCGCCGTTTTGGCAGCAGATGATGTCTTGAGTTGGCTACGCAATAAGGTAGAAGCTGCTAGATCTGCCTCAGCATGAGGGCTTTGCGTATTACAGTTCCAGCGAGCCGAGATCTGGAAGAAATTTCTGACTATTTTTTGAAAAAAGTGTAGATGCAGGTGAGCGCTTCGTACAGGCCTTCAGCCAGAAATGCCAGTACATTCTGAAGTAAATAGCGCGGCGGCCTCAGACCAAACGGTGGCGGCTGCCGCAAAGCGTTGTGCGTTGTGCGTTGTAATGGCCTTGTTCTATAAGCCCCTGGGCGGAAGGCGCTTGGGTATGAAGATGTTGTTTAGATAGGTCAACTGTCGGCGTTTGCGATGGCTTTCGTCCCAGGCTAGGTGTGGTGAAGATTGGCAAAGCAGTTAAGACAAAGCCAAGCAGCAAACAGAGAACAATTTTCGTTCACTGAAACAGGGACTGATTGAACCGATTGATCAAGGACGAATACGAGAAGCGACGGTAAAAGGACATAATGTCAGGGCCTTAGATCAAGGTGGGCTTGGTCAAGGACTTAATGAGGCGCGGTGGTGGTAAGCAATGGCCAGATGTATTTGGCCATTGCTGACCACATAGCTTTATATGCATCAATGGTTTCGCCTATTGCTCCTGTATAGAGATTTGTGGCGAAAGCTATTGGTGCGCCGTCAGTAGATTAAGGATAACCCAGCTGAGGGGTCGCAAGATGAGAACCACAGATTGGTGTTTGGGTACGATTTTCTTGCGGAAGGGCTTCACCATTACACCCAACACTCAGGCTAGAACTTTGAAAGATTATGATTGCAGTCGCATGGTCCAGTGAGATCCGTCCCAACCGATGTAGTTCAAGATGGTATCGGTATGTGACGAGCTAGCACCCTGTCGGGTGTGCGTAAACACGTTTGTTGCTGGGTTCACGGTAGCGGTCCAGGGTTGTCCATCCCAAGAGATGTATTGAATGATTCTATCGGTATGACCAGAATTTTCGCCCCTGTGTGTGTGTATGAATTCTCCTGATGAGTCTATACTTGCAGTCCAATCGCTGCCATTCCATGTTTTGTAGTTTGCATAAGTATCGGTATGGCCAGTGTGGGCTTGGCGATGCTGATGATGGATCGTCACTGTCGTGATAGGAGCTGGTGGTAACTCTAACTGAGGAGTCCCCAGCGGAAATGGGTCGCTCGGCGTATTGCCCCATGAGCCGCTTGCAGGTCGGTCACGGAAAATGGGCGCGAGTGTTTCTATTTGCTTGATGCCTGTAATCGCCTCATCATTGCGCTTTCCTTCGGCGGTGAGAGATGGATGCTCTGGCTGTATGGAGGGCGCTTTAGCGGTTAGCGTATTAGCCAAGCTACTCGCTGGAATAACTGCTGCCATGGCGATTAGCGTAGAAAAAGCGAAAAAGAATGGTGACTTCATAGTAAGTATTCTCGTGGGGGTTAACTTTGAACATTAGGTTCGTTGAGATATACAAGTGTCATGAAAGATATATGCAGCTATCCCATGGGCCGTTGTTATTTTCTACCTGGTTAAGTTCTCTCTGGTTATTTAGGCCGCCAGCGATAGCTGCCAAGGCAATCTACTCGCATTAAACAAACACAATATCGCTGCTGGTGGAAAAGCCGCTGGCTAGGCCATTTTGAAGTGTGCCAAACTGTTGATTGTTGAAGGAGAGTGCGCCAGTGGAGGCGTCAAAGCTGAATTGATCTTTTGAGGTTGCGCCAAACCCAAGCTGGCTAATTTCAATTTTATCTCCTTGAGATTGGCGGAAATCTGTGATGATATCTATGCCCTGTGTCAATACACTAAAGGCAAATTTATCTGCGCCAACCCCGCCCGATAGCAGAGTATCGCCATCATTTGAAGTGGTTGCACGTAAATAGTCGTTTCCATTGCCACCAAAGAGTTGATCATTATCTCCACCCGCTAGCAGTGTATCGTTCCCATCACCGCCATAGAGTCGGTTATTGGCTGTGTTTCGACGAAGTCCAGAAATCGAGATTAAGGTATCATCACCGTCTCCTCCAAGCATCATGTAATGATAAGGCCCTTTAACAACTCTCCTAAAAGAAGGGTCCATACTATGGGCATCGCTGTCTTCTTGAAGCGTATTTTGTCCTGCGTCACCGATGATCAATCTATAGGTATCGCCAGTGCCTGTTGTGGAGAAATGGAGGTACTCAATACCCCTAATTTTTGCCAGCCCGTCCCCTCGTTGACGATTGTCAATGGCAAACAGTGAGCCATCTCCATCTAGCTCAAATGTGTAGTTGTCAGCATTGCCCTCTAAAACAAGCGTATCAACGTTGTCACCACCATCAATATGATGGGTGCCACCGCCCTCAGTTCCCGCTAGGTGTATCCATTCATGGGCATGGTTTCCTAGGACGATGTTGTTCTTGGCGCTTCCGTGCACATGAACAGGCGGGGTACCTTCTCTGCCAAAATTTGTTTTGTTGTTTACGACTAATGCATAGGTTTTTTGTCTTATCCCAAGACGTAGTAGCTCAATCGTGATTTCTGATGGACCAAAGCGTAGGGCTTCAACATTGCTCAACAAATCAGTCCCATCAATGTTTCTACGGTCATGAATCTTTATGCTGCCATCAGCTTGGCGTGTGATGTCATAATTCTCCCACTGGCCGCCATAGTGAACCACATCATGACCGGCACCGCCATTAATCACATCATTGCCACCGCCCCCCTTTAAAGCGTCGTTGCTATCTTGACCAAAGACGAGAGATGCTCTCTTATCGTGAGTAGACAGGGTAGAACCCATGTTTTCGGCAATATAGTAAGTGCTGTTGTTTCCTTTGAAATGAAGCTTTTCGATGCTAGAGAGTACATCAGTCCCATCAACTCCCCGCCGATCTGTAACGGTGAGTTTGCCATTGCCCTCCCTAAAGTCGTAGTAATGTGAATTGCCGCTAAACACTGCGGTATCGATGCCTTGTCCGCCCTGAATCGTGTCGTTTCCAGCATCTCCAGAAAATCTGTTTCCCAATGCTGGCGCAGAAGAGCGGAGCATAAACACATTGTCTTGAGTGCTGGCCCATTGTCCAACACCATTCCAAGTTTTATAGAAGATGACATCATCTCGATGAGAAGCTGCGTTAAAGTCTCCATTTCTAGCATGAATGAACGTATTCCCGTCTAATTTTGCGGTCCAGTTTTGACCACTACTTATGTAGTTAAGGATGTTGCTTCTGTGAGTTTTGCCATCAATGGAGGTGTGCACAAACGTATTGCCGTCTCTTCGGGCTGTCCATTTAGTGCCTCCCCAAGTGACATATTCAATTTGGTGATAGCCCTGTGTACCGGTCGCCATTAAATAGTCATTGCCATTGCCGCCACTAAGGGTGTAGCCACCGTCATAGACTCGGATATCATCATCGCCATCGCCGCCGTCTACTGATGAAATTTGGGCATATGGCGTTTCAAAGCTATCTCCCCATCGTTGTGCCTCTGCCAATTTTCCCGCCCAATCGGTATAGGCTATCCAAGGAAGTTCAGTGATTCCTACGGATGACTGAAATGAAAAGATCCCGTTATCTAGGGGCGTAATTAAGACAGCTTCACCATATGCAGCCGTAGCAAGATAACCGGAGGTATGAGATTGAGTAGGATCAGCTTCTGGCCGGTGAGTCAACAGATTCCCTGTAAGAGAAGCTAACCAGTTGGTTCCCCAGCTTGTTTTGTAAGTGAGTTGGTTCTGGGAAACGGTAACACCATCGGCCCATCGTCTAGAAGAAGGGGCGTTACGAGTGATGGCGATAATGTCATTAGCAAAGGTTCCTGGCATTTTTCTTTCCACATTTACAATATGCTTCTTGGAGGGATTACCTCAAAGACACTTACGGTGGATTCATAAAAGATATGCAGTTGCTCAGAATTTTTTTTGAGATTTTCAGCGGGCTATGAATCAAGACTCCTTTTATTAAGAGGATTGTTGTTTAAGGTAGTCGTAGTTTTCGGCAGTAAAGGCAATTTTTGCAGCTAGCATTCTCTCAACAGTATCGAGAAGAGATTGGGTGGCTTTTAGGGGATATGTTCTGACAAAGCTAGGTAGCAACTTATGGAAAACGCTGTGATAGGGGAAGTCGCTTTTGGGCAGTGAGCACATAAACGCTGCCTGGGAGGAGAGAGGAGAAGGTAAAGGATGGCTACTGCACACTTGAAAAGATAAGGGCACAGTAGTAGCGATGCGATGAGGTGGCTGATAAGGGGAGTCCTCAGGATGAAAAATAGAACCGATGGTCAGCCGCTCGAAGCTGGCAATAAGTTGTCTTTCCCAGATGATCCAGCCCTGGCTTTGATAGTGCCTGGTGACGACAGGGATTTGATGGGAGAAGAAGGGTTTGTAAACGGTTTTGGTGCTGGTGAGGATGGCGATTTGGAAGGTTTTTAAATCTGCGATCGCAACTTCACTAAAGGGCATTTTTGACTGTTCGGGGATAGCATAAACCATGATGCAACCTTTGAAGCGTGGTATTACTCAGCCGAAACGCAAAGGGGCTGATTGTTGTAAAGAAAAACCCTTGTAGAGAGCTGCTCTTTTGGGCAATCGATGAGTTTAATGTGAGGGCTTGCCAGAGTGGAGGGGGCTGAGTCGGGTTGGGTCAGCGTTGCTAAATGAGTGGTATTCATCACAGTAATCGGCTTCAAAAAACCATAGCCAGAGGAGACTAATATCAGTAATAGGGTGATGTTGCGGCACCCTGAGTACAATCGACCTAGTCGAAGAATAAGACTATCTTCTACACAAGCTAGGACACGATTTACTTTGGCATTCACACGAGAAGACTGAGAGGGTTGGGCTGAAGAAGGCACAATGCCTTTGGCACTACGGCAGGTACTCAGTGGTGTCTTTGCTGGCATTGTTTTGGCTCCTCCCGATTAAGTGGTTGGTAATTTATGGTTACTCACTTATACAGAAGGTTTTTGGAAAATATGCACTGCCTAGATTGATGCATGGGTTAGGATCCACACATGGCAGCTTGTGAAAGATGCGTCATGGGTTTAGCACGTTCTGCGAGTAAGGTCACTGTGCCATCGGCAGCACGACTCCAATGCTGAGCTTCTGTAATTGGCTCTGATGCGCTATTTACCATCTCTGCTGTTGACTGGAGACTGTTTGTTGACTGGGGACTGTTGCCACCAGCGCTAGGTGCGTCCGTCAGCTCTGCCAAAGGCTCTAAATCTTGCCATACGGACTGAGGACTGAGTGGATCACTCGGGTTGGTCGGTAAGCCACCTCGTCCAGTGCTCACAAAGCTACCAGTTTGCGAAGCTTGATCACGACAGCCACGGGCTACGACGGTGGTCGGGGCCGTCTCTACGGGAAGCTCGGTTTCGGGCTGTAGCGTTTCGGTGTTGAGTTCATCAATGGTGACAATGCCACTGTCACCAAACTGAGAGCTAGAGGTAATGTCACTGCTTGGGGTATCGCTAGCACCAGGGCGAAAGGCAATGCCCAACAGATTGCGAGCAGTAATATTGACGGTGCCGCCGTTGCCCTCAAAGGCATTGGCTCGAATGTCACTATTTTCATCGGGGAGGGCAGTCACAAAACCATCAGGGGTATTGATAGTGATGCTACCACCGTTGCCCCCTGCACGTGCAGTTCCGGCTTCTGTTGAAATCAAGCTGCCGTTTCGCAGTAGCAGATAGTCGCCTAGGTTGAAGGTAAAGTTGCCGCCATTACTGCTTTGGGTGGTTGCCGTGATTTGGCCGCTATCAAGCGTGAGGATATCGGCAGATAGGGTAAATTTTCCGCCTTCGCCAGTGCCCTCTGAGTTGAGGGTAAAATTACCACCATTGAGCAGGGAGACTTGAGCTGCATTGTTCACGTTGATACTGCCGCTTTGTCCGGTTGAGTTTGAGGCTGTTCGAGATTCGACGGTACTGTTGTCTATCGTCAGTTGATCCGAGATATTGAGATTGATGTTGCCCGCGTTACCTTCTCCTGTAGTGGAGGCAGAGAGAACAACGCCATCTGCTAGGGTGAGAGAACGGGCAGTTGCTGTCACATCACCGGCTTGTCCTGAGCCGCTGGTTTCTACGGCTAGGCGACCGAGTCCACTGATGGTGATGGCATCAGGTGCCAACAATTGCAAACCGCCGCCATCGCCACTGCTAGTGGCAGATGCTGAAATCACTGAACCTTCAGCAAGGGTGAGGTCAAAGCTAGAACCAGAGGTGA
>ERZ1740070.921-NODE-921-length-18984-cov-14.210418_pt1 | contig 18984 bp, 8 predicted proteins | sample MGYA00581734_ERZ1740070 | MGnify/ENA primary metagenome ERZ1740070 (study PRJEB43018, sample SAMN04849744) | marine metagenome | isolation source: floating plastic debris | place: Pacific Ocean | collected 2008-09-01 | study: EMG produced TPA metagenomics assembly...
ATTTACTTAACAATTATGAAACTAATATATTATATTCACGTTTGTTAAGTAAATAATTTTGACATGAAAGCACCTTCACTCGGAGAATTCGAAGAACTGGTACTGCTTATTGTAGCTTCACAGCACGACAGCGCCTATGGGGTATCCATTCTCGAAGGATTAGAAAAACAGCTCAACAAGAAAGTAAATATCAGCGCTATCCATGTTGCCCTAAAGCGCATGGAAGAAAAAGGATTTGTGAAATCCAGATTTGGCGGCATCACCTCGGATCGTGGTGGGCGTAGAAAAAAATTCTATGTGATCACCGCTTTTGGAAAGCAGGCATTGGATTTACAGTACGATGTCCGTACCGAACTCTACAAGCAAATCCCAAAAATATCCTTTAACTAATGGCCCTACCACCGAAGCGGGCTTTACAATTCCTTCGATGGTTTTGCCGGGAAGACTATCTCGAAGAGGTTGAAGGAGACCTGATTGAGGTTTTCGAAAAACAACATGAGCAATCGCCCTCAAAAGCTCGGAAAAAGTTCTTCTGGGGTGTAGCAAGACATTTCCGGCCAGAATTCATGAAAGCACTTAAAATAGGTCAAAACTCAAACTCAGTAATAATGACACGCCATAACCTGCTACTCACATATCGTAACTACAGACGTAATAAAGTTATCTTCCTCATCAATGTATTAGGTCTTTCAACAGGACTTGCTTGCTCAATGCTTATTTATCTATGGGTAATGGACGAATTAAAGATGGACAAGTTCCATGCAGATGATGATCGTATATTTCAAGTCCTGGAAATATTTGATGAACCCATTGGTCTAAGGGTCAATGAAACGACTTCCGGTCAAATGGCTTTGTCCCTTGTGGAAGAAATGCCCGAGGTTGAGTATGCAACTACGGTTCTCACACCTGTTGAGAACATTACATTATCAATTCCGGACAAAAACTTAAAGGCAAACGGCCAATATGTGAGTAAAGACTATTTCAATATCTTCTCTTACCCCGTCATTGAAGGGCATAAGGATAACATATGGTCTAAGAGCCGTAGCATGATGGTATCGGAGGACCTTGCCCTTAAGCTATTCGGTACGACCAAGGATATAATAGGTGAGTCAGTTGCATTTAACCAGGAAGAATCGTATCACATCTCCGGAGTATATGAGATACCTTCAAGTCAGTCTTCTTTCCAATTTGATTTTGCCCTATCATTCGAAGAATTTGCTCCCGACCAAGAGTGGGCGCTATCATGGGGCAGCACACCTGCGCATGCATTCGTCAAACTTAGATCAGACGCCGATGTGCATGCGTTCAATGAAAAGATTGCTGACTATGTCCAGGTCAAGCGGGAAAAAGAAAAGCGGTTCCGCACACCTTTCCTGGCCAAATACTCAGACCGGTATCTCTATGGAAAGTATGAAAATGGTGTACAATCCGGAGGACGGATCAGTTATGTCAGATTATTCTCTGTGATCGCCATATTTATTCTCCTGATCGCCTGTATCAATTTCATGAATTTATCTACCGCCAGGGCCACACGAAAAATGAAAGAGGTAGGTATAAAGAAAGCAAATGGCGCCAGCCGGTGGTCTCTCATTTATCAGTACCTGAGTGAATCAACCATAATGACAATGTTGTCACTGCTTGTGGCCGTAGCAATCGTATGGATACTTTTACCCCAGTACAATGAAATTACCGGCAAGCATTTAACACTGTCTTTAGACCTCAATTTGTTAACCTCAGTATTGATCATCGTTTTACTCACAGGGTTATTATCGGGAAGTTACCCCGCGTTGTATCTTTCTGGTTTTAATCCGCTTACGATGCTAAAAGGCAAATTGGTCAGGGCCACAGGTGAAACCTGGGCACGTAAAGGATTGGTAATATTTCAATTTGTTATGTCGATCATTTTGATCACTGCTGTGGTAGTGGTTTACCAGCAGATCGAGTTCGTTCAAAACAAGCGCCTGGGATTTGAAAAGGAGAATATCATTGTTTTCAACCGTGAAGGAATTACGGAAAAAGAAGACCAACTGGAAACATTTCTCCTGGAGTTAAAGAAGCTACCGGGTGTAGTCAACGCTTCAAGTACGAGTCATAAATTGTCAGGCCATAGCTGGGGCGTTTATGGATTTAATTGGGAGGGTAAAGACCTGGACGATAACACCCATTTTGAACTGGTTGCGGTCTACCATGATATGCTGGAAATATTGGAAATGCAAATGGTAGAAGGAAGGGCTTTCTCCCGAAGCTTTAGCACTGAGACCTCAAAAGCCATATTCAATCAAACGGCCATCCAACACATGGGGTTAAAGGATCCTATTGGTAAAAACATCACCTTTTGGGGCAAGGAATACGAGATCGTGGGAGTGGCAAGGGATTTTAATTTCGAATCGCTTCATGCCGAGGTAAAACCTTCGATGATACTCCTCAAGCCCGAATATACCGATCAATTTATGGTTAAAATCAAACCTGGAAAGGAACAAGAAACCATTAACGGAATTGCAGATTTCTATGCACAATACAACCCCGGGTTTTCCCTCGATTACAGGTTTCTCGACGCCGAATACCAGTCCCAGTATGTAGCGGAGCAAAGGGTAGCCTCCTTATCACAGTATTTTGCCGGATTGGCTATACTTATTTCCTGTCTTGGATTATTTGGCCTGGCTACTTTTACCGCTGAACGAAGATTTAAAGAAATTGGTATTCGAAAGGTTTTGGGCGCTGGTACATTTAGGATCATTTACTTATTGACCAGCGATTTCACCAAAATGGTATTGGTCGCCATTCTTATTGCACTGCCTATTAGTTATTTTGTTCTCCACCTGTGGCTCACGGGTTTCGCCTTCAGGGTTGATCTACAATGGTGGTCCTTCGCAGGGACGGGTTTGCTCGCCATATGCATTGCGTGGTTTACAGTGAGTTTACAAACCAGCAGAGCAGCACAGGTAAATCCGGTGGACTGCTTAAAAAACGAATAATTTGAGACCCGTTCCCCCAAATAATGCCCTTAAATTCTTACGCTGGTTCTGCCGGGAGGACTATCTGGAAGAAGTAGAAGGCGATCTTGTTGAAGTCTTTGAAGTTCAATTTGTTCGCTCACCACAAAAGGCCAAAAAGCAGTTCATCTGGTCAGTGATCAAACATTTTCGCCCTGAATTTATCAGAACAGTTAACATCGGTCAAAATTCAAACTTAACAACTATGTTCAAATATGATCTAAGGATAGCCTGGCGCCACTTGCTAAAGCAAAAGGTATATTCCAGCATAAAAATAGGGGGCTTCGCACTCGGTATTGCCGCTTGTGTTCTCATTGCGCTTTTTGTAAAAGACGAACTTAGCTATGATCAGCATTTCGAAGCGAAAGATCAGGTTTATCGCGTTGTTAATCAGTTTAAGGGCGAAGGGGAATTAGAGCGATGGGCCTGGTTTCCAGCGCCTACCGCCAAAGCGCTCGCTACTGATTTTCCCGAAATAGAGCAAGCAGGACGATTATTAAATACTCAACTTTTCGGTGCGGGGGTTAACGAAATTAAACTTCATGATAAGCCTCAAATTTTCCATGAAAACGGATTTGCATACATCGACCCGGGTATGATTGATATCCTGGAAATTAAACTGCTCCAGAGAAACGGCCCTAAGGCATTGAGTAATCCAAATACTCTACTTATCTCCGAAGAAAAAGCCCGTAAGTACTTTTCAAATGAAGACCCTATTGGAAAAACAATTACCCTGCAGGGTAATGTGCTAGACAATACGAGCGATCGCACCTATACCATTACAGGCGTAGTCGAGACCAAAGAAGCATCCCATTTTCGATATGATTTTTTTATGACTTTAACTGGGGTAGAGTTCTATCCCGGAGAACAAGACAACTGGAATGCCAATAACTACCATACCTACATTAAAGTTTCACCTAAAACCAATCCACAAGATCTCGAAAACAAGTTAGATGCACTAACAAAAAACTATTATATACCCGCCTGGACCGCAGCAGGTGATCAAGGAATAGAAGAAAACGCTGAGAAGTCGAGTTACCATTTACAACCTGTTTCCGACATTTATTTACGCAATGGTAATATCCGAGATAATTTAAATCATGGTGATATACGTTTTGTCTGGTTATTTGCAGTTGTTGCCGGGTTCATATTGCTTATTGCCACCATTAACTTTATTAATCTATCCACGGCTAAATCTGCCAATCGCGCCGTGGAAGTAGGCTTGCGCAAAACAGTGGGTTCCAACCGGGAGAGGCTCATTTATCAGTTCTTAACTGAATCCCTTGTATTCAGCTTATTATCTTTCTCCCTGGCCTTGGTCTTGGCGCTACTTCTTCTTCCTTTTTTTAACAATCTATCTGAAAAAACGCTAGTTCTCCCCTGGTTTGAATGGTGGTTTCTACCTTTGTTATTCAGTACGTGTCTGGCACTCAGCGTTTTGACGGGACTTTATCCGGCCCTGTACTTATCCTCATTTAAACCTATCAATACCTTAAAAGGAAATTTAAGTAGGGGAAGTAAATCATCCGGCTTACGAAGTGGCCTGGTCATTTTTCAATTTACAACTTCTGTGGCCTTGATCATTGCCACATTCGTTATTCATCGTCAAATGAGCTTTATGCTCAATAAAAATCTGGGGTTTGATAAGGAGCAAGTGGTAATGATCCAGGGAACCAATACGTTGGGAGAACAACTTCCGACTTTCAAAAATGAATTGCTTGAATTATCCTCTGTTAAACATGTCTCTGTGAGTAATTATTTACCGGTTGAAGGCGCAATGAGAGATAATAATGGTTTTTATAAGGAGGGTACACGTGGACAGGAAAACCCTGTCTATGGACAAATATGGAGCGTAGATGCTGATTACATCAAAACCTTAGGTATAAAACTCGTAGCAGGCAGAGACTTCAACGAGCATATGGCATCAGATCGGTCTTCTATAATTATTAACCAAAAAATGGTCAGTGAATTCGGTTTTGAAGATCCTATTGGTCAAAGCATTGAAACCTTTAATAACCCAAGGACCATTATTGGTGTTATTGAGGATTTTCACTTTGAGTCCATGAAAGATTCTATCAGGCCCCTTAGTCTCGTCATTGCCCCTAGCTCGGCCACAACTTCCGTTAAAATACAATCTGATGATATCGCTGGTGTACTCACTGCCATTGAAAAAAAATGGAAAAAGTTTTCCCCACATCAAGAAATACGCTACTCCTTTTTAGATGACAGTTTTGCCCTCATGCATGAAGATGTGCAGCAGATGGCTAAGATATTTACGTCATTTACCATCCTTGCGATCATAGTGGCTTGTCTTGGCCTATTTGCCCTCTCAGCTTTCATGGTGGAGCAGCGAACGAAAGAAATCAGTATTAGACTGGTCTTAGGAGCTTCCCTTAACCATGTTTTCAGATTATTGACTTTCAATTTCGTTAGACTCGTTCTGATTTCCATTGTGATCGCGGCACCGGTAAGCTGGTACTTAATGGAACAATGGCTGGCCGATTATACCTATCGAACTAAACTTGGCATAGACGTATTTCTTTTCTCCAGTGTACTGGTAATCATCATATCTCTACTAACGATTAGCTATCAGTCCATTCGAGCCGGTTTAGCAAGCCCTGTTAACAGTTTGAAGAGCTAGTTGAGTGAATAATGAAACCAACTCCTCCATACCATGCCCTTAAATTCCTCCGCTGGTTCTGCCGGGAAGAGTATCTCGATGAAATCGAGGGTGATCTTATAGAGATTTATAAAACCCAATATGAGAGTTCCCCGGCCAAAGCAAAACCACATTTTTTTTGGAATGTACTTCGACATCTCAGACCGGAATTCATCAAAACATTTCGACTTAAACAAAATTCCATCTCAACAACAATGATCCGTCACAACGTACTCCTTGCTTTAAGAAACTATCGAAAATATACCGGATCCTTCATGATCAATCTTACAGGTCTTTCTTCAGGCATCGCCTGCGCATTGCTCATCTATCTATGGGTAGCCGATGAACTCTCTGTGGATAAATTTCACGCCAATGAAGGACGTATTTATCAGGTGATGTCGAATATACCCTTACCAGGTGATACACTCACTCTATCTACTACACCCGCTATCCTAGCTGAAGCCCTGGTCGAATATTTTCCAGAGGTCGAGCTAGCAAGTAGTGTATTAACTCCAGACTGGTTTGACTACGAAAAAGGGATTGCCAACTATGCGGAACGGTTTATAAAAGCAAAAGGTCAATTTGTACAGCCAGATTATCTCAAGATCTTCTCCTGGGAGCTTCTCGCCGGTGACAGGACCACTGTTCTTGATGATAAATACGCGGTTTTGGTATCTGACCAGATGGCCATTCAACTTTTTGGTAATTTGGAATCTGCGGTGGGCGAAGTCATCGAGTGGGACCAGGACAAATCAGAAGGCACCTATCATGTGACCGGGGTTTTCAAAAAACCTCCGGTCAATTCCACAGCACAGTTTGACCTACTATTTAATTACCAGTCTGTTTTCGAGCGCGAACGTAACAATTGGGAGCAATGGGATAACAGTAGTCCGGACACCTATTTGCTACTTGCCGAGGGCGCTGATATCCAACAGTTTACCGCCAAACTCAAAAACTATAAGCTCAAGAAGTATGAAGCACAAAACGGAAGCGAGTACGTTGATCACATTGGCACCTTGTTTCCAAGAGCATATTCTGAGGGCTACCTGTATAACTCCTATACCCATGGTCAACAAACAGGGGGAAGGATAGCGTATGTAAAATTATTCAGCTTGATTGCTGTATTCATCCTCAGCATTGCGTGCATCAACTTTATGAATCTGGCAACTGCACGAGCTTCACGAAGACTAAAGGAAATTGGGATTAAAAAAGCTATTGGAGCAAACCGTTCCTCATTAATCTCTCAATTCCTGACCGAATCCGTGGTGGTTACCTTGTGTTCCGTACTCATAGGTCTGTTAATTACTTTACTTCTATTGCCCAGTTTCAACGAATTAGCCGGTAAGCAGCTCAACCTGGAATTCAATGGTCCATTTATAGGCACACTTTTTTTACTTACCCTTTTAGTTGCCTTTTTCTCAGGAAGCTACCCGGCCCTTTATCTGTCTCGTTTTAAGCCTTCAAGTATATTAAAAGGTCGTATTAGTAGTCATAACTCAGGAGCGGGTTTCTCAGAAAGCCTGGTGCGTAAAGGCTTGGTAGTATTTCAGTTCGCAGTGTCCATTATTCTCATTGTTTCTGTGGTGGTGGTTCATAAGCAGATACACCTGATTCAAACTAAGAACCTGGGTTATAATGATGAGAATATTATCTTTTTTACAAGTACCGGAAAACTAAAGAACGAAACAGCGGTATTTACCAACGAAGTAAAAAAAATACCGGGTGTTATTGGCGCCAGCTCATTTGGCCATGACCTTGTGGGTCAACATGGCGGCAACTCGGGTGTTATCTGGCCAGGAAAACTGCCGGGGCAAGGTATAGAATTTGCCAGGCTCGAAGTAAGCTATAATTGGATTGAACTATTAGAAATTGAAATGGCCTACGGTCGGACATTTTCCGATGACTATCCCACGGATTTGGGTAGTGTGATTTTCAATGAAGCAGCTATTAAAGCCATGGGACTGGAAGACCCAATCGGTCAAACTATCAAATATGGCAGAAGTGACAGAATAATTATTGGAGTAGTCAAAGATTTCAATTTTGAATCTCTTTACGACGACATCTACCCATGTATGATCCAGCTCAAACCTAACCTAAGCAGCATTTTGGTTAAAATCGATTCTGATCATACTTCTGAAACCATTTCTAAAATAGAAGCTTTTCACAAAGAATATAATAATGGCCTGCCGTTAGACTATAAATTCATGGATGAGAATTATGAGCAGTTATACGCCGCAGAGCAAAAGGTAGCTACTTTGTCTCGTTACTTTGCAGGTATTACCATCCTCATCTCTTGCTTGGGCCTTTTGGCGCTGGCTGCTTTCACAGCAGAAAAGCGCCAAAAGGAAATTGGAATTAGAAAATTACTCGGCTCCTCGGTTATAGACATTGTTAGACTTTTGTCCTCTGACTTCACTAAAATGGTGGCTATCTCAATCCTGATATCACTACCTTTTAGCTATTATCTTGCCGCGAAGTGGCTCGATTCTTTTGCGTTCAGAGTTGATATCTCATGGTGGTGGTTTGCTGTATCCGGACTATCTGCCCTGGTGATAGCTTGGTTAACTGTAAGTATTCAGACTTTCAAAGCAGCTAACTTGAATCCAGTAGACTGTTTAAAAAACGAATAATTTGAGACCCACTCCGCCAAATAGCACCCTTAAATTCTTACGCTGGTTCTGCCGTGAAGACTACCTGGATGAAATCGAGGGTGACCTTATAGAAATTTATGAAACTCAATATCAGAATTCACCTGCCAATGCAAAACGAAAGCTCCTTTGGAATACGCTTCGTCATCTCAGACCTGAATTCATCAAAGCATTTCAATTCAATCACAACTCAAATACAACAACAATGATCCGACATAATTTAACTCTTGCCATCCGGAACTTTAAAAAGTACACCGGTTCGCTCTTGATCAATCTGGCAGGCTTATCCACAAGCATTGCTTGCGTTATACTGGTTTACCTCTGGGTAGCTGATGAAATGAGCATAAATAAGTTTCATGCCAATGAGCAGCGCATCTATCAAGTGATGCAAAACCTTCCCAAACCTGGTGATTCACTCACCATTTCCGGCACCGCAGGCATACTGGCCCGTGAGCTCAAAAATGATTTTCCGGAAGTTGAATATGCTTCAAGTGTGATACCACCGGAGTGGTTCGACATACAAAAGGGAATTGTAAATTATGAAAAGCAATACCTACAGGCCCGGGGGCAGTTTGCTCAACCTGATTACCTCAATATTTTCTCATGGGAGATCTTACAAGGTGATCGTAATCAGGTATTATCCGATAAATATGCGGTGGTGATATCAGAAGAATTTGCTACCAATCTCTTTGGCTCGCCGGACAACGCCGTTGGCAAAACCATCGGTTGGGAACAGGAGGACACAGAAGGTAATTATCAGGTGTCCGGCATATTTCGAAAGCCTCCGGCAAATTCTACCGCACAATTCGATTTACTTTTCAATTACCAGGTATACTACGAACGCAATAAGAAAAACATGGATCATTGGGGGAACAGTAATCCTGATACGTACGTGTTACTGAAAGAAGGTACTAATAGCGCCGAGTTCGATCAAAAAATTCGAAATTATGTTCGTCAAAAGTTCCTGACCGCCAATGGCGATGAATACCTGAAATATATTGGTTCACTTTTTATACGACCTTTTTCCGACGCTTATCTGTACAACACCTATACAAATGGGCAGCTAACAGGGGGTAGAATTGGCTATGTGAAGCTCTTTTCATTGATCGCCATATTCATCATAGGCATCGCCTGCATCAACTTCATTAATCTTACTACGGCCCGGGCATCACGCCGGGCCAAAGAAGTAGGCATTAAGAAGACCGTCGGAGCACGTCGCGGTTCTTTGGTTGTACAGTTCTTGACCGAGTCTTTACTCGTAACTACACTGTCCATGATACTCGGACTGATTATGGTCTATTTGCTACTCCCAAACTTCAACCTGCTTACTGGAAAAGCCCTGCAGTTGTCCATCGAACCGGCTTTCATTTTAGTATTAATGGGTTTGACGGTATTCGTAAGTATGGTTTCAGGCATCTACCCTTCTGTCTATCTGTCTCATTTTATGCCCGCCAGCATTTTGAAGGGCAACACCATGGGTAAATCGCTGAAAAGTATTTCTGAAAACCTGATTCGTAGAGGGTTAGTTATTTTCCAGTTTTCAATTTCGATTATACTCATCATTGCAGTGGTAGTAGTATATCAGCAAATCGACCTCATTCAAACCAAAAACCTGGGATATAATGATGATAATATCATCGCTCTGAAGAATGTAGGTCGCTTGTTCGACGAGTCTCCTGTGTTTATAAAAGAAATCAAAAAAATCCCCGGTGTGCAGGGTGCAAGCGCCTTTGGTCACGATTTAGTAGGGGGCGTTGGCGGTACTTCTGGTGTGGATTGGCCCGGACGTGAGCCTGATGAAAAAGTAAGATTCGGCAACCTAGAGGTGGATTATCAATGGATCGAATTGCTCGGCATCAAGGTATTGGAAGGGCGCTCATTCACAGACAACTACAAGGCCGAAGAACCAAATATCATCTTTAACCAAGCCGCCATTGAGGCGATGGGGTTGGAAGATCCCATCGGGCAAACGGTAAAGATCTGGGGCGAGGAAAGACAAATTGTAGGAGTAGTGGATAACTTCCATTTCGAATCCCTTTACGAGGAAGTTATACCTTGTTTTATACAGCTATACCCCGACCTTACTAGTGTATTGATTAAAATTGAGCCCGGCAGAACGGCCGAAACTATTTCCCGTCTAGAAGCCTTTCACAAAGACTTTAATGGAGGTTTACCTTTCGATTTCACTTTCTTAGACGATGACTACCAAAAACTTTACACAGCGGAAAAACGCGTAGCCACTCTCTCTAATTACTTTGCAGGCATTGCGATTCTTATTTCTTGTTTAGGCTTATTGGCGCTTGCCGCTTTCACCACTGAAAAACGGCAAAAAGAAATCGGTATCCGAAAATTATTGGGCTCATCGGTTTTCAATATTGTAAAACTGCTGTCTTCTGATTTTATCAAAATGGTGGTTATTGCTGTGGTTATTGCCCTTCCTGTAAGCTATTTCTTTGCAGAAGAATGGCTGAGTTCCTTTGCTTACCGGGTAAATCTATCTTGGTGGTGGTTTGGGCTATCAGGAGCTGCTGCGCTGGCTATTGCCTGGCTAACAGTGAGTGTACAAACGCTTAGAGCAGCGAATTCAAATCCCGTAGACTGTATCAATCGCGAATAATTTGCAGCCCACTCCGCCAAATACGGTCCTTAAGTTCCTTCGCTGGTTCTGCCGAGAAGATTATATCGATGAGATTGAAGGCGATCTTACCGAGATATTCAAAGCGCAATATAGCAGGTCTCCTGCGGTAGCAAAATGGAACTTTCTGTGGACAGTACTACGGCATTTCAGGCCAGCATTTATGAAAACGACTCAAGGTAAAACTTCAAATTCAACTACCATGATCAGACATAATCTACTCCTCACGATCCGTCATTACAAAAAGGCTAAGACCTCCTTTTTAGTGAACCTCTTAAGCTTGTTTATTGGCATTACAAGTACTCTACTGATCTATTTATGGGTACAGGATGAGTTGAAAATAGATGGATTCCACACGAATAGAGATCGGTTAGTACAAATACTGCAAAATGACCGCAATCCATCAAATGTCAGCACTGAACCTTATACACCCGGCATTCTGGCTGAAACTGTGGTACGCGAATTTCCGGCTGTGGACCAAGCAGTCAGTGTAGTTCCCTACGACTGGTTTGAAGGAGAGCAATTGCTTTTGTCTAGCGGCAGTGGACGAATATTTACTTCCCAAAATCAATTCGCCAGCGCCGATTATTTTCAGATCTTTTCTTTTGAGTTTCTAAATGGAAGTAAGTCAACCGCACTAGACGCCCCTAATGCAGTCGTTATTACCGATGAAATGGCTATGAAATTATTTGAGACCAAGGATGTGCTCGGAAGGTCTTTAGATTGGCTTCATGAGGACTATGGCGGTACGTACCAAATCACGGGGGTAGTGAAATCCCTACCCTCTTATTCTACCATACAATTTGATGCCGTTTTTCCCTATGCCGCTTTTCTAAAAGCCAATGATAATCTCGACAATTGGAACAACAGCGATCCTTACACCTACCTGACACTCCATGAAACTTCTACGTTGGATGATCTAAACCTTTCACTAGCAGGATTCATGGAGAGTAAATCGGGTTATGAAAACCAGTCGCTCTTTGGGCAATTATTTTCAGAGCGCTACTTACATGGCAAATATGAAAATGGCGTGTCCGTAGGTGGAAGAATCAGCTATGTGAAGTTATTTTCTTTGATCGCAGTGTTCATCCTGGCCATTGCGATAATCAATTTTGTGAACATGGCTACTGCCGAAGCCAACGACCGAGTGAAGGAAATCGGAGTGAAAAAAGCTATTGGGATCCATCGCAATGGTTTGATACAGCAATTCCTAACTGAGTCACTGCTTGTTTCTTTCCTGGCCCTCTTTGCTGCTCTCCTCTTCATTTTGCTCATTCTCCCCCACTATAATGCCATTGTGGGTAAGCAGATCGTACTGACGTGGGACTTAAATTTGATTGCCGCCGCTTTAGCGTTGACACTGGGAACCGGACTTCTAGCTGGGCTTTATCCAGCTTTACACCTTTCAGGGTTCTCTCCTGTAAAGGCACTTAAAGGCGTAGTAGCAAAAGGCAAAAAAGCACAACAACTCAGAAGAGGGCTAGTGGTTTTTCAGTTCTCCATTTCTACAATCTTGATTTTTGCGGTCATTGTAGTCTATCAGCAGATTGAATATATCCAATCGAAAAACCTCGGATTCGATAAAGAAAATATCATTTGGTTCACTTCAGGAGTGCCCTCAGCAGAGGATAAAGAATTTACCGGACAGGACATCGAATCGTTACTGGTACGATTGAATGAGATCCCCGGGGTAGTGAATGCCACCAATTTCGCACAGAATATCGCGGGGCAATACGGTGCGACAACCGGCGTCTCGTGGCCGGGCAAAGATCCGGAACAGGATATACTGTTTGCCAACTTCTCTGCGGGCTACGACTTCATTCAAACGCTAGGTATCCCAGTGATAGAAGGTCGACAGTTTTCTAGAGATTTTAAAGCCGATACTGCTACCATAATATTTAACAAAGCCGCGGTTGAAGCGATGGGGTTAACGAACCCCGTAGGCCAAACCATTGAACTTTGGGGGGAACAAAGAGAAATTGTGGGCCTGGTTGACAACTTTCATATCGGCTCACTGCATGAAGAGATTTTACCCACTTTTATTAAAGTAGACGTGAACAGCTTTGCTTCCAACTTTATGGTGAAACTGGCCGCTGGCAATCAATCTCAAACTATAGATCAGATCAACGCAGAGTTCAGAACCTCATTCGTTGATGGTATGCCCTTTGACTTCACCTTTCTGGATGACAACTATCAAAAACTTTATGAGAATGAAATAAAAACTAGTGTTTTATCAAGGTATGCAGCCATTCTGGCCATCATCATCTCTTGTTTGGGTCTTTTTGGGTTTGCCAATTTTATGGTGAGAAAGCGAATTAAAGAAGTAGGTATTCGAAAAGTCTTAGGCGCTTCACGACTGAATGTGATTCGATTAGTGTCTCTAGAGTTTAACATTATTGTGCTTGTGTCCATTCTCATTGCGCTACCCGTTGTGTATGTGCTGATCAATGAATGGCTAAGCGGATTCGCCTTTAGGATTGAGATTACGATTTGGCAAGCACTTTTAGGTAGTACATTGGTGATGCTAAGTGCCTGGTTAACCATTACTGCACAAACGTTAAAAGCTGCTAATGTAAATCCTGTAGAGTGTTTAAAAGGCGAGTAAATGGTCTTAATCTGGATTACCAAGATTAAAGGATGAACAAGATGACAAACAAGATAGAGATTTCACCCCTAAATCCCCTAAAGGGGACTTTTTGGCACCCCTTCAGGGGATGGGGGTTTCATTTTGGATTTTTGTTTTCAAAATCATGAAACCTGCTCCACCCCATATTGCCCTGAAATTTCTGCGCTGGTTTTGCCGGGAAGATTACCTGGATGAGGTGGAAGGAGATCTGATCGAGATTTTCGAAAGCCAATATGAAAAATCACCTTCTGCAGCCCGAAGAAAATTCGTCTGGACCGTAATCCGGCATTTCAGACCCGAATTCATTAAAGTATTTAACTCCATTCAACGTTTAAACTCCTTATCTATGTTGTTAAATTATCTCAAAGTCAGCTGGAGAAACCTGACCAATAACAGGTTATATAGTTCCATTAAAATCGGCGGTTTTTCCACCGGTATAGCAGCGTGCCTGCTGATCGCTCTTTTCGTTCATAAGGAGCTCTCGTATGATACACACTACCAGAAACATGACCGGATTTTCAGGGTCATAAGAGAAAACACCTGGAACGGAGATCAATCCCGGGGGGCTCATCATCAACACCCATTCGCAGCCGCATTAGCACAGGACTACCCTGAAGTTGAGCTCGCGGGACGTTGTAATCCATCTGTTGGTTTTGGGGCTGGAAGTAACGAGGTTAGGCGTATTGACCGAACACTAAGTCAGCATGAAGAGAGCATTGCTTTTGCAGACCAGAGCCTTCTTAGTATCCTCGAAGCTGACTTCGTAGTCGGTAACCCTGAAAAAGCATTAGTAGAGCCTAACACTGTCGTTATCACAGAAAGCATAGCCGAGAAATATTTTCGAGACGAGGACGCCATTAACAAAGTATTAATTCTTAACAACGATGAATCTAAACAACTACGTGTAACAGGTGTAGTCAGAGACTTTCCCATAACCTCTCATTTCCGCTATCAATTCCTGATCTCGTTGGCCGAGAAGGAGTTTTATGAAGGGGAAGCCAGCAATTGGAGGAACCAAAATTACCTCACTTATATTCGGGTACATCCGGAGGCTGATGCCGCTGCCTTAGAACAAAAGCTTGGCGGTATGGTAGAGAAGTACCTCCTACCCGCCAGCCTAGAAAATGGCGTTGAAGATGATATCAAATGGACCAGATCCACCATATTGACACTTCAACCCGTAAAAGATATTTACCTGAACCTTAATGAAATAGGAGATGGAATTACACATGGAGATATCCGATTTATCTGGCTTTTTGCGGCCGTAGGCCTCTTCATTCTCGCCATAGCCTGTATGAATTTTGTAAACCTTTCTACTGCCAAATCAGCAAACCGTGCGAAAGAGGTAGGCCTTAGAAAGGTCATCGGCTCTAATCGTAGTTATCTCATTTGGCAATTTCTGACCGAATCCATACTCTTAAGCGCCATCGCTCATGTTTTTGGTGTGATCCTGGCCTTGATATCCTTACCTTACTTCAACGAGCTTCTGGGAACTGAGCTTATCATACCTGAGAGTGTCGGCTGGCCGATCCTGATCCTGTTCGGATCAATACTTTTTACCGGAGTATTAGCAGGAATTTATCCAGCATTTTTCTTGTCTTCTTTTACACCTATAAAAGTCTTAAAAGGTAAAATAAGTACCGGAGCTAAGAATTCCGTGTTGCGAAATGCCTTGGTTGTCCTTCAATTTACCATTTCCACCGCCTTGATCATTAGCAGCGTTGTTATCTATCAACAGATGGATTACATACTGACTAAAAAACTGGGTTTCTCTAAAGATCAGGTCCTGGTATTGAATGGTACGCATACCATGAAAGACAAGGTCTACACCTTCAAAGAAGAATTGTTACAGGTTCCTGGTGTTAGCTCTGCTACGATAAGTGGATACCTGCCCGTTGACGGCACCCGGAGAAATAATGGCGGTTGGAGAACCCGAGACATGGAAGACCACGAATCCATAAGTGGCCAACATTGGGCCGTGGATGCCGATTATTTGAAGACCTTAGATTTGGAGATTGTTAAGGGGCGTGATTTTTCAGCTCAAATTGCCTCTGATTCTCAAGCAGTGATCATCAATGAGTCCCTGGCTAAAGCGTTGGAAATTAGTGAATTAAATGATGATCAGATCTACAACTGGCTCGGAGAATGGAACGTCATAGGGGTGGTCAAAGACTTTCACTTCGAGTCCATGAAGAAGAAGATCAGGCCATTGGGCTTATTTATACGACCAAGCCGAAGGATTATGGCGGTAAAGATCAATGGATCGGAAGTTAAAAATACCATAGCTTCCGTAAGTTCAGTTTGGGAAAAATTTTCTCCCAACCAGCCCATTCGCTATACCTTCCTTGACCAGCAGTACGCCAATATGTACGCCTACGTCAAACGTATCGGCAGTATTCTCACCCTTTTCTCGGCGCTTGCTATTTTGATCGCCTGCCTTGGCTTATTTGCACTGTCCTCGTTCATCATTCAGCAAAGGGGTAAAGAAATAAGCATCCGCATGGTTTTAGGAGCCTCACTTCGACATATATTTCATCTGCTGACCAGCAGTTTTGTGGGTTTGATCTTATTGGCATTTGTGATGGCTTCGCCACTGGCCTGGTACTTTATGGACACCTGGCTGCAAGACTTTGCTTATAAAATATCTCTAAACTGGACCATTTTTCTGCTAACTGGCATATCGGTATTGATCATTGCCTTCCTCACCGTCAGCTATCAATCGATCCGAACCGCTACTATGAATCCAGTGGACAATCTGAAGTCAGAATGAAGCCTACACCTCCACATAACGTCCTGAAATTTCTGCGTTGGTTCTGCCGGGAGGACTACCTGGATGAGGTAGAAGGGGACTTGGTGGAAGTATATGAAAATGAATACAAGATATCTCCGACTAAAGCCAAATGGCACTTACACTGGAATGTGCTGAGACATTTCAGGCCTGCATTCATCAAAACGTTAATACCACATCAAACTTCAACAACTATGCTTCAACATAACACCCTATTAGCACTAAGAAACTTCAGGAAGTATAAAAGTTCTTTCCTAATTAACCTGGTCGGATTCTCCTTGGGTTTAGCCTGTGCTTTGTTTGTTTACCTCTGGGTGTCCGATGAAATAGCCTTAGATAATTACCACGCCAAAGGTAACCGGCTCTACCAGGTGCTTTATACCTTTCCCACAGCCACTGGCATTAGAACTATCGAAGCTACGCCAGGCCTCCTGTCCCAGGCTTGGCGTGAGGAGCTGCCCGAGGTAGAAAGTGCTGTGAGTGTCATCCCCTCAGACTGGTTTGGCGACGGAGGGGTTTTGAAATACGAGAGTAAGGCAAAGGGTATTGTTTTTCAATATGTTGACAATGAATATACTGACATTTTCAGCTTGCCCTTGATACAGAGTAGCAATGAAAAACTATTCAAGGATAAGTATAGTCTTTCTATTTCCCGATCAATAGCCGAAGCCTTATTTAAGACGCCTGCCAACGCTATCGGAAAGGTCATTGAATGGGATAAAGGTCGGTTTAACGGTGAATATACGATTACATCAGTATTTGAAGATGTATCTCCCCTCTCCACCATTCAGTTCGACGCCTTGTTCCATTTTGATCTGTTCATGGACAAATATCCACATAATAGAGAATGGCAAAATTCCGACCCTAGCACGTTTGTGGTGCTCAAAGAAGGAACGGATATTAATTCATTCAATGACAAAATCAGCCAGTACAAACAGCTTAAAGGTGTAAAAAGGGAAGGTTCTCTATCTATCCATCGGTTTGGTGACCTCTACCTCTATGGAAATTTCGAAAATGGTCAACAAACAGGCGGTAGGGTTACCTATGTGAAGTTGTTTTCAATAGTAGGCTTATTGATATTAATTGTTGCCTCCATCAACTATGCTAACCTGTCGACCGCGTTGGCGGTAAAAAAAGCAAAAGCGGTAGGCATAAAAAAAATCATAGGCGCCAATAGAAGAAGTATTGCTTCACAGTTTCTGATCGAAACTATACTTACCTCTACATTATCACTGCTTATTGCACTGGGATTGGTGTACCTTCTTATTCCGGAATTTAACCAGATCACCAATAAGTCCATTTCCATCGTTTTCACCCATGAATTGGTCCTTGGTATAGCTGTCATCTGGATGGGTACCATTGTACTGTCCGGAAGCTACCCGGCCTTATACCTCTCAGGGCAGAAAGTATTGAACATGATCCGAGGTTCTTTTTATCGTGGTGGACGTGAGCTACTAACCAGACGTGTGCTGGTTGTATTTCAATTTACAATAACCTGCTTGCTCATGGTCTTTGTAGTAGTCGTTAACCGGCAGATGGATTATGTTCAAAACAAGGAACTGGGTTACCAGAAAAATAACATAATATACTTCGACAACATAGATAAACTTCAAAACGGCAGGGACAACATTTCATACTATACCGCCTTCAAAAATGAGCTTAGCCAGATCCCGGGTGTTCTTGGTAGTGCCACCTACCACCACGACATGATGGGTGAACACGGAGGAACTACTGGTATAAAGTGGCCTGGTAAAGATCCGTCAAATCCGATATTCTTTAGTTCACTAGAGGTAGACCCTAACTACCTGGAAGTACTGGAGCTAGAGTTCATTGCCGGTGAAAACTTTAAGGAACAACCCTCGAGCTACCAAGACAAGGTCATTTTAAACGAAAAGGCCATTCTTGCTATGGGTTTATCAAACCCTATTGGCGAGATTATCGAGGTTTGGGGAAAACCTAAAATTATCGTTGGCGTGGTTAAGGACTTCCACTATGAATCCCTGTATAAAGATGTACGCCCCTTGTTTTTTCTGCCGAACCCGTTTTACGATAATACCCTGGTTAAGCTCAAATCGGAAAATATTCGAATGACCATTTCGGAAGTTGAAAAAGTTTACAAAAAGTTCAACCCTGATGCCCCCTTTGAATTTGACTTCTGGGACAATAAATACAATAGTCTTTATGAAGCCGAACAACGAGTGGCAAGTCTTAGCAAAATATTCACTGTATTGACCATAACCATTTCGTGTCTTGGGCTGCTGGCCCTGGTCTCGTTCAGCAGTGAACAAAGACGGAAAGAAATAGGTATCCGTAAAATATTGGGTTCCTCAGTGCTACGAATAGTAACGCTACTGTCAGTCGACTTTACCAAGATGGTACTTACCGCTATCTTTCTGGCCCTACCTATTGGCTATTTTGTAGCTAATGAATGGTTATCCTCGTTTGCCTACAGGATCGACCTTACCTGGTGGTGGTTTGTGCTTTCCGGCCTGTTAGCCTTGTTAATTGCCTGGTTAACCGTTGGGGTTCAAACGCTAAAAGCCGCCAATATCAACCCGGTTGAATGTATTAAAGATGAGTAAACCCATCCCTCCGCATATTGCCCTAAAATTCCTGCGCTGGTTCTGCCGGGAGG
>ERZ1740070.923-NODE-923-length-18944-cov-10.374080_pt1 | contig 18944 bp, 15 predicted proteins | sample MGYA00581734_ERZ1740070 | MGnify/ENA primary metagenome ERZ1740070 (study PRJEB43018, sample SAMN04849744) | marine metagenome | isolation source: floating plastic debris | place: Pacific Ocean | collected 2008-09-01 | study: EMG produced TPA metagenomics...
GAGCTGCCACCGCTGGATGAGATGCCGTGTATGTTTAGTTTATGAGTTCTGAGGAAGTATTTGTTACAGAGCTCCTTGTCGCATATGTCACAGAATACTCTCATAGAGTTAGCAGGCTCCTTCCATCTCCACTGGAATCTGTCTCTGGCTCCCGGTGGAGTAGAGTTACCATTTCTAGCCTGATACTGCTGCTGGCTACTGCTACTCTTCTGCTGCTGCTGCTGCTGTGACAATTATATTAAGTATAGATTACTCCAACACCCGATCAATCATGTCAAAAAATCTTAATGTACATGAATAAACGAGTTTCACAGGAAAGCTTATATTTTTGGATTTTTTTTATTGTGCTGAATTCAGTTTTGGTCGGAGCCAGCTTGGCACGTATTGATAAGGCTTCAGTGTCTTAATTATTAAAAGATTGAAGTGTAATTTTTCATGCTTTAGTTTATATCTAGGAATTTGATGGAATGTTTTGTAGCCTAATAGGAGCCACAGACAGGGCAACAGGATCTCAACCAATCATCAACCTGAGAAATCGTCATCTTCCCTCAATTAAATTCGATTCATATTCCTATCAAAACATGGTTTAACCTGGCACAAAATCTAATCCACCAAACTTACGTAACACAGGCTTTAAATGTCATCTACCTATGAACATGTCATCAAACCACATCTGCTTGTAAATTATTATCAAATTGCGACCACACTGGGCTTGTCTATGTGCACACTGGGGTGGCAAACAGCATCACGGGTGGCCTGCGACATTTATTCTCACTTTTTTGGAGAATGTTGTGAAGACTCAGTTGCTCAGGTAAAAAACCTGAGGGACCGCACGCTTGGTAGAAAACAATTTAAAGTCAAACAGGAGATAAAAGGAATGTGAATCTGTCTTAAACCAAAATTTTTACCAGATATAATGGTACCCAGATTAGTAAGGTTTATTGAACTGCAAAATTCAAAACCTACTGCATTTGTTACTACCATCACATTATAGGCAATCTCACACGGCGACATTCCAAAAACTTTCCATCAAAGTGTAACCGATGAAAGAGGACACGCTTTATTCATCCCATGCATTCATTTGGCCATAAAGAATAGGCTAGAAAAAAATCACACGGAAGCTGGTATATTGTTTGTGTTTTAAACAAAATGGATGATTGTTACATTACAAGCCTTTGGATGAGTGGCTCTAAAAGGGCCCTTCTAATGAACATCCTGTCACCAATATGTGTCACCTTGAAAATCTCCTCCTATTTAGATCTGCCTCACAAATTACGTTCTAAGATTATGTCATAAATGAATGATTATTTCTTAGTTTTTTAACATGTTTTTTGACATGGATCAGTGAAACTGGGTGCAATTAGACAGAGCAGCGCAATATAAGCTCTGAGCTATGAGCCGGCCGATGAGATTGTTGCATTGTTTGCCTTCTCTTGATGTTTAGTCCAGAGTCACCGGAGGTGCAATGGAAATATTTGTCTTGGTGATTTTTCACAGGGTTTCACCAAATCTCTTTAGAATGAGGTGTCAAAAATCGAGATTAAATTGGCAACTAATTGAGCGAATAGTAATAAATATTGAATTAGTACGGAATCTGAGGTTTGTAAGGCTTCTGTGTTTGAGTTTAATAGCTTTGTTTACAATTTTGAGCACAGCATGAAGTTTTTTATAATATTGGCACAGAAATGACGCCATGGCATTTTTACGCAATCAAATATTTCAGGTGCTGTGCACTGTCAGGGAAAAGTGAGATAAAAACCAACAGAAAATATATCAACATTGTGTATACAGTATACAAAGATATTATAGCAGAACTGAGACCTTCTTATTTTCATCGGGCATGAAAATCTTCGTACACCTTCTCACTAACCTACATCCTCACAGCAAATATTTAACAAATAAACTGTTTCTGGAAAATTCGATTTTGCAAAAAATGGCAATTAGCGATGATTCACCGATACAGGAATAATTGGCTAACCAGTATTACCTGGGCTGCATCCTTGGTCTTGTACTGGAATGAATCGACGGTGGCGGCGGCGGTCATGTTGTTAGTCGGCTGCTGGGCCGGGCTGATAGACGACACAGGAGACACACTGGTAGGTGGAGTTATCGTACCCTTCGGCACCACACGCTGCTGCGGTGGTCCACTCTCACCTCCATCAGACCTCATACCGTGCATATTCAGCTTGTGTGTTCTCAAGAAATATTTACTGCAGAACTCTTTCTTACAGAGAAAGCAATAGGCTTCCGGATCAATACCCAGCTTAATCAATCCTGAAACAAACAAAGCACAAAATGTAGCTGTGGTTAACGCAACGCTTTGAAATCAGTTGTGAAAATAAATTGAATTTTTTCTCAATTTTATTTTTTCTATTTTTTGTATGTCTGGGTGATGGGAAGTACCAGTCATAATACCTGACACCTGGAAGGCGTGGAGACGTGTCTGATGTGATCACCGATTACAGCAATCACAAACGCAGAGCAGTACAACAATAAGAAATGTGGTGATATAGAAATGTTCACAGTACAGAGTGTGGCTAATGACAAAGACTGCATACGCTTGGCCCGGTCTTGGCTGTTGGTGTTGACCATTGGCTGGCGGTCAAGGCTGCAGTTGTTATTGGAAAAATACACAAGAAGAAATATAACATCTACTGAGTAACTGTATCACTATGTGTTAGTGGTTAGTCTCAGAATTAAAATACTCACACATCATGTTATAATCGACGCTGATATCGACACCATTCAATCACACATTTCCACTGAAACTTAAATTTTAAAAAATCTCTCTCCAATTTGAGCAGCATGAGCTGTAGTTGGATTCAATGGTTGATGGTTTTTAAGTGCTTGATGAAAAGGTGCCGACGTCGCGACAATGTGACAAGGCGACATAACTTCACTTATTACCCGGATAGTAGTTAGACTGAGCGCAGTGACAATGATGCCACTATCATCAGTGTGTGTTTATTATCATGCAGCTGCATGCACTAAAAATTCTGAAAATGAAGTAGCTTATAAGTATCATTTGAAAAAAATCTCCCAGCATTCTTACGTCCCTGATTAGTAGACGCAGGATGTTTAGCGGTCAAACCTGCCAAACTCTCGGGTTTTAGCAACTTTTCGTGTGATAATTACACGTTCCAATTTTTGTGAATTCAAAGAAAACCCGTAAAAGTGGGTGCTTCAATTTTCAACACAATAATTTAATACCAGCTGAAAACTAAAAACACCTTTTTGCACTTAAATTCCGCTGCGGCTTAGGAACCAGCAGAAAGTTAACCAAAGGTATTTAGCGCTACCTTCAAAATAATAACTGTTTGGCATAAAAAAATCTGCACTGAGAAAATGATGCACTGGGTGAAAGATCATTAAAGGTCGATTTCATTCTAATGATAGGTTACCAAATTTTGAAAGGATTTGAACCTCCTACCTAACCATTGTTTCCAGACACTAATTTGGCTTCACTTTTCCCATACACAGAGCGAGGACATTATTTGTGGGGAGTCGGAGTTGGGACACACTTACGGGCTGTATCAGAGTCTGGGGGTGTGAGATTGTTGAGCCCCTGCCGCTGCTGTTGAGGACTGTCGTGACTCTGTTGTTTATGATTGACTTGCTGACTCTCCTGCTTAATGTGCTCTTTAGTCGGAGTTGTCCTGCGGTCCTCACTCGGAGTAACCACACCGTGCATCTTCAACTTGTGCGCTTTCAAAAAATATTTGTTGCATACCTGAAAATAAGAATATCCACACGTGACAGATTTTGCTGGCAATTAATCATCACAGATATTTAGGGATTTTATGTCAACACGTTTTCCGAGTAGTAGCCTGGCCACCTTCAAGGTGGTTTCAACATTTAATTCCACAGCTTGTTTTACAGATGACCGTTCTGATGGCAAAATAATGATTCCTTAAGCTTCCATAAATTCAATATCGCACAAAAAAGAGCTTAAATTTGGGGTCTAGGGATTTGGGAGCTCTTGTCAAAACCTTGTTGTGACTTTTAATGATTGGCAGTGACAACACCAATAACCAGGAACGCCCGGACAAGCCGGTGAAAATGCACGTCGGTGTCAGCCCACTGATGTCATGTTTAATCAGACAGGCGGTTTAAGTTTTAACACCTACGTCTTTGTTACATATATCACACATGATTCTGTCAGCTTGTTTTGCTGCCAATGTAGCATCAAACGAGAAGTTGTTAGACTGGCCTTGGTGCTGAAGGCCCCCACCGCTGCCGCTGACTGGTATCTTCCTCGGCTGTCCAGGTGGCAGGTTGAATGCAGGGGAGGTCTACAATTGAAATCACAAACATCAGATAGTCAGCGAGAATGTGCATAATACTAATGAAGAAGAAATCACTAATTAGGCAATTTTTGCTTTGTTGAGGTGTGATATTCATCTTTAGCAGTGCACACTGTCTACCATTTCAGACGCATATCCTTTTAATATTTTTAGCTGATTCCAAAACTATCATGCCAATGACTCACAGCTTTGAATAAAAAATTTGCCAAACATAACTTTTGTTGATTAATCTAAGATAATAATAATTCATCATCTTCATTATCGATGATAACGGGTGTGTAAATCAGTCATGGCTTTCCTGTGCTGCTGACCCTAATTACATCTCGTCACACCAATCCCTCCCTGAGAATTCCTGACAACGACAGCAGCAGGGAAATTACCACACTCAAGGCACTCTCCACGATTAGGGCTGTGGTAGATTCCAGATGATTAGAGAGGCAGTTTCCTATAACTAACAACATGTCAGACAATCAACTTTACCTATACTGCTGACTTTCCACTAGACTCCCCACTGGTTTTAGATTTGTAGATTAATTTCAACTATTGTGTTTTCCGCTCACACCGTGGGATTCCGGTAGAGCGACTTTTTAATGGACTTTGTTGAATACTTTACGAAGCAAACAAAGGCTGCAGTGGTTTTTGAATTTGATGTAATATTTTTTCTCTGACCACTATCATCCTGTTGTGGCGTATTCTCAGTACATTGCACGGACTCATTAAAAATTTTGACAATAAACATTGCTTTCCTTTATTTATGCACTTTTTCACCTTCCACTGGTTTAATTAAAACAAGGAATGCTGCCTGAAATATGAAAAAATTAGCATCACTGGCTGGCTTGTATTAATTCTGAAAGGAGTTCACTTTGTTTGAAGCTCAAACATGGGAAAATTATTGTTTTCATTTCAATGATATACAGCTTACAACTAATTATTAGCGCTTTTTTATGATGGCTTTTTCTGATGAGATGTTGATGCAGATTTTTTTCTGAATAAAATTTGAAAACCGGTTTTGGACTTTACACATGGCAATCCTTGATGTGTCATACAAAATTTGGCATTGTCAGCGTGCCATGTTTTGCCAGCCTGTGGAAATACGCAATGATATTTATAGAGGAGTTTATTTTTAGCTGTGAGCTGTGGTGGGATATTTTTTTGCTGCTGTAGTTGTCGGGTGATAGATTGGGCGTTACCGGTACCTGTATTCTTTCCTTATCGCTGGTGAGGACGGATACAGGTCTGCGATTGTTAGAAGCGTCCGATGACGCTGGAGACACTGACATCTTGGCTCTCTCAGCAAGTTCCTTCTGTTCAGCGGCAGCCATGGAGAGAAGGAATGCTGTCGAGGCTGCATCCTCCAGTCCAGGCAGTCCAGTCAGCCCGCCTCCATGCTTCTTAGCTTTGTGAATTTGAAGATAATTAGAGTTGCGGAACTCTTTCCTAAAATTGATAATGACATAGCATTAAACCATTACAAAAGCATCAAGCGATGCATCAACAGATCATCAAAATATAAAGAACCATTAGCATTTAGATGTTCACTTTTTATTCCTGTTGTTAAGTTGTAGTTAATGGCACAAACTTTTTTATCATTTGATGATCAGTGTGATGATTGAGAGCTTGTGAGAAAACAATGATCTTAGTGCCAATATGTAATATTATAAATATATCACTACAGTACAATGGTGTGGTATAAGCGCTGCCGCTGCTGTCTACTAGAGGCAGCAGAGACCAGGCATCAGATATCATCATAAGCTCTCCTCAGTTTTAGACGAAAGCCACTAATTAGCAACCACCCTTCCTAGTTAAATCTAATTTGTAGAGATTCAGTTCTAATAAAGGTTTACTAAGTGTGGCATACAATGGATCATAACTAAGCTGCACAGCTCACATCACAAAAAAGTTAATTAACTCCTTAGCTTCGCACTAACTTCAAAACAGTAATTACAACAAATCAAAACTTGGGCATTTTATTTCAGTACACAGGATGATATTGAAAAATATTACAAGAGGCAGGGAGCACTGCAGTTACCTATAGCTTTTCACAGTAGTTCGTAAAGATTTTCTCTAATTACAAAGGTTGAGCGCATTTGCTATCAAGAACATTTTCTATTTAATCTCTAATTTCATAATTTGTCTGTCTGCATGGTTTGAGTTACAAAAATATTTTTCATTTTGTAAATAATCTTGCGGAATTTCAGTTAAAACTAGAAACATCCTTAGCTCACTGCTGGCTGTTCTTTAAATAGATCTCTATATAAACATAATGGTGGTAGGCCAGGATGCCTATTGTGTTTTCATTTTGGAAGGGAATGGTAGACCAGGTTATTATTTAAATAAAAAGAGGGCCAAAGTTCTGTTGTAATGTGGTCATTCTTCCAGACTTATTTGTTTATTTGAAAATTCTGAAATGCTGAGAAGCTTTATAACCTTTATTTTCCATGCCATCACATCTGGGAAATTGGCTGTCTTAAATTTGATTGGCTTTTAATGCTTATTTTACAACATTTTTCCAACCACAATTAAACAAACTGATTTATTTTAGAGCTTTATTTTTGACACCAGGGCAAAATTAGATAGTCAATGAGGTTTTCCTTCCTTTTTTGAAGAAACAAAATAATAATGTCAAATGTTTATTGGTGTGGCTCAGTTAGGACAAAAAATTTAGCGCTTACAAAATTGCCAGCCTGACACATTATATCCTGCTGTGGTGGTGGTTACTAACAAGGCTAAAGTGTCCAGTATAGTATTGGTTGCCATTGATAGTATATCAGCGCAGAGGGACTATCAGTACGCTCTAGGGACAAAACGCCTTCATCCTAAACCCCATTACAAAAAATGCTCCCCAACCTGAAAACCCCATACAGAAAAGTCAGCAGCATTTTAGTCATAGTGTTTTGACAGTGTCATTATGACAGGTCACCATTGGTATCGTCACTCCGTTGGTACCGGTACCCAGCGATTACTAACCTGCAGATGTTACAGCTAACAGTATCTGTTTTGTCACTATCAGGCAGAGACTCGCCGTTCTCCAGACTTCCTATAGATCTCGGTTCTGACTTCAGATCAGGAGGAGATAGATTAGCGGACAGAGCCCCTCCCAGACCTCCTAAGCCTGGCATAAAGAACTGGTGCTGCATCATAGGGGGCATCATACCCATAGCGGCCATGTTTTGGAAAGGATTGACAAACAGCATGTTATTCATGGATGATTGGCTGAGAGAGTTGAGTGCGGGAGGCACCATCATAGGGAGAGGGGGTATAGCCGTGGACGTGGCTACTTGAGACAGGCTGTGATTGTCTAGCATTGATTCCCTCGATGTTGTCGGAGGTTTGCTTCCATCAGGTCTGAGATTATGTACGTCTGATTTATGCTTCTTCAGGTAGTATTTGTTACAGAAATGCTTCTGACAGATCTCACAAAAGTCTTCCATACTTTGATTGCCACCGTCACCTCCTGATTTCTGTCCCCCGCTGCCTGCGCTAGTCATCTTCATAGACACCGGGTCACTCATCAGAGAAGATGGCATACTCACCTTCGGTGCCTGATTCACTTTGGCCAAAACTGCTGCAGCTTTCGGATCATTAGGGTCAACGATGCCATGTATGTTTGCTTTATGAGTTTTTAGAAAGTATTTGTTACAGAATTCTCTTTGACAGATCTCACAGTAAGCTTCTCTCTGGAACACAGTACCTGCTGAGCCCTTCCCTCCGACCCCTGGCGTACCGAGGGTCGGTACACCAGTCACGGGTCCCGACGAGGCTGATATTGGTGACCTCACCACGCTGCCATCTGATGGTTTAGATGTCGGCAGCATGAGACCGGCAGCAGAGTTGAGAAGTCCAGGCACGAGTTCTGTAGCCAGCTGGTGATAGGCTGTTGGGAACAGTGAACCAGCAGGTGGACTTGGTCTACCCTTCGACGACATATCTCTATAAGTAAAATAAATTAAATCGTTAGAGCAAGTCATTCTCGACAACTGAAATCTCATGAATCTCAGCAAAATTCTGATTGTAAATGGTGAACTCTTGCAGTGTGAGGAGACAGAGAGAGAGGGGGCACCTGCTGACTGATGAAGGATATGGTGTCATGTCAGAGAGCGTCTTATTATATCAGGACAGCTAAGGTGTAGCTGTCATGTCGTCATATTGTCGTCTCCCATTAACTCACACTTTTCCATAAATATTTCACCAAATTTTGACAAGGTAGAATTAGCATAATTTCACTCAATTTGGACAAAGTTTTGAATAAATGATGAATTCCAATTCTTTCTTTTTCCACTCCATCGGTTATCATGGCACAAAAATTTGCATGCATGAATATACAGCACATTCTGTCATTGTAATACTAAAGATGGTACACAACACAGTCTGTTGAACAGTGTGCCATACGGCCATGTTTGCTAAAATCAATTGAATTTTGGCATTTATGATTTCACCAAATTAGATTAGATCTTTTAATTAGAGATTAGAGGTTTAGCATTTGCAATGGATTTTAGTTTGTGATAGAGTAATGTTAATTACAGTAGTGGAACAGACATTGAGTTTTAAATTTGCTCAGTAAAATCGATGAGAGAGTTGCATGTCTAACAGCTAAGTACAAGAAACTAACTTAATTTAACAAAAAGTTCCATAATGTTGTGAGTGAAGTTGGATGCAGCACGAGGGGTTGAGATTGAGTTTCAGATGTACTTGGCCAAATTAATTCTGCCCTTAGGACCTGCATTACTATATCATACTTCATAATGGGCTTGTAAAACTGTCAGCTTTTCTTTTACTCGATAAAGACACGTTTGTTTTCAGGATTTTTGAGCCCTGATAGCCATGGTAATGAAGCTCTTATTTTCATGAGCTGCTACCATCAGCTGGGCCGAATGATGGGGTTAACAATAAATAAGATTGAATGTCAATGAGTTTGGATTAATGCTCCCAACTCCAATAATTTAACAATAATCGGGTATATTCTTTCAGCCTTATTGTTTTTGTAAGCAAGGTGATAAAAAGTAATCTATTCCACGTCACTGCATGATTTCGTTATAATCATTAACTCTTTCTCATAAAAAAGTTTTACAGCTGAGCCTGTGTAAAATCGTGAGAAAAACACAAGTTCACTCAAGTGAAATAATGGCAAGATTGGGTTGGCTGATTCAATAGTTAGAACGCAAATTCAAGCGTTCACGATGTCGGGAGTTATGCTCCCTGAACCGTTGTCATCGCGGCAGCGTATTACCTGCTGTGGTGTTCGAGAATATGCTGCTCCTGTTTGGATCTGGAGGGGAACATCTCACCACATGTGTGACACGGGTAGTTAACAGCGGCGGTGTCCATCTCTTCAGTGACAGGTCGAGGTACTAGAGGTGACGGCTCTCTCGTCGGGGAATCAGACGGGGAGATCGAGGGGGATGGAGCATCCCCATTCCTACGAGAGGAAGACAAATCCATCACACCCTGATCGTCATCATTATCTTCTCTCGTCTGCTGATCGCTCGCAGCTCCCATCTATAAAACAGGCCACACAACATCATCAACAGCTTAGTACTGGGAGGTCAGAGTGGTCTGCACCAAACAAACAAAAAGGAGAATAGAGTGAGAATCACACGCTCAGCACAATCTGTCCCACGGAGTGACAACACGACAAGCATACAAATTTAATTCCTATATCAACTAATTATTATAGGAAGAAACGGCTGATGGTGATAAGGTCATAATAGGGAGAGATTTGATAAAAGTTAGTGATTGGAAATGAATTCATTGTCATCTTATGTCGGGGTGGTAAGCAGAGTATCAATTAACGATATGTAACACCCGGGGCTATATGATTATACAATGTCTTACCAGACCTATCTTGTTTCCCATCAGTATTTAATGCAGTCTTGAGAATGATAATTTGAATTTGCAACCATAATTTAACTTTTACTTAATTCATGTCACACAGTTGGGGTTTTCAAAAACATGATGAATTAAGTGACCATCCAGTACTGCGTACAGAACAATTTGGTGCATCTTGAACACTGGTGTAATGGGCACCCGCGGCAAACCAGCCGATGTTTTCACAGGTTTTTAAGTCCACTCAGTTCTCATGTGATTTGGCTTACTAAAATCGGGACACGATGATAAGAAATTTTTGAAACAAACACACTATTGATAAAAATATTTATGCAATTTTACACTGCGTTGAATATCACATGCTGGTGTCATCTTTTTAGAATTTATGTTTTACCACTAATGATAAATTTTATCTCGTTTTGATAGGATTGTTTCAAGAGGACAGTGCTTCAAATTGGATTATGGTCGGTTTCAAGTAGGATTAAATTTAAATTTACAACAAAAAGCTTCAGCCACAAGTACTTATGACAGGTGAGACATTGTAAACAACCCTTATCAGCAGCAGCAGGAGAGGCAGCTATCATTGCAGGCAGCAGGCGGCAGCAGCAGATTAAAATTGGCATGGCTCTGGATTTCAAATTAATGAAAGAGGAGGTGAATTTCTGCAATGATGAGTTGCTGTCAGGTCATTAAAATCTGGTTTAGCTGCTGTTTAAACACACAATGAAAATATACTGCTGACGTGCTGCTGCCTCTTAGTTTCAGAGATATGATCCAATACACAAAACATCGACATCAGGGAAAATTATTCTCCTTAACGATGATGCCAACATTACTGAAATTTCACTTTAACTGGCTGATTACAATATTGTATGGCTACTCAATTACATAAATATTTAGGAAAAGACCTTTAAGAAGATGAGTTAAAGTTTTATAAATGCCTCTTCTGAGCACATGGCGTATTAACATCAGAATATCATCCGATTGAAATAATGGAACATAACTTAATTATGAACAAATTCAAGTTCCAGTTGTTAAATCAATATGGTGTGCGGTATAAAATTCAGCAATTAACCCCACAACCACATCGCTTCACTGTACATCTGGGGATTTAGCTCAATCCGTCAAAATATGAGAAAAACTTGCAGCCCACGGACTCAGGGCTATTATAATAAAGCATAGTGATGTGTTATTAAGAAGTGCAGCACTTGAATAAAGTAAACCCCTCTTGGTACCAATGCTATTCGATTACATTTTAGTAAAACAATCCGTCACTTCCAGACTTATTCACTAAACCGGATTGATAATAATACCATGTCAACCTTGTTTTTCAACACTTGAAAGAAGCTTGAAGAAAACTTGATGACTTTTTGCTTGCGACCATCTGAAATTTCACATGAATTCCTAAGTTTGAGGATTTGATACCGCGTACATTTGTTTGAAACATAATGATAAACTGTCAACTGAAACCCAAAATTATAACAACCCATTTTATTTTCAATGTCTCAAATTTTAAAGAGGTGCAACAATGCGAAAGATGTCAAGTTTCTTTAATGTAATGATCACTTTTCTAAACTGCACTCACAGTGGCGGTTGGTGAATCTGTCGTCGAGTTAGCTTCAGGTCTCCTCACATCCGGGTTGAGGGGTGGTACACCGCCCTCGTTAGCTAACAGTCTGTTAGGTTTGGACTGTTTCCTCCGACTGCCCTTGGACATTTCGGCAGAAGCATTCATCATGAGTTTGTGAAAGAATTCTGGTCCTGCGCCGGTCGGTTGACACAGCTCGCCTAACATTTCTCAACCAACAGCTTAGCAACTGCAAATTCAAGAAAATAAGAACGATGATCCATTTTGTCTGTTGTAGAGAAGCAAGCACTGATGATGGGATGTCTCATTTCATTAAGCATGAAGTAATTAAAGTATCTACTATTCAGTTTTAGTCGAAGATATGCCAACGATAAAAATATGGTGACAAGTGTACCCATCATGTCAAGCTTGTAATCTCAAAGTCATTCATAGTTTCCTCGATCTCCGAGAACACACACGACAATGATGTAACCAGGCCAACAAAATCTTTTTTCCACAAAACCAGAATGTCAACTATCACGCTCCATTAAATTTCAAATCATTGACAAAAACTAAACAGTGTGATCATTACAAATTGTTACTGAAGCAATACTGCACACCAGTAATAAGAAAACATTCACACTCAAAATAATACACATCCATACGATAAGGCTCTAGTGGCCACACAAACACGCCCACACATACACATACACGACTATAAATGTTCAGGGTAATGTACAATAGCTGAGTTCAAGGTATTTTAAATTGAAATTAAATTTCTATGACAATATTTCACTTTTAAAATAGAATCAAAACTCCACAAAAAATTCAACCCATTTTCTTTTATTATTTCTTTTTACAAAATTTTAGCTTCAAATTGTGAAGCAGTAAAATGTAACTTACGCTAAAACTTTGATGACCGTGCTACTTTAACTCAATAGTAGCTCTTAACTAATTGAGGTCCAATAGCTAACTGAATTGTCTCGGAGCTTTCTTTACATGCAAGCTGTGTAAATTTATTCACGATATGAATTTCACATGCGGTCATAATCACCTCATCGGATGTCTACAATCAATTAGCATAATGCTGACTGTATTCCTCCATTGACTTTCTCGACTTGTAATGTTAATTATAATGAGTAGAGTATGCAGCTTTTTTGTTCACACAGGAAGACAAGATCCCCTTTAGTTTTTTTTGCTTCGGGCAATCCTGATTGGCCAAAATATTTTTACTCCCAAACAAAAGCTCTCAGAGCTTTGGTTGAAATTGTCCTCCCTAAAGGCTTATTATATCATTCTGAAAATAATAAAAGCACCAGTCGCGTGTTGTACTCTATTTTGTGTTAATTTTGATATTACAAGCTGGGACACAGCCTGACAATAAAACACAATTCTCTACGGACCAGAAGTCATTACGAATGTCAAACACCGCCTCACATATAGAAAGTTGCCAATTAAATTAAATTAAAACATGAGGCACAAATAATGTAAAAAGCAATACCCAAGGGTATGCCATAAATATTATGTGCATGTTTATGTCACATATGCCTGCACGACTTTGTTGCGCTGCACCCCTGTGGCAATGATCTCACTAACTAAAGGTTAGATTAGATCTTTTACCGATAGCCTGCCTAATATAAAAGCTGTGTTTTGTTACAACAGTGGTGATGTCAAAATCGGTAATCGCTCAGAATTTGAACGCCAAAGTTTTGAGAGTTGAAACCCATTGTGATGGGTAACCGTGCTATCTGTTACGCAAAAAATACGTTAGCACAGCCACACCACTCCTGCCGGGTTCAGTGCTTAAATTTTTGCTCTTCCTTACATCAACACGTTAATTAAAATCCGCATGATTGCAAGGCTTAGTGTCAGCAATAAAAGTTAAGGTGCCACACAGCCAACAGCCCAGTAATAAAACAGAAACCTTAGTTGGGTGATTGACATTTCAAAATATAGTTGGTAATGAAAAGTTAATAGGCCATATTATATTTTCAATACACGTGGGGAAAAATAAAATAAAAATAAATTACTAGATAAATACCTTGCGGCATTGTTCCAGGGCGATTAAAAGTATGTAAAGTTCGACTGTAACCTCTGAATTACGTGTGCGCAATAAGATGGCTGCTTCTCTCAAAATTAAGGGCTGTTACAACCAACAAACAGAGATGCCAATGGCATTGTCTAAAAAATAACATCGCATACAAGCATCTGGCTGTTTTGGGTAAACAATTTCACATAAGCACAAAGCTTCTTTTTATATTCTTTTGTTTTAACAAGCCAATAAAGTTGGCAAAGTTGAACAATAATCAATTTAGCAATGAAGTTTTCAAAGATCAAATCGATGAAATATGAAAAAATGAAGTTCAAGTCCGCTTTGTTGATCACAATTTGCTAACAAAATTATTGTTTGAAGTTATTGGGCCAGTTTATCCAAACAAATTTTGATAGCGTATTGCACAAAAGGTGAATTTTTTAATAATTCATAAGCAATTAATACCAAGTATATAACATTGATAATAAGATGGCTTTCATTCCGTCAAAAATCGAACTTGACAATAGCGTAGAAGCACCAAGCCTTTTTCACTAGAAATTGATTCACAAATGTTATATCTCAGCACCCCTCCTCACTTTTTGAAACATTTCTGTTTGCACCGTTAGAGGCTTAAAAATCATAGGATGCAAGCCACGACCTTTACTTAAGCTGATTAATATTGATCCTCAAAATGTGACACTCCAATTATATTCAATAACGTTTTAGCAGATGCAGAGCTGACTTTTTCTACATGTTAACATTTCAATTGAACAAGGGAGTATACATGGACTTTTTCAAACAGCTCACAGCATGACATAACTGTGAATTTGTCATCCCAAAAAACAATGACTAGATTGTTTGTTGTTTTTGAAGGTGTTGATAAGGGAAGCACAATGTTCTAAATGAAAAGCAATAGGCAGGTTTAAACCAAGATAAATAAGTTACCAGCCAATTTTACTACTATCAAAATAGACGAGGACGTTGTGAATTTTTTATGAAAAACATAATAAGCCATGGAGAGAAGTTTTATTGACGCCAGTTTATTTAATGAAGACCAATCTTAGTAAAAAGTGTCCACTTGACAGCTCTCAACGAGCGGAATGAAACTGCCTGGAGCCGGCAAAGTAGTCTATTTTAAAATCGGATTTGAATTCTAAGGACTTGATCAAGATGTTACAAGTTGAAAATCTACATGATGATTTTCATATTTAGCACTGGCACAATGATAAGATGATGAAAGTCATTGTGAAGGTTTTGAAGCGACGACGAAGGCGTTGTTCGATGGTGTAGCCGTAGCTGTGTTTGTCGTGTTTGAGTGAGAGAGGTTGGAGACAGCAGTGTATAAGAGGGGTCTGTGTAATTTAATGTTTGATATTTATTAAAGTGCTATCCTCTGGAGAGACCACAAAAGAGAGTGTCATTTTTAATTTAATCATGCTCATTTAGTGCAGCTGTTGTGCTCATATGCCGGAGCAAAGGAGTAAAATAGCAAAAATATTAAACAAAAAGACCTCGACATGTATTGTACACTGTCGTACACAGATGTCCAGCATCACCCACTGCCGTGTCATACCGAAGCTGTGAAGCCAACAACGTTAAAACAATTTCAACACGTCAAAATTCATAATATCATCATTCTTCAACTGCCACCCACGGAAATCAGCACTTCAGATGGGATAGAGACGAAATTGAAAAATTGTCAGAGTCATCTTATTACGGATTAGAAGTACTCCACCAGTAGTCTGATACCAGAGGATTGGTGTGCAATTTCACTGTTTCCAGATAAATTTTATGTAGTGCTTCTTTTCTCAAAATCGTAAAAGTCAATATGATCAAAGATTAGACTGGTTTTGGTTGAAGCATTTTATCAATCAGACAGCTCTTAAAAAAGAGATGAGCTTCTACATGTCCTATGAGGGTTTGAACCTCTATGTCAACAATGGGCGTCAAACTGGGTTTTCACAAGTTTCTCTGACAACTGTTCTAAAAGTTGATAAACAATGTATTATACTGATCTCGGGTCCTGAATAAAAATAAACACCCGGTTGAAGAGCCAAATTAGGCTTGTACCCTGAGAATAGAGTCAACATACTTGAACTTGGACCGAATAGTTTGGCTACTGCATTACAGAGTGCCAACTCATCTTCATGTGGTGCTGAATTACATTTACGGGCTGAATGACCCAAAAAAATTAAGCCCTTTTGTAAACTGATATGGATGATGCAGCTTTAACTTGTAAAGACTACTAAATTTGCTTTTACTGTTCAATACTGTAAAGTTATTTTTTTTCTTACTGGAGACTAGATTTTATCGCAATTAGAATTTAATGATAGCATTCAAAGGTTGTGAGAACCAGATGCTCATTTGTCCCTAATGAGCTGCTAACTGCACTGCATGAATGAAATTAGTCAATGACTGAGCTATCCTTCACTGTCATTTCAGCTAAATTTGAACGAGAATTTTGATGTTCATTGACAAAGACTTGCATTGTCATTACCAATTAGCTGCATTTCTTTCTGCCATTACTTTCTACCATCATGAAGTTGTGTGAAATTTTAATTCAGGAATGATCATTTGAAACCACAGCTCCAGCCTCAGGCGATGTCAACTTCCATAAAACGTCTTTGAAACAAATTGCAGTCACTTTTACTGATTATAATTAGGTGAAATTTATGATGAGAAAAATCAGCATGATTGAAATGATTGTGGCATGAACAGCAGCTTGAATTTCAAAGCATAAAACAGCTTCATACCCTGTTGAAAGGTTTTGTTTAGCTGGGCACAATTTAATCCACTTTTTATGGCTTGAAATTGGTTTCAGTCAAGATTTTGAAACCACTAGATTAATTTTTCTCACTGAAATGCACATTCAAAACATCATAATCTTTGTAGAATGGAGCCTTAGTACATGTATTAGGTAGGCTGACTGAAAATGGTTAAGGTGGCACATTCAGATCGGCAAGCACAGCATAAGGGGGCTAGCTATCCAAAAGTCAGAAATTACTGGAGTCACATAAACACAGTACACAAATAACGAGAAGTTGAAAATGATTGTTCTCTGAATTCCCAACCACCTTCTCATTCGAAGTTAACTATGCCGAGTTATTAATAATTATGTGTGTCTGTAAGTACTATGTCCCTATGTTACCGGTACCCTACTACTCAATAGAACCTGAATGGAATGAAGTGTCAGCAGGGGAAATATTCCGCTGCAGGGAAAACAGACGTGTCACACCCTTCACAACTCCATACATTGTCAAACGGAACACAAAAGTCTCACAATCGGAAGAAACAACGCACTTATGGAAAACCTTTTCTTTATGGTTCCCGTTTATTCATAGAACAATTTCAGTGAAAACACTTAGTAAAGGATATTCCAACATTCACATGTTTATAAACAGTGATTTTTAACGGCTTAGCTACAATAACTTACATACTTTCCATGACATGATTGGTATTTTTTCGGCAGTTGGGAACTGCATTTATACCAATAATACATTTGGTGAAATTACATGACATTTACCTTGAAAATCACTTCAATAAATACACATGAGCCTCAATACAAAATGGTAACTCTTACCACAGAAAGTCAGATGTCTAGAATGAAGAGAACCCTTTAGTGACCAATACTCCTCATTCCTCAATATGATCTTTTGTTCCGATCAACATTAGGTGTAAGCAGTAAATAACGATCACCATGGATTTGCTTATCAAACATTGTATTCTATTCTATCGTCTCTGTAATGATGAATTTATAAAGTGTAATCTGATTGGACAATTGCATATCTATTCGCACCACAGAGAACATACATTACGGTACAATGAGTATGATATAGAGTCATCTTTGTGTTAGGGTAATGAACTGTGTTAAATCTCTAATTTTGACAACCACCTAATGGCTTCCAGAACATCAAAATCTCTGAATGAACCTTGTCTAACCGTGTTAAGTTAGGACCACTCTTGACATAAATTTATATCTGTTGAATCTGTTATACTTTATCCCCTATTTGGTTATATCAACGTTTACTTTTCTCCAATGGTCACAATGGTGAAAGTTTTTGATTCATATCGGTATCTCATTCATTTTCAGTCTGTACATTGGTGACATTTTACAGGCTAATGGGTAATTTTCGATTCTGTGGGGAGACTCAAAATAAATAGTGATTCAAGAATAGATGAAAATATGCGCCATTTCATCTGGCTTTAATTCTGAAACTACTGTCATCAATAATTTAAAATTAAATAATCTAAAAATGGCAATAATTTTATAATCAGTCATTTTAAGTTAATTGCAATGCATAAATTATTATGAAAAGTCATGCGAGCAGTGATTCTCTATTTTTCATGTCAATTACATTTTGAGCCATGTCAACTTTAACTGGATCGAAAACTTATTTACAGAAGGCAGTGACTGTTTAGATTGTCATTTTCAAATCATCTTTATTGGCTGTTCAGATCCAGAGCGTAAAACATTGCACAGCAGCATTACCTGTATACAAAAGATGTGGGTAGATATTAAATCATAGGCCAAAGCTAACAAAAAAAAGATAAATTGAAAAAAACAACAGCTAACCACTCAAGTTCTTAGGCAGATTAGGTTTGACTGGAAATGGAAGATAACGATATAAAATTGCATTGAACTCAACAAGGTGTATTCCGCCAGAAATATGTTGAGCTCAATAACACTTACAGAGTAAAGAAATATCTACTGATTTAGATTGAACTAAAATTTTGGAGAATTAAGTAAGAACAGTGTTTTGTGTATGAATGAAATGGTCATATACTAAAATTTGCCATGGGATGCCATTCTGGCCAACAAATCGATCTTTATGGGAAGACAACCTCTCGGATGCTTGACTAAAATTTTTGGTTTTGTATATGACAGTAAAATAAAACACTTTTAAAGAATTCCAGCAGTTGTGTTACTGGACACCAGTAGACAGACAGATAAGTCTGCTTCTGGTAATATAAACTGACTGGCCAGATACAGATTGGTCAGTGTAGGATAGCGGTGTGAAGCAGACACTTTGGTAGTAATGTTTGAGAAATAATTAATGGCTGCGCAGGCCGGCATTGTAAAAGCTGATCGCCATACAATTTCACCACACAAAATATTTATTTTTGCGCTGGCCTTTGTGTAGTGCGATAATCCTAAACTTCAGCCAGTTTAGGTCACATTAGTGTCTAAAGCCTGGAGTGGTTTTTGACTTTTGCACCA
>ERZ1740070.927-NODE-927-length-18915-cov-7.027466_pt1 | contig 18915 bp, 16 predicted proteins | sample MGYA00581734_ERZ1740070 | MGnify/ENA primary metagenome ERZ1740070 (study PRJEB43018, sample SAMN04849744) | marine metagenome | isolation source: floating plastic debris | place: Pacific Ocean | collected 2008-09-01 | study: EMG produced TPA metagenomics assembly...
ATTTTGATTATGCGCTGTGGTCTTTCTTTCTAGTTGCTTGCACTTCTTACCTGCACCTGTTTCAACTTTTCTTAATCTTGTCTTTGTTTCATTTGTCTTAATATATTGAGCAGGCGGGGGTGGGCTATATGGCAAAGATGGTGCTGATGGCCGACAGTAACCAAGAGCGAATGCTCTATGGTTTATTCGCAGCAGATGAAACCACACATCTAGCCCAGCTGAGACCTTATGTGTCATCGCATACTTTATTAAACGAGCCTGACGATCCGTTTTTACAGTTGCTATCTGACATCGTAGAGAGTTCGGACAAAGCTGTTCTTTTATTTGTTTTACAGGTGGTATTAGAGGGCTGGGGACTGACCCACTATCGCAGTTTGGCTAGGGGCTGCACCCATGGGTCGTTAAGGGATTTATTGCAAAGTTTTTTGCAGGCAGAGTCGCGGCACCATGGGGCTGGCGTCACCTTATTTAACCAAACCCAGCTGTCGACCGATAGCAAAAAGACAATTTTAGAGTGCCTTGCCATGTTTTTACAGATGGTACGGATTGGTCCCCAGCGGGTGGTGAGTGCGATCGCAGCTACCAAAGGTCATCTCTCTCGCCCTCAGCGCATTCAAATCTTGCAACAGTTAGACACGGTTGGCCATGCCCATCAAAGGCTGCAGCTACTCAAATCACTCATGGCCAGCACCGGCAATACCATTGTTAGCCAGCTAGAGGAGAACGATTTATTTACCCCCCTAAGTGCAGAGGAGGCCGCTAGTTATGGATAAAAATCATCAGGTAGCGCAAGTGGTTGAAAAAGAGACATTGCCAGAGAGTGTGGTCTCTAAAGCTCAACCCATCAATCAGCCTTTACAGCGCAGGCTAGAGATTAACTATCGACGCAATCAAAAGCAGGACCAGACTGAGCTGTTAGATCAAGCAGGGCAGGCGTTTAACTATCACGACTGCAGCGATAGCTATTGGAATCCTGAAGCGTTCTCACTGCTGTATGGCACACCTCTATGGCACCAAGCCAGCGAGCACCAGCGTCTGGTTTTGAACCAACTTTACTGGGTGGCTTACTATTCGCAAATTATCTCCGCTGAGATTGCGACGATCTTTTTTAATCAAACCAGTGCCGCTGGTTTGTATGCCCACGATGGCTTTCGCACCATTTGCGACATGTTAGATCTCGAGTCTTCTCAGGAGCGTGCCCACATCAGCGCGTTTCGCCGTGTGGCTGAGCAAACGGAGCAGGCACTGTTGGGTAAGCGGCTGTTTAGCTACCCGATGCGGGGTCCGTTTAGCGAGACCATGATTTTTGCTGACACCAATCAGCTGAAACGATGGTGGAAGCAGCTACAGCTGCAGGCATTTGGGTTAATTTCAGCCTGTAACAGCTTTCTCGCCTGTCAGTATTTTACGGTGAGGGGATTGCGCACCCTCAACGGCAAGCTGGTGCAGCATCAGCTCAGTCGCTTCTGTCAAAGCGATCAGGAGAATGCGCCGATTCCGTCAAAAATCTCGTTCTATCATTTTATGGATGAGAGTTTTCATTTTAATAGCTCCACGCTGCTCTCCCATGATGTGATTCGCTGTTTGCCCAAACCCACACGGTTTGAAGCTTTAGTGGCAAATTTGGGCATTCGCGGCTGTCAGCAAGATCATCAGCGATTTTCGGTCGCAGTGAACGGCATTTTTTGGCACGACCCGGCCCTGTATCCCCAGGTGTATGAGCTGTTGCGATCGCACATTTTCTCAATGGATGACGCAGATGCCAAAGCCATGATGCAGGCATGCTTTACCCAAGAGTCAGAAGGGCTGCATCGTAGCTATCGCACCCATCAAGAAGCCATGATGTCATACCAGGTCTATCTAGAGCCATTGGACTATGTGTGGTCAAGCAATCGCACCATGGCCATTATGCACAAGGCATCGATTGATAAGTATCTGCGCACACAGCAACAAGCACTATCCGGATTTTTTCAGGACATGATTTTAGCTGAGTTCGGCAACAACGAGGCGTCTAATGGGAATACACACCAATGACAGCTATATTTAACAACTGGGATATTGTTGCAAAGGGATGGTATTTGGTTACAGCATCTAAAGACATCCCCAAAGAAAGCGTTAAATCGTTTGACATCTGTGGTCAGCGCATTGTCATTTTTCGGGGTCAGGATGGCAAAGTTCGAGCCCTAGATGCCTACTGCCCCCACATGGGGACAGACCTGGGTATTGGCAGTGTTGATGGCGACCAGGTGCGCTGCTTTTTTCACCATTGGGCCTTTGATGGCGAAGGTGACTGTCAGGATATCCCCTGTCAGGACCATATCCCTGCCGGTGCGGCCCTTCAAGCCTACGCGACAGAAGAAAAGTATGGCTTTATTTGGGTCTACCCCAATACTGTTGCCCCCACAGCAGTCGCGGAGTTTGATGAACTGAAGGGACATGAGCTAGCGGTTGTCGCCGACAGCCCCCTCACTCGAAAATGCCATCACCACATTTGCATGATCAACGGGATTGACGTGCAGCATTTACAAACGGTACATCACCTACCGGTAAATCTAGAGCTATCGCTACAGCAAGCGGGTGAACAGATTGACTTTACCCTCAGCGGTGAATTTTTAAATACCAACTGGCGAGAGCGTCTAGGTCGCACTATTTTAGGCCCACGCTACGCTTACTCCATGCGCTATGCCCACGGATGTTTGGGGCTGCTCACCATGATGAAAGAAGTGCGCTGGATACCGCAGCTCTATATGCTCTATGCCTATCGACCCGCATGCTCAGACGGGGCAAAAGAGACATTCATCCAGCCAATTTATGTCACCAAAAAGCGTCCAGGTTTGCTGGGTTGGGTCATGACTCATCTGCTGCTGTGGCTAACGCGGCTGAGCTACTATGCGCTACGGGGTGAAGATGGCATGATTTACGACAATATTCGCTTTAGTACAGAGCGTTTACTGCCAGTGGATGCCCCCATTGCCCGCTATGTGAAATATGTGAATGGGTTAGTGCCGTCAAGCTGGTCGCGAAGACCTCTGCCCAAGACCAGCTCCACAGATAGAGACGATTGGCCAGTGCCCTCTCTCTTATCTAAAGAACAAAAACTCGTTTCTTCTCCTACCCAGAACAAAAACGCTGAACTGCCACCTGAATATAGCTGAGGAACCATGGATTGCCAGCTCACTTTTCCCAACACCGATTACGCTTCTGTGATTCTGAATTCACATACGCCCCTCGCTGACGAACTCACTGTTAAAAACTCTCCTATCTTGTTTGGCTGTCGTACCGGTATCTGTGGCACCTGTCTGGTCACTGTTGTTGGGGAGGTGCCCCCACCGGATGTTGATGAACAAGAGCTATTGGAGGTGCTCGCCCCAGACTGCCCCAATGCACGTCTTGCCTGTCAGCTTGATGTCACCCACGACCTAGAAATTCGTCCCTATGGAAGCTCCGATAACGATTCCAATTCAGTTTGAAGACTTTTGGTATGTTGTTGCCCTGAGTGAACAACTTAAGCCCGATACTGCTCTACAGCGAACGGTGTTAGATGAATGGCTGGTGATTTTTCGGGGTGCCAACGGACAGCCAGTAGCCTTGAGAGATCGCTGTCTCCACCGCAATACCCGACTCTCAGGAGGAACTGTTCACCAGGGGCAGCTGCAATGTCCGTATCACGGTTGGCAGTATGATCAAACTGGCTATGTGGTTAATGTACCTGCAGAGGGCAGCGAGTTTCGGCCCAGCAAAAAGCGCTGTGCAAAAGCCTACGACACCTTTGAACAGGATGGCTATATCTACGTTTGTCTACGGGGTGGCTTAAACACTCAGCCATTTTCAATGCCCCACTATCAAGAATCGGGTTGGGAGACCGTGCGAGTGATTAATCGCTTTGCCAACAGCGTCACCAACTGCGCCGAGAATTTTATCGATATTCCCCATACCGTTTCAGTGCATCCTGGCATCTTTCGCACCGCCCGGCAACAGCCGCTAACAATGACGGTAAAACGTCAGCAGGGGACTGTTACCGCCACCTATCGCAATGAAACCAACAACCTGGGCTGGTCTCGTTGGTTTTTAAACCCCCAGGGAAATGAAATCTACCATCGAGATTCTTTTTATATGCCCAATGTGACCAGTGTGGAGTACACCATGGGCCCCCATCGGCGCTGTTTTATCACTAGCCAGTCAATTCCAGAAACAGAGAACTCCACGCTGGTATATACCGATGTCACCTTTAACTACGGTATTTGGAACCGACTGGCAAAACCGTTTGTGCGATGGACAGCCCAGCGAATTATTGGCCAGGACGTGGCGGCGTTGGCAGTACAGGGGGATGCGATCGCAAAATATGGCAGCCAATTTCACCATACGCCCGCTGACACTATCCACGTTTTTGTTGAATCGATTCGAGATGCGATCGCAGCAGGCAAAGACCCACGCACCCTGCCTGATAAGTCCGCTGACATCACCTTTTGGGTATAGCCATGGTTGTCTTTAGTGCATTTGTTCTTTTAATTAGCCTGACCGTCTGGAAAAATGGCTCAGAGCTGCGACAAAAACCGTTACACGACTGGATGTTAGATAGCGCTGGATTGTGGATACAGGGTCTCCTAATTCCGTTACTCCAGCTAACCTTGTTACAGACGTTGTATCAGCAACTATTTCCTGCATGGCACCACAGGCTGACCATTCATCCTGTGCTGGCCTTTGCCCTGAGCTTTGGGGCCGTCGACTATCTCTACTATTGGAATCATCGGTTTCTCCACAGTCGCTGGGGATGGTTTGCCCATCAGGTGCACCATACCGTCAGCACTATGGATGTACTAGGCACATCGCGGAATACCCTATGGAGTAGTTTTTTGATTGTGTATTTGTGGGTTCACGGTCTGTTTATTTATCTGCTAGACGACCCCACAGCCTACATTGTGGGCATCAGTTTGACTGCGGCCCTTGACCTGTGGCGACACAGCCGATTTAGTCCACAGTCCCAAAGCTGGGTACATCGCCATCTGTCAGGGTGGTTAATCTTGCCGCAGGATCACAGCTGGCATCACCACAGCAGCGCCTGTAACTATGGCGCAAACCTCAAGCTGTGGGACCGGCTGCACGGCAGCCTATACCAGTCAGACCAGTGGCCGACAGCCCTAGGGCAGGCCAGCAATCTAACCCTGTGGAGAAAACTGATATATCCCAAAGAAATCTAAAATCCCCAGTGCTTTTTCAAGCAGGTCGATCCACAGCCGATACACTAGACTGTTGCTATAAAATTTCTCTCACATGTCATCGATAGAATCCAACGAGCGTCTGATGTTTTGGATCATCTGCGCGATTCCATTTGCGGCTTTACTGTATTGCGGTCTGGTTTTTACCGTCGTTTTGACGGTTCCTGCAGCTAAAACCTACCCTCTCCTATTTGGCGGTATTTTTGCCCTTCTCCCTCTCGTCACGGGGGCTGCCATCTGGATAGGTCCCCGTCGCAGTGCTAATCATGACTCTGTTAAGTAAACTTTTATCTTTTTTTCCAGCTCTCACATTGGGCTTAGCCACACTCTGCCTACTCTACGGCGTTTGGGTCCACAGTCTTTGGGGCTTAATCGTCTGTCTGTTTTTTCTGTATGGTTTTCCTGTGCTGGTCTATCGGCTGCACAGCTACGCTTACCCGCTTCAAAACGGCATTAGCTATCTTCGGGGAAATGAGTATTCTCCTTGGTGGGGCAGTCACCAGCTGCAGGTCATCTATATTGCGTTTCCTGTGCTAGAAACCGTGTTGAGGCTGGTGCCTGGGGTTTTCTCTGTCTGGCTGCGGCTATGGGGAGCCCAGATAGGCAAACGGGTGTACTGGACACCCGTGTTAGAAATTGCCGATCGGGGTTTGTTAACCATTGGTAATGGCGTCGTATTTGGCCACCGTGTGGGGATGTACAGCCACATTGTGAAACCGCGACGAGAGAATCTGATGCTGTACCTCAAACCCATCACTATTGGGGACAACAGCTTTATCGGTGCTGGCTCATCCATTGGCCCAGGAGCAACCATTAAGGCAAATAGTTATCTAGAAGCCGGTAGCGAGATTTACCCTAATGTCACCATTGACAGCGCCCAGAAAACAAACCAGGAGGCTAGCTATGCGCTGGCTGATTAAAGGGTTTGGAGCCCTGCTAGCACCCACAGCCCACCAGTTTTACCAAGCTCTGTCACAGCCACAAACAACACAGCGAAGCCTACAAACAGAACTCTTCCAACAGTTTGTACGCAGCGGCTACGGGCAGTCTCTAAACATCACCTCCATCGATGACTGGCATCAGATTCCCATTGTCACCTATGAAGATATCAGCCCCTGGCTCGACCCAGAACAATCTGTAGACACCATTCTCTTTTACGAAAAGACATCTGGCAGCAGTGGTCCGGCGAAACGTATCCCCTATACCCGTGCTCTACGAAAATCGTTTAACACCTTGTTCTGCATCTGGGCCCATGATCTAATTACGCATGGTCCTAAATTTGAGACGGGGAAAGTGTATATGTGTATTTCCCCAAAGCTGATCTCACCTGACGAAACAGCGGAGGGATTAGAAGACGATTCTGACTATTTAGACCCCTGGCTGCGCTGGTTACTAAAACCCTTTTTGGTCTCTCCACCGGATGCCCATAAACCACAGCCACCTGACATATTTCAGACCAACCTGTGTAAGACTTTGCTGCTAGAGGAAAATTTAGAAACGATTTCTATTTGGAGTCCTAGCTTTCTTAGCGTACAGCTGGACTATATTCAAACCCATCGACAGCAGCTGCGATCTCAACTTATCCATCAGCTATCGCCTGCCCGCGCTCAGCTACTTACCCACAAAACCATTAACTGGGAAGCACTGTGGCCTAAACTCAAGCTCATTTCCTGTTGGGACAGTGCCATGGCAGCCGACCAGGTCAGTAGCCTTAAAACGCATTTTCCCAACACCCTCATACAGGGCAAAGGGTTACTGGCCACAGAAGCACCCATGACCGTTCCCCTAGTTGAGGCTAACGGCTGTGTGCCCCTACTCAATGAAGTGTTTTTTGAATTCGAAGATGACGCAGGGCAGATTTATCTGCTTCATGAGCTAGCGCTAGGGCAAACCTATAGCGTCATTATTTCTCAAAAGGGCGGACTCTATCGCTATCGAATGCGCGATCGCATCGAGGTTACCCACTATTACCGGGCCACCCCCTGTCTCCGCTTTCTAGGGCGGAGCAATGCCACCAGCGATATGGTGGGCGAAAAATTAACGTTTGCCTTTGTCAGCCAGGCGCTCAAACAGTTAGGCTTAACCACCACCGCCTTCCAATGTCTGGTCCCCAGTCAACGTCCCTATCCTCACTACGCCTTCCTCACTGACTCCCCAGCTGACATAACCACAGCACTAGAACAGCATCTCTGCCAGAGCTTTCACTATCGGCAGGCCCGCCTTTTAGGGCAGCTACAGCCAGTACAGGTTCATTACTCGTCAGATATGCAGCAGCAACTGATGCAGTACCACTATCAGCAGGGCAAACGACTTGGTGATGTGAAATATCCTTGTCTATTGACCACCCCGATGGATACTTTTCTCACGGCTAAGGCTGAAGACATCTCGCCAAGCGCCGTCAGCATCATACAAAACTAAATGAATCCGAAAATTTACTTAACAAGTCTAGCTTTCAGGTAGGTTATTACTGCATTCAACATTTGAGCGGCGCAAACTGGTGAGGCATGATTAGATACCTTGGCCCAGTAATCGGCATCCTTACGGGACTTTGGTGGGCTCCCGCAGTTGCCCAACCCACAGCCGAGTTTTTAACCGGGCAAACTACTCCACCCGCATCGACGGTACGGGTGGGCACCAAAGAGCTGCCGCCGTTTGTCACGGTTCAGCCAGCAGCAGCACCCTATGGCTACAGTGCTGATTTGTGGAATGCGATCGCAGATGACTTATCGCTACAAACCGAGTGGGTGGCCTATGAGTCTGTGAGTGAAATGCTAGATGGGCTGCGGCAAGGAGACGTCGATGTCGCCATTGCCGGTATTTCCATTACGGCTCAGCGCGAATCTGAAGGACTGGACTTTTCCTATCCCTTTTATCAATCAGGGCTGCATTTGATGGTGACAAAACCTGACACCAATGTCGCCACGTTAGCCGGGAGCATGTTGCGGTGGACTAATCTGCGGCCTATTTTTCTCATCTTTGCCAGTAGCACAGTGGTGGGCGGGCTGATATGGCTGGTTGAGCGAAAGCATAATGACGGCTTTTCTGGCAACATCATTGAAGGCATCAGTCAGGGCATTTGGTTTGCCATTGTTACCTTGGGCACGTTTGGCTATGGCGATGTCACCCCAACAAAATTTACAGGCCGTCTGATCGCCACCCTATGGATGGGGTTAAGCTTTTTTATTGTGGCTGACTTTATTGCATCGCTGACGGTGCAGCAGCTCAGCGAAAGCGAACTAGATTTAGCCGCCCTCAGTGGCGAACCGGTTGGTGCCATAGCCGGCACGACAGGAGAAACGTTTCTACAAAGTCAACCCATCAAATTAGAGACTTATCCTACGTTTGCTGCTGCAGTAGATGCGTTAGAAACTGGCGATATCAAGGGGTTAGTTCAAGACGCCCCGGCCTTGCATCATTTTGTCAACTTAAATTCAAATTCATTTGAACTTGCAGGCGCGTTACTAACCAATGAAGGCTATGGCATTGCAGTGCAAGAAACGGATGCAGAGCTGCTAGAAGGATTTGATCGACTCATTTTGGACTATCAGCAGCAGGGGTTTTTGCAGGATTTGCACCGTAAATGGTTTAGCGAAGTCGAGCCCATTGATGGGTAACTGTAGCTTTTCTATAGGCGGATATTTCAAAAACCATTGAGAAATGCAAAGGTTTGTCGCCCTCACAATTGATATATGCATATTTTCACGGATTTCACCCTATTACGTCTTAGGGACATTACATCTACAGCTAATTCTTCAGTAGTTATTGGACTTTACGGGTTCAGTAATCGATTGTGCTAATCGTAAGAGGATCATGACAATTCAAATGCCCTGGCTCAAGTACTCCAACCATCCTGTACCTTTATCTGAGATTATTCCAACCAAAAGTAGCTTAGAAAACAGTTTTTTAGATAGTTGGATTGATGGGATTTTGATTCTGACGGAAACAGGTAAATGTATTCACAGCAACAATCTTGGCAAAAGTCTTTGCGATCGCATTGCCCAAGACTATCCGTCTACAGACCTGATCCCTCAAGAAATCTGGCATACGTGTCAGATTCTCATACACAATCGTCAAGGGCTTCCAAGACATCTCATTATCGCCGAATCGGAACTTAAGCTTAAGCGATCCCATGAGCACATCCGTATTCGTGCTAGGTGGCTTAACAACACGACCGATCCCCACATTTTGGTCATCCTTGAGAACCAAACACAGTCGAGACAGACTCTGGCAATTACTGAGACTATTAAGTACAAGCTGAGCCCTAGAGAAGCCGACGTATGGAGTTTGCACCGTATTGGCTATACCTATCAAGAAATCGCTGCAGAATTACATATTGCCCTTAACACCGTTAAGAAGCATATGAAAAACACCTATGCTAAACAACAGTTGTTTACGATGATTGATGAGTCTTACACTGATGAATTAGCAGGATGAGGAAGAGCTCCTAAAATAGTCAGGTTTAGACATATTGTCGCTTCGCTAGCCTCGCCGAGCGTCATTATTTCTTAAATCTGCTTAGATAAGAATTCTCTCATGTTTATACTGATTGACTCATGTATAAAAAGTACCCCGAAGGGTACTTTCCTGTAGTGCAACAAGAGATTCATCATGTAATTAAAGAATCGTCATCAAGAGATGTGTTATTGCTGCAAAGTTCCCTGAATTTGAGCTACTGACAAGGGTTATCCCCTCTCTTCATCATTAGAACGTGTCCAGTTTTACTACTCGGAATCCAACAAATGGCAACACTCACACTCAACAACGTTACATATATGGGTGATGGCCCCTTCAATGGCCAAAAACTAGAGTTTCGCTTTGGGGATGAACCTATTGGCACTGCAACCTTCACCAAATCTCATCAAACTGTTACTTTTAGCGGCGCTTCAGAGTCAATCAACGGAACAGATTTTATTAGGGTTTATTATGAGACTGGTGGTCCTTGTCGAGGAATGTTTGTCTCAGCGGCTAGTGCTTCAACTTCTGGACCAGGGGCTTGTGAATGTACAGCTGGCGTATATGGAGGAGGACATCTTATTTTAGCCTACACCGTATCATAGCCCTCCTCTCATCAGACTGATGTAGAGGGAATGCAGTCTACTTAAAACAGTCGTCGGTGTGAAAACACCACCAATGACTGCTTAAAGTACTCTCTAAACCGTTATGTGGGTAAAAAGCCTTGTAACCACATAACGGTTTAGATGTAGATAGATTGATTCAGGCATGCCAGGGCTGACGGGTGGATGTATTCTAATTGGAGGAAAATATTGGAAGGCTAAAGCGCAATCGTGATGGCAAAGCGATATATTTTGAGACTATGGGTTGCGAGCAAACTTTTTGCCTGTGGCTTACTGTCATGCTCAGCTGCATGGGCACAGGTCATCCCCGATGGCACTACGACCACTCCAGACCCTGGTTCCTGCGCAGTAAGCTGCACCATCATAGGGGGCACTACTGACTCCACTGGAACAAATTTATTCCATAGCTTTAGTGAGTTTTCAGTGCCTGATGGGAGTGTAGTCACGTTTGACCATGATCCCACACTTGATAATATTTTAGCTCGGGTAGCGAATGGTCCATTATCTATGATTGAGGGGACCATTCGCACCGATATTACCAGTGACACCAATCTGTTTTTGATGAACCCCCAGGGCATTATTTTTGGCCCCAATGGCAACTTAAACCTAGGTGGTTCATTTGTTGCCACTACGGCCGATGCGATCCAGTTTGGAGATCAAGGCAGCTTTAGTACTAACGATATAACTTCTGATCTAGTTAGACTAACCGTTGATCCCTCTGCATTGTTATTTAGCCAATCTGCACCTCAACCAATCATTAATCAATCTGGTGCTTTCAACTTCACTCCGACTTCTTTTACTGTTGGATTAAGTGTACAGGAGGGTAACAGTTTACTTTTAGTAGGTGGTGATGTAATTATTAAGAGGTCTCCTACTAGTTTCCGTTTGGGGTCTATCACAGCTCCTAGTAGCCGAGTGGAACTAGGCGGTGTTGATGGTGCCGCCACGGTCGGTTTAGACATTGATGGTGGCAACATTAGTCTCAGCTATCCAGATAATGTTCCCTTAGCTGATGTTATCTTAGACGGCGCTAGCTTAAATATCTCCAATGACCTTACTAGCGTTGAGCGTCCTGCTGGCAGCCTTGTTATCAGGGCCAATTCTATAGCGTTTATCAATAAGAGTTCTATTGATAGCACCACATCTGGCCCAGATAATGCTGGGAACATCCTGCTTTATGCAGACGAGTCTATAACTCTTGATGATTCAGTTGTTGGTGTCACTACAAGCGGCTCTGGGAACGGGGGTAGCCTGATTGTTTTAACTGACACTCTCTCCTTAGAGAATGGTGCTACTTTCAGTGTCAGAACAAATAGGGCAGGAAATGCCGGAGAGATTTCTTTAACTGCCAATAATATTTCACTTAGTAACAGCAGTAGGATCATCGCTGAAGCTGATGGAACAGCGACTGTTCCTGCTGGCAGTGCCGGTAAAATTGAAATTCAGACTAGAACGCTTTCACTTCTTAATAACTCTAGGATATCAACGGAAACATTTGATGAAGCTATCGATGCAGAAGCTGCTGGTGTAATCAATATAGATGCACAGGAATTTATTTCTGCTAACGATGGCAGTAGCATTACCAGCACAACTAAAGGCCAACGAAATGCCAGTAATATCATTATTAATACACCGGAGTTAACTGTTCAAAATCTTGCTAGCATTTCAGCTGTCGGTAGCTTGACTAATGCTGGTATCACAACAGAAGGCGATGCGGGAAGTATAGTCATTAATGGTGCTAATCAAGTCACTCTCTCGAACGGTTCCATCACAACAGAAACAAACACCCTAGGTAGAGGCGGCAATATCACCGTAAACACCGACCAACTGACTGCCGACTCAGGAGCCCGCATTACCGCCACTGCTACCGCAACTGCCGACTCCTCCACCCAAGGGGGCAGCGTCACCCTAAACACCAATCAAATCAATATCTCAGGTGAGACAACTGGGATCTTAGCTGAAACCCAAGGCCCTGCCAACGCCGGTCTTATTACTCTTGGTCCTAATGGCAACGGCGAGACTCTGATAGTTAACTTTCAAGAAGGCGCTGATATTTCAGCTGCCACCAGCAGTAGTGGAGCGGGTGGTCAGGTATTAATAGACGCTGAAACAGTCACGCTAAGCGGGGATGGTAGCCTATCTACCCGTTCCACAGAGTCAGGACCAGCAGGAGACATCACTCTTCTAACTAATGGACGACTCAATGTACAGGATGGAGCGACGGTTGAAGTCAGTGCCATTGGTACTGGCGACAGCGGCATGCTTGATGTTGTAGCAGAAACTGTTGTTCTAGATAATGGTCAGCTGCTTGCTTCGGTTGAAGCGGGGGAAGGTGGCAACATTGGGTTAGATTTAGAAGATGCCTTGGTTTTGAGAGGCGACAGTTTAATATCGGCAGAAGCGTTTAATAATGCTGATGGTGGCAATGTTGATATCACCGCACCGTTTATCATTGCGCTCTTTGCAGAAGGGCCTGACGGCAACGACATTCAGGCTAGTGCTATCAATGGCGATGGTGGACGCATTACGATTCAAGCCAACACTCTCTTTAATATTGAAGAAAATAGAGCCGATCGTGGCAACATGACCAATGATATTGACGCCAGCTCAGAAGCAGGCATCGATGGCGAGGTCATCATTCAAACTTTAGAGATTGACCCCAACGAGGGGACCGATCCACTGCCTAGTGGTCTGGCAGAGCCGGAAATTAGCCAGGGATGCCAGGTAGGTGTTAGCAACAATGGCCAGTTTACCAATGCAGGACGAGGCGGGCTACCTGTAAATCCTTATGCACCGCTCAGTAGTGAAGGCATTCAAGAAGATATTTACCCGGCAGGCCAAATAGCGGCTCAGTCGGAGAATAACAGCCAGCTTGCAGACTCAAATGACACGGCTGAGACAATCGCTGAGGCCATCGGCTGGGATAGAAACAACCAGGGTGATGTTGTTTTACTAGCCGCGACTCCATCGTTTTATAGCTCTTGCCAGCACACATTAACTGGAGAGTCTTAAAATGAAGTACTTACTCCATGTAAGCAAACGCTACCGTTATCTGTGTCTCTTCTTATTAACGGTGCTGCTAAGTTTTGTATTCGCCATTAGCTTGCCAATGCTTTGGCAACAGAGGGTAAGTGCAGTTGCTTCAGTAAGCGACCAGAGACAGTCAGAGACAATTGCTCAATCAGCCGAGTCACTCTTGCAAGAGGGCATACGCCTCTACCAGGCAGAGCGATTTGCAGAGGCGATCAATAGCTGGAATCAAGCACTTTCTAGATACGAAGCAACACCAGATAAGCTAAGTCAAGCGTTGCTGCTGAGTAATCTCTCGTTGGCTCATCAACATCTGGGACAGTGGGACCAAGCTAGCAGCGCGATCGCAAATAGCCTAACCTTACTCAACAATGCAGATGAATTTGACAATTCGTCAGCCTATTTAGAGACCCGTGCCAAAGCCCTAAACACCCAAGGGCGTCTACATTGGGGCAAAGGAGAGCTAGCGACGGCGGCAGTGGTTTGGGGTGATGCGGCCGCTGATTACCAACGCGCAGAAAATCAGCGTGGGGTATTAAAAAGTCTGTTGAATCAGACTAAGGCTTTACAGGCGCAAGGTTTGTACCTGCAAGCAGAGAGCATCTTAAAAGAAAATATTTACCAAATATTGCAAAATGAACAGCTTGAACCCGAGCTTAGGGCAACCGGCTGGTGGCATTTGGGCAACGCCCAGCGACAGTTTGGCGCCCTCAATAAATCTGAGACTAGCTTGCAAACGAGCCTAGATATTATTATTAATGCTGCCAAATTAGAGACGCTACAGGGCTCTGTGCTATTAGATATAGGCAATACACAGCTGGCCTTGGCGGAGCGTGCGACCGCAATCGGCAAGAGCCGGGAAGCTAAGGACTATAAAGATGCAGCTTTAACCCACTATCAAACAGTGGCGGCGATGTCTTCTTCTATGACTCAGCTACAGGCAAAGTTAAACCAGCTAAGTGTATTGATAACTAGCAAACGCTGGGCTGAGGCAGAAACACTATGGCCAACGCTGACACCACAGATAAATCAGTTATCCCCCAGTCGCACAGCTGTGTATACCCAGCTAAATTTTGCTAAAAGCCTGACTCATATCCTTAAAGCAGATATTGAACAAAAATCAATCGGCAATGACGAGACAGTCGCTACGGCCGTTCAAACAATTGACGACATTTTAGTAAGGGCCACCAGCCAGGCACACGAGTTAGCCGATCCGATTGCCGAGTCTTATAGTGTGGGTCAGCGGGGCGAGCTATATGAAATTATCGGTCAGGTCTCTAAAGCACAGCAGTTGACTCAGACAGCGCTGCAGCTAACCGATATTAATCAATATCCTGACGGTCGCTATCAGTGGGAATGGCAGCTGGGGCGATTGCTTAAGCAACAGGGCAAACCTGAAGAAGCCATTCAGACCTACAAAATAGCAGTCAACACACTTGAATCTGTAAGAGATAACCTGCTGTTTACCAATACAGATGTCCAGTTCTCATTTCGAGATAATGTTGAACCTGTCTATCGAGAGCTGGTGGAGCTGTTGTTGGGTCAACATCAGTTAGATGATCAAGCTCTCGATCTAGCCATTAAACAAATTGACAATCTGCAGCTGAGCGAGTTAGAAAACTTTTTACGTTGCGATCTAGCAACGACTACCGCCATCAGCCAGTTTGAAGCTAACAATGATACTGCCATTGTTTACCCGATTATTCTCAAAGAGCGATTGGCCGTTATTCTGCAGCTTCAGGATCAAAAGATTGTTACCAGTTTTCCAATTGATAAAACAACAGCAGAAGCTACCCTAGAACAGCTGCGCCAAGATTTGAGCAAGTCTCGCAGCCGCACCCCCGAAGTACGAGAAACAGCCAAAGAAGTCTATAAATGGCTGATTCGGGATATTGAACCACAGCTGCAGCAGTATCAAATCAAAACGTTAGTTTTTGTGCTGGATGGCGTGCTCAGAAATATTCCCATGGGGGTTTTGTACGATGGGGAGCACTATTTACTTGAAAAGTATGCGATCGCAATTGCTCCTGAGCTTGAACTCTTTACACCGAGACCGTTACCCAAGGATTTAGCAGTGTTTACAGGAGGTGTGGGTACTGCTCAACAAATCGGCGATCGCACATTTCCCGTTATCGAAAAACTAGCAGACGAGCTAGATAAAATCAGCGAACTATACGGTCCTGCCCCTCCGCTAACCAATGAGAGCTTTCAAAAAGAGACCCTCCAAGAACAACTGAGTACAGGACAATTCTCTGGTATTCATATTAAAACCCATGGTGTCTTTAGCTCAGACCCAGAAGAGACATTTATCGTAGCCCATGAGAAATTGATTCGTGGTCAGGAGCTGGGTGAGCTAATCCAGGTGGCCAGCCGTGAGGGCGCAACACCCATTGAGCTTTTAGTACTCAGCTCCTGTTCGACAGCCACAGGTGACAACCGAGCTATTCTGGGTTTGGCCGGCATCGCAGTCCGGGCAGGGGCACGGAGTACTGTCTCTACGTTATGGGAAGCCCAAGATACACCCAATACAGAGCTGATGATTCGGTTTTATAACGAGTTAAAAAAACCTGGAACCACCAGGGCCCAGGCACTACGAAATGCACAGCTAGCGTTGATCAATGAGTCAGGCTATAAAGCACCACACACTTGGGCTACCTACGTACTTGTCGGCAACTGGCAGTAGATAGCCTCGGCTTAAGCGTTGCAACTAACCATCGGTCAGAACAACTGGACCAATGACAGGTTCTTGAGTAAATTGATCTAGCCCAACGGACTGTAGCAAATCAGCCCAGAGCTGCCTCAGCTCACTTTCATTAGCGGGTGCAGTTTGTAGCTGCGCGGCCACATAGTCGACCATGTCGTACCACATTTCTGGAGACAACGTTCTATCTGGTGCAGAGCTTACACGCTGTATCCAACCATCAATATTTAAGTTGGTCACAGCTTCAGTGCTAGATAGACAAGATAGCGTTAAATACCAGTGATAGTATTGTCCTTCCTGCAAACTAGTTTCTATATCTGCTGGTAGCGTGATGCTAACAAATCCAGCCTGGGCAGGCGGCTCAAACGATGTTTTGTAGATGCGAGTTTCTTCATCTTGGGTGAGTATGGAAAACTCTCCATTTTGCACTTCATCTGCCGTGTAGGGCATATAAAACCAAAATGTGGGATATTCCGACACAGTTGTACCGTGAGTGTCTGTTGGGGTAATTGCGGTCAGTTCATGTTGCGTTACCGGACAGACGGCTTGCTCTCCTAGACCACCTCCTGGGGTTCTGTTCCCTGCCGGAGGGCGAGGTGTAGACGGTACCGGGGGCAGTTCTTGCTTAGTGCGGCTGTTGATGGAATTGGGAATAGCGGATGATATAGCTATAGAACCTAGTTGGTTTGCAAGTATTGCTAACGTAAAACTGACTGAGGCTAGAAGATTTTGCGATCGCATGTCTCGAATTCCATCCTATCCATAACGTTTTCAGGTCAAATACTTAAATAGTGCGTCTACTTTTGCGGGTAAATACCCTTGCTTAAAAGCGAATACAATCCCAGCGGTCCCTACCAATGCTAACAGAGGCGGAATCAACGGCACCCATCCTCCTTGGCTTAAAATTATCAGACAAATGTGATGCAAAATAAGGGCAGCAGCTCCCCCCGCTATGCCCAACGCAGCAAGCAAACGAATCCGCCAAGCCATTAGGCCACCGATCACAGCCCATCCCCATGTCCATAGCATGTCTGCCCACTGCCACTGTCCCCACTGCGGCAACACCCAGATTAAAGGGCGACCATCTAGCACAGCTCCCAACAACTGACTGACACCGTGGGCATGTACCCAAACTCCCGGTAGCTTGCCATAGGGAGTTTCGCGATAATCATTACCAATTGGCTCATCTGTAACACCGATTAAAACGATGCGATCGCGAACCACATCGCTACTAACCTTGCCATTCAATACATCTGTAAAACTTGCACGCTGAGCCGGTTGAGAATTGACCCGATAGTTCAGCATGATTTTACTGGTTTTACCATCCAGATGTTGATAAGCACCGGTACGAGCAGCCAATCGCTTAGCAACAACAGAGCCCAGCCGCCAGTTACTATCTTCAGTAAAGTCTAAAGGGCTTACTCCCTGCGCCTGTAAAAAGCGCACAGCCAAGTTCATGCTAAAGCTGTAAGGAGCTATGCAGTTAGAAGCGCTTGAATCTAAGTAGTTGTCGTAAGACAACAGCTGTCGACGCACCACAGGACGACTGAGAGGAAATCCGTCATCTGTTTCTAAATCGCTAAAGCCCACCTGATGCCGCACCTGGTCACCAGAAAATTCAGGTGGATGTCCCATTATCTTGCGATTATCCCAACCAAACGAACACACTGTTATCAAATTAGGATAATCTCTGAATTGATCGAGGAGTTGGTCTCTTCCCGGTGGATTTTGCTGATATCGATGCAGGTCAACCCCAATAGCCAGCGGTTGATGCTGCTGTAGTTGTTGTAGCGCCGTCGCTAACAACTCATCCGAAACCGGATACCTATGCTGATCGGTATCTTCTTCAGTAATCTCTATCACCAGAAGACGAGAATCAATGGTAGGTATATCTTGTGATTCTGACCGTGATCTCATCAAATGGTCATAGACTGGGAGCTCAAGCGGCTGCATTAGCCCCAGAAATCTTATTAATAAAATAGGTAAGACAACTCCTAAACTCGCAATCAATACCTGACGGAGCGTAAGACGTTTAACCCGGCGTTTAGGGCGTTTTTGAAGTTGTGGCGTATATTTACGTCCCAACCGCCATGTAATGGGGGGTGCCGTCGGATTTTGAAAAATGACCGGTAGCCAACTAGCCCCAGGAAAGTCATTTTCTAACCCGTGCAATTCTTCTCTCGCACGTCGCACGGCTGTATAAAAAGCTTCTCCATCAGAGAACGCTTTCAAAAAGTTGCTCAAAAATGTGTGCGCAACTTTATCGAGAATTGGTTCACGCATTACAATCAGCTGAGGCAAATTCAGTTCAGCCAGTTCGCGCGCTAGTCCCAGTCCATCGCATGAGTTAAAGATAGCAAGCTGAAGACCGTTCTTGACAGAGGTTTTGAGCCCATACTTTAGCTGCTTGATTGATAGCTGTTCGTTTGAATTTAGAAACAGCTTTTCTGATACTTCTCCTGTGCCATCAACTGATTGACTGGTGCTATGCCCAGCAAAAAAGAGAATATCCCAACCCTGTTTATCCCATAATTTTTTGTATAGCTCGGAAAGCCTAGGCTCGGTTAAAACAACAGTTTCAGCATCCGAGCCCTCTAAAATCTGACGGTCAAACTGTACATCAATATTTTTGCTATCCCCCAAAACCACAAGAATTCTCATTCTCCGAGCCATGCGACTGTTAGACAGAGAAGATGCTTTATCGTATTGTTGAGGGCTCAACGCCATCTCGGCTTGGCCAAATTGATCAAAGAATCTCCAAAGATGCCACGGTAATTTTTGGAGTAAGGGATCTTCAGTTTCGATGACCAACCGAATATTGTCGACCTTGTTAAACTCCGTTCGAAGCTCTTATTCAATATTGCGAAATCCTGGGCTATCGAGCCAGTCATTG
>ERZ1740070.930-NODE-930-length-18903-cov-7.592689_pt1 | contig 18903 bp, 17 predicted proteins | sample MGYA00581734_ERZ1740070 | MGnify/ENA primary metagenome ERZ1740070 (study PRJEB43018, sample SAMN04849744) | marine metagenome | isolation source: floating plastic debris | place: Pacific Ocean | collected 2008-09-01 | study: EMG produced TPA metagenomics assembly...
CTTAACTAAATATCTATTATCCCTCATAATTTCAAGATTATTTTTTCCCTCTTCTCCCTCTAATTTAATAAACAACTACTTACTACTTACTACTTACTACTCCCTACCCCTAATATTTACCAGTAAGATATATTACTGAGAAATATGAACCTAATTACTTGCTGATAAAATGCTGCTCAACAACCGCTATCGTTTGCTTAGGACCTTGGGAAGCGGTGGATTTGGAGAAACCTTTCTAGCTGAAGATACTCAGATACCTTCGATTCGCCGGTGTGTAATCAAGCAACTAAGAGTAATTCAAGATAATCCTCAGACCTATGAACTAGTAAAACAAAGGTTTGGACGAGAAGCAGCAATATTAGAAGAATTGGGTGATGGTAACCCTCAAATACCAAGATTATACGCTTACTTTACTGAAAACCAACAGTTTTATTTAGCTCAGGAATACGTTCAAGGAAAAACCTTGAGCGAAACTGTTGCGAGTAACGGAAGTCTGAGTGAGTCTGAGGTGCGAGAGGTATTAATTGCGATTTTGAATGTACTTGATTACGTTCATAGGAAAGGCATAGTTCACCGGGATATCAAACCAGAAAATATTATTATCCGCTCATCAGATAATCTACCAGTTTTAATTGATTTTGGTGCGGTTCGAGAGACGATGGCCGCGCAAATTAATTCTCATGGTGGTGTTACTAGTTCGATTGTCATCGGTACACCGGGATTTATGTCCATGGAACAAGCTGCTGGAAGGGCTGTTTTTGCCAGTGATTTATATAGTTTAGGATTAGTAGCTATTTATTTATTAACCGCTCAACTACCCCAGCAATTGGAAAACGATAGCTATAGTGGTGAAATTATTTGGCCGAAAAATGATATCAGTCATAATCTTGCAGTAGTTTTAGATAAAGCAATTCGTTCTCATGTTAGGGAACGTTTTTCTTCTGCAAAAGAAATGCTCGACGCGTTAATCTCCGAACCTACCTCGCAAACTATAGCATTGGCACCATCAACAGTATCAACAAGCGTAATTGTAAAACCCCCTCAGACAGGAAGTTGGTTAAAATCGGCACTATTAGGTAGTTTAGTTGGAGTAGGTACGCTGTTAGCTGTGATGTTTTTTCAACAAAGACAGCAACCAAAAATAATTACTGACAAAACATCAAACCCGACACTAACCCCAACTCAATCTGCTACTACACCTCCAACACAAGAACCGATTTCTTTTTATTATCTAGCAGATTCAGCATATCGGGATATTAATAACGCTAATAATCAAATAACAAATCTAAAGAATGCTGGCTATAGTCAAGCTGGTAAATTTTGGGTGCAGGACTATCCAAATTTATCTGGAAATCCATACCATCAAGTTTATACTGCAAAATTTAGCAGTCGTAGCAACTGTATTGATTCATTGAAAAATTACGTTCAACGCAATCAAGAAGCTTATTGTGCATTAGCTAGTGAAAATGCAAATGTATCGCCAAATTATTTCTATGGTTCTCAGATAAAAAGTTCCACAAAAGATTCTAAACTATCACCTTCTCAAGCAGTAATCAACTACTACAATACGATTAATAATCGCGATTATACAACTAGTTGGAATCAACTTACTGCAAAATTTCAAAGAGAAAAATCAAATAATAGATACTCCGAATATACAAACTGGTGGAACCAAGTCCAAAGAGTAGAAATTGAAACAGCAAAAAGCATAACATCAACTTCCAATACTGCAACGGTAGAAGTAAAACTTGAATATCAGATGAAATCGGGGAGAGTTATACCCGATGCTCAGCGCTTCAAACTTATATGGAATCAAGTGCAAAAAAATTGGAACTTTGATGACTCAGAAAAGTTAAATTAAAGTTTTGATAAAAATATTAGTAATCATATTTAAGTAAATATATAGAGGATAATTGTATTTTTTCGTGGCTATAGTTTAATAAATACTGGGTGTGAGCCTATGATGACACCACCACTATTAAACGGTCGCTATAAAGTAATTAAAGTTTTAGCTTCGGGAGGATTTGGAGAAACCTTTTTGGCTAAAGATATTCAAATGCCTTCTAAACGTAAATGTGTAATAAAACAGCTTAAGCCTGTGGAGCATAATCCACAAATATATGAACTAGTAAAAGAAAGATTTCAGCGAGAAGCTGCACTGTTAGAAGAACTAAGTGATGGTATCAATCAAATTCCCCACCTATACGCTTACTTCAATCATGATGGGCAGTTTTACCTAGTTCAAGAATACATACAAGGAGACACCCTAGGAAAAAAGCTGCGAAAAGAAGGAAGATTAAACGAAACTTTTGTCAAAGAAATTTTAATTAATATTTTACCAGTCTTAGAGTATATCCACGCAAAACGTATCGTTCACAGAGATATAAAACCAGATAATATCCTAATTCGCTCAACAGATAATCAACCTGTTTTAATAGACTTTGGAGCAGTAAAGGAAACCATGCATACCGTGATGGTTGCTTCCGAAAATTCCACGAGGTCAATTGTAATCGGAACACCGGGATTTATGCCTAGCGAACAAACCGCAGGCAGACCGGTATATTCTAGCGATTTGTATAGTTTGGGACTAACTGCGATATACTTACTTACGGGTAAAATGCCCCAAGAATTACCTACTAATTCATCTACAGGTGAAATTATCTGGAAAGAATTTGCTCCTAATATTAGTCCCGACTTTGCCGCAATTTTAGATAAAGCGATTCAATCTCACCCAAGAGAACGCTTTTTAACTGCAAAAGAAATGCTGTTAGCTTTGCAACCTCCAAAGGTTGCGATTCCAGTTACAGTACCTAAAATTTCTTTACCGCTAAAGAAAAGCACTGAACCTCCGACTGTAATTTCACTACCATCACCAGAATCACAAGCTCAGCCATCAACAGTACTAGTCAATCAAGGAATGAAAGATTGGCAAAAAGCCACAATTATAGGTGGTGTAATTGGAGTTTTTATTGTTAGTGGAATGGTATTTATTAACAATCAAACACCAGATATTTTAGTTAGAAAAACATTAGCCGAAAAGAAAGATAATCCTGCTAAAAATACTGCAAATTTACTTAACTCGCCAAAATCATCAATTACAAAAGAAGCAGCAATTACAGTTATAAATAGATGGCAAGATGCAAAAAGACAATTATTTGCTCCTCCATTTAATCGGAGCCTTGGAACTGAATTGACAACAGGTGAAGCTTATAGAAAAAATATTGGTTCCGGTAGTTCGTTAGAATGGTTATCAAACAACAATTCCTACTATAGATATGGCGTACAAAGTATTGATTCCGTGGAAAAGTTTGTTGCTAGTAAAGATAGAGCAACAATTGAAATAATTTTTACTGAAGACCGAAAATTTTATAGAAATGGGAAAATAGTGACCGGTAAAAATACTTCATTTGATACTAGATTAGTCAGATATTCTTTAAAGTTAGAAAACGGAAAATTAAAAATTTCTGACTATGAAACTATCGATATTATCAGTAATCGTTAGTTGTTTCTTTTGTTAATTTCAGTTTGAATTAATTATAAATCAATCAAATAGTATAAATACATAAATTAAAATTAAAATGAGAATCAGCGATAAAAAACGCTCTACTCAATTATTACGGCTCCAATTTGTAGGAATAGTTACTGGAATAGCGCTAACAATTAGTTTAATAGGTTTATTTTTACATAAACAAAATACCGATAATAATCAAATTGCAAAATCAGCAGATAAATCAACTTCCGAACTACCTTCATTGACCGTACCATCAGCTTCACCTCTTTCCCTAAATGAGACTATAGATAATTCAGAATTAGCATATAATGTCCAAACTTCTCCTAATTTAAATAAAAATGAAAAATTACAGAAAACTGTTGATGAAATAGTTGATTTTACTAAAAATCAGAAATTTCCCATTCAAACACTATCAATCACAATAATTGATGTAGAAACCGGCGAATATGCGGGATATCAGCAAGAAAAACTGAGATATCCAGCAAGTGTAGTGAAATTATTTTGGATGGTCAATCTTTACGCTCAAATAGAAAAAGGTATTTTATCAGAAACAGAATTTCCTGAATATTTAGATGCAATGATTCAGAAATCTGATAACGAAGCTGCAAGTTATATAGTTGATAGAATTACTAAAACTGAATATCGGCAAAATATTAAAGGAGAAGAATATAAAAACTGGCGAAAAAAAAGATTAAAAATTAATCAATACTTTCAAAAAGCAGGCTACAAAGATATTAATGTCAGTCAAAAAACATTTCCCATTCCATCTTTAAAACTTGCTAGACCAAAGGGTTCTGAATTAAAATTGCGAAAAAATTCCCAGAAAGCAAATCTTAATAAAATTTCGACCCAACAGGTTGCAAGATTACTATATGAAATTCATCACAACAAATCGGTTTCAGAAAAATCAAGTTTAAAAATGGCAGAATTATTAACAATAGATGCTGGAACTAGAAATCTTAAGAGACATGATAAAAACCTAAATGAATTTAACCCCGTAAGAGGATTTTTAAGCGCATCTTTACCAGACAAAGTTGACTTTAAAGGAAAAGCTGGATGGACTTCCGGTTCTAGAAACGATGCTGGTATTATTACTACACCTAATGGTAAAAGTTATATTTTAGTTGTTTTTGGAGAAGATAGAGCTTATGCACACGATTGGCAGATATTTCCTGATATTTCACAATTAGTTTTTAATCAGATGAATAAATTAGAAATGGAATAGGAAAAAATATAGGGTGTGTTATGGCTTCAGCGTAACGCACCATTTATAATAGTGTTATGTCAAGAAAAATAGCTTTTATAGATAATTAATATAAAGTTTTTTACGTGAGTACAATACAATGCAGGGAAACCTCACCTTATCAAGGAGAGGGGTGTATTTTATTCAACTGAAAACTGTTACGGTTTGGGTTTGTGGTATCTTTTCTTTATCTCTAGATATAAGCACATCCATGCTAAATTCCTCATTTAAAATGTTAGCGACTGATTATGATGGGACAATCGCTACTAGGGGTAGAATACCGGATAACGTTGAAAAAGCTTTATTAGAAGTTAAGCAAGCAGGTTTATTAATTGCTATCGTTACCGGAAGGGGATTTGATGATTTATTACGTGTGTGTCGTCAAATTAAAATATTTGATTTAATAGTTGCAGAAAATGGAGCAATAATATATTTTCCATCTCAGGATAAAATCGAGCCTTTAGCTAATAAACCATCGATAGAATTTATTACTCAGTTGATGCAAAATAATATACCATTTCATCAACATCGGATAGAAACAATAGTTAGACGTAGATTTGCAGAAAAAGTTAACGTTATAATTGAAGAATTTAAATTTCCACTACATATCATTCCTCATCAAGATTATGCTTTGATATTACCAATAGGGATAAACAAAGCCAAAGGATTAGACAAAGCATTATCATATTTGAATATTACCAGTAATCAAGTAATCGCTGTGGGTGATGCAGAAAACGATTTAGATTTTTTTGATTATTGCGGATTTAGAGTAGCTGTCGGAAATGCTCAAGACGAAATAAAAGCTAAAGCTGATTGGATAGCGAATAAAGAAGAAGGTGAAGGTATGATTGAATTTATTCGAGAATATTTACTGGTTTGAACGCGGATTAAATGGATTAAAAGATTAACACTGATAACTGAAATGACTAGCTTCTTCCGTCCTGAAATTGATGTAGTGACTGGCTATATCCCTGGAGAACAGCCAAAATCAGATAGTAAAATAATTAAACTCAATAGTAACGAAAATCCCTATCCTCCTTCCCCGAAAGTAAAAGATGTTTTACAAAACTTTGATTGGGAATGGTTAAGAAGATATCCCGATTCTTCCGCTACTGATTTTCGTAAAGCAGTTAGTGAAACTTTGAATGTCCCTACTGACTGGATAATTGTTGGTAACGGTAGCGATGAAGTTTTAAATTTAGTAATTCGTGCTTGTACGGATGTGAATAGAAAAGTAGTTTATCCCATGCCTACTTACGTACTTTACCGTACTTTGGTGGAGATGCAGCCAGCCCAAACAGTAGAAATAGATTATCCCGAAGATTATAAATTACCGATAGATGAATTAGTAAAAGCCGATGGTGCTGTTACTTTTATAGCCACTCCAAATAGTCCGTCGGGACATGTTGTTCCGATAGAAGATTTACGGGAATTAGCATCACGATTATCTGGTGTTTTAGTGATTGATGAAGCTTATTGTGATTTTGCTGATAGTGATGCTTTATCTGTAGTAAAAGAATTTGAAAATGTGATTTCTATTCGTACTTTATCAAAGGGATATTCGCTTGCTGGAATAAGATTGGGATTTGGAATTGCGAATCAAAAATTATTATCTGGCTTATATAAAATCAAAGATAGTTATAATATTGATGCTATTGCTTGTGCAATCGGTGCTGCTGCAATGCGCGACCAATATTATAAGAATAATTGTGCAGAAAAGGTTAAAAAATCTCGTAGCAAGCTATCAGAAGAATTAGAAAAATTAGGTTTTAAAGTTTGGGATTCTCAGACAAATTTTTTATTAAATCAGCCACCTAAAGGTAATGCTGAGTATTTGTATTTGAAGTTGAAAGAAAAAGGTATTTTAATTCGGTATTTTAAACAGGAAGGGTTGGAAGATAAGTTAAGGATTGCTGTTGGTACGGATGAGGAGAATAAGGTTTTGGTTGAGGCTTTGAGTGAGTTATTGAAATAAAGTCTTAGTACTATGGTGCGTTACGCAATACCTACGGTAAGCCAAGGCTAGGCGCGATAACACACCCTACATATTTTATAAAAATCTACAGGATAATTCTATATAAAACATGAACAAAAACCGAAACCAACGAGCAAAAATAGCTCAAGAAACATTAGATATATTAAATCAAGGCTTTTATCAAAATCAGCATCAAGAAATAATTTATATTCAAAAAGAATTACAAAATGCAATCAATAATTCAATTCATTATTCAGAAAACGATTTTTCCAGAGTTTCTTCTCAATTAAAGAAAAAGAAAGTCAGTGAAAACCAAAATCCAATTCAGTTTGAAATAAATAACGAAACAACTTTAAATGCTGCAAGCAGATTGGTAAGTCAACAAGGTTTTAATAAAGTATTGTGTTTAAACTTCGCTTCTGCAAAAAATCCCGGTGGTGGATTCCTTAATGGTAGTCAAGCACAGGAAGAAAGTTTAGCTAGAGCAACCGGACTTTATCCTTGTATTTCTCAAATGACCGAAATGTACGAGAAAAATAGATATTACGGTTCTTGTCTTTATCTCGACGATATGATTTATTCTCCCCAGATACCTGTAATCAGAGATGATGATGATAAATTATTAGATAAACCATTTTTAATTTCTATTTTAACTGTACCTGCTGTGAATGCTGGTGCTGTCAGAAAAAATGGTAAAAAACAGGAAATAAATAAAATTGAAAGTACGATGCTCGGACGTACAGAAAAACTATTATCTGTTGCTGCAACTCATGATTACAAAGGTTTGGTTTTAGGTGCTTGGGGATGTGGTGTATTTAAAAATAATCCCGAAGATGTCGCAGGATATTTTCACTATCATCTTATAGAAAATCATTTATTCACTGGTTTATTTGAAAAAATTTTTTTTGCGGTTTTAGATAATACTAAAGATGAAAATATTATCAATGCATTTAACACAAAATTTGAATTAGCAAATTAATGGGCAAGATTTAAATGATTGTCACACAATGCTGCAATATTAAATAAGACGATAAAAACAATCAATATAAAAATCGAGCAGCTACTGACAACTGATAACTGCTCACTGTTTACTGTTCACTGATTTAGGGGATTTTATGGTGCTTCGACCAAATCAACGAATTAAGTTAGATGATACGGATGATAAATTATTCTACGGACTTCCTCGTTTCGTTACTCATGTAGATGATGGATTTATCCAGCAGCTTACAGATTTATATCGTCAACGTCTCCAACCCAGTACTCGCATCTTGGACATGATGAGTAGTTGGGTTTCTCATTTACCCGAAGAAATCCAGTTCAGTTACATTGAAGGACATGGACTTAATCAAGAAGAACTAGCACGTAACCCTCGATTAGACAATTATTTTGTCCAAAATCTTAACGCAAATCCGAAATTACCGTTAAAAGACCAAGATTTTGATGCTGTTCTCAATTGCGTTTCCGTCCAGTATTTACAATATCCAGAAGCGATATTTACTGAAATTTATCGCATTCTCAAACCCGGTGGTATCGCAATTTTTAGCTTTTCCAACAGAATGTTTTCTCAGAAAGCAATTCAAGCATGGCGCGATAATAGCGAAATGGGAAGAGTCCAATTAGTGAAAAGCTATTTTCAATCAGTTCCCGGATTTACTCCTCCAGAAGTAATCAAAAACCAATCAACAGCACCAAATTTCCTCCAGTGGTTAGGTGCGGCAGGTGGTGACCCATTTTATGCTGTTATAGCTCATCGAAATTAACAGTTAAAAAGGTTAAAGGTTAAGGGTCAAAGATTAAAGGTTAGAGAAAACCTTTGAAAGTTGACTCCTTTTCCCTAATAGTTAAGAAGTTTAACTGTTGGTAAATATACTCAAACGTTATCGCACAATATTTTTGTTACTTGACAAATGAAGTATAAAGGATGAGTCGTAAAGTATAAATTGTAAATCCTTTATACTTTATTCGGTCAAACTTAAATTAGGAGTCAAAAATGAATTTTACGCGCACCCGCAGAATACTTGCTGCGTTAGTTCTTTCGATATTATTGTTCACAACAGCTTGCGCTCAGAAAGCTCCCGGACGTTTTGACCAAGTACAGCAGGAAAGTACTCAGCAGAAGAAAGGACAAGCGGTTGCTAAAGATGCTACCCAAGGTAGCAAATTTAATCAATTTTTCCCCGCAGCATCTGATGGTTATCAGCGAGTCTTTACTCAAGAAAAGAAAGGTTTTGCTCAAGCTAAATTGAAAAAAGACGGAAAAGAAGTAGCGAAAATTTCCGTTAACGATACTACCAGTAACCCTTCAGCAGCAGCGAAATTTGACAAGAGTTCCAAACAAATCTCCGGTTATCCAGCGATTGAGAGAGGAAAGCAGACAGCAGTTTTGGTAGACAATCGCTATCAAGTAAAAATAATTTCCAGCGACCCTGATGTATTTACAGCAGCAGATAGAGAAGCTTGGCTGAAGAAATTTGACCTTAGTGGCTTATCAAGAGTGAAAGCTTAATAGTCGTTAGTAGTTAGTAGTTAGTAGTTGGTAGTTTAAATAACTTCTAACTTTTAACTCCTCATTTTTAACTCCTAACCCCTCACTAAAAATACCTTCCCAGCAAAAAATCAATAACAGGAGTCTACTATCATGAGCAAACCAGTTTTTGAATTGGTTGATGAATTACCAACTAGCGGTATTACCGTTTCGGTACTGAATGCGCTCGATTCTATCACCCCCGGTCACTGGCAAAATACAGTCGGTTTTGTCAACACAATTAAAGAAGTTACTGGGGAAGAAGATGAAGATGTAATACAAGAGATTGGTGAACGAGCGATTTATCTTTACAATGACCGTTCCCAAGGATACCAAAAAGGTTTATGGCTCTACCAAACAGTTGATAGCACCGATAAAGCTTTGGGTGCAGCCGCTTTAGCTAATAAAGTAAGCGATAAAATTCCTTTGTTTGGAGGTTTAATAAACAAATTTACTCCTAAAGCTGATAAAGCTCAAACTATTGATTTATCTTTGAAACTAATCGCGGAATTGCTAGCTTTTTGTAGCATCAACGGTATCCCTGGGGATAGCATCGGCGATTTTGTGGCTTCTTTGGGCGAATATAGTGGTGAATCTTATATTCGCATGGTTGGGTTAGTCTGTCTCGATGGTTTAATTCCTTTAGGTCCCGATTTTATTCAACAAGCTCAATCTGCTCTCAATGGAATGAGTCCTAAAGAATTAGAAGATAATTCCACATTCCAGCAGATGAATGACGAAATTCCCGGTAATAGTTCTGAAAATAAGCTTAACTTTATCGGTTCCAGCTTTGATTCAGTCAAAGGTTGGATGAGTGAAACCGTATCAAATAATGATTTGACTCCTCAAAAAGTCACGAGTAAATTGAGTGGTTTTGTTGATTTCGCTGATGACAAACTAGATTATCTAGCTGCGTTCATTGACCTTAGCACCAACTATTTTGAGCATACAGGTACGCAAACCCTCACAAAGCGTTTAATTGAGCGTGCTGAAGCTGAAATTTAGTTTAGGATTTACGCCACAATAGCAAAAACAATATATTCTAAACTCTTACACCCCCTTTCTTATTTCAAGGGGGTTTTTATTTATTTAATTAATTAGTTAATCTACTTATTCTTTCTTCAGATAATTAATAATAGTTTTCGTTAGCAATCATCTTTAATCAAAAGCTAATTCTCAGTAAAATTAAATTTATTTTCAAAAAGTAAAAATAGGTACGATTTAACCATATAGCAAATGTCTTATGCATACCATACAAATGTAGCAAAAAATAGATATGATTATTTGATTCATAGTCTGTAGGAGATAATTTAGTTCGCCCCAATGAATCAGCATCATATCGAAGTAAGCGTTTCACGAGATAAGTTCAAAAATAATATTAGCCACATTCGTAATATAGTTAAGCCTTCTCAACTGTGCGTAGTTATGAAAGCCAACGCTTACGGACATGGTTTAGAGAGCTTAGCCCCTACAGCTATTGCAGCAGGTGCAGACTATATAGGTATTTGTACTAATCCAGAAGCAACAATTATTCGTATTTTAGGTTCGGACGCAGCAAAAAAGATAAAACTGTTGCGATTGCGAATGGCTTTACCTGAAGAGTTAAACGAGTCTATCGATTCTCTCAACATAGAAGAACAAATAGGGAGCATCGAAGCAGCGAAATACGTTTCTGAAGCAGGAGTCAAACGGGGAAAAAAAATTCCGGTACATATCAATATCGATACAGGAATGGGTCGAAGCGGTTTCTTTTCTAATCAAATAGAAGAACTCAAGCTAATTTGTGGACTACCCGGTATAAATATCGTTGGTATCATGACCCACTTTGCTAGTTCTGATGGACAAGATTTAGATTTCACCCATAAACAAATAGAAGACTTCTACAAAGCGCGTCAAGTCCTTAATAATTACGTAGACCATAACGTATTAACCCACACTCACAACAGTGCTGCAACCGTGCGCGTCAATAACGAGGGCAATCGCTTAGTTAGAGTTGGAGCAGCTTGTTATGGTGTAAGAACCTCCCAGGATTTTCAAAATCCTCCCGAATTAGAGCCAGTAATGTCAGTAAAAACTAGGATAGCTCAAGTAAGAGAAGTACCATCAGGAAAAACTATTGGTTACGGTAGCTTATTCACTACTCAACGGGACAGTTTAATTGCATCCTTACCAGTTGGTTTTGGTGAAGGTTATCCCCGTGCTTTATTCAATAAAGGTATTGTTCTAATTAAAGGTCATCCCTGTCCCGTAGTCGGAAGAGTATCGCTAAATATAATAACGGTAGATATTACCGATGTTCCCGAACCAGTTAGGTGGGGTGACGAAGCAGTATTAATAGGAACTCAAGGTAATAAAGAAATCACCTTCGAGGAACTAGCTGATAAATTTGCTAGCGTACATACTGAAATTAATTTGATGGCAGGTTTTATGAATCAGATTAGTTATGTATAAATAGGGGATTGGGGATTGGAAGGATTTAAAAGTTAGGAGTTAGGAGTTAGGAGTTAGGAGTTAGGAACTAAGATTTTGGATTTTGGGTTGAAACTAATAGGTAGGAATGAATTAGCAAATATTATTTACCTACAAAACCGAACGAGTCATTACCAATTACCAATTACCAATTACCAATTACCAATTACCAATTACCAATCCCCAATCCCCTAATTTGGTAATTCCAAATTCTCGACAAGAGTATTTAAGTAAGGTAGGAAAACGGATAAATTTTCTAACTTTTCAAATTTAGCAATAGATGAAGCAGGGTCGAAAGCAGTATTAATTAAATAAAGTGATTTACCATCAAAAGCTACGTAACCCGTATGTTGTTCGTGTACTCCACCTTTTTGTTCAAGTCCTGCAAAACCGTAACGTATTCCTTGAAGTTTACCAACACGCGTTTTCTGTGGTGGATAAGCAGAAAATAAAATACCATCTGCGGTTTTCGCAGTTTTTAAATTATCGTCATAAACATATTTATTGTTTTTAGCTAATAAATCATAGCGATTTTTTACCCAATCATTAAGCGCAGTTGTTACCTGTGTAATATATTTGGGGCTGCGGTAATTTATATTTTTATCGATTGGAATACCAGTATTAACCAGCATTTTTTCAAAATTAGGCTGAGTGCTTAAAGGTAAAATTTTTAATTCTACGGTTCCTACAAGTTTCGCATTTGCAGAAACACAAAGCATAGAGTTTTTATCTTGACAAGGATTAATTTTCCAACCAGGTGGAAGCGGAGTATCTGTTATTAGATTCTTCCAAATATTATTTTGGTTAAATTCCGTACTAACTACAGTTGGAATAGGTGTCTTAACCGAACTTGGCTGTGAATCTTCTTTATTTGCAGAATTTGCAGAAAAATAAGATGCACCTATAACTCCGATTGGAATCAATAGAAAACCTAGCAATACGTGATAAAGTCGTACCATTTTGCTTAATAATTAAGATAAATTTAGCTCTAAGATTAAGGTTTAGAAATATTTAAAAGTAGCCCTATGAAGGTGTACGAAAAAAATAACACATATCTGAACAGCGGTAATCCTAAATTCTAACTCCCTACTAGTAACCGCATTATGGTAGCTTAAATCCATATAATAAATATTTCTTATCCTTATGGCTGGAGCGGAATCTTGGGTGTAGAACTACGCAGTTATGTATATCTCGATAATTTGCAACCTCAACATGCAGCATATATGGGAACGGTAGCCCAAGGTTTTTTACCACTACCTGGAGATACTTCTTTGTGGATTGAAATCTCTCCCGGTATCGAAATCAATCGAATTACTGATGTAGCTTTAAAATCGGCTTCGGTTCGTCCGGGGGTACAGATGGTAGAAAGGCTGTATGGTCTCCTAGAAGTGCATTCTAGCTCTCAAGGAGAAACTCGGACTGCGGGACAGGCCATTCTAGCAGCTTTGGGAGTCAAAAGAGACGAAGGTCTTAAGCCCAGGGTGGTTTCAAGTCAAATTATTCGCAATGTTGACGCTTATCAAGCACAATTGATTAATCGAACTCGAAGGGGACAAATGCTATTAGCAGGACAAACTTTGTATGTACTCGAAGTTGAACCTGCTGCTTTTGCTGCATTAGCCGCAAACGAAGCCGAGAAAGCAGCATCGATAAATATCTTGGCTGTAAATGCTGTAGGTAGTTTTGGTAGGCTCTATTTAGGGGGACAAGAACAGGATATACTTGCAGGAGCAGATGGAGCATTAGCAGCGATTGAAAGCGTATCTGGTCGGGTAAATGCCCAAAGTAAGCGTCAGCAGTAAAGATTAATCATGGCAAATTTAGAGCATCTGACTTTACTCAGAACTGGTACTTTCAAAGGGGATGAGTGGAGAAAGAAAAATCCTCAAGTTGAGTTAGATTTAAGTTCAGCAAATTTATATGGATACAATCTTACAGGTGCAAATCTTCAAAAAGTTAATTTGAGTCACGTCAATTTAGAAAATGCAATGCTAGCACGGGCAAATTTAACTGAAGCTGACTTTAATAGCGCTAATCTTAACAATACAAATTTTCAAGAAGCTAATTTAATCAAAGCTAATTTTAGTTTAGCTAGACTAACTAGCGCTAATCTCGCAAAAGCTGATTTAAGTCTTGCTAATTTAATTGGAGTTGATTTAAATTTGGCGAACCTAGAAGATGCTTTTATGAATCAAGCAAACTTAATCGGTGCGAATTTAAAAGACGCAAATTTAAAAGGTGTTGATTTAGGGGGAGCAAAGCTCAACCGGGCTAATCTTTGGAGAGCAAGACTATTTGATGCAAACTTAATTGGTGCTGAACTAGTAAATGCTAATTTGTACGAAGTAGAAGCAATGGGTGCTTATTTCTATAGAGCCAATCTAAGCAAAGCCAATTTAAGCAAAGCCCACCTGAGCGGCGCATATTTATTACAAGCTGATATGAGCGGAGCAGATTTGAGAGGTGCTGATTTAAGGTGGTCAAATCTCAAAGGTGCTAACTTGGCAGGTGCAAATCTTACGGATGCAAAGCTTCAAGGTGCTAATTTGATAGGAGCTAACTTTGATAAAGCCGCAGTTGATAATTGTTAGTAACTTTTAGACCTGAGTAGATAAATTCTGAGAGGTTGTAGACAGGTAAAATTATCACCTCTTGAGAAATATTTATTTTTATATATTTTAGAAACTTTCCGCTTTAACCCTTCTTATTTAGGCAACTTCCATTACAAAGTATTTCCGGTGACAAATAGGTATAGTTTCAGCGATGAATTTAAATTAAATAAAACCGTATTAATACTATCAGTACATCCTACATACTTCAAAAATAATAGTTAAAAATTACTGCTATTTTCTTTACTCTTATTTCACGATTATTTAAAAAAAATCGCTTACAATATCAATTGATACGAATAAATATTAATGTCAATTAATTCCAACTTTTTAAATCATTAATAGAAAACCTATTATTTTAAGTCCAATAAAGGTAATCACTTTTATTTAATAAGGCTTGAATATAAACTTGAGTTCATTTTTGGATAAATAAGTCGAATAAATGGTTTTAACTATAGGATTTATCTAATTTCTTTCTCGAAATGAAATTTATAGATAAATTTTGGGAATAATAACTTTACTAATGATTAAATACAGGGAGCAAGCGGTCGATGCAAAAAAATAAATGGAACTCAAGTTTAAAAAATACACTTCCTTTATATATACCGACAGAATTTCTCAAAAAAAATCAGGAATATAGTGATATTCAGGAAATTGATGAAGCTTTGCAAGCAGATGTCTCATTTAAAGATGAAGAACAGTCCTTTGAAGCATCCCAGTTATTGCAACAAGGAATTCAACAACAACAAGCTGGTGACTACAATGCTGCAATCAAAGCTTTACAGCACTCTAGCGCATTGTTCCAAGCCTATGGTAATTCTTTAAAACAGGCTCAAGCGCTTTCTTATTTAGCACTAGTAGCTTATTGCTCTGGTGACTATAAAAGTGTTATATCCTACGCTCACCAATGCTTGTCTTTAGCTAAAGAGAATAAAGAACAGCGCTTGCAAATACAAGCTCTTTCACATCTAGGCAATGCTTATCGTCATTTGAAACAGCAACCTGAAGCTATCAACTTTTTAGAAGAATGTTTGGAAAAAGCTGAACAAATGCAAGATAGCCGTTCTCAGATAGCTGCACTAAATAATTTAGGATTAGTTTATAAAGCTTCTAATAATCTTTCAAAGGCAATAGAATATCAAGAAAAAAGTTTAAAATTAGTGCGCGAACTTCAGGATAACTGGGGAGAAGAACAAATATTAAAGAATTTAGGTAACGCTTGGTATGCTTTGATGAATTACTCAAAAGCAACCAAATATTATGAAGATTGCATTGTTGTATCCCGCTTGCTAAACAACCGTCGTACTAGCATTCAAGTATTAAAAAACCTTGGTAATGCTTATTATGCTTTGGGTGAGTATCAAAAAACAATTATTCATTATGAAGAACGTTTAGAACTAGCAAAAGAAACTAAAGACACACGCGCTCAAGAACAATCTTTAGGAAGTTTAGGGGTTGCTTGTGAAGCTTTAGGAGACTACGAAGGTGCAATGTCTTATTACGAAGAACGTTTGCGAATAGCTAAGGAAATTAAAGACAGTCGCAGTCAAGACCAAGCTCGTGCTAGTTTGAAAACTGCTTGTTATGCGATTGGCGATTATGCTAGAGCAATGAAATACGATTAAGAAAGTAGGAAGTCGGAAGTCGGAAGTAGAAAGTAGAAAATAGAAAGTAAAGAGTAGTACTTTTATTTCCAGCCGTTGTGATAAGTATAATTTTGTAGTAAGAGTTTTAACTAGATAGATTATGAAGGCAGAAAACCCCTATTAATAACCTATCCAAAAAATGCAAAGCATTCTTATCATTTCTATTCCCTACTTGCTACTTGCTACTTACTACTTACTACTTGCTACTTACTACTTACTACTTACTACTTGCTACTTGCTACTTGCTACTTACTACTCCCTACTCCCTCTGATAACCGATTGCTGCTCAACATATCTCAACGCTTCTTCGGTTTCAATTTGAGGAAATTCTACATAGAAATTACTCACACTCAAAAAAGATTCAGGTGTTGCTAAAGCGATGATCTGTTCCCCCCATTTATGCAGCCAAGGTATTAATTTTTGAGGTAAGACAGGGGTACAAAGCCAGATTTGAGCAGGATTTAACTTTCTCAGAGCAGTTGCTGCTGCTGCTATGGTCATACCCGTAGCAATACCATCATCAATCAAGATAATAGTTGCTCCCTCAGCCGAAACTTGGGAACAAGCGCGACTTAACTTTGTCTCCAAGGATTTGGCACAATCCATAGCTAAATTTAAACTTGCTTGGCGTTTTTCTCGCGAATCAAATCTGAAGCGAAATATTCTATTGTTCGACCAAATAACACTTCCTGAAGCTGTCACCGCTCCGATAGCTAATTCTTCATTTCGTGGATGAGTGATTTTTTTGGCAACTTCTATTTTCAAAGGACAATCAAGCAAACGCGCTACAGGTAAAGCAACTGGTAATCCCCCTCTAGGTAAAGCATAAACAATTGGGCTTGGTTTTAATCCTGATTCAGCCGCTTGTTTGTTTAATTGAGTACGAATTAACTCCGCTAACTTTTCACCAGCAACTTCGCGATTTTGAAAAATTGGGTTGTATAACATGATGACTCAAGTACTTTACAACGGCATTGCCTGACATCTCGCTGTCGTCTACTCGGTTAGGGCTGATATAATAAAGGATTTATAGATATTATTACGCGAAAAAAGCGTAGTCGAACAATATTACAAAAGATTTGTCAAACGCAATTTTTATTTCAAATGAGCAGCGAAAATCAGCTAAGTCTTTTTGAAGAGTCAACTTTTAATCAAAAAGAACTTATTCCAACGGATGCCAAAATTGCTATTTCTCCAGGTACTTACCCTTCGATGGTGGAATTAGCACAGCATTGCAGCAATTGTCATCGTTGTAAGCTTGGGGATACTCGTCAAAATGTCGTCGTTGGCAGAGGAAATATTCAAGCATCTATCATGATTATTGGGGAAGCACCCGGTCAAAACGAGGATGAAACCGGACTACCGTTTGTAGGACGAGCAGGACAACTTCTTGAGAAAATTTTGGCATCAGTAAAGCTTGATAGCAAAAAAGACGTATATATAGCGAATATCAATAAATGTCGTCCTCCTGGTAATCGCAACCCAACGACTGAAGAAATCAAAGCTTGTAAACCTTATCTTCTCGAACAAATTCGTTTAGTTGACCCAAAAATAATTCTTTTGACAGGTGCAACAGCACTTAAAGGTTTACTCGCTGAAAAACGTGGAATTACCAAAATTCGCGGACAGTGGATAGAGTGGGAAGGACGTTTATGTATGCCTATTTTTCATCCATCTTACTTACTACGTAATTCTACAAGGGAAGTTGGTGGACCAAAATGGTTAATGTGGCAAGATATTCAAGCTGTTAGGGCAAAATTTGACGAAATTCAGAAAAATTAGTTTTATGAGTTGGGTCGAGGGAAATTATTATTCTCTTATTAACCTCGCTCTTCTCATTTAGATTCGAGCTTGTGATATTGTTGCTTACTCGGTTCTCAATAATACAGGACTTACGCAACGAAGATTTGTCATTGCGACCGAAACGAAGTTTAGGGAAGCAATCGCAACAATCCTGCGATTACTTCGCTATCGCTCGTAATGACGCAGTTACGTTGCTTTTGCGTAAGTCCTATAATATTTAGATTGCACTTTTGTCCATGTGAATTAAATCATGGCAGTATTCATGTATCAACAGTTGCAATTTACAAAAGTACCCGCAAGTGTACCTTGTCAATCTACGGAATCCCGAACCATCGACTTGATGTCCTATGACAGAAACGAATTCAAGGAGAGATTCATGATTCAAAGTCCCGTTCAAATCAAGCAACCTACTTTAAAATTCGGTGCGACAGGTGATTCAGTTAAGCAGTTGCAAAAATTCTTAATCAAAAGAGTTCCTGATGTTCAAGGTCTGGTAATTGATGGTTTATTCGGGGAAATAACTTTACTTGCAGTTGAAATTTTTCAGTATCGCACCTTTCTAAAACAAGATGGTATCGTTGGGGTAGTAACTTGGGAAGCGCTCTACATTGGTCAACGTCCCGATTTACCTTTGCTATATCCTGGTAGCTACTGCGATGATGTCGCTAAAATCCAAAGCGTTTTGAAATTTTCTCCGTTTATTCGGGAGACTTTAGGCTTTGACGGTTATTACTTTGGCAAGATTGATGGTATTTTTGGATCTCAAACTCTAGCTGCAATCAAATCCTTCCAAAATGATAAACAAATAGTCGTAGATGGAGTAATTGGTTCTCAAACTTGGGATTATTTAATGGAAATTGCTGCATTAATTAGTCATTGTGCTTTATAGTTTTAAGCTAAAGCTTTACTTGCTTATTAATTTGATATTGTGCAATGGAAAATAGGTAGCATAGAATATGTCAAATTTAAGGAATCTGGTTAATCTAAAAAACCGGGTTCCAATTGTGTTGAATTAAGCAATAAGTTGTTACGCATTTAATTTGTATACTATTAGCGACCAAGATGCATGTCCTCCGGACACGCTACGCTAACGCTTATAATCTAAAATCTAAAATCTAAAATC